>Ga0209297_1000022_pt1 | contig 176829 bp, 204 predicted proteins | sample S_130805_MF_Meta_FD_187322 | JGI IMG/M metagenome (GOLD analysis project Ga0209297, IMG submission 187322) | Freshwater microbial communities from Lake Simoncouche, Canada to study carbon cycling - S_130805_MF_MetaG (SPAdes) (version 2) | ecosystem: Environmental > Aquatic > Freshwater > Lake ...
ATGCACTTAATTTCTGCAACCAAGTCAGAGTCATAGGGAAACTCCGCAACGATGATGTCATCAACCAAAGTGAGAGTACTTGCCTCATCCCCTTTGTCATCACCCAACCGCTTCTTCATGCCACTCATCCTAGCCCCGCCCATACGACCCGTCAACTATCAAGAGCATCATCAGCAAAGTCTCGCAACCGTGGATACGCCCAACGAACAGCGAACACCAATCCGACGAGGAAGGCGACTCCCCAGTTCACGAAGCCCGAGGCAAACCCAAGCACTCCGAAAATAATCTGACTGGTCGGCAAAAATAATCCCAGCAGGATGGCTACGAACAGTTTATGTTTCTTGATGAGTTCCATACCTTAGTATCGGTAACAGTATTACGCTAGTTGTCAGATAGTTTATCCACAGGCTGAGAAGTAGACCCTACATTTACACGAAGGCACAAACATATCAAAATGATATAGATGTGACGCTTATAAGGTATAAGGGGTAAGAGTCCCGATAAATCTACCCTCAACAAATGACGGTGGTGGAAAGCAACTTGCTGATAGGAGATTCGCCCTCCCCTTCGTGCTCGCAATGGAAAAGCGCATACATCTAGAAGCGAAACGACTAGATGCTGAAAGGGAGGGAGGATGGAGCCATTTGAAAGGGCAAACCGTGGCATCTCCCACCATCCTTACGAAGAAGGCGAAACATTTCTTCCTCAATGGAAAGAACGGGGCTCACCAGCATAGAGACAATCACACAGAGAGAGGGCGACTCGCAAGAGAACCAAGGAACTCATTGCCATCCATCTCCATCAACGCCCAGTAAGCATCTTTGTAAGAAGGGAACACTGATTCAAAGACAACTTCACCCGTGGCTTTATTCTCCAGCGTCCCCAGAACCTCAGAGCCCCGCACAGGAGCGATACGAATCAGATAGACAAGTCCATTGAGGAGCGGTTGATGTTTCATGTCCGCACCCTACCCACAAAGCCGTTGAGAAGCAAGTACCGAATCTCCGGGGCTGACTCGCTCCCCTATCCAGCCCGAACCGTCACACTGCCCCTTCGTACTCACGGGAGTGGAGTGTCTTGCCCGCATAGCGGAGGTCGTAGGCGAACGAGATGAGCCACGAACCGATGTCATCAAAGGGGTACTCACGAGTGAACTCAAAGGCTCCACAGGCTTTACCGTCGGTCACGACAGCCGTGACAGAGATGATGTTGGTTTCTAGATTGACTGAGTAGGTGAGGTTGTTCATACTTAGGTATCGGAACAGCCGTTACCTTAGTTGGGCGAATGTTTATCCACAGGTTGTGAATAAAGTATGAGACAACTACCGTAATACTCCTACCGATATATAGACATGAGCCACTCCACCTACACCCCCTCCCCCCTGTGCGATGCCTGTAGTCTCCACGAGCCAACCATGGACTGGTACGACCATGACGAGTTCTTTTGGAACCTGTGCGACGAGTGCTTCACCCGTGACGCTCTCATGGGGGGCGAATGCACCTCAGCCTGCGACGGGGACTACGCCTGTGCCCACAACTCCCACTAGTGGGCGACCACTCTGAGTGAGAAAACCACCGAGAGTGAGAGTCCCGCATCCCACTAACACGCTTAGATAAATCTATCTGAGTGATATTGGGGGTCGTAGGGGGCTAAAAGAGCGACAAAACTCCGAAATATTTGAAAATGCCGAGAATTCGCAAGTATTTCGTCCCCTATCAGGTCTTTTGCTGCGAACGCAGAGCGTGATTCTTCACCACTCTCCGTGAGGTCTAAAGGTGTATAGCACCCATTTCCTCAGGTGTGCTTTCCGACGGGGCTCGGCTTACCTTGATTTCCCATAGGGATAGCCAGCCATTCCATCCCTTCCCATTAACCCCTTTCAAGAGGATTTGGTCAGCACGGTTCTTGTTCGGCACATAGACGAAGCGAGGTCCATGTTCTTTCACTCGGTTGCGGGTTCTCTTAGATGCGGTAGCCCCGTTTATTGAGACGAGGACTTCGGTTGGTTCGGTGATGTCGCTCAGGCTCACTAGTTCACTTCTCCTACTCTGATACTTTCGTTATCCCTTGTCATACCCTTCATCAGCATCATGTACTTGCTTGACCACGATAACGGGACTACCCGTGAGTGTTGCTTGTCGTCATAGCCCGTCCATGTAATACGGAACTTGATTTGCTCTTCGTCTTGTATGTCGTTCTCCATAGTGATGTCTTTCTGTCTCTTGTAGGTATTAGAGAGTTTGCCAACACTGGAGTTGATATCCATTGAGGGAAATACGCCCGCTTTTATCGTCTGTGTTCCCTTTTAGTGGACGAGGAAGCCTTCGTTCAGAACAGTAATCTGCTCCTGACCAGCAGAAACGCTGATAACGAGGTGTTCCATACGCTCGTCGGCAAAGTAGTCCTGCCATTGGGGGTCGTAGGTTTCGCGCCCGATATAGACACGGTACTCATCTCCACCACCAAGAGCGTTCAGAGCGGTGATAGCAGAGTCGTGAATGTCCCGAAATGAGCCCCGATAGACGGTTTTACCGACCTGCTCGTTGTCCCATTGGTCGGCAGAAACCTTGACCAACTTCAGAATGTAGTGGTGATACCGTTCCATCAGACGCTCACCGTTGTTCGGTAGTGAGTGAGAACTCGGGTTGCTATATCGCTAGAGGTCGCAGTTTCCCACTTAGTGACCTGCTCGTAGATGGCACTAATCGTGCTGTCGTTCAGTCGTTCCGTGAGAAACAAGTTCCAGCCAGCACCAGCACCGTGACAGTCAAGGACTGTGACAGAGTGAAAATGACCCTTGTAGGTGTCCATAGCGACGAACCAGCCCTCATCGTTACCGTCTTGGTAGGCACGCTCAATGTCTTTGCGGTCTATGTCAGACATAATGTCGTCAAGCGTATTCCACGCAGAGATACTTCCTGTCAGTGGGCGGTATGTGATGTTGATTTCCATACTTAGGTATCGGTTGGTCTGTTTCGTTAGTTGGGTCACTTTTTATTCGGGCAGATTATCGCCCTATAGGGGGACTTCGCAACCGGGGCTCCCCGTGCTACATTGGGCATATGGACTTAAACGACCGTTTCGCTGAATTGGATGCCAAGTTGGCTGTCCTTGAGGCTGAGGTGGAGTTTCTGTGCCGTGATGTCGCCCGACTTTGGCTGGATACGACGCTGACGCAGCCCCGTCCCGAGGGTTCGCAGGGTTTATTTAGATTTGTAGAGAAGCCTCGTTGGAAAGCGTGGGACTCTTCGGGGGAATGAAAATGGGGACTCTTGCGTCTCAGGCAGGGGTCGAACCTACAACCTACAGATTAGAAGTCTGTTGCGCTATCCATTGCGCCACTGAGACAGTTTGACTCTCAGGGAATAGTAGCCCCGTTTCTACGGTCACGCAACGGCGGTGATAGCAGAGGTATTCCCCTTACTTTGGCTTGTCGCCTTGCTTGACTAAGGGGTTGTTCATTGCCTCACGAAACGCTCTGTCGTGGCTTACGCCGTTGAGGTGTCGCTCTAGGGTGTAAGCCTCACTGAACGGCATACTCCAGCCGTACTTGGCTTTCGTGCGAAGTGTCAGGTGTTTTATGCTTATCTCGCTCATACTCAGATATCGGTTTGGGAGTTACGCTAGTTGGGTAACACTTTATCCACAGTCAGGATAGTGATTGGTCAATGGCAAGTATCAAGAGGCGTGCCTTTTCCCACTCCGACCACTTGATAGCAGCCCCGAGTATCTGAATGAGCACTTTCGCATCATTACTGGTGGGATAGATGTCATCACCATTATCGTGTTCTTTCCCAAGCCACTCTGCCACAGGGACAAAGGAGAAATCGGGGCTACTGGTGCGCAACACGGCGACTTCGTAACGCCCGTCAATAGCGGTCATAGAGAAAGTATCTCCGCTGGGTAGGGTGTAATGGAGATTGTCGTGCTTCATGAGGGTTGTCCTTTCGGTAAATCTAGGGGAATGATAGCCCCGTTTCTGTGTTCGTGTAATGGTTTGGGGGGAAGGGTTGCCCCTCACCCCCTTATCAACTACTCAGAGCCACTCAAAGAGGTCTCCGTCAGCGATTTCGCTGTAGTCAAGGTCATTCGCATCAGCGATTGCCTGCCACACGGCATCCTCTGTCAAAGGAGCGTCAGGGTCAAGAAAATCTTGCCACTGTTTCGTAGGTTCTGTCATTTGGTCACCCCCATTCCCTGTCATACCTAGGTATCGGTATCAGAGTTCCGTTAGTTGTCTATGGATTTATCCACAGGGCGGAAATAGCATTATGGGGAGAGAGCGGTCGATGCTCCCTCCCCACCCTGCCACGATGGACAAGTATCAAAGTAGCCGTGCCATGCCCTCTCAGCACTCTGTCCCTCAGCCAGCATTGAGGTCGGCGCGATGATATCGCTCGCTCACTGGCTCGGTCGGGTCACATGGGGGCTACCCTGATATCTAAGTATCGGTTTCAGTATTGCGTTAGTTGGCTAGAAGTTTATCCACAGATTTATCCACAGGCTCATATCAGCAGTTTCGCAGGAGTGTTTACTCGGTACGGATAGCCCCGGGTTTACAACCCGATTATGTGTTGCGCAACCAACGACGGTGGCGGAAAGGAAAATGCCCACAGGCACGGAAATAAATAGCCGTTACGCTGGTCTTTTCTAACAACAAAATCAACGACAAAAGACGGGACTCCAGAGGCACGGGAAACAGGGGTACTGGGTGGGTTGCCTAGGGGTGATAGCACTCCGTTTTTGAGTACCTTCACAGCCCCGACATAGTAATCAGCCCCACACCGTTTGGCGTGAGGCTGACCACTGACAGGGAATTGCTTGGTTGAGATTAGTTACTAGGGCAGGGGGAGCGTCGCTCCATCTACTCCCCAGTACGAGTCCTCCCAACAGCGAACGAACTGGGGGTCAATGCCCAACAGTACGCCGTAACGCTGGGCAATGGCGGTTGCCTGCTCCTTGTTGAAGCAGGGCATGGTCATAATGCCTGAGTCGCATTCATCACCCGTAGGTGACCGAAACCAAAAGTGGAGTTCGGTGTCAAGGATACGGATGGCAGTGATATCGCCCTTATGGATTGTCGTGGGTGTCATTACTGTCCTTCCTTGTTGATGATGCGGAGAATGTCTTGGCTCATGTTGAGACCGCCAACGAGAGCAGTCTGAATGGCGTTCTTCAATGCCCGTGGCGTTGCCAACGGCAAGTAGTTGTCAATTTCGTCCCAAGCCTTGAGACCAGCACGGATTGCTTCGCAGGTCTCTTGGGCGTACTGGGCGTACTTTTCTTCGTGGGTTGTAGTTGTTTCCATACTTGGGTATCGGTATGTCTATCCCCTTAGTTGGGTCAGAGTTTATCCACAGGGCTGTGGATAAAGTGCCGCACAACTACCGCAACACTGAGACCGATACCTTATTATGATTGACCTTATAAAAGAAATTGCATACATCGTCGGCACACTAACAGCGTGGGCATTGTGTATCTCGCCATTGGCGATTACGCTACTCACCAACCTACCCGATGACGACCAATGAAGGGAACGGACATGAAGTACCGAGTTACATACACACGCCACGATGACCGACTCTTTGTCGGCAGTCAGGGAGTTTCTTTCTTTCGCACGGAACACGGGGCTGCCCGTTTCCTCGGACAGTTGGAAGAGTCTTACAACATTGACCAAGACTCCATCGTCGTCCACATCTTTGAGGATGGCGAACAGGCGTAACAAGGATAAGCGGAAGCCCCGGCTATTCTTGAGATGTGAGTGTGGTTAGCAGGTCGGAAGCCAACGCCTCCACACCACAAAACGAAAGCCCCCCACCAAGTCAATCAGCGGTGGGGGGCTTTTGTGCTTGCTCGGACTTAGAAACGGGGCTCCCTCGGATTTAGAAACGGAGAGTGTAGATATGCGAAAGTTCCCCACCGTGATGAACGGCAGGGAACTAGGGGGAGGTGGGTCAGAGCGACCGTAGTACTCGCTCAACTCTGCCATCTCGGCACTCGCAGTCGGTTTCTACGACTTCGCAGGCTTGGCAGACAGGCTCGTCATTATCTTGGGCTGGGGTTGATGTGTTGTTCATACTTATGTATCGGTATGAGAGTTACGTTAGTTGGGTCATTATTTATTCGCTTGGGCTAGATGGATGAGGCTCCGAACCGTGCTCCACCAAGAGCGGAGTCGCAGGCATCACATTGACTCCAAGAGAAGTCAGTTGTATCTACTGAGTCCACCACTAGGGGTCCCGTGCGCCCTATCCCCGACTTGACACGGAGTTCAGTCTCCGAGTCCATACCCGAGAAGTCGTTGTTGGCGTGCGCCATAGCGCAGTCTACGCAAATGTTCATTGTTTCATCTCCATACCTGTGTATCGGTTTCAGTATTCTATTAGTTGGGCGAGAGTTTATCCACACCCAACGAAGATGTGCTCGAAACTCGGGGCTTCTCAGTCTAAGAGTGGTTTGAGTATGTTGCGCAAGTCAAGGAGAGAGTCGGTCATTTCCGATGACGAACAGATGTTCGTGTTGCCGATGTCCTTCAGTACGCCATCAATAATTGCGAGTGACTTGCGGATGGCGGTGATTTCTAAGTCCCGCTCTCCGACTGCCATCTCAACAATAGTTGCGGTGTCGTCAATGATGTTGTGTGAGTTTGTCATTTTGCTCATTCCTCGTCCTCGTCATCCTCATCGTCTTGACTGAGAAACTCCTCATCGGTCATCCAGTCGCCCTGCCCGATGAGACTTGTGTAGCCAGCGTTCGGGTTCTCGTGGTCTGTGGTGACTGCGTTGATGAACTTTAGCCCGCAAGACTCGTCCCACCAGACTTTTAGGGTGGCGAACATTTCCTCGGGAGTCCCCGTGAAAGTGCGGTCGGTACAACTTCTACCGTTGTAGTTCTGACGGAACCAGTCTGCTTGTTCCTCATCCATTGCCACATAGATTTTGTGGCAACCGTCAAAGGCTACGAGGAGTGCGTCCTCAACAGCAGTTTCTACTCGGTCAAATAATTCGTCAAGTGTTTTGGTCATACTCAGGTATCGGTTCTGTCGTTGCGTTGGTTGTGTCTAAGTTTATCCACAGGTTTATCCACAGTGTCATCGGCTATCAATGTGTAAGTCGGAATGGTTCTGAGCAATGACCGCAGCCTCAACCCACGGAGCCCCGTCTTCCCACTTGTGCTCGGGGAAGTCGCATAACTTTGTTGCTTCGTCACCGAAGTACCACAATGAGTAATGCCAAGTAGGGTCGTTGTCGCCATCAAAGTAATCCCACACCTGAACAAGCAAGTAGTGGTAGATGTCAAGGTTGAAGTGAGCGCACGGGGCTACCGCACCAAGAGAACTCTCTTGCTCGTAACCTTTTATCAAGGTGTCGTGTACAAGTTCAGTGATACATCGCAGGTCGCTCATCTGTTTTCCATTCTTATCCATTATAGGTGAACCTAGAGCGCAGTTTGTTAGCCCCGAGTTCCACTCTCTTAGAGACGACCGCCGTAGTCACGCTCGTGCCAGTAGCGGGTTTCCCAGCGAGCCTGCTCGTCGGCATCTCGGATTTCTTTTTCAATCTCGTTATAGATTTCGGTCATTGCCTCAATCACCCGTGTGTTCAGGATATCGGCGAATGTGTCGTGTGGGATTTTGTCGCTCTTTGTTTCGTCGTACCAGTTGAATAGCGCGTGCCATTCTCCGATGTTTCTCGCATCGTATGCGTCTGCGATGATGCCTCTGACGATTTCTGTGAAGTGTGCGGTGGTTTTCATATCTAGGTATCGGTTGCGATGTTTCGTTAGTTGGGTGGTTATTTATTCGGGGTCGGTGCGTGCGAATGAGAGCCCCGCACCTGTGTGCCGAACGAAACGGGGCGGAATGGAAACTCGGGGCTGTCACGCCAATGCGGTCGTGGGGTCGTGTGTGATGTTTCCGAGAACGGCACTAGGGGGCTTATCCAGCCCCCCTACCTTGGGGTCAAGCCCCTGCGCCCCTGTGTTGGGGGCTATGTGCGCTCGGTGCTAGGCGAGCAGTTCAGCCACTTGGCGAGCCACCAACGCCTGTAGGCGATGGCAGTCATTGCCGTGAGCCGACTGCGCCTCAGCGAGCAAGCGCAAGAGTTCCTGCGCCATAGCCACTCGGTATGAGACTTTCATATTTTCACCTCCGTTCCCTGTCATACCTAAGTATCGGTTCGGGTGTTGCGTTAGTTGGGTCGCCACTTATCCACAGAGTCGCCACTCGCCCACGGGGTGGTGTCCCCAGCGGGTGCGTGCGAGCGTGCGCCCTCGTGCGTATGCGGGGGCGGAGCCCCGTTCTTGTGTTACGCAACAAGTGACGGTGGCGGAAAGGATTACCCTACGAGAGTTTCTATTTCAGTTGAGACAGACCTGACATCCCAGCCGTATTGGAAGGTGAGGCACCTCGACGCAAGTTCGGTTGCGACCTCCAACAGTTCGTCGGGGCTCATGCCCGCTATATCGGGTTCTTCGGGGTCAAGTTCCACGCTTGTTATTAGCGTGAAGTAGTCGCCAATGAAGGTGACGGTGTACGGGTTCATTCGTCATTCACCTCAATGGGAGTGACGGTGATAGTTCCGCTAGCGTCGTGGTGCGAAAGAAAGCCCGTCAGGTGAGTGGCGTGAACGGTAAGTTCTAAACGCCATTCAGTGCGGTCAGGCGTAATTGACTCAAGCAATTTTTCGGCGGTTCGGGCGTGAAATGTTCCGCTGACCGTTCCATCCCATCGGGGGAAGCCCTCAATGCGAAACTCTTGGTTGTTTTCGGTGAACAAGTGTTCCGTAATTTCCTGAAAATGCTCAACTTGGTCAGTCCAGCAGTCTCCCCAACATTCGGGGGCTTCATCCCAGTCGCCTGAGTCATCGTTGTAAGTGACGCAGGTACAAGTATTGGTGAGTGTGGCGGTTGTTGTGGTGGTCATATCCATATATCGGTATCACTATTCCGTTAGTTGGGTCATTATTTATTCGCCCTTGAGTATTCTCAAGACTTCTTTGAGGTCGTCTTTGACTTGCTCTTGTTCGTCGTGAGTCCAAGCGTCGTCATCAACTATGAACTTGGTTGCGATGAACGCCGTAATCGTTGGTACAACCACGAACACGGCAGACATAACTAACAGTATGCCCATAATCCTGCCACTGACAGTGTGAGGGTACTCGTCGCCGTAGCCAACAGTGGTAAGCGTCATCATTCCCCACCAAGCAGAGTCCCAAGCATTGTGGTGTTCTGTGACTCCATAGGTTGCTATTGCGCCTATGTAAACAGAGGTCAAATAGCCAGCAAGCAAGAACATCCTGCGATGTGTTGTGTTCACTACTTCAGCAAACTGTCTATTGGTATAAGAAACAACCTGTGTATAGATTTATTTGTCCACAGGGTGTGGATAACTCGGGGCTTCGGCAGCATCAGGTGATTAGGCAGTCGCCATCAACGACAACCGTTTCCATGTATCGCATGAGTACCGCCTCACGCAAGTTGCTTGGCGTTCCTACGCTATCCCATAGGGAGACGAGTTCGTATATTTCCTCAATGACTTCATCGGCTAAGTAGTTGCTCAGAAACAAGTTCCAACCAGCCCCGCTCTCAAACACATCAAGTGCTGTCATTGAGTGAAAGTAATCCAACCCGTCGGCGTGTCTAGTGGCGATAGCGACATGCCAGTCCCCATTTTCGGGTGCGTCAATATATGAGCAATCCAACCTGCCTCGCTCTTCGTCAGTCATCGTGTTATCTACATCACTCCATAGCGTGAGTGAATGTGAGAATGGGCGATAACAAATATGGATAATGGTCATGTCATCAGACTTGCTCTCCACTCAGCGTGGGTGACAATGAAGTTTCTTGCTGAGTATCGCTTATCCTCGTAAACAATGAACGGCTCTCCATCTCCCTGAAAGAATACTGTAGGGATAGGGTATTCATTATCGCCTGCTGGTTCTCCGACCATAATGCCGTAGCCCGTTGCCTCGCCCGTACAACCCGTAAGGGTGTCAAAGATAATGCGACTAGCGTATGTCTCATCGTCAAGCCTGCCGTTATCGTGTGCCTTGTATAAGCCTTCAGCCAATATGCGAGCAATGTCATCGCCGTGCCAATGTGTATAGAAGTAGATAGGCGTTGCGTTCGTACTCTGAACGATGCCGATATGTCCTCGTGAGCCCATGATAGGTACTCCCTCTCTGTAGGTGTACCTATCTATCGGTATGGGAGTTTCGTTAGTTGGGCGACTTTTTATTCTTATGCCCGAACAGTCGGTTGAGCCACCCGAGTCCCGCATCCGAGCGTGACCGCTCTTCGTTTTCTGGCAAAGAGTCATTCCAATGAGGAAGGTTTTGTTGGTGAACCATCTCCAATAATCTGTGTGGGTTCAGCGTATGTCGCCACACACGGTCACCGCTATCCTCGTATAAGTCCAAGACAAAAGAGTCAATCTCGTAATCGGCTGTAACCCACTCACCATCGGGGCTCTCAACCTGCGGGCAGTTGAGTATGTCCGCTATACCAATGGTCAAGTCGCCGAGTTCCAAGTCAGTTGCGTCGTCATCTGTGGTGAAGGTTATGTTGATGTTATAGACAGCCATTGAGTTCTCCGAGGTCCCGCCGTCACAGTAGCATTTACGGGGATAAAGCGAAGCACCCCCACACCAAGTCGAGGGTGTGAGGGTGCCGTCTCCCCGACATAACAGGGATTAGGTGAAGGTTGTCGGGGGAGATGTCTTAGGGCAGGGCTTGCGCCCCACCCCCTAGCCCGTGACTCAGAGTTCGTTAGCCATACGACTAGCCATACGAGCCATTGTCTCGCTGAGTCTGGCGTACGCTATGCCCAAGTTTTCGTTGGTGACGAAAGGGCAGAACGGTGACTCAACTCCAGCAGAGATGAGGGCTTGGACTCCAGCGATTGCGCTGATGAGTTCGGAAATGGTCATTGCCTGCGTTGTGCGCTCGGCGTAGGTGGTGGTCATATCTATGTATCGGTATGGGTATCTCGTTAGTTGCGTGTTTGTTTATCCACAAGGTGTGGATAAGTTCTGAGACAACTAATAAAACTCCCGAACCGATAAGTGAGTATGACAGAGTTTATCTATCCCGAAGTTGGCAAAGTAGCCAACATAAACAACTTTAACCGCTCGGGCATTAAGGCGTTCGTTAGCGATGGTGGCACTAAATGTCGCCGTTGCGATAGGCTCATTGCTGAGGGCGAAACCTTTACTTGGGTTCGTGGCAAGGGTAACTATCACATCGGAAGTTGCCCCAAACCTGAGCAGGAGAAGTAATGGGCATCATTTCTAACATCGTCGCCTACAAAATCGGCAAGAGTCGTGGAAGTCGGGACTCCGAAGTTGTTGTCGTGAATGAAAGTCGTGACCCTGAGTGTCTCAACTACGAGTCGTTCTGTAAAAACTTTGGTTCGTGCGACGGGCAGGAATGTGATTACGGCGATGATGAATGACAATGCCAGCGTCTTTATTGACGGCGTTCCTAGCCCCGAGGAAATGGAAGAGTTCAACAAAGGTCCATTTATGGCTATGCGGACACGAATGGGTCCGACTGTTTACTGGGGTCCGTTCGCCACTCTTGACGATGTTCGTTCGTGGGTGTCACAGCAACACTTCAGCGTTGCGATAATCAAACTAAATGACCCGAACGGCAATCCTGACTCTTGGTGGTAAAAAACGGGGCTAGTCACCACGCCTTGCGTATGTAAGCAAAGTCCTTTTCAGTTACTCTGACTCGCCTATTCACCCGTTGCTTAGGCAATAACTCAGGTCGGAGTTCTTTGAGTTCCATCACGAAGCACTCAGAGAACGGAATGTGAGCCCCGCACTCTTGGTAACGCTGGTGAACGGCGTTGAGGAAGTCAGCGAATGTCATCGCATTGAGGGGTGTGTCACGGGAATGAGTAGTGAGCGAGAACGCCCGTACCACAGCCCACTTAAACCTCTGTATCGGTACACCTTGTCTGTCCCCACGAAGCGAACATAGCGAGGTGCCCCACCATTGCGCCACCTATTGCGGATTGGCTCAACGCAAACGGAGTTAAGACCCGTGTTCAGATAAAACTGCGGACTGAACCAACTGAACCTATAAGTCAAAAATGCCATAACGCCGACAGCCCCGTACACGGGGTCAGTCTTGACATCAACGATGCCGTACACGCCATTGGGGAGAGTGTTCACTTGGTCACCATTCCTGCTATTTCGTCGTAGCCCTGTGTGTAGCCATTCTCAAACATTGCAATGAGTCCAGCCTTGACTTTTTCGTCGCTGTTGGGGTTGTCATTGTCCCCGAACACAACGGCAATGAGCCATAGGTCGGAAACATAATCCCAAGGCTCGGTGTCCTCAAGCGTGAACATTCCAACGACTGCGTCGGCTGTACCTATTTCGTAGCCACGCTGATATGCCTGCTGTGCGATTTTCAAGTTGTTTGTCATATTCATCTATCGGTTCGGTGATTTCCTTAGTTGGGTCAAAGTTTATCCACAGGAATAGAGAAGCCCACCAACGAGAGGGCGACTCTCCATCGGTTGCTCTCCATCTAGATAGAGAGCCGAGGCGTTCATAGTCCTTGCGGGTGCGTGTCGGGCAGAGGGTGGCGTGAGTGATGGAGGGACTGGGTACACCGCCTAGGACAGGTAGAGCCAGTATCGCATACTCAGAGGCGGTCGTAACCTTCAGAGGCTTGCGGTGCTATGTCCGCCCCCCGATGTTGCTGGTGGGCTACATCTGAGTATCGGTTAGGCGATTGCGTTAGTTGTCTCAATGTTTATCCACAGATTTATCCACAGGATGATTTCAATAAGTACGCCATACATTTCACGATGCGTGTACGCACGGGGGAAGCCCCGGCTTCATAACGCAACGCTTGACGGTGGCGGAAAGGAACTATAAAGTTACATTCCATGCCGACAATCAAAGAAATTAAAAAACGCAACATAGAGGCAGATGAACACTTCTTTGATGTGGAAACAATCAACTTCTTTAACAGCAAGGTTTACAGGACTACTCACGGGTTTCACTTCACAACCTCAGAGCGGGGCCCCTCGGGAGTTCGTTGTTACTCGGTTCGTGTGATTGATTGGGAAACAGGAAGAATTAAAACCGTAGGTAAGTTCCAGCAGTTTTCCACTTTGCGAGAAGCATACAAGTTTGCTGACAAGCAGAACACTTGTTCGTCGCAGTTGAATAACTAGAGTTTGTAGTCGCCAATACATTTGTAGGAGTCCGAGCCCAACTCCATAACATACAAGGTGTAGCCCTTAGGGAACTGCGGACGGTTGCGTTCTACCAAGCCCCGCACGGTGGACACTCGTTCCATTGCTTCTTTCTTAGTTGCGTAAGAGCGATAACAACGACCATCGGTTTCCCATTGCGACAGAACACAAAACTCGGGGCTCTGCGGAAAGGCTACGACCTCAACGCCATTAGGAAGGGCGAAGGTTGCTGTTGGCTTTGCGCCTTTTTTGAGTGTCCCTGTGGGCTTCATGTGCTTCTCGGTTTCTCTGATGTCCTGACATAAGGGGACTTCATAGCATGAGCATACGCCCTGTCGTGACTAAGTCCGTGTATGTGCTTGCCCATTATGTATTCGGTGGCAAACTTGCGTGACCACCCGTGTTCATTGACGGAACGAAGGATAAGCAAGTCAAGGCTCAACGCCATTCCCTACTCCTGACTAGATAGAAGGGAAGGTTTGTCAGCCGACTAAAGAACCGCCGAACCCGATGAAGGAAACGCCAGCCAATACCGCTGTGCCACAGTTTAATGTCGTGCTCCTCGTAAAGAGCCCAAGGTTCGTTTTCTACCAAAGACTCAAACCAGGCGTCCAAGTCTTGTGAATACTCAGGCGAAGTGAGGTAAGCGTCCGTTACCGAACCCATGAAAGGCATACCATTAGGGCGAGCCTGAATGGCAGGCAGGCAATCTCGTTGCCAAGCCTCAAAGTTCTCCTCGTACTCAGCGGACTCTAGGTATTCGTCCTCTAAGGCTTCTAGTTCCTCTCCGTGTTGGATACTGTCTTGGAAGGGTTGTTCTAACCATGCGTCGTAGTTGCTCATACCTACCTATCGGTTCGGGTATTTCATTAGTTGGGTCAAAGTTTATTTGAGTTACGGCTGACGAGGTCTATGACTGCGTCGTTCGGCGTAGCCCCGCGCCCAATGAACTGCGCTTTTTCACTCAACCAAAACTCTTGACACTCGGAGTCCTCGGATATTGCCTCTTCGGGTATTTCGTGACAGTTAGCAATAGCGAACCAAGCACCATCTTCGTATGCGCCCCCATAACGGGACTGCCGAACGACAATCGGGTACGGGTTGAACGGCAACGCCCGACCACCGCTGAGTACCGTCGCTAAGGTCATGTGTAGAAGGGCATGACGATAATGGGAGTTGTCTCTCCCATGTACGCACCTACGCAGTTGAAGTCAATGTATTCCATCGCTGTCTCGTCGTCCATGCCGTCCCGCTTCATGAGTACCTCAACCATCTTGTCGTATGAATAGACGGCGAGGAGTGGTTCGTTGATGCGTTGCGAGTAGCCAATACAGGCTTCATCAAAACCGTCCATGAGAAGTGGGGTCTCTCCCATTTCCTGTAGTTGTTCTTCAATGATTGCTCTAGTAATCACGGTTGCCCCTTTCGGCATTGTGTCGTATTCGGTTGATGCGTCTTTATAGCGAAATGGATTAAACTCCACTACCGCTTCCAATACTTAATAGCGAACATTCCCCCCACTCCAAGAGCGAGAGCGAAACATAAGAAAATAGAGTCAAAGTTAAGTGTCACGGACATAAGTTACTCCTTGATAGTGATACAGACAATAACACTAGCCTCTGTCTCTAACCGCCTCTGCCACCATACGCAAGACACCGTAGTGGTGCGAGATGATTTCTAGGTCATGAGCAGGAACATCGTGGTCATCACCGTCGTATTCCCCGTTCTCGTTCATTGCGCCAAACACGACGCAAGTTCCGCAGAGGATACGCCCGAACAAAGCGGTAGCGATGGGATTAACGGGGAGTCCGTCAATAAGACCCGTGTCGTGGACATAGCCAATAATGGTCTCGCTACGAACGCAGTCAAACCAACCGCCCACCATTTCGTGGATTTCGCTATGGGTCACGCCCACATCAAAGGTCTTTGCGGTTACTGAGTTCTCTGTGATGATGATTGCTGTTGTCATATATCCCTATCGGTTTCGTGATTTCTTTAGTTGGGTCACTTTTTATTCACCCTTACTGAAGGCGATGACGGCTCGTTGGGTTCTGCCATTTTTGATTGCGACGGCGACGCAGTTCTCAAAGTCCTCGTCCACTTCCCACGCCCAATGGTAGAGGTCGCAGATAAGGTCAATGAGTAGTTCCTCGCTATTGCGGGGGTCGCCATCAGGAGTCCCGTATCCGTCCGCTTCCCAACTCAGGTTGCGGAAGTATTCCATTACTTTGTCGGCTCTGTCTAGTGGCGTACTCATACTGTCTCCCAATACTCGTCGTCGGCAAGCAGTTCTGTTGCTGACGCAATAGCCTCGGTGAGAGTGTGCTGTACGCAGTCACTCCAACCTTGCTCTTCGGCATATAGGTCAAACCAAGAGTTGTTTATCCAATCAAGGCGACCACTTTCGGAAGCCTCGTAAATGTCGTTGTCGTTTTTGATATCGCCCCATTGGTCGCAATACCTGATAACTTCGTGACCTTTGCTCCAATCGGTGGGGTCGTATGCGAGGTGTGCCCTCTGCTCCCCATCGGAGTAGATATAGACTGTACGCTCGCCGTTGCTGACGCTTGCCACGATGTCGTGGTGGTCTGCTGAGTGTGTGTACCAAGCAGAGTCTTCACGCCCTTGCGAACGCTCGTCGGGTTGATGCCATGTGATGTTGATGGTGGTGGTCATAAGTATGTATCGGTATCAGTATTGCGGTAGTTGGTTGATGGTTTATCCACAGAGTTATCCACAAGACCTTGTAGGATTTTGTAGATTGCGAGGTCTGCTTGCTCTAGTTCCTCTGTAACGGGGCTCCACTCCATCTCGCTGTCGTTCCAAATGGTTCGCTGTGAGTCAATGGCTATGTCAGGCTGTACGACGAAACGCAGTTGCCCGTCCCGCATCTCCGCCATCACGGGGAAATAGAACTGTAAGCCTTCGGGGATTTCAGGTGCGTCCATTGCTAGACCTCGCAGTCGTGTCCGTAGAGCCACTCGGCGTGGTCAATCTCATTAGCAAGGTCAAACGCTCGCTCACACTCAACGCAAACATTGAGAAGTAGGTTTCCCCGTCCATCACACACATCGCATTGCGTTGCGTCGCCGTGTCCTGTCCACACTCCACCATGACCCGTACAGGCAGGGCAGATTTTTTTAGTTGTGTCGTTCATACCCAAGTATCGGTTCTCTCGTTACGGTAGTTGGTTGAGAGTTTATCCACAGACTCAGAAGCAGGAGCCCCGTATCCGTAGTTGGCAGGGGGCTTCACCACCCTTCCTGCTCCATCTCAAAGCGAATATTATCTCGCTCTCGTTCTTCAGGTGTCATATCCATATAGTAAGGGACGGGCTCTTCACCAAGAGACTGTCGCCACGCTTGTGGTGCGTCGCTGGCAAGTCCGCCACCCATCACCCAATTCATGACGAACTCTCCGTAGGCTTCGCCTTCTGCGTCGTACTCTGCTTCGGCTAGGCTTTCGTGGGTTTCATCAATCAAGTCGTTGTTGTCCATAACTTCATTGAACACTCTAATATTAATAGTAACAACCTATAGTGAGATTTATTTACTTACAGCCACCACATCGGCGCACTTTGACAATGCGCTGGACATAGGCAGGACGATGACGCTCAGGCTTCTTAGCCTCTGGTTGTTCTGGTTGTTCGGGTTCATTTGCCATGTCTCTATTTTACACGGTGGCGGAAAGGGAACTGCGCAACAGCGAACCGTGAGTACAGCCCCGCACTTGGACATTAGCGTACCTGTCTCGGTAGTAATCCACCCGTGCTTCGGCGACTTCTCGCTCGTCAGAGTTTGAGATGCTATGGATTTCCCACTCAACAGGTTCTATGATGCCCTTAGCAAACTCCTCGTCATCAGGATTTAGTGGATAATGAGCGAGGATAATGATGTGAGACAAGTCTGTGCTCTCATCGGGGAACTTAATGTATGTTTGCTTCATACATACAGCAAACTATCTAATCTGACTATCCACAACCCCCTGTGGATAAAGTCTCATAGATTTATGGGTTGCCCCACATCAGCCTGAGTTCATCTACCTCGTCGTTCACCAAACCCGGGGCTGTCAGCATAAGTCCCCGTAGGTCTATTTCGTCAGTCTCCCAAAACTCCTCGTACTCCTCATCGTCCATTTCACGAACGCCCCTATCAAGCAAGAGCCATTCACCAATGTCGGACAGATAACGGAGTTCGTCCTCGCTAATACCGCTTTCCTTTGAGAGAGTTGTGATGCCTTTAGTGAAGGGTATGTTGTCGTTGAGTGCGATGGTACGCAAAAGACGGACTGCGACATTGGCAATAACCGCACCATTGGGTCGCCAAAGAGTCCCGTGTTCACCGTGTCGCCTAAGCGTTGCTGAGAGGTAACGCAATCTGCGTCGGTCACTCTTGTCCATTAGAACAACGAGTTCATCGTTATGCCTACGGAGATGAGGCAATATTCGTGAACATAGGAAGGGAACTCGTCCTCAATCTTCACAATGGTTTTCTTGTTGGGTTTTGCCCAGCCCTTTATCATCTGAAGTGTCTGTTGCGACTTCAGGTTTACTTCCAGCCCACACTTGGAACAGGTGTAGAGGGGCGGTAGTCCCATTTGTGTCCGTAACATTGACTCTCCTAATTTTTGGCGACCAGCGTGTTTCAGCGAACCGTTTTGTTTCTTTCAGCAGGATAGCAAACTCGTTATCGGGCAGTTCGGCTATTTCGGGTGGACGGAATGTGTCCTTGATGGTTATTGCGTGAACCATCGGTCATACTTCCATATTGTCAGGCTTGTGTCCCTTGCGACGCAGTACGAACGAGTTGGCACACGACCTACCCTTGTATTCGGGGTCAAGCACATCAGCCTCATACAGAGAAACATCGGACGAGAGAAACATCTTGGCGAAGTTCTCCACTTCATCACGGCTAGCGAAGTTTACGACGAGAGAGAAAGTCTTGCTCATTTTGTCCACCATTCGTTCAGGGCATCACAAATCGCACCTTGACCATCGCCACCTAAGTCTTGAGGCTCGTCAGGGTCGTCCTCACGGCGCATAATGTTTGAGAACCCGTCAATCGTTTTCATAGTTACGATACGGATACGGTAACGGTCAGGGTGCTGACTCGGACGGATACCGTCAGGATTTTCGGGATTGTGAGGCGAGGCGTATCCAACCATCACTAACGCAACGGCGTTGATGTACGAGGGTCGTTGAGTTTCCTCTAACAACTCGTAAGGGTTAGGGTTTGTTCCCAGCAGATAAGCCCCGTCGTTGTCGCAGGCGTAAAGCAGAGCGTCTATCTCAAACGGGTCGTCTGTGTGGTTGTGAACCAAGTCGTCAATAGTCATTGCCATTGCGGTGATATTCGTCATTCCGTTTCTCCTGTTTCGTTGATTTCGGACTTTTCTACAACTGCGTCGGCAATCCATTCGGATACATCGTTTCCTGCGTTGTCCCATTCGTCAAACTCCTTACAGATTTCTGCCCACGCTTCATCGGTGAGGGTGTGTTCGTCAATCGTTGGGTACTCCATATTCTCTTTGAGCCATATGAGAGCGCAGATGTTTTCGTCAGGGCTTTTACCCTCTAGGATTTTCAGGAGAGATGAAACTTTCATTGCCCTACTCCAATCCCGATGTGGGCGAGTGCTTCCTGAATGTCGTGGAAGTAATGCCCGTGACAGATGTACCAGCCGTTGTCATTGGCGATAACCGTCCAAGAGGCGTAGGCGTGAAAGTTCTTACCCTCACGGACTGCCACTACTTCCCAAGTAGAGAAACTTGCGCCACCCCATTGTGATGGTTCGGCAGGTCGGAAGTCCTGAACCTTGCGGAACGCAATGACAGTTGCCTCGTTGTAGAGGCGTGTGCCTACTGCGATGTCGGCAGTGGTGTGGTCGTATTCGGTGATTGTTTCAGTAGTCATATATACCTATCGGTTAGGAAGTTTCGCTAGTTGTTCGGTTATTTATTCGGACTCACCACGACGATGAATACTCAAAGTCCCAATCGTTGGGCATAGTGAGCAAACGGTCAATAGTGTCGGCGGTATAGGTCAAGCCCTCTATGTACCACTCGCTGTAGTCCGTTGAGCCGAAGAAGAAACCGTTAGAAGTCGGCAACAGTTCATTGGCGAGCGTGGTATCGGCAAGTACCTTACGGCAAGTGTCTCGCAGTTCCTCTAACTTCTCACGCCCGACAAAAACCGTCTGACATTCGTCCTCACCACCCTGACACTCCTGAACAAACCAGTTATGGATAGCGTTCTGCTTGCGCCATTGAGCGACTTTCACTTCTATAAAAGCCGTTGGGAAGTCTGTTTCCATAAACTCCTCAACCTTACTGAGAGCGACAAGCGAGGCAAACAGTTGCTTGCTCTCGTCATTGCCCCAGTCTCCGCTGTGGGCAAACTTCTTTGCGTACAAGTATTGGTCTAATCCCATTTTATATTCCCCCTATTTTCAGACCGCTACGAAGCGGTCACGGACTTTGCTACGGAGTGCGCTGTTGGCACTTACGACCTTGAGGCAGTTGTTGTCTTTCTTGATGAAAGCATTGACCCACTTGCCAATGGACAGGTTCTCAGACGAGAACAAACTCGCCAAGATGTTTGAGTAGGTCAGGTTCTCGCCCGTATAGGCATAGACCGAACCATCTTTCATAGCCACGACAACCAACATCTTGTCGGTATCGGGCATAGCGTGGAGATGGATACCAGCCACGAATGACGACTTCTCACTGTCAATGAAGTAGCCCGTGTCGGTTTTGTTGATGGTGATTTCTGTGGTGGTCATAGTGTTCATACTTTCAGTGAACAGGCTAACTACTACAACTACAACCTCAATATAGATTTATTTGAGATTGTTTACTGAGTAGGTAGCGATGGATATACCTGTGTATCGGTACAACAGTTTCGTTAGTTGTCTTGAAACTTATCCACAGCCTGTGGACAACCGCTAGGGGCGAACAAGTGTTCGGAGCCCCGCACTCATATACGCAACAAGGTACAGTGACGGAAAGACTAGTGGACTAGAGGACGCAGGGCGATTTCCTCTGCCTTGGCGAATTGGTCTTTACACAAGTTCTCTCCGCCAGCCTGAACGATGGAGCGGTGAAGTTTTGCGTCATCATTGTCAATCGCACCTTCGTTGATACGACCAATCACATCATCGGCGGTCATACCATCGGTCATCAACTGACACCACAACTCACCCATCTCTACGATTTCGTCGTCAGCCATTGGTGGCGTAGCCCCGTATAGGAAGTACACATCATCTATGAAGGATGTTTGTTCCTCTGTGAATATTCTGTCCGTAGTCGGGATTGTGTCAATGACAGGGATGCCCGTTGTGGGTAGTGGGGCGAGGGTACTCTCCCCGTCAGTTGCTCCCGACGAGCAACCAACGAGGAGAAGAACTGTTAGTGGTAGTAAGCGTTTCATTTGAGGTCACCATTGCCTTTTGTTGTAGAGAAATGTGAGAGTAATGATTATGATGATGATGATTAGTGAGTTCATATTCCTGTTTTGTTCTATATCTCGGATTTTTCTGACTGTGAAACCAGCAGTGTTGCGTCCCATTCGTTGATGGCATCGCAAGTATCGCAAACAGTATATTCATCGCCACGAAACTCGTAGCGAAGCCAAAGCAAGAACTTCTGCTCGGGGCTGGTGGCTTCTGAAGTTATCTTATTCATAAAGGCAAGGTACTCCGCATACTCAGAAGTCGGCACACAAACGCAAGCACGGCTAGTCAAGAGCAGGTCACGGAGTCGCTGTCCTTTATCAGCCAACAACATCGGGTCGGTCACGACCTTCTACCTCACGGGCTTTCCACGACTGAATGTCTGCGTCAAGCCGACCATCCATACTTCCGTCTGGATTAGGGGTGTACGAAACCCAAATGTCAATCAGACCATTGTCGTTCTTTCGTGAACACCATCGGAGTTGCTTGTATTTGGACAAGGCTGAAGCGAGAGAAGTGCGGTTCGGTGAGTCCCGCCGTGCGAGTACCCACTTGTTTGGGTGTAGGGCTACCTCGCTGATGATTTTCTGAACCACGCCAACACGATAGGTGTAGCGATTAGCCCCTCTGATGTTGCGGTGAGGTACTTCGTCAAGAACGATGAGTCCTTCGTGTGCGGATGGGTGTGCGTATTCTGTTTCGTGGTCAGGAGACATTGCTTCTTCTTTCGTTTAGGCGGTTAGCCTCAGGTGTTGATTATGTTTGATGTTGCCCAAACGAGCAGTGGGGCAGGATTTTCCCACCCCACTCACTCATTTCAGACTGATAGTTCCTCAGCCGTTGATACAGCGTTGTCGCTGACACGGACTGCCGTGTAGAAAGTTGGCTTCACGACTGCCTGCTCAATCTCAGGAGCGATGAGTCCTTTTTCCATTGCCTTATCAAAGGCTTTGCTCTCAACGCTGGTCTTGGTGACCATTGCGAAAGTGTCCTCGCTGACGAGGGTGCGGAGTGCCTTAGCGTCAAAGTTGCGACGCACTGCTTCTACAGCGACAACTCGCTTACCCTCAACGACGCACTCGTCAATACCCGCAGAAGCGTAGGACTCAAGCATTAGGGACTTCGCAGTCTCCATTGCCTTTTCTACGGACTCTTTCATCTCCAAAGCACGGAGATACTGGATGGTTGCCTTTTCAGCGTCGGATGTGGTTGATGTAGTAGTTTCCATAAGTTCAGTGAACTCCCTATTCATAACTTTCACAACCTATAAAGCAAACTTTCTTTAGGAATGTTTACCTTGGTTGTGTGGGCGTTCGGTAGCCCATCCGTGTATCGGTATAAGAGTTACAGTAGTTGTGTGTAAGTTTATCCACAGGACTGTGGACGACAGGTCGGCACATATGTAGTAGCCGTGCATCACCCGTGAGCGCACCCGTGATGATTGCTTCTACAAGCGACGGTGGCGGAAAGGCTAGTCAATGACCGTCCATCTGTCGCCAAACTCGGCGTTCAGCCCCAAAGACGAACCATCGTCCCAGTTCACAGAGACAGTACCCGTGTCATCCACGAACTTGATTACTCCCTCGTTACCTTGGCGGAGCCCCGTGTATGGGTCGTTGGTGTACTGAAGTCGGACTCGCTTGCCGATAAGGGCGAGCAGGTGCTTAGGTGCGTTACCCGTGTGGTTCATAGGTCGTTCCCGTCCTCGTCTTGGAATACAAGTTCACTCAATCGCATACCAGCGAAGTCGTCCTCTACATATGACTCAACACGGTCAATGATTTGCTCAATCGTGAATGGTTCGTCCGCTGATAGACGATGAGAACCGTCTTTGTCGTAGATGATTTCGGAGTCACGCTCGTCTTGGAGTTGCTGAACAATGCCAGCAACATCGTAAGTAACGACTTTCATAACATTTATTCGTTGAGGTAGTAAGTCACTCATCGGTTGTTGCTTCTCCATTCGCAGTAGGCGTTGTAGGTTTCGTCATCGTCGGGGTCAAAACCATTGGCTTCGCACCATTGGTCGTAGGACGGATTGGACTCAAAGACCTTGATAGTCATTGCTTCACTCCATGAATGCTTGGCATAAACCACCAAGAGTTGTCGGTAATGAACATCGTTGCGTCACTAAAGGTCGCAAACCGATGGGTTGTAGAGGAAGGTTGGAGTTCCACACACCAACCAAGTCCGTCTGCGTCTTTCATGTCTGCGTCATAGTAAATGACAATGTGTCGTACTGTGAGGTCGCTCATTACCATTTCTCCAATGAGATGACTTTGTAATCTTGTAAGCCAGCCTCGTCATCCGCAATCTTGTCAAGCCCGTCATCATCGTCGCACTCAACCCAGCCCTTGACCCAATGGCAGTTAGCGTCCTCATTGAGATACTCCGCCCTGTCATCGTCGGACATTCCTATCCAAGCAGAGGGCATAAGTGACTCGTCAATGACCGTGTAGTAGTTCCACTCAAAGGTCTTAATACCCGATGGGTAAGTCTGCTCGGCGCAAACCTTGTAGCCGATAGTCATTTGTCCCCCAAGTCAATAGCGAGAGGCTCAATCTGCTGAAAGTGAAAGAGGAGTTCGTCCCAATCGGCTTCAGACCAATCAGGGTGGTCGCCCGATTTATCGGCAAAGTTGAGCAGAGCGAGAGCGTCGTCCTCGTTCCAGCCCAAGTGGATAACCGTGTTCACCATATGAGGCGACTTGCCACGAAACTTCTCAGGTAGGCAAGAGTTGTTGTAGCCAGCAGTCATAGACTGACGAACTTCCTCGTTCCACTTGCGTCCCCGTGTCGGGGTCATCTCTAGGTATTTCATATTGGTAGTCATAGGTTCAGTAAACCTTCTAGTAGTAGTAATAACAACCTCAGTTGAGATTTATCGGAAAGATTTATTCCTCATAGGTGTCAAACCCGTCAAGGGCTTCGGGGTACTCAGAGGAAGGCGACCCAAGTTGAGCAAGGCGTTCGTATAGCCCCGCCATCACTAGTGCCTTCTCGTTGGTAACACATTCCGTCCAGTCCTCGTATTGCGAGCCACTGACAGAGAATGCGATGGTGAAAGCGTGGTTGTAGGTCATTCATCATCCTGTTCGTCGTCGTAATCCCAAGAGTCACCCTGACTAATGAGACTGATGAAACCAGCGTTCGGGTCGGCGTGATTAGTGGCGACAGCATTGACAAACCTCAGACCGCAAGAGTTGGTGTACCAACAGTCAAGTGCGGTAAGCATTTCGTCGCTTGTCCCCCGTACGGAGTATTCGTAGTTTTCCTCAAACCACTGTGCCTGCTCGTCGTCTAGAGCCACATAGATTTTGTGGCAACCGTCCCAAGCGACAAGGAGAGCATCGCACATAGCGTCTGCGACTTTATCGGCAACCAGTGGGTGTAAGTCTCGGAGTTTCATCAGCAAATCTCAAATCCACCGCAGTCAAGCAGGAACTCAGCAAACTCTTGGACATTTTCCGTTGAGAATGGGTAGTTTGTTGCGAAGTGTTCTACCTTGCCGTGTCCACGACAGGCATTACACCACCCGTGAGTGCGTCCGAGAATGATTGCGTCCGCTTCCTCTAGTTCTTTATCGGGCATACCGTTATCAACGCCGACAGTATCCGAACGGATACCCGTACCTTGACAGTAGTCGCAGTCCGATGTTGGTAGCGAGGCTAGGTGTTCACGGTATTCGGTTTCGTACTTGGCGGTTACACCCGTAGCGAGGTCGTTGAGTAGTCGCTGACCGAGAGCGAGTGCGTCATCTGCGTCAAGACCATCACCGTCGTTGGAGTATCCGCTATCAACTTTACGAGCGATGTCGCCGTGTAGTTCCTCACAGTAGTTCCATAGTGGTCGCCACCACCAAACATTGTTGCGGAAGTAAGAACCTTTTTCGCTCGTTGTGTTTTTGCCGTATACATCCATACCCATTAGTTGTCACCTTCCTCAAGGCAGGCGACTTGGCTTTCGTCCATCTCAATAACCCTCACCCAAGAAAGGATGATGCGGAGAAAAACGGAGTAGTCGTTTGGCGAGTATGTATGAGTCTGAGTGCGGAACTCCTCAATTTCGTGTTGGGGGACTCCCTCTCGTCGGAGAAGGTGAGTGACCTCTGCGATGATTTCGGAGTCGGTCATTCCACAAGTGCTAAGGCTGATGTCATATTTGGGCTTGATGTCTAGGTGTGTCATACTCCCCTTTTCGCTCGTTTGGTTCTTGCCGTATATATCCATTCCCATTGGAGTTTCCTTTCGTCGTTGTATTTACAGTGAACAGCGTAGGTTTACACAACACAACCTGTTCGTGGGATTTATCTAAGTATCGGTTAGGCAGTTACCGTAGTTGGGCGTAACTTTATCCACAGGCTGTGGACAACTGAATAAAAATGCGGGGCTCGGTCTGAGTCTTTGGATAAATCATTTAGCGAGGTTGTTGTTACTACTACTAGGCGGTTCACTGTATCTAACGCCCGACGGTGGCGGATACCAAAAATAAAAACTGACCCAACTAACGAAATAGCAGAACCGATACCCCACTATGAACACACTTACTATGCCCGAAGCAACAGCCATTGCCATTATGGAATGGGCTAAGAACAAACTTGCCACCGTCGGCTACTTGGAGTTCTCCGACGATTGGTGGGAGTCCTATGACAACGATTGGGATATCAACATTTGGCGTTCCGATATGAGCGAGGAAATCCGTGTCAATGCCTACCCGATGACATTCACTAATGGTGAATGGAATACCGACTTCTCCAACTGGGTGAGTTTGGGGACTCTCCGTGAGCCTATCTCTTGGCAGGACGGACATTCGTGCGACCAATGCGGTGACCCGATGGGTGGCAAGTATGACGGCGACCAACCAACTTCCTACGGTGAGGACGGCGTTGCTCATCTCCGTTGTACGCCCATTGAATAAATCTAAATCACAGGTTGTTATTACTACTATTAGGAAGTTCAATAGAACTATGACCACTACACTCTTACAACGAACCAAAGACGCTATCGCTGACGGGAAAATCATTGGCGACGGGCATACCATCTTCAATCCCGACTTCTACGCCCCTCACTTCAGTGAGGACGAACTGAGTAAAGCGAAACTCATCCAAACTTTCAAGTCAGACAAGTCTGACCACAAGTCCACCATTTTTGGCAAGGACGGTAAGCCGATGGAGAAACTCAAGGGCGTGTACAACCTCACTTTCTTGTATTGGCTCTGCGGTGCGCTTGGTATCAACTCTCACAACGACTACAACGGGCGTGGCTCGCAGGCAGACGAACTCGCTCGCCGTATCCGCAAGGAACTGGCATGAGAAGCGACAAAGCACCATTCACCATTACCCATCACGATGAAGCCTCGTCTTGGTGTGACTCATCACTTCTGAAGGCATTAGCCAAGACATTCAGTACCGTCTTGGTCACAACACTTGATGGCGACATCTACGAGGGCGAGGTGCTTGCCGTTGAGAACGGAATACTCGTCCTCTCCAATAGCAATCTTGGCAATGCGTGGGCAGAAATGGAAATCACGCTAACGAGTATCACCAACATTCATTATTGCTAAAGAAATCTCACCCGTGAGGTTGTTATTACTACTAATAAGGAGTTCACTGTAACTATGACCACCTACCACATTGAGTACATCATTCACTTAGAGATAGAGGCTGAGAGCGAGGACGAGGCACTAAAACTCGGCTCGCAGGAACTTCACGCCCTTGACGGTGACGGACTCGCTAACTGTTGCGAGTTCTTAGATATTGAGATAGCACTAACCGACGACTACTACTTAGGAGAAACCGAATGAAGTATTACCGTGTAGGCATTTTTGCGTCCGTGAATGTGGAAGCAGAGAACGAGGACGAAGCAATACGCCAAGCCCGTGACATTGTTATTGAGGGCGCAATCAAGACGCACGATTACGAGTTTGAGGCTCAGGACAGAGAACTTGACCCCGACTTGGACTTCTTGGAAATGATGGCTCAGGAGAAGGCGAAATGACGAAACTCGTTGTTCATATTGGTACAGGGACTATTATTGACGCTGACGAATGCGTTATCGTTGATGTGGAGAAACTGGACGACCACGACACGACACTCGTGAACGATGGTGATGACTCTGACCTTGTTGAGATTGCCGAACGACTCGGTAAGCCACTCAACCTGACGGACTTGACCTATCGCAATACGGTGGCGTTCTCTCCATCATCTCTCCGTAGCGAAGCAGAGGAACAGTTGAGTAACGGTTACGCCACTGACGATGACGCTATTGCGTATCTGACTTGGACTGCCGAGGTAGCCACTGATGACGAACTGAGCGGTGTTGCTGACTACATTCTCAATGACGACACAATGTGGAACGAATACAACACGACGGTAATGGACGGTATGCGCCAAGGTTACAGATGGTCTAAGGAGAGCAAGTAATGGGACTCATCGCTTTTCATACACCCGAAGATGGATTTACACTCAACGGCGTTGAGGTAGAGATTATTTGGGACGACACTCCCGAAGCAACAGAGGGTGTTCGTATCATTGTTGATGAGAACGCCGTACGGGTGACGGATATTTTGTCAGACCCCGACCACTCCGAACACGATATGTGGTCTGCGTGGGACGACGACATCTTCTACTACTGCGAGTCCGAACAAGAATGGAAAGAACTTCTCGTCACAGGACATCACGACGGATGGAGAGTTCTCCAATAAATCTGTCCGACAGGTTGTTGTTACTACTAATAGAGAGTTCAATGAACTTATGACCATCACACTTGACCAACACACTTGCCCTCGTTGTTTCGGGGGTATCCCTAATGACTTACAGCGAGGTCAGTACATCGGAGCATTATCACGCACCGATAACAAGACCTACATCTGTTCAGACTGCGGAACGGCAGAGGGACTAGAGGACTATTTTGACCTTGGCTGTTCACCTCAATCCGAATGGCGGGTGAACCAATCGTGACCACCATCATTGACCCTTGTATCCATTGCGGAGAACCCACTGCGTTTGGCTCTGTCCGTGAGGACGGAACGCTCGTCGGCAAGTTCGTGAACCGTATTCCTGCTGACACTATGGACGAGGAAACGGGCGAATACAAAGACGGGTATGCGTGTGCCGAGTGCGCTGGGTATGGGTGCGACGAGTGCGATAAGCCGATTTACCTTGACTGCGAAACCCGTGTGGATTATCAGGACGAGAGTGACAAGTACCACTACGGCAACTTTCATACCGAGTGTTACGACGAAGCGAAGCACGGCAAAGCCGAATACGGCGAGAACATCAAGGAGACTCTGTAATGCGTGAAATAGACCTATCCGTACGGAACGCCGACAACTCTTGGTATTGGCAACAAATCCGTGAATACAGCAACAAGCAAGTCCATCGGTTACGAGCGAACATTCGTCGCAATGCTTACGATGTTCAGTCGTATGCCAACATTGAGAAGTGGTCGGACGAGCGAGGCTGGGCAATCATCTCCTCTCACCCCATCACGGACTACCCGTGCGTCAAGGTTTCGTACATGACGAAAGAACTCACCGACAACGACCATGAGTGGTTCATTCAGACCGCCGAGGAACTGTTCACTATTGGGGTGACATTCGCACGATGAGAACTATCACCGTTACACAAACATACGAACTCATCGTATCCATTGAGACTCAAGTCCCCGACGACTACAAGTACGAGGATATGGAAAACTCATTCATTGACTTCCCCATTCGGGTTGATGTGAACCCCGTATGGGAAGATACCGAGAATGTCAAGGTCGTTGGAGTATGCGTGGACGCTCTTGTATCTCTAACGGGTGAGGACGCTTTCGCTCTTTATGAAATGAAGGACGACGAATACACTCGCCTAGTTGAGGAGAGTGACGATGAGTGAATACCACGATTATAGGGGGGTCATCCGTATGGACTTTGATTGTGCTAAAGACTCTCGTAAAGAGGTAATCGTACAGTTACCTACAGACCCCGACGCAAAATACGAGCAACCCGTGTGTTGTGTTGTGTTTACTGAAGAAGGTATTGTTTTGGACTTCTTTGAAGATGGTGAACTTGTTCGTTCGCTTGGTCGCACTTATGAAGAGTGGTCTGACTTAGCACTATGAGTGTCGTTAGTCACTCAGGTTGTGATTACGCCTATCTGTTCTTATTATCAACTATCAAGTAAACGAAAGGGAAATATGAATACAACAAACATTGTTCGCAAGCCAAACGGCACTGTTGATTTTGACGCATACAAGGGACTAGAGGGAAGTATCGGACTAACGGGCATGACCTTCACTATCAAGGTGATTGACGCTCGCCAGTCCTTTGGACGACTAGACCTCTGCGTTGAGCCGCTTAACGGCGAAGGCTCTCGTTGGATGGAAAGCCGCAAGGTGGAACTCAAGAGCGAGCCAGTGCCTACAGAAGTCATACCAACACAAGCAATGACAGTCCGAGAGCAGATTGCTCAACGAGCGATTGACGCTTCTCGGGAAAATGGGTCGGTTAATGCCGACCTCATTCAGCGACTGCTGAACCAAATCAACAACGGCAACTTTGCCACAGAAACAAAGGAAACAATTAAATGAAGCGCATCGTATTTGAGAACCCCACCGTCGCCAAGCGTGGACGCAGTGGCGGGGCTGTACAAGAGTTCATCACCAAACTGAGCGAGACCCCCGACAAGTGGGCTGTCTATACCCGTAGTGCCAATCACATCTCCTACTACTACACAGTGGCGAGCAAGATGGGTAACCTCAAAATCGCCGTTCGTGCGAATAGCGATGGCAAGACTCATACTGTTTACATGATGTACTTGGGCGTGGAAGCAACCAAGACTCGTGTTGCGGAGAAGGCAAACAAGAAGGCGAACAAGAAGGTAGCCGTCAAGAAGGCGACTGCCAAGAAGGTCACCGTCAAGAAGTGATTGTGTCAGGGGTGGGGAAACCTGCCCCTGATAAATCCATCTAGTCGGGTTGCTATTACAATAACTAGACTGTTCACTGAAAGTACAAACACTACTACTAAAGGGGACTACTATGCCGAACTGGTGCTATAACCGAATGAATGTTGCGGGTGACCGTGACTCACTAGTCAAACTCACTGAAGCGATTACCCGTCAGTACGACTCGTCGCTCGCTGAGACAACAATGGGCGTTGAGCAAGTGGACTACGACCTATCTGTCTTGTTCCCTGTTCCTGAACCGTTGGCTATTCGTGCCGTCATGTTTAATACCGATAGCACTGACCCTGAATATCAAGAACTTCTCAAAAAGTACGAAGCAAATAAGGCGGAGTACGGTCACACCACTTGGTATGACTGGGCTATTGAGAACTGGGGTACGAAGTGGTCGCCTCGTATTGAGGAATGGGAAATCATTGACCACTTTGATGGCGGTGCTGGTATCTATGCGTACTACGAAACTGCGTGGTCACCTGCTGACGGACTTATCCGTGAAGTGAGCAGGCAGTTCCCGACACTTCTGTTCACGGTTTCATCTGACGAGGAAGGTCGCTCGTTCTCTTGTGTTTCGGCGTTCAGTAATGGCGAGATGGTCGCTGAGGCTGGTTGCGAACTAGAACCCAACAAAGTTCCCGAACAGTTCCGTGAGGACTATGCGAGGATAGACAAGGACATAGAGACTGGCGTAAGTGCTGTCGGCTACGACGCTTGGGACGAGATGAGCGAACTTGACAGTGATGTTCTCGGCTGGTTAGAGACTCAAGTGAACGACAAACTGGTTGAGTTGGGACTGCTACCGAAGGTGGATGTATGACCCGTAGGTCACCCGTGAGGCTTCTCAGACTTCTTCTGAAGTCTCTTCAGCGTCGGCTTTCTTTGTGGACTTACGCTTTGGCTTATCGTCGGCTGGGGCTTCCTCGGGAGAAGCGTCCTCAGTAGGCACTTCAGCAGACGGGGCTTCCTCGGCTACTGGGGCTACCTCTAAGTGTCCACAGTTTTCGTCGTGGGTGTGCTCCTCGGCTACGGCGTTTTCGGCGAGATAGGCTAACTTCTTGACTTCTCGCTGTTCTGGGGTGAGTTTACGCATGATAGAAACCTCGCTAGTTGTAAGTGTGGATACCATGATACCTAACTTATCCACATCCCTGTGGATAAAGTACCACACAACTAGTGAAACAACCAAACCGATAGGGAGTTATGACTACTCAGATGACACAAACTGAAGCAGAAAATCGCTACAAGCAGGGCGTTCGTGACCTTGCCGAGAAATGGGGCGGGCATAGCAATATCCCGTCCGCTGAGTTGCGAGATATATCTGAGGAACTACGGGCGTACTACATTGTCCTGAAACATGAGGGTGCTGTCACACGGCAGATACTTAGTCAATACATGGTGTCACCAACCATCATTGAGCGTGTCATGTCTAGTATCGGAGTAGACGGGGAAGTGGGGACTATTACCCCTAGGACTAGTCGCTCCGACCAATACAAGGCTTTCACTAAGTGGGCTTGCGAGCATGACCGTGAGCAGTTCACTACCGACCAACTAGTTGAGGCATCGGGCTTCTCGTATCAAACGACGCTGAAGTTCGTGGACTCTGACCCCAACTTCATTCGTATCAAGAAGGGTCTGTATGAGTGCCGTGACTACAACGCCTTACGCATTGAGTCAAAGAAGTTAGAAAAATCTCAGTAATAGGTTGTTGTTATAACTAATAGCCTGTTCACTGTTACTACAAGGGCAAATGCCCACTACTACAAATAGGGAGAAAACAATGACCACCATTGACTTGCCAAAGTGTTGGCAGAAGTACAAGAACGCACTTGAGGGCGGTATTGACCGCATCATTCTGTTCGGACCATCGGGTACGGGCAAGACCTACGGGGGACTCAACTACGGAGATACCCGTGGCGGTGCTTTCAGACTCGTATGTACTGAGGATATGACAAACGCCGATGTATCGGGTTCATTCATGCCTTCCGCTAATGGCGGTTTCTCATGGGTTAGCGGTTCGGCACTGAGGGCTTGGGAAGGTAACGGCTACTCAGGTGGACGAGTCGTTGCTGACGAGATTGACAAGGCTGGTGGCGATGTGCTTGCTACCTTGCTCTCGTTCTTTGACTCACCTGAGTCTGCCTCGTGGGAACACCCTGAGACTGGCAATATCCATAAGCCTCGTAACGGTTTCTCTGTGGTGATGACCACGAACATTGAGAACATGAGAGAGTTGCCAACGGCACTCACTGACCGCTTCCCTGTTCGTATTCGCATTGACGAACCGCACCCTGATGCGATTGAGCGTTTGTCAGTAGACCTGCGTGGTATCGCTGTTCGTATGGCTGATGCTGGCAAGGAGCGCATCTCACTGCGAGCGTTCTACGCCTTTGACCAACTGCGTTCATCCCTCTCTGTTGAGGAGAGTGCGGAGATTGTGTTCGGTGACCGTGCTGGCGCAATCATGGATGCGATGCGAGTGGACTCACTGTCGTGAGCGTGAAGGTCAAGCATGATGTATCACGCCGACCTCTCCCTGAAGTATTGGGTCGTGGTGATGTAGACAAGGGCGGTGCGTGGACTGTAGAAGCCTGCCCACCTACCCGTGGACTACCCGTGACCTCTGTTGAGGGTCGCTTTATGAATGTACCTATGTCGGGCGACGCTCTGTCTACGGTCATTCGTATTCATGAGATGGTTCATGCGAAGGTGTCCCCTAAGGACTTGAGTCCGTTCATTGCTAGGGGTTTCGCAACTGAGGAGTCACTGCGCTCTGTTGAGGAGATGCGAGTGAACTACCTCGCTACTCACTTGGGTTATGACATGAGTGTTCTTAGTGATGGTGGCGAGAAAGAGTTAGGCGAACGCCTCGTTGCTATGGGTGACTGGAACAATGCTGTTCAGTTCGCTATCGCCACTGTTGGTACGGGCGGTCATAAGAAGTTCATCGCTGGAGTGCGCCGACATAACAAGGTATGGGGCAGTGTGCTTGCCGACATTAGTAAGCGAGCGATGAGAGAGATAAAGAAAGTGCCACGGAACAAACTCACTAGCACCTCTCTCACTGCTGATGGTCTGATAGAAGGCTTTGGTTATACCGAAAGTATTGCTTCTTGGATTGACCGCCTATGCGATAAGCAACCTGATGACAAGAGTGATAAGAGTGACAGTACTGATAGTTCTGATAAGGACGACTCTGATGCTGATACCTCTGATACTGATGAGTCAAAGAGAGATGAGAAGGGCGAGATAGATAAGGCTCTTGCTGAGTCTCGTAAAGAGACTCTCGTTGATAGGACTCCTATCCCCTCTTGGTTCCCTCTTAAGGTGGAACGGTTGCCTATGCCTGAAGTATTGAGTGGGTCACTAGGTAAGAAGCGTGTCGCATCCAATAGTGGCAAACATCCTCGTCGCCTTCATCGTTACTTGACTGACCCTCAGAAGCGTGTCTTTGATAAGACGGTTCGTGGTCAAGGTGGCATCGTTGTCATTGACACTAGTGGCTCTATGCGTCTTGACCGTGATGATGTAATGGGTATCGTTATGGCATCGCCTGGATGTACTGTGCTGTCTTATAGTGTCCCCTCATTCGGCATTGACGATAATGGCGAGGCTATTGAGACCAATGCTTATGTCCTTGCTAGTCGTGGTCGTATGGTGGACGAGATGCCTGAGTTCGGCTCTGCTAATGCTGTAGACCTACCTGTGCTGAAGTGGGCAGTGAGTGAACGACGAAGTAGTCGCACTCCTGTCGTGTGGGTATGTGATGGGTATGTGACTGGTCATGGTGATGTGGCTCACGAGACACTGACGCTTCAGGCGGTTGAGTATTGCTTGGCTCACGGTATCTCTATCGTGCCTGATGCTGAGTCGGCTGTGAAGTACCTGACCGAGTTGAGCAATGGTATGCGACCTGCTAAGTCATTCCCTCATATCATGAAACGGGCATACGAGTTGGCGACTGGAGATAGGTTGGTCGCATAGTTCTTGCCTTCCCTATAAGGTAAGTGGAGAGTAGTCCTCTAGTCATTGGTGGTCAGTGACTTGAGTGGCTACTCTCTTTTGTATATATCAAGTGAGTAAGTAGTGGCGTGTATGTAATGAGTGAGTGATATGTGATGATGATGATATAGGTAGGTAGGTAGGTAGGTAGGTAGGTAGGTAGGTAGGTAGGTAGTAGTGATGTATGTATGTATGTGTTAGATGAGTAGTGGTAGTAGTAGTAGTGGTAGTACCCATAGCAATACCCGTAGGCACTTTTTTTACTAATGATGAAACGATGATGAGAACGAAGTGATGATGGGGTAATGATGATGTACCTATATGTATACGAGTATGAGGGTATAGGGGTATAGGGGTAGGGGTATAGGGGTACTACTTATATACCCGTGATATACCCGTGAGCATTGCGACGACTCAATGACTTAGCGATGACGACTTAGTGATGACGACTCAATGACTTGACTGTCAATGATGGTAATGATGACGAGTCAATGATGATGACGATATGACGATGACTCAATGCTATTGACGATGACTCAATGACGATGACGATGATGTGATGCTTTGTAATACTTTGTGATACTCAGTAATACTTTGTGATACCTGATAATGAATGTGATGATGAATGGGGCAACGCTGTCAATGTGTACGACATATGTAATGCCGTGTCTTGCTTGTGGATAAGGTGTGGATAAGGGTGTGGATAAACTTTTTTGTCATCCTCTACGACTGTCTATCTTAGGATAAGCAAGGGTTATACACAGGTTTATCAACAGGTATGTGGATAAGTAAGGGTTATCAACAGGTTGATTAAGGTGGTTATCAACAGGGTTATCAACAGGGTTGGGGATAAAGTAGGGTAAAAAGGGGTTATCAACAAGGGTGTGTATAAAGTCGGGGCTTCGTCCACATCCGTAGGCACTTATCCACAGGGTTATCAACAGACTTATCCACAGAACATATGTTCGGGGAACAGGTGTTCGTACTTTGGAAGGTCAAAAGCGAACAGGTGTTCGTGCGAACAAGTGTTCGTATCCATGACCCCAGAAGCCCCGAACTTTTTGAGAATATAGATATTGGCTGGGCGGGCATACAAACTATTTTTAATGTCGGCTTACTCTGGATAGATTTATCCAAACGGGGTGGGGGCAGCATCTTCTATGTTCTTCAACCTTTGACGGTGGTGGAAAGCAATTCGCTCGAAGCGTCTCGACACGTGCTTGCTCCGTAATGGGAGTATTACTGCTTTGTAGTACTAAGCGCTTTGTGCCAGGTTTTGGTGAACACCCAGATAAGCGAGAGTAATCCTGCCTGTCTCCAGGTGATGTCATTCTCAATTGCGTTGGCGTGGTCAAGAATTCGCGATGTTGACCAGATAGCCGTCTGGGTCACTAAGACTGTTAGCCCCCATAGGAAGATTAAAGCCATGGTAGTCCCTGTACTGGAGTTTGATTCATTGAGGTTGTTTAGTTGCCGGTTTGACAATTTGGTGAATCCTTTGTCTGGAGAGGTTATAACGGTCGGCGATTTGTGTGAGCGATTGGCCGTCTTCGCTGAGATTCTTGATTTCCGCGTTTCTGGAGGTATTAGGTTTGGGACCTGGCCGCAGAGGGCCCCAGGACCATCCCGGAATACTGTTTAAAATATTAATGCGGTCTTCGCCCAATTTGTTGTTTTTGTAACGTTGTCGAATATATCCGACCCACGTGCCGAGTTGCACCGACTTGCCGTCGACATGTTCTTCGTGATGTGCAGGAACCGTGGCGGAACCTTCGCGACTGATGTATTGTTGGAGGGCGGCCTGGTAGATATTGAACCGGGTGGTGTTGTTCATAAGGGAAACACTAGTAGTTAAAGGGTTCTCGTAGTGGATATCACGTGCAACAATCGACGGTGGTGGAAAGGGACTAAATCATGTTCGATGATGATGATAATGACGCGTTTGAGGACATAGCCAGGTTTGCTGAGTTCACCGCGAAGATGAGCGGCGATGAACGTAAGACCTTGTCCGAGTTGTTGAGTTCCCTGGCTGGAGAACTAGTCGAGCAGATGTCGCCGCCGAAGGATTTGCTGTTCGTAGGGTCTGATGGCATCCGCCTAGTGAAGTGTCTCCACTACCCTCGTGAGGTACTGGGTGAAGATGGCCCCGTTATTTTGCCCTCGGCTTCAGAATTTGTGATTCTTGGTGCGCTTTCAGATGAATTTATCCAAAGAGATGCTGATGAGATTGCGGGGCTTTTTGATGACCTTGAAGAACGCGACGATGCTTGGCACCACCTGATGACCGAGTACGCTTTGACCATCTCGGAGAAATTCGACGACAATCCACCGGAAGACTATTCGAACTTTTTTAAGGAGTAACACGTGCACACATCCTGGAATGCAGCCGCTGAGGTGGCCGTTAAAGAAATCTTCGCAGCGGAGGTGCAGCCCTGCAGTGTCGAAGCGCTTAGGAGCCATCTGGATGGCCTTATCGAGAAGTATTTACCGACCGGCGGGGACGTGGCCGCGGGCGGCAGCCAGAGAATGCGTCAATCCTGGGTGAAACTGGGTCAACTGGCCCGGTCCTTAGGAGCCACGAGTGATTATTTGAACTTTTCCCCGGTATTCGGCGAAGACCACGGTCGTGTTCTCGACATCGTTGTGCGCAAACAGCGCGATTACGGCCACGAGAATATTGCACGCTTTGGCCGCATGGGACTTTTGGTCCGGGTGCACGACAAGATTGCACGTCTGGAGAATCTTCTGGGTGCCGGTCATCTACCGAATCATGAATCCATTGAGGATAACGTTCTCGATGTGATTGGTTATTCAATCGTCGCCGCGATGTGGGAGGAAGGTTCCTTCCTTCTCGCGTTGCAACCTTCGACGGTGGCGGAAAGCGAACCAGATTCGGGTCTAAATGCCGGAATGTTAGGTTTTTTGCGACTTGCTTAACATCTTCGCGATGCTTTAGTGCCGGATTGGCCTGGTAAAATACTAAAGGTAGGGAGCCTGGAGTCGACACCACCTGCTGATAGTCAACCCCAGGCATCAACCCGGGCGCCGAGAGAAGGAAAGGGGAAACCTCTCTCGACTAAACGAAACTTAGTACCCCTAATGTGCCCTCTGTTGTTAAATATTTATTTTAATTTTATGTGCGCTGAGCAGGGCCTTTTTTGAAAATTTTTCTTTTACTTGCTTTCGCGACTTGACGTGGTGCTCTACAGTCAGTACCTTTCCGAGTCACAACTTGAAGGGCGCCCGCGCTTTGAGGAAACTTTAGGCCAACCGCCGAAAGTTCTCTTTGTGGTGCGCAAAAACATAGCGATTCAAAAAAAAGGTTCCCCCGGACCCCCTCCAAAGGAGGGGGGCATCATTACTCTTTTCTTCAATGCAATAATTTCATTGAGAAATGAATATACCTTTCTAGGGAATCTCTATTGAAGAGAACTTTGAACCTTTGCAAAAGTTGTACATTTTTTTATCTATCGAAAGGGGTTTCGAATGGTCTATATACTGACTCTTGATATGGAAGAGATACCACACGAACCAAAGAAGCGCGGCGGACAGTCTGGTCCCAAGAAACAGAAGCAGGGTCAGATTCGCAAGGGATTGACGGTGGCGGAAAGCGACGTTGACCAGGTCTATCAGTACTGGTGTTCGGTCATGCGGCCTGGGCGCAAGCGAGTTCCTTCTCTGGACCACAAGCGAGAATTGGTTGTACGGGCGGCGATTGCTGATTACGGCCTCGAAGACTGCATGAGAGCCATCGACGGCTGTGCGGCATCTGACTGGCACATGGGCCGCAATCCAGGGAACAAACGCTACGACGACTTAGAGTTAATCTTCCGCAACCAGAAGCAAGTCGATATGTTTTTGGCGCGAGTCGAAAATAAAAGGAAAACTGGTGATTTCTGATGACAAAAGTTGAATTGGAAGATTTCGTCCGGGAAGTGTTTGCTTCCTTTAACCAGACGCTGTATGAATCTGACCGTGAAGTTATCTTGCGGGCATGGTGGGGTCTACTTAAAGATTTAGAAATTGCTTTGGTTCGAGATAGATTTATCCAAATGGCTGTGGTGTTGAAGACGATGCCAACTCCTGGTGCGGTACGCAGAGCGGTGGTGGAAGAGTCTTTGGAAACAACACCCCCTTCACCTCAGCAGGCATGGGCGGCATTGCGTAAGATGTCTGATGACGTGAATCGTGGGACTCATCAAGTGATGGACATCCACGAAGTCTTCCAGAATGCGATTAAGGTTCTGGGGGACATAGCGTTCACCCTGTCTACAAACGGGGACCGAGAATATTTTATGAACGTTTATACAGAGCAGTTAAATTTATACATGGTAGATGTATATAAGGTGAGGGTATGAAGAAGAACACGGGTCGACCGCCAAAGATGCCAACAGGTGAACGCACGACAATCACAATGAAAATCAATGCTGATGTCAAGCGGAAAATTATTACCCAAGCGCAGGCTTTTGACATGACCATTACAGAGTATGTCTGCATGCTTGTTGAGAGAGATAGTTCCTAGTGGGTGTACAGGTATTGGAGTTTCGATGTAGTGGTGACTCTGCCTCGGTAAAAGAACTTGTCAAAAATACCAAGACTCCCAACTCTTTGGAATCTATTCCCAGTGATTCCGTCAACCTAAAATTCATTGACGAATCACTATTACGTTTTGCTAGTGCATGGGGTCGCCCGTATGGCTTTATTCAGGAGCAGTCTGGGGCAATTATTCAGAACCTCTTTCCTATCAAGCGTAATGAAGCAGAGCAAATTTCTTCATCTTCATTAGCAACATTAGAGATGCATACGGAGACTGCTTTTCACCCATGGCGACCTCAACACATTGTGCTCTTATGTATACGAGGCGATGATAATGCTGGGACAACGTATGCAACACTTGAGGACATTTTGCTTAATCTCGACAGGGAAACAATAGAAGTTCTTCATGAGCCATTGTTTACGACGACGCTTGATAAAAGTTTTCAGAATCCCGACCAGTCGGATGCCGTGGTAGCAACTCCGATTTTATTCAATAATGCATCATCAATGACTTACGACAGGGTATTAATGAAACCTAAGACGGATTATGCAGGAACTGCTCTAAAAGAATTGTCAAAAGCAATTGAAGAATCGAAGCAGGTTTTTAAACTTTCTGCTGGACAGGTTGCGATTATTGAGAATTGGAAAGTAGTTCATGGTCGCACGCCATTTGTTCCGCGCTACGACGGAACTGACAGATGGCTTAAGCGCGTTATGGTTCGGAACTCCATGCCACCAGCACGAGATGTTCAAAATGTTGGGGATGATGGAACTTATATGGTTACAATGAGTTTCTAATGGTAAGAAAAGCGGAAAAAGCAGAGCATCCTAACCGTCTTTATAACGTTGTTCTTAGGGTAAGAGGCTCTATGAAAAACGACATGTTGAGAGCCGCCAAGAAACATGACATGTCTCTTTCTGAATATGTTCTTTATTGCGTCTGGGAACATATTCGCTCAGAGCGCGGAATCCCGACCCCTGGGTCTGCTCAGTTTTCTATGCACACGCCGATACAGGAGATTCAGGCGTACTTGCGTGGGGAGCAATTATTAACTCCCTGCGGACAGAAGGAATGCAATATGAAGTTGATAGAGTTTCAGAATATGACGTTTTGCAACACTTGCAATGTGAGGATTGAATGATTGAGTTAATTGAAAATGGAGACATCTTTGACGGCAAGGCAGATGCTTTTTGTCATGGCGTGAACACCAAGGGTGTCATGGGTGGGCTTGCTGGCGAAATCGCAAAACGATTTCCAGACTTGGCACACCTGTACGAGGCAATGTGCGAACTTCGTCAGTTGGATGGGGGAGATATTCTTCCTGTGTTTTTTGACAAGTGGTGGATTTATAATCTCGTCACACAAATTGAACCTGGCGCTGATGCTCGATTGGATTTAATTGAGGAAACAGTAGTGAAGATGATTGAACACGCACAAGTGAACGGCGTTAAATCAATCAATGTCCCTAAAATAGGTTCAGGTATAGGTGGCCTCAAGTGGGATGACGTTCTATCCGTAATAACTAAAGTGGGAGAAGATTCTCCGGTTGTTCTTCGGGTGTGTATTTAGTCAGAAGAATCTAATTTCATGGTCACTGGTTTTTAAATGGATTTTTTGTTTTTCCCAATTTGTTCTCTAGTTTGACTCATGTTTTCATTTTGTGAACGTTCTCGGCCCAATTGGCTAGGGCTATTCCATTTTCTGTAATCGTTGCGTGTTAGACCTGCTTCAACCCTAATCTCCCGAACTGTAGTCTTGCCAATGCCAAGTTCTCGTGCTATTTCTGTGTCAACTTTACCCAATTTATGAAGTGCAATAATTTTTTTGTTTCGTGCCACCACCGACGCTGGTATTCCTGCCTTTCCCCATTTCCCCGTTGCGGCCTGCCCTGCTTTTAAATTTGATGGAATATTATTATTTATTCGATGATTACGGATTGCGCCCCTAGTAACGCCGAGTTTTTCTGCTATTTGAATATCACTCATCCCGTAAGCAAGCATTTCAAATATCTGTTGTATCTGTTCGTCAGTTAGGCGATTATTGCCTGTTGGGGGAATGTTGTTTTTTATTCGAAATTGACGAACCGCACCCATTGTTACGCCAAGTTTTTTCATTATTTCACTATTTCCTGCCCCATCAGCAAGCATTTCAAGCATCTGTTGTTTTTGTTCGTCAGTTAGGCGAGTACGTGAACTCATTCCACTAATAATTTTGTTTTTATCTGGTCGTGAACTCAAATTTTCTAAAGTGGATTTGAGGACAAATTCATAACGGTCCTTAGATGCTTCTTTCTCTGCTCGTAGTAATAGTTCTGGTGAAACCTCGGTCAACTTAATTGAACGAGTTGACGTGCTGCGAACGCCTTCCCTACTTGTGTTTTCAGCGTCTAGAAGTGCGATGAGTTCTCTGGTGGAGCCATCAAATGCGTGGTTAAATTCGCCGAACCTAATCTTTCCTAGGAGGTCTACAACGCCTTGAAGTTCTTCACTGGTTTCCCTTTCGGGGTACGTTTGCTTAAATATTTGAGGAATTCCATACTCTCCTAGCCAATAGAGTGCCATAGCATCGCGCTCTTCTTCTGTAAGGTCGAGTAAGTCGCTATCTAAGATAAAAGATGTGATGGCCATGGCGTTCGCCCACTCGCCATGTCTATCAAAACCACGACCAGTACCAAAGTGGCCCAGAATGTCGTGCTCTATATCCGGGATTGCACTGCCCCTTGCTGGATTTAGCAGAAGACCCACATATTGCTGGACCCAAGAGCCGTCAAGGTTTTTGTATTCTTGATATTTCTCAGATAAATCATGACCTTGTAATTTTCTTATAATATCCCTAAATTGTTTTTCGAATTTTTCCCTGGCTTCCTCAGTCGCGCGGTGGTCTCGCCCTACACGGAATTGATTTGTATAGGAAGTGTCTTTTGGGCTTTTAATTTTATACTTTAATTGAGGAAGGATGCTTGCCAAATACTCTACGCTTGGTGCTTCAATTTCTGACCAATCCCTATTTGGGAGAATTGAACTTATGGTTGGATGTGGTTGAGCAAAAATGACGGGTATACCGTTGGACGAAACTTTAATTGAAATTGACTTAATCGCTTCTTTGGTTTTTTCGTCTATTGGCGTAGTCGGGTTGTCAGACAAAAGATTTTTAATTTTATCTATTGTTTTTTGCCTTGTAGCAAATGTTGAATTATTCTCGTCCTCATAAATTTGAAGAAGTGCTTGTCTTGCTGCGTCTTTTTCTGTTTCATTAAGTTCTAGTTCGTCAAGAATCTCCTCAAAGTCTCGCCCGTCTAAAATGGGATAAGTATCGGTACGTGAACTCATTCCACGACGACCACGTGCTTCTTCTGTTTCGCGAAGTATGCGGTCAATAGGGTCTTCATTTGTAACACGAGGACGACTCTGTTCTCTTGCCGTGCGGTCTGGCTGACCACCTCTGCCTCTGGCTTGTCGTTGAGGGCTAGAAACAGGTCCGTATAATTCGTCCCACTCACGCATTTGGGCGTCGACTGCATTTTGGTTATCAGGACTTGGGTCCGTGTAGAGTTTTATGCCAGAAATACCGCGAACTCGCACTAATTGAGGTCCAATGAGTTCCGTTCTGATTATTCGGTCATCTTCATCTGCGTAAACAAGAGTTGTCCCTGGCTGAAGTTTTATCTTCTCATCTGGCGCAAGTTCAATTGGACGGAACCGTTCTTTCTCAGAATCTGTCATATCGCGTCGTCGCGAACTCATGCCACCAACACTAGTTAAATTAGTATAAATATCATTATCTAGTGATTCTCTTAGAATTTTTTGTCTTGCGTCCTTACTTTGTTTTTTAATTTCACCATCTTCATCAAATCGGAAGAAGTGTCCTTGTATTTCCCAAACTAATTTTGGTCGACCAAAGCCTTCGTATAGTTCTACGACTGTTTCAATTTGGCTAGGCGTAAGTTTTTCTATTTTTGCATCAAGGTTTAGGTGTGCTCCTTCTCCTTGTATTGTGACGCGCGCTGTATCCAGGCGGAGAATGCCGTCTTTGAAAGAGTTAATATAATTATGTTCGTCGCCATGCCAAAATACTGGATATATTTCTCCATCCGGATAAATCCAGGCACCACGATATGGAACTTTCACGAATTCTCGGGCCGAGATGAAATCTCTATTCATCGGTCTTTTATTTGCGCCTTTTATACGCCCTGTGTTTTCAAAAAGTTTTCTTAGTCTGAGCATTTCTCTTGCCTGATTTAAAACAAATTCTTTTTTTTCATCATCTAAGGCAAATTTGTCAATGGCATCAATTATTCGTTCAAGTTCTGGGGAATCATAATTTAGTGGGTTTTCCCTTATCTTGTCTCGTTTATACATAAAAACTTTATTCAAATCATTAAGTCCTGCTTGACTCAATAAATTGTTGCCTTTTTTATCTTTTAATCTAATTTCAGAATCAGACAATTCAAGATTCATGTCAAGAATGTCGAATAATGGACCCCACTTTTCTTTAAATTGTCTATTGGTTATTTTGTCTAATAATTTTTCTTGACGAGTAGTTTCTTCTTTAATAAAATTAATTCGACTAGTGCTACTCAAGCCAAGTGGTGTTGGTATAAGTTTTCCAGGACGTGCTGGCTTAAAGCCCGCTTGACCAGAGCCACGACTTAAAGGTTCTCCGAATTTACCAATTTCCTTAGGTATGGATACGCCTTTTGAAAGTTTGAGCATTTCGTCATAGATTTCTTGGCGTTTTTTAACGTTCTTCTCATCACGATACTTTTCATAAAGAGGTGTAAGTTTATTTTTTAATCGATAAGAAGATGGCGTATGGAATTGGATTTCATAAAAGAATCCGTCAGGATGGTCCACCATTACGTTAATACCCTTGTAGGGGTCTCCTGACGTCCAGTAATTTGTCACCGATGCATTGTGCCCCTTCTTGGCCAAGGCAGAGATGACACCAAGAACGTCGTTTGTATATTTATTCACATCATCTGATTCAAATGTATAACGCAATGGGTCGTTCATTGACGTAATTGAGTCAGTGAGGTCTCCATCGAACAGGTTTTGCAAGCGTTGAGCCTTCAGGGCAAGTGATTCGACTGGTTTTTGTCTGTTTTTAAGACCACGCAAGTAAAGACTTGAGCCCTTTTTGTCGGCGAGACCCTTCATCATTTGTGTTAGTTCAGGTTCATGTTGCGAAACAAACTTCATGAATTCTTGCGCTTCCTTTACGGCACGCTGAGAAGCAATATTTGATTTACCTACAGAACGCAAGCCAGCGATAATTGGTGAACTTGGCAATGATGGACGCATCCATGGCGTTGCGTCTTGAACTAGACCATCATTATCAGCATCAATTGCGTCTGGGTCATAAATTTGTACGGAGTTAATGGCACGTAGGGCAGGACCAAGTGCTTTTTCTGTCATGTACTTGTCGGCAATTCGCTTAATTGTATTTTTAATTGACTGTCTACGTGATTCAAAACCATCACCAGCCAACTCCGCAATTTTCTCAATCGGGTGCATGGATATTATTGGCTTCTTTTTATCGCGATAAGAAATTTCTTCTTCAATATCCTTGAGCCACTCCAGGTATTGCTCTGCATCTTCTCGCGATTTAAACTTGCCAAGATGTTCCCCATTTTTTGAAAAATAGGAAGAAGCGTTAGATTGCTCTATTGTCTGCCCAAATTTTGTTATTAGCGGAACAATAATAAACATTCCTGCCTCGTCGCCAGAACCGTCAATTATGATTGGCTCAATAAGTGCCAAACTTCCATTTTGTTTTTCAATTGGCTCCCTATTGTCGATATCTAGATTCCCGGGAATAAAAGGTTTTACGGGTGGGTCGCCACCATATGACGGCGCATTGGTAATTTCATTTAGTTTTTCTTTATTTGGAGAAAATGCTTGTTCTAATGGTTCCGTACTGACCATGCGGTCTTTTTCTGATGATGTATCAGAAAAAACTTTTGGTGCATCAGGATTATTTGCAACTTCTTGAACGCTCGGCCCAAGTGTCTTTGAACGTGTTTTCTTGGAGGCATTAGCCGCCCTTTGTGTGTTTGCTACGAATTGCTTACCTGTCTTGTCTCCCGCTAGTTTTTTGGCAATTGTCGCTCGTCTCTGAGAGGGGGTGAGTCGTTTCCATGCTGCCGCTGGGAGATAGCGGGTCATCCCACCTTTTCTTCGTGCAGGCTTGCCGTCCGAGGTCGTCCATCGTTCGCTTGTCCATTTTTTCAAAGAACGCTGGGTCCTACCAGGCTTGCCTCTATAGCCTCCACCAGCACGACGGTATGCTTGCGCTACGAGTTGTGCTTTTCGAGCAGACCACTGGCCCGGTCGACCGCCATCCGAACCAGCCATGATTCGCCGTTTGATTGTTTCGCGTAATTGTGGACGAGTGTATGGGATTTGTTTAATACCAAAACTGGGCTCGGTATCCCCTGCGTCATCTAGGAAATCTTTAGTTGCCTTTTCAACCCATCCAGGGGTGCTTCCATAGGCGCTGCGAGAAGAAGGGACCCTAAAGTTGCTTTGGCTTAATCGAGGCCGACCATTTCTATCCGTATGTTCAACTTCTTGCATAAATTCTCCCAAGTGAGCGGGATTAATTCATCTTCACGACGCCGTCGGGAATGACAGCGAATCGGCATTTTCCTTCTGGTTCAACGGGCATCGCTATAATCTTGCAGGAACCTCCACCCTCCCATAGGGTGCAATTCGAGCACTTTACTCCAATGTCTTTTTTGTTATTCTCAGCCGCCGACTTATATCCAGCCCAGACTCCGGTGGCATCCTCGTTGAATTTTCCGTATTTCTGAGTTATAGCAATGAGAAAATCGGCCAATTCGTGTTCCTGTGGGTCAAGTTTGGCAGCAGTCAGGGCTACGGGGAGAGGGGAGGACGCTGTTAGGGGCGTTGATTCGACGACGAGGCTGACTTTACCGTTGAGTATTTCTTGAATAGTAGAAGGCTTCTGTTCCATAACATTTATTATGCCATAGTTAACTACTAGCGGGAGCGACCCTGTCCACGATATGCCTTTTTGTAGTTTTTGGATGACTTTAGGGCTGATGTTCCTCTTTTTGAATGGACGCCCTTATTTTTGGTCGTCTCTTCAATAACACGAGCAATTGTCGTTGTTGTTCTTGTTTTTGGTGAAGGTTTTGCCATACCTAATAATACACTAATACTAAGTAAAATATATAAAAGATTATTTATACTATAAAGTTCAACGCATTAGTTTCTGTATTTCTTGCATCTGAAAATAAAGTAACTGAATCGTACGATTTGCCAAATCAGTAATATCTGGATTGGATGAATTCTTCGCAAAGTCGTTACACATTTGAATCCCTATTTTATGATTGCTCTCTATCATGCCAAGAAATCTCTCTTCTTCGGCTGAATATTCATTGTTGGTGGGATTCATTAGCCACCCCACATTTGGGCCAATGTCGGCCTAGTAGGAGATATCCCCCTGCGCCGCTGCTCTGCTGCTAATTGCCTACTTGTTAGACCGGCCCAAACACCATGCATGTCTGCTGGCGGAAACTCAAGAGCATATTCAAGGCATCTAGCCTTTACTGGACACTCAGAACATAGTGCCCTGGCCTCAACAATATAGGTAATGTCTTTGTGTTCTTTTGGGAACATCAAATTACCCTTACCCTTACATGAAGCATCTTTCATCCATTGGTGGTCACTGATTCCAAATGGTGGGAAATCATTCATGTACTTTTTTTCCTAGACTGTATTGTGTTTTCGTCCTGATGGTAAATGGCATACGGCGGACCTGTGTGAGGGTCGTATTTCGCCGTAATGGACATCGCTTTCAGAACGTGTTTTTTTGCTACAGCAAGTGAGAATGGGCGAGGCGGCATTAGTGCAGAAAGGGAACCGAGCGCATACTGTAATCCGCTTCCTATTGAGTACATGCCGCTTGAGTCAATTGACCACGCGTAATCATTTTCTATTTGATAAATTGTTCTATTGACAACAACCAGCATTTCGGAACCATGTTCCGCCAAGTGTTGGGACGCTTCCCTCGGAGGCGGCGAATATCCATTTGCATCAAAACACTCGCGCAATGCAGGAGTGAATTTATTTGTAACAAACTCATCAAGTTTCTTTCCCTTAAGTCCTGGAGCGGGCTGAGGAGGTTGAAACGAGTAATTTATGAGATTTATAGCGCGAAGGTCGCCTGCGACACCAACTAAGATATTGCCAATTTGAGCAATCTTCGAGATTCCCGCAGCGAGCGTTTGAATTCGAGAAACATATCCCTCATCATCAATGCTTGAGATGCGACTATCGGAACACAGAACAGCAAAACCATCCCCCTGAATTCCGATAATTGTTGTCATTTTAGGACTTGCTCTTTTTTACAGGAGTCTTTGTGCTTGCGAGGGTCTTTGTGCGGTCTGAAATAAATTCTTTCCCGCGGAACATTCCCCAGCCTGAATAAATTGGCATACATTCATATGAGAACTTATGGTCGCCGCCATCCTCGTACATTACGACTCCAAGACCTTGCTGCCAGTTTTCGTGGCGCACGAGAGGGCGACCGTCTAGGTCGACTCCACCTCGCGTGCTAGGAATGGCTCCATCGATGCGAGCAAGACATCCAGGTGAAGCGGCCATGATTGTTCGTGCGCCATCCCAGTCTTCACGAGTCTTGAATGCACACTCAATGCGGTGAATGTGGCCGTAAATAACGCTACTTTTTTCAGCATTCAGGTACACGTGGGCGGTTGAGCCACCACTTTTCACGCGGTCACCGTGAATGATGCGCAATTTCTGATTAACCCAAATGTCAGAAGCCGGATATCCAGGCCTGTACTCCACACCAAAATCATCCATTCGACATAGATATGGAACCGACATAACTGGCCAGGATTCCGGCGTATTGCCCTTGCGCAATCCATAAGCGGCACCAGCATTTTGAACAAGATACTTAGGCATCCGCTCTTCATGGTTGCCAGCAAGCCAGACAATTTGTGCATGTGGGGCAGCGTGGCGCATTTCGGCACAGAATGTAGTCGCTCTGTCGATTGTTGCCTGTGTTGTCAGCGCATAACTTGGATAAATCACATACTTGCCCATTTCTGGCAAGTCAAGGTTGTCTCCGACACAAACAATAAGTTCTGGCTTCAAGTGCTTGATGACGTTGAGCGCAACACTAATGGCGTCCTCGTCATGTGTTGGCTCCAAATCCCCATCACGATTTCTGAAATAACCAAATTGGATATCAGGTATGACGACACATGTCTTGAAAGTTTCAGCAGCCCTTGGAACTGAGGTGTTTTTGGGCAATCTGACTTCTGGGCCGCGTTGAATAATTGGCCATTCTGGGCCAGTTTCCCACTTGGGAGAAATTTGAATTGCAGCAAGGTCCACAATCTGTGGCTCGCCGTTCTCGTCCTTGAGCATTGATTGATAAATGGAGATTCTAGTAATATCGCCAACTTCATTAATATCAATGTTCTTGGAAGCAAGAAGGTCAGCGATTGCCCCAATCGTCTTAGCATTGGTCTCTTTTTGTTTTTCTTCGCCGATTTTATCTGAGATACTCATTTGCTTGTCTCCCGCATAAATCCGCATTTACAAAGATGGTTGTTTTCAAAGCAAAGACGTGCCTTAATGAGCGTGTCTTTGCATAATTGAATGCCTTCGCTATAAAGAATTTTTTCTAATGCCCGTGCGGATATTGAATTTGATGTCACTGCATCCATGAGGGCTTTCTGGTCGTCTGCAGACAAGCCCTCCACGGTCTTGGCAAAATGGCACGTCTTGGTGCTCGCGCTTTGCTGGAACAATGTGATTTTTTCTGAAAGCATTGCTTACCTCCCTTTATTCTGTGTAATCTTGCTTTTATCGAACATTAGTTCTATGAGAGAAGTACTTAATGGATTCAAACAAAATGTTAAATTTGTGGGGCAGTAATATTGAATCGTTAAAAAGTGGCGGCATTCTTTCAACCAATGGGAGAGTGCTCTTGGCAATTATTTATGATAATCGAATTACGCAAATTGCAATTTCGGTGACGTTGAATCTTTCTGAGTCCGCAATTGAAAAATCTGTTGCGTTCTGGAAGAACGCAGGTATTATCGAAGTGCGGAAGATTGGAAGACGAAATGTCTACGCCATTAATTTCGACACCCTGCACACTCACCCTGATTTTGTAATAATGAAAGCACTTATAGAAAATGAAAATCAAATACAACTCAAAGTCACATGACTTACTCAAGATTGCAAAAGTTTTTAATCGTCCGTTTACGGTCAAGGACGTTCGCCACATACTGGCAGTATTTGATAGGGACTCTCGTGTAAAAGAAAGTGCCGAGATTCTCATTACACACGGGCTACTTGTGAGGGTCGACGAGAATTCATATGCAATTACGCCAAAGGGAAGAGATGGGCTTTTTGAATTAGTGAGGCAGTATTCGTTAAAAACAATGCTTTCTTAATTGCTGTTTAATTTGACTTCGATATGAGCCAAGCCTGAAATACTTCATCATCAAGTGGGACGAACCAAAGTTGACTAGCCTCTGGGTCGTAGGAGTCACCAACAAGTGACCAGCAAATTTGCAAAGTATCTTTTGCTGCGCATGAACCGACGTTGCAATCGAGCCCAAACCTGCTAATAAAATGGACAACTATGCATCCGAATCTGTCGGTATGACATTCTCCGGAATCTCCAAATGGGCAAAATATATCAACTATTTCTACGTCAGATTTATTGATATGTAGTGTAATCAGGTGGCCGTCATTATGCCACAGCATCTCGCTATCATTTACTACGGTGCTCATTGTTGCCTTTGTTTAGATTTACATTTTTAGCCTACGTTTTGAGGCGAAGTTAACATGAGCCTACTATTTGCTATCGGCTCTGTCAACTTTATTGAATACGGAGTTTATTTCTCCTACAGATAGTTTACCGTCATCTAGGTACGCCCGGGACAACCCTTCGACAACTTGCGCCACTCCGGCGACGCCAGCCATGAAGACTGCCTTCCATAAAGGAATGTTGGCGATAGCGCCAGCGCCGATAACACCAAGCCCTGAGGCTGCAAATGTTGCCAAAATACGAAATGCAAGAGTTTTCATAATTTTATCCCCTAATAATTGTTTTTATTCTTCAAATTCACCTTTTGCGTGGTCGTTGATATGACCATCAATTTTAATCTCAATGCGATTTAATGACTGCACCACAAGGCTGTGGTCGTCCTTGTTCTCTTTGCGACCCTTCTGAATAATCACCGTCAAAACGGCAAACACCCCACCGATGACTGCAACAAGTACCGCCTCCATCAGATTTCCGAATCCGGGTTGTCGTTGCCTTTTCGAGAGTTAGAAATCATCAATCCAGCAAGGGTTCCGGTAATAAACGTGGCAACACTTGAAAGAACGCTAAAAAACATTTTGTCGTTCTCTGCTTGAGCACCGATGGGCTGGGTCACAAACACGAGCGCATACAAAATTGCCCCTGTCGTAAGGAGAAGAACTCCACCAAGGACGCAACCAATGACAAACTTGAGGCGAGCGTCCAATTCGTCTGCCGTGTAGCGTTTCTTCCTCATGGTTGACTTCCTTTTCCGATAAGCGTGAACCAGCACGAGCCATTTACTTCGCAAATAGGTGGATTGCATTCTTCGTTCTCCCAGTTTGCGGGGTCTTGACATGGGTACCTAAAATGCCCATCACTACATGAAGTGAGCATTGGGGTAAGTAGCAAAGACAGACCAATTATTAATTGAGTAATTTTCATGGCTCCCTTTCTGGGAATATCAGCCAAACATTTTCTTCCATGTCACAGGACCAACGGAACCGTCGGTAGCCAAGCCATTAGCCTTTTGCCAAGCCTTCAACGCCTCGACGGACTTGGGACCGAAATCGCCGTCAGCCTTGGCACCAATGATTGCTTGAACCAATGATGCGCTTGCGCCCTTGGAGCCCAAACCTACAGGTGTTCCTGGATAATCAAAGTGCATCCCACCGCCACCGGCAGGTGCAGCAGCAGCAGCGGCAGGAGCAGGTGCGGCGGAACCGTCGGGGGAAGCATCACCGAGAGCGTACTGCCAGTGCCATAGTTCAAATTCCTTAGAAGCCGGGTTGTCACCCTGTAGGTAAAAGCCGTACTTGGGAGCATTGGCACACATCCATGCGCCACAAGCGCCACCCATTGAGGTGAGTTTGCCATTGACGTCATAACCAAGGTCGATTGCGAGTCCCCAGCCATGGTTGGAACCCTTGAGTCCAGTGGGGTCCGGTGCTGCCGAAGGGGCCTTGCCCTTCTTGAGGTACCAAGTCTTACCTTCATACTGACGGGTAACGCCAGTGCCAGTGTCTTCGGTGACGTAGCGGTCCATGAACATGGTGAGTTGACCTTCAAAGGAACGGTAGTCGCCAACGTTCTTAAGTTTAAAACCTGCAGCGAGAGCAGCGTCGTATAACTTGTTAAATTGTTCTGCTACTGGGGCATACATCTGTCCACCAGTTTTTACTTTTGCTAAAACATTTGCTGGTAATTGGCCATTCTTGAACTGCTTGAGTGGCGTCGGTACAACAAGTTTAATGAAAGGGTACTGACTCATAAAAATCTCCCAAAGATACTAAAGTTATAGAAGTATATTGTACAGGGTTTACTCCTACTCGTCAGATGGTTTGATGATTGCAATGAGCAGATGTAGCAATAAAGCAAATATAAATATCTGAATTCCTTGAGATTTTGTTGGTCCACTGAGAGTGATAAGAACCAAGATTGTCCCTGCCACTGTCCAGTTCAAGCCGTCAAGAATATTTAGTAATTTTTTAAAGTATTTTTTCATTATTTCCTCTTTCCAGTATTTTTGTTTTTGTTATCAGTTGCGGCGACAGGGCCACTACTTGAAGGGGTAGGTGCTGGCTGTGGCAGCATTGTCATCGTTAAGCCAGCAGCGGCGATAATGACACGACGAGTACTGACGGGGACGTTTGACCCAACAGGGACATAGGTGTCTACGTTGCCTGCAGAAAAAATGTCAATTTCACTCTCAAAAGCAGCCTTGACTTCGGTTGGAGCATTTTGAACTGCCTCAACAAGAGCCGCCGCTTCTTCGTCGGTAATCTCCGAAATAGGAACTTCAGCAAAAATTTCTGAAGCCTGGTCACCCGTGATAGATTGCAGAACTTCGCCACTCGTAGCAATACTCACAGCCTGTGATTCAGTGATTCCATTGTCAATAATGGAGGTAACGGCTGATTGGACTTGCTCATCAGTAACACTGTCGCCACCCAAAACATCAACCAACTCATCAAATGCAGCATCTGAAATTGGTTCATCTAAAATGGCATCGATAACCGAGTTAAATGCTTCATCGCTTAATGGTTCCTCAAAAATAGTATTAAGAACCTCAGCAAATGCTTCATCACTAATATCTGCTGTGAAAACCTGGTCTACTACAGCGGCTATTTCTTGGTCGGATAAATCTTGACTAAAAACTTGGTCAACAAGTTCCGTTAATGCATCGTCTGATAAATATTGACTAAATACTTCAGCAACGACAGAAGCGAATTCTTCAGAACTTAAGTCCGATGCTAATAACGCACTAGCGACGCTTACTAATTCTTCCTCAGAGTCAGTATTGCTTAAAGCATCACTAACTGCATTGCCTAGTTCTTCAGGAGATAGGTCACCTGAAAGAATGTCTCCAACAACCTCTTCTGCAGTTGGTGTTTCTTCTACCGGTATGTCCGGGGTTGTAGTTGTCGTTTCTTCTTCTGGGGCTGATTCAGGTACGGTTGCTTCGGGTGACGTTGTGTCTTCGGAATCTCCGGTTCCTCCATCAGTGCCTCCATCGGTAGTATCTGGGGTTGTATCTATTGTATCTTCTGGTTCTGTATCGGGAGGTAAAGTAACTGGAAGTTCAGTTGTTGTTGGTTCCTCTGTTGTTGTAGGTGCTTCAGTTGTCGTCGGAGCCTCTGTAGTTGTGGTGGTTGGTGCTTCTGTTGTTGTGGTGGGAACTTCTGACGTAGTTGTTGTCGGAACTTCAGTTGTCGTTGTCGTAGGTGCTTCTGTTGTAGTAGTTGGGTTTGGGTCGTCTCCGTATTTGAGAACTATTGCGTATGTTTTTGCGGTGCCGCTACATGGGTCGCCAAAAGTAGAATTGTCAAACGTTAAACTTCCATTACTTTTTCCAATGAATTCTTCAACAATGATTTGGTTTGATGTTTCTGCATGGCATGAACCTTTTTGGTATTGGCCATCAGTGCCCGTCGGGTTTCCGTAACTAGCAAACAAAACTTCTGTAAATATTTTGCCTTCTGGAACAAATACTAGAATCGAATCACCCTCGGAGCCTGTTCGCCAAATTACATTTTCCGGCAATTCATATGGAGGGCTAGTTGTTGTTGTCGGAGTTTCTGTTGTAGTTGTCGGTACTTCTGTGGTCGTAGTCGTACTTGTCGTAGTTGTAGTGGTAGTAGTTGTTGTGGTTGTAGTTGTTGTAGTGGGCGTTTCTGTGCCAAGTAATTTAATGTAATAGCCACACCATTCACTACCCCACGTATAGGTTGAGACACCATTTGCAATGCTGCCATCGTAGGATGAGTAGTTGTCTATTAGATATGGCTCAATGACCGCGGTCTCGCCGACTTCAATTAATCCTGCATGAACAGCAGCGGCAGCGAATGTTGAATCATCCGTGTATGGTCCAGAACCCCATACGGCTCCTCCGGTAGACCCAGTTACAGTGAAGGCTCTGTATGGACCACACCCATTGCTTCCACCAATCAACGGCAAGGTAGTGGTGGTAGTTGTAGTGGGCGGAGTTGGGTCAAGAACAATTGCGTCTGCGTTTGTGCTTGGACCATATAAACAAGAGCCTTCGCCAACTCCAGCACAGGGTCCGTTCATTGCGTAGACCTTAAAACGAACAGGACCGTATCCGGTTGTGACTGGGTTGCTGCCATCGAACATCCAGTGACCAAGCGAGTAAGTAGTGTTTGCGACCTCTGTCGAAACACCCCAGCCGCCACGCTCAACGCCATCATCAAAGTCAACAAAGTTAATTGAGTAGCCGTAGATTTCGGTATTACTTGCAACTGGTGCATCCCACGCAAGATTGACGCTTCCGTCTTCATTTGCTGTTGCCGTCAAGTTTTGAACTGCATTGAAATAAGGAGCAACGATTACTATTTCTTCATCGGCACCTAAATCACATATTGAAGAAGACTGCAATAAGGTACAGGTGTCATCTCCGCCCTCGCCGTAAAATAACGACTCTTCGCTGAGTGTTGAAACGGTGTCGTCACCATATCCACCATAAAACACCGAATACCACATTTGAGTGACAGTGTCGTTTCCTGCGCCACCCCAAAAATAGTCTTTCGTCCCACTATTAGAGTCAAGGTTGGGTGATTGATTGTTTTGACTGTTTCCACAATAGACATCTGGGCGATTCCCGTAGTCTTCTCCGAAGTTGCCGGAACCAGAAGCAATATACACACCCCATGTACCAGCGTTGTATGCAGTAATGAACGTTGCTTCGGTATTGAGTCCAGTGGCGGAAAGAATTGACTGCTTGGTTACTAAAGCATCATCAATATTATTGACGCATAAATCCAAAATACTAAGTTCATAGTTTGTGTGATATGGCGCATTTTCTCTATCTACACACAATGTGGATGTGTAGAGACCCTGGCAAGTATCCCATGCTGTATTTGTGTAGAGAGTCCAGTCATCTGGGGCGTTGTCCGTTACGTCATTGAAGTCGTAGTTGGTTAATTGCTCGTAAGTTGTTCCGTCACTTTTTGTTCCAATGAGGCTCACGTAGTCCACTATTGGCCCGTAGTTCCCGCCCCACCCTTCGCTATCTTGCCCATATACAGAGACCGCAATATGTTTAATATCCGACCACGCAATACCGGACGGAAGACCTGCATTTGTGGGGTTGATTGTGTATGTGGATACTTGATAATCGGCCAATAAAGTGATGTTGCCCGATTCAGGGTATCTAACCGTACTTAATGTTGACCATGCGTCATCATAGAGAGTAATTTCGGAGTATAAATTATCTGGTCCGTAAGCCCCATATCTCGCCTTAATAGAAAACGTCAATGACGAGTAATTAGAAATGTTTTCGGTATCGATTTGTTGACGAATATGGTTGGATGTATAGGAAAATCTGACAACACCATTTGAATAATCATCAGCATAAACACGGGCCTGACTAGGCGCAAACCACGCCACAAGAGCGATAATCCAAAATATCCATTGCCCCTTACGGGTGCCCCTTTTTCGCATTTCTCACCACTTTGCAGGATAGTGTAATACTTTCTATTGTACTACTGACTATCTTTGAGTAGTAGTAACGACACTAGTGAGTGTGTCAGATATTACGAAAATGAGCCACCAGTAGTTTCAACACCAGTGAGTTCTATTACTTTTCCTGCAAAATAGTCACCTACAAGACTGAGAACACATCCAGAATTCCACGGTTTACCTAAAGTGGTAGACGTTGCAAAAAAGACCTTATTATGAAGTGCCGTTCCGCCTACGCTTACATACCGGTACAGGAATGAGTCCGTCACACCAAGACTTCCGGCTCCACCATATATGTCTGGCCTAGCGGCATCTTGGGTTCCTTCACTTCCAATGGTAGAAAAACTAAATCTAAGATTCGTTGTATTGCAGAGTGCGGCTCGGTCAAAGTTTGCCAGGTCAGATGGTCTCTTAAGTGTATTGCCACACCTAAAATAGGCACCTATTAAATCTACTCTTTGATAACCAACGTCATTTGGGGTTGCGCCAATTCCACTTGAACCAAAAGTTATAGCCAGTCTTGCTGGCTCGCATACATTTGTTGGGATGACGTATGTGTAATCGGAGTAGTATGTCTGACCAAAGTCGCTTCCTCGCCAAACTTTTGCAACGTCCTTTTTGGGCGTCACCCAAGTTTTTGTATTTCCTAAACCACTGTCAGCAGTAGTAACTCCGTCTGCGAACAAGCGAGTCCTTACGTATGCCCTATATGTGTACGTCGCGTTATATGACTGGCTCCCAATGCTGACGCTAAAGGTTGAACCTGCGAGCGTCGCTGCGTAAGTTCCAGTTCCAGTTGCGCCACCAGTACTACTAGAAACGACGACAAAACCCGATGAGGCGTATGTCGGTTTAGAGAAGGTCAAGGCAACCGTACTAGTGCTGCTGGTTGTCATTCCACTAAAGGCAAGGTCTGTCGGTGCTGCTGGCGTCCCTGGGTTTGTGGTTGCTGTTGCCGAAGTTGATATTGTCTCCGCTCCGCTTGTGGCAGCAACCGCCTTTACCTGAACCCTGTGACCGGTATCTACGGCGAGACCAGTAACTGCCGCTGTCGTATTGGGCATAGCAATCCATGCGCCACTCGGGGTTGTTCCTTCGTAGACGCGAAACTGGTAGTTGCTGATTGGGTATGTCCCTGCCGTCGAAGTTCCTCGACTTACGGTTGCTGTAGTGGTTCCCGTTATGGACAGCGTTGCTCCTGGTGCGCCGGGAGCAGTTTCCGCCGTAGTAGATATGGTAGTAGAAACCGTACTTGTTCCAACACCAGGCGACGATGCCGTATATCTAAAAGATACGGTGTAATTAGTTTTGGGCACTAACGCTGCTCCACTAGCATTGGTTGTTGTGCGCCTATCGTAGACTGTTTCCGTAAATGGAACATATGAAGCAGTACTGCCGGTAAGGTGTAGTGAGTATTCGCGTGTACCGATTGCGTATGTCCCAGCAGTTCCGTCTGAATAGGCGAAAGATACCCCAAGCGCAGTAGAACTAGGTGATGGCGTGGGTGCTGTTGGACCGACTTCTGCTGCTGTAGTAAATCGAATTCTGCTTGTTGGTTCGCTGACTAGACCAGCAACGTCTACGGTTCGCATGTAAAGACCGTATCTTGTGCTTGTTAGAAGATTGGAAAGCAAAAAAGAAGTGGCACCGGCAGAAGCGGCAGTTTGGTATGTCCCCGCAACGACGATATTGTCACTACTGTCCAGTTGGTCTACTTTGAATTCAAAACTGGCAATGGCAAAAGAAGTTACAGTTGATGTGAAACTGACCGTCGTATTGATTCTATTTGTAGTATTTCCCGAACCGGTCAGTGTCGCGTTGTCTGATGGAGCCGAAATTGTTGGGGGCAATGGAGGACTGCCGTTACGCAGCCCTAGGGCCCTTGATGAAGCGGAACTAAAAGTACCAAACAGGGGCATGATTAAACCTAGTTATCAAATTCGGTTTTAGATGCAAAAACTGTATATGTGTTTGCTGCAGTCTTGATTATTGTGTATGTATAAACATCAAATGCAGTCAAACTTCCGGCAGAAGGAGCAATACCACCCTGCCAATAAACGGTAGTCGCTGCCCCATCTATTGTTAGTGCGGTTGCGTATGCTGCGACGTTCGATATGTAGACGGCTAATGAAATCGTAATACTCTCGCCAGTTGCTAAATAGTTATTTAAGGAATCGGCATTAGCATTACTGCTTGCATGTCCAATATTTACAGTCCATGTTCCTGATGTATTGCCCGTATATAACCAAGCAGATTTGGTTTCTGTTTTTGGATTGAGATTAATGCTGGTAGTTATTAGGGTGAGACTAATTCCAGCGTTGGTATTTACTGCCCAGGATTCCCTTGGAGTTGCCAAAAGAGAATTATTGACTGTGGGGGTATTGAGAATGGGAGCAGTCAGGGTCTTGTCGGTGATTGTTTCAGCACCGCTGATTTCGACGATACGGTCGATGCCACCAATACTGTCATACTTATTGATGAGTCTTCCCATGTTATGCGGTCTCGACTATTCCACTGATTGTTATTGTAATTTTGCTTGCAATGCTCGCCTTCCCGTAAATTTTTTCGCTAGCGACCATAACTAGGGAAAGATTAATTAGTCTAGTTTCACCCGGGTCAAGAGCAACTGCACTGAAAATTAGGTCGTTTGGCTCTGTCGCCGTAGTATCACTAGAGCCCAGTAGGCATAAACTAAAAGTTATCGTTGCTGATGGGTCGGTATTACAAACCATTATTTGCTTGACAATAGTAGTTATGGCCGATGCGCCAGCGTTATAAATTTCTCCGTACGTGCTTGCGAGGAGGTCCGGGCCTAATCCTAGGCGTGTCTGTGTGTAAGCCATTGTGCCTCCATAAATGCATGAACATCTATATCTTAGCGCATATTAGGGCCAGGATTGATGAATTCAGAGCCCATCAAAGAGGTCATCAAGAAAAGTAAGGTGTTTATCAGCAATAATTACAACATTTTATTGAATCAAATCATTATGTTGCCATTGAGTAGTCTGGGGGGTATGTGCTGCTTGTGTATCATTTTCTTTATATGCAAGCATTTAATGCCGTAATTTATTAATTCTCCAATGAGGATAATTTTTCTTTCACAATTTTTATCTGTAAACAAATTTCGTATATGTCAGCAAATTGTTTATTGTGCAAATTTAAAATTCCTATTCTTGCCAACCATAGTTTGAATTCTACTGGTTCTGGTGGCGCAATCTCCGGTAGCGAGCACGTACCAGTTTTAAAGTATTGTGCAACTTGCATGTCGGGCAGTTGCATGAGCGACCTTACTGGTTGAACTGAATCTTGTTGGTCAACATGAAGCCCGAGACTGGTCAATATTTCGTGAGCAACTTCTGCCATTGGCTCACGACTTTCTGCGTAAACGTATGCCCATTGCCATTCAAGCAATAGTTTAAATAGTTCGTGTAGTGATGGCGCCCCAGGATATGGATGAATCATCTGATACTGCTTGATTAGGTGTTCAGAGCCTGGAGTTAGTTCGTTGTAGATAATTGAGGCTCCACCTGGGATGTTGTAAATTACGACATGGCTTACGACTTTATTCAAGAAATCGGAGTCCATGAGGATATCTTTGAATTCAGTACGACCGTAGAGTTCGTCCATTGGGACGTTCATATGAGTGTCGGTTGATGAGCATGTTGGCGCCATCCAGTGGTCTGGTTGTTCGGAAATTGGGACACTTTTCCATACTCTGAATCCGTATCTGAATCGTATTGCTGGCGTAATAAATGGACTAAACATTGAACCAATTTGATTGATGACGTCGTCTTCGGATTCAAATAAATCCAAATCAAAACCAGTGCTAGCAAGTGACTTGTAGAGAGACACTTCAAGTTCATCAATTGTTTCTCTAAGTGCTTCAATTTTTATTTGATTTGACAGATTTGCCATAGAATACCTCCGAATACATTACATATTATCTTATTATTTGGGTGTGATGGGAAGATTGCGGTCTCTATTAACTTGGTATTTCGTCATCCAAGACCTTAACGAACCTCTCGTGCGACCAATATTGTTTACTTCGGCCCGTGCGCCACCCGTGATGAGGTGGTACGGTAAGGGAATTGGCGGCTTGCGCCCTCAACCGTGAAACACTTTTGGAGTTTTTGAACAACATGATTTTACACACACAATATTCATATAACGAAGAGTTTTCCCAAAAACTTGCTTTTGAATTTACCGCCGTGGGTTCAGACAAATCGTCGTATCATGGGTACGAGGACATATACTCGCACCTTTTATCCGATATGTCGCCAACGTCATTCCTGGAAATTGGTCTCTTTCTTGGGGAGACTCGTAGTACTGACCTTTTTGCTTGGGAACAGATGTTTCCTGAAGCAAAAATTTATGGGGCAGACATAAAGTCTCATCTCCTTTTCAAAAGTGGCAATATTCAAACATTTTTTGTTGACCAGTCACGCCCAGAAACCTTTTTGGATTTGAAGAACTCAATTGGCGACAAGGTCGACATCATCCTGGATGACGCTTCGCATGTTCTTGATTTGACAATCTCCACTTTTGAGAACATGTTTGATTTTCTTGAAGATGATGGCATTTACCTCATAGAGGACATTCTTTACGAGGATTACAATATGGACAGTTGGGAACAGCGTTCATCTGAATTAAAAGAATATTTTGACAAAACTGGTCTTTCTTACGAGATGTATGCAACATCAAAGGTTCATTCCTGTGTGGATAGTGTTGTTTTAGCGGTATTCAAGGGCAAATGACTCCTGATAGGATATCTTTCATGACAAAAACTACCGACAGGTTCTGGAGCAAAGTAGATATCGGTTCTCGTGAGGAGTGCTGGCCATGGCGTGCATTTACCCATAAAGGATATGGCATATATCGGGATGATGGGAAAAAAGTTAGGGCGCATCGATATTCTTTCTTTATTCACAACGGCTTTTATCCGCCAGTCGTGATGCACGCCTGCGATAATCCGCCTTGCGTCAATCCAGCGCACCTACTGGCGGGAACACCGGCTTTGAACACCAGAGACATGATGGCCAAAGGTAGACATGTTGAACCCAACTCCAGCAAAACACACTGCCCGACGGGTCACGAATACACAGAAACAAACACTTACGTGTATCCATCGGGCGCGCGTAAATGTCGCACCTGTCGCAACGAACAAAGTCGTATACATCGTGCAAAGAAAGTTAAGGAAAATACTTGAGATTCCACATCGTTTCCCTACCACACACGAACACCACCGAAGACTTCACCGCCTGTGCTTACACAGAGAAGGTGCGCAAGTTCTGTATCATGATGAAAAATCTCGGACACACCGTATTTCTCTATGGCGGCGAGTTCAATGAAGCACCCTGCGATGAACACATCGTCTGCATTACCGAGGAGCAACGACTAAAGGCCGTTGGTAACAACCACTACTCTGCGGCGTCATTTGACTGGAACCTGCCTCATTGGGTTGAGTTCAACGGCAACGTCATCAAGGGCATTCAAGAACGCCTAGAACATAAAGATTTCATCTGCCTCATAACTGGATATGCCTCTAAGCCAATTGCTGATGCTTTTCCCAACGAACTGAGCGTGGAGTTTGGGATTGGATATGGCGGGTGGTTTGCTAACTACAAGGTGTTTGAGTCCTATGCATGGATGCATGCCTGTTACGGGTCTAAAGTTACTGACCCTCACACTCTTGACGGCAAATTCTTTGACACCGTTATCCCAAGTTATATCGACGTTGACGACTTCGCCCTACAAGAAGAACCCGACGACTACTACCTATACATAGGTCGACTGACGGAGCGTAAGGGTTATCAGGTTGCTGTAGACGTATGCAAGGCACTTGGTAAGCGTTTAGTGATTGCTGGTCAAGGAACTCCACCTTCTTACGGTGAATATGTGGGCGTAGTTGGGACTGAAGAGCGTTCAAAACTCATGGGTGGGGCAATCGCTACCTTCACTCCAACCATCTATGTCGAACCTTTTGGCACCGTTGCTATAGAAGCAATGGCATGTGGTTCTCCTGTGATTTCTACCGATTGGGGAGCATTTACGGAGACTGTCATTGATGGCGTCACTGGATTCAGGTGTCATACTTTGCAAGAATTTATGGATGCTGCGGAGGCGGCAAAACACCTTGACCGCAAGGCAATAAGCCAGTACTCCAAGGACCGCTACGGCCTCGATACGGTGGGGCTTATGTATGAGAAGTATTTTACGCGGCTACAAACCCTCTGGGGTAAGGGTTGGTATGAACTCAATAGTAGCCCTCCAGTTGAAGAAGACTAAAAGGAATGACCACCGACGCAAAGTTTTAGGCTTCGGCGCAATGAAGGAAATTATACAAAATGTTTTACAATCGAAGCGATTGCTAAGACAGTCCAGGCAACGTTGAATAGAATGATGGTCGGCAAAGTTTTCTTAGTAGATGACCAAATCAGCGCCGTACTTGAAATGATAGCAAAAATGTAAAGCCACCACCACTGCTTGCCCAAAAGTAGGCCAGGAAAAATAATGAGAATCTTTGTTGCAAAACCCCACGCCTCGACGGCATTGGGACGATTCCAATATTCCTTCTTGGACATCGTTTTAACAGCATCAACTATCTTTTGACTGAACTGGACAAATTTATTCATGTGCCTTTGATTCCATTCTTTTTCTGATACTCATGTCTAGCACGAGCAACTTCATGTAAGTGGGACGGACCCTTGGTAAAATACCAATGTTCTGGTTCGGCAAAATGAAAGAAAATCATTTGCACTTCATTGTTCGCTGGGTCAGGGAAACTTTCGCGCCAATGGTATTGGTCCTCACCGTAATAACAAACCGCTTGGTTTGGTTCTGGTAACATCTCTTGTTCTTCAACATAAATAGGCCACTGAGTCTTATACGAGAGACATAAGTCCATTGTGTAGGTACAGGCATTGTCGTCGACATGGCTTGGGAGTTGCGCCCTAAAGCCACGATAGGAAACCCACAAACAGTATGTCGGCTTTAATGTTGGGCTAAATGTAGACCTGGCTTTGTCTAATAAAATTTTGTGGTATTCCCTAAGTGGCGATTCAGTTTTATCTGTGCTATTTATACCAAATCTACCTAAAGATGGTTCATAGGAAATAACTTTGGTTTCTTGCAGCAAAGATAAATCTTCATTCAATTTAGTAAACACAGATGGCTCAAAAACTTCATCAACAATAAATGCCGGAGGTCTTCTATATAAAGTCCGATTTGTTAGTGGGTCATAGTAGGTGTTCATTACCTAAAGACCCTCCATTGTCAATCATGTCAAGAGACTGATTTTCACTATTTTCCAATATGAACGTACTGACAATCCATTTATCATTAGAAATTGGCACGCACCCTTGATGTGGATGTGTCCAATATGCTGGAAATAATGCTATAGACCCAGCCTTGGCAGGCACATAGACGTCTTGCTGACGAAAATATGTTTCTCCCCCAGTATCTACGGTATTGAGATAAACAACAGCACCAAGAATACGATTCAGGACAACGGTGGGGACCGGTCCACCATCAATATGCTCGCGATAAAACCCCTTACCCTTAATATATCTTTGCATCCTGAATCCCGTATCACACATTCCTGGCCATTCCCATAACCACTTGAATTGTTCCTGATAATACCCAACAGCAGAAAATATTGCGTTAGAAACTTCTAGTTCATAGGAATAGAGTGGTTCTATTGGGACGTTCTTTTCGGCAAGATTTGAGGTAGACCAACTCATATCCATGGTATTTTTAATATTTGGCATAACGCCGCTAAGGACTGGTCCTGGAGAGAATAATTTCTCGTAATACTTTGATGATTCTTCAATAATAGAAGAACAAATTTCTTCATTAAGAATATTTTCGGCAACCATAATTGCAGATGATTTACCTGCTGGCCAGCAAAATTCGATGGTCATGACCGACCTTTCGGTTTAGTTTTGAGATAAAAACTTTTCGTAGACATTAAGAATGTCTCGCAGATGCATTTGCGCTGTATCGCTATAGGCTGAATTAGAAAAATCTGGTTGCCAAGAAAAAGAGCCATTAACTAACTCTAGGTCATCTGGGTCTACTCCTGCAAGTAAGACTGCAGTGAATAACTCTGTTTCTAGACGGCGGCGCGCTGTTTCTCTAGCAACAGTCTTTTGATTTTCTGTAATATTAAATTCCATGTTAGAACCTCAGTCGTTTCGTCTCATTATTTTATCAACAAATGTTTTCTTTTGTGTGGCTAACTCTGAATCTGCGTCACGTTGCATTTTTTTATATTTGCTTTTTTGTTTTTTGGGCATGAAGCCGCCTCCAAATCCTCTGTGTCTGAGGAGATTGTAGGCACTTGAGTTCCCCCATAGGAGTTCTGATTCTTTAGTTCTCTTAAATGGTATGACGTGCCACATTGGGCGTCCGATTTCAAGTTCAAAAGGCTCGTTAGTTAATACGTTAATAACCATATGTGCATTATGATAATAATCTGTATTAACTACTGCTGGGAGCATTGTGTAGTTCGGATTTGGGTTCCAGAGTGGGGGTAGGAATAATGATGACCAACCTGGAGGAGTTTTTACTAACCAAGGGTTGATGACTTTAATGTAATTTGATTCTTGAAGTTTCCGTGCTTTTGAAACAGGACATTCACCTGTTTGTGAATACATGAAACTTTCAATACCAAAGTCGCCACAATCAGTAGTTAAATCAAATCTGGCATCCCAGTTTTTGCCATTCAAAGATGGGCGAATCATTAATTTTGCCCATAGGGGAATTGTAAAACCTGTTGCAAGATAGTCGGAGGTACCCGAGCATCTCTTCAAACTTCCATCTGAGCCACTTAATTCTTTCCACCATTCAGGCCAATTCCCATTATTGGCATATGGACGACATGAATCATCCATCAAATTAGGGTCAACGCAAGAAAGAAACACTTGATTTTTCTTCAATTTTGGTAAATCATGAAAAATGTCCGGTTTAACTATTTGCAGTTTTTCTGAGCGCTTCCGCATGGTCCACCAATTTCTGGTTAATGAGTTCCGATGATATTTGTGAAATATTCTTTCTAGAAGATTCACGAGAATTGTATGCTTCCAATTGTATTGACGCAACTTCTTTATTAAGTACTCCCTGCCCTTGCGCTACATGCCACAAATGTGCTGGACCGAATAGTTCAAAACCCGTTGATGGGATGTCGTGATGTTCTGGACATCTGGTATTCCATAATTCAAGGAGGTGTTGCAGAAGGGCAGGTTTTTCTGCTTTTTGCTGTTCCGCCCACATAGGAGTATCACTCCTATCTGAAACATAATGAAGTGAAATCATACAAAGGATATTTTCCATGATTGAATCCATAACACGATGGTATTCCTTGATTCCGTATGTTCTTTCACGAGAAAAAGTTGGAAGATATGAGCAGATGAGGCGAGCCTGTTGGATTGTTGTAGAAATTGATGTTGCTTCAAGGGGTTCCACGAATGAGGCCGCCAACCCGACTGCAACACAATTATTTTTCCATGTAGTACTAAAATATCCTGATTTGAAATTGAGCGTTTTTGCTGGTTCTACTTCAAATCCATGAATTTCTGATGCTTCCTTAACTGCTTCATCTGCCGAGCAGAAATCTGATGAGAAAACATATCCATTTCCACGACGTTTTTGAGTTGGTATTTCCCACATCCAACCATTTTTTAACGCTCTTGCGCGTGTGTACGGTTTAATCTGTCCGGATTCTTCCGACTGTGTTGGGAAAGCGATAGCACTGTCGCAAGGAAGATATTTTCGATATGAAATAAAATCATCTTTAGAAATCTTGCTCAGAATTTCACGATTAAATCCTGTTGCATCAATAAAAAAATCGCCATCAATAAAGTCGTTAGATGAATCTATTTTTACATGTTGAATAAAACCTGATTCATCTACACCTATATCTGTTACTTCACCATCAATAAAGTGAATTTTTCTTTCTTTGGCAATACTTGTTAAATATGTATTTAATTTGAAAGTATCAAAATGATATTGATTCGTTCCTAAATGCGTTTTTTCTCCAGCATCAATGATTTTATTCTCTACTAAACCACGCCAAGAAAAAGTACTTGTCAATGGCCAGTCATTCTCTAGAGCGTGGGCATATCCACCCCAGAATGTTCCTGCACTTAAACCAGTTCCACCAACACTATGGAAATAGTCTGGCGTATGATTTGTCCAATTCTCATATCTGATTCCATATTTGTGTGTAATATCAGCATTTTTAATCATGTCATGAACATCTATGCCAATAGAATCTTGAAAATGACGCCAATGTTCCGTTGAACCTTCGCCAACTCCAACAATTCCTTTTGCGCTAGAAAAAACCACTGTTACTTCATAACTTTTAAAATAATTTTTAATAATTAATGCCGTAACCAAGCCTGCTGTTCCAGCACCAATAATAACTATTTTTTTACGGTTCATTTTTTAACCACAAATGTAAAACCTGTTGCTACGGGAATATGAAATAGATATTTATCTTCATCTTCTGCCAAACGTGACAAGTATTGAAAGTATGGGTGCTTGTTTTTCATTGAGTAGAGGGAGCCAAAATCGTTCACAATGTTGAGAATCATTAAAGAATTTGAAGGCAGTTTGTCCCAAACGTTGTCAATGATTGAAAAATCATGACTAACCATTTCAACATCAATAAGTGCTATATCATAATCTTCATCAATATTTCCATTGACAAAATCTTCCATAAGCACTATTTTATCTTCACTAATTTTAATATTTTTATATTTTTCCATGTAATCAACACTCATTGTATTGACATAGTGTACATTTGGAACAATTTCATTAAGAGTAGACCCAAGAATGTAGTTCATTCCATAAAAAATAACTTTTGATGGATTTTTAATTCTTACAGCAATTTCTACAATAGAACGTGTCAATATTTCGATATCCATAGCAGAACTGGAAGCATCGCTTATTTGGTCTAGCCAATTCAGTTGAACTGAATAGCCAATTGTAGAACGACCCCTGTCGACACCAGTTGCTATTTCCGATTGCAAGAACTGTGCATTGTTTGTAACAATGGTCGATTTATCAATATCGGAAGACATCGTATGTGAAAGTAAATTTGCCATCTGAAAAACACTGTAATTGTCATTCATTGTCTAGTCTCCATTTTAGAACATAAAAAAGATACCAAAATCGTCTTAAGGACATTTGATATCTACGCAATTCTGCATGCTTTTCTGCTGCAGTAGTAGAATTGGGGTCATAGTTTGCTGCGCCAAAAACATTACTACACGATTCCATCAAGTCATCTAAAGTCAGACTTTGAATATCTGCCAAGTCAACACCAATTGTTACAGCGATTGCGACTAGTTGTTCTTGAACATAATTAAAATCATTTTGTAAGTTATAGCCCATTGTTTTTATCCTCAATTACAAAAACTATAGGTTGGTCAAGCATTGCGCAAGAAACAATGCTTTCGTCGTTTGCCTTATATCTGCCTGTAGTTAAATCAAAATTTGCATCAGTAATTTGTTCAACGTTTGATTCTTGAGGTTCTGGAGTCATTGAAACCACGTCACTAATGAATATTTGACAGTATTGTCTTTTTCACCTACGGGTTCAGCAATATGCAAATATGGGTAATTTGATGGAAACATGATAACGCTTCCGGCTTTTGGTTGAATATTCACATTGAAACGAGGGAATACTAAATTCCCACCAGTAAAATTATCGTTTAGGAAAGCAACCAGACTTAGGCTTCGTGCATTGTTCCTGAAATGGTCATGATGGGCATGATATTCAGCACCACCACCATACTTCAGCACGCGGTAACCTTCATCCATTTCTAAATCCAACTCAAAAACATGCCTGTAGTCCCAAACGATTGGGTCAATTTTTTCCCAAATTTTTTGCCATTCAGAAGCAAGCGGCTTAACTCTTTCAATAGCAATTTCATCAGAACCAAGGGGCATTAATTCGCATCCCATTGATGTTCTTGTGTTGGAAATTTGACCTTCACCAGTCGCAGATTTTTCCCATCGCACATATCCCCAATCTTGAGAACATTCCTCTTCTAGGAGTTCGATGAAGTTCCCTGCATCAAAAATATTGTCGTATTGGCAAATACCAACTGCATGTTCTTTGAATTTCATGTTATTCGGCGATTCTTCCGCGGATTTCTTCAATTTTTTCTAATGCTTCAAGAGTACGAATAATTTGTTCGCGCCAACCAGAGTATTCTTCAGCAATATCTGTCTCTGGATTAAATGTTGTCATATCAACTAAATCTGGGTCTAGGCCAGCGGCAACCATACTTCCGAATAATTGTTCCTTGAAACCAACTTCTCGTGTTTCGATTGCTTGTAATTTGCGTTCTGTTGTTAAAGAGTCAAAAAAACTCATTGTCATCTCCTTTGTCCGTTGTGTACCATAACTTCATTCTTGCATATTTCTGTGCCATTGCGCTTCGCTATGACAATATATTTTCCTGATTTAGGAAATCTATGTTTAATGACAACGCGATGTTCTTCAATAATCTCTGGTGTTATGACACCAATGACACGAACAATATAGTCATCATTATCTATTTCTACAAGCGTAAACTCAACTTCTTTACATGAATCAAAATCATCAACAAAGACAAAAATAAAAAGTTCATTAGTTCCTATTTTGGAATTGTAGTCTACATATTTTTCAATTGGAATGGAAAGCAATGTTACTTGTGAGTCATCAAAATTCATAGTTTCTGTTCTTGGAGAATGCCCATTTTGTATTGGTAATATCCAGGAACGAGCAAGTTTTTCCGCATCTCCAAACATTGATTCATCTGGGCAAAAAATAACGCGCTCCATTAGATATCGATTGCTTTTGTGTATGGATAATTACTATGGCTCATCTGTGTGTTGGCTGTTCCGACGTTGCGTGCAATGATAATAACACCGCCATCACTTCCAGTCACTCCAGTTCCACCAGCGTTTGCTGTTCCCGCTGTTCCTGCAGTGCCACCAGCACCACCAGGCCAGTTCGGGTGTGGTGTGGCGGTTGGATTAGATAAAGCATTCGAACCAGTTGCTCCTGCTGCATGGTTTGCCGCTGGGAATGTGAAGTACCCGGCATTATGGAATGAAGGATGTGGGGTGGCGGTGGAGTTGGAGTTGTAGTGTGGTGCGAATGGCCCAGACGACCACGGTGTAGCACTAGCAGGAGTAGTTCCCGCTGGTTGAGTATGATAGCCGGCGTTATGTTGTGTGTTTCCTGCATGATGTCCATGTCCTGCAGTATGGTTTCCGGCGTGATGTGATGCAGCAGCATGATTGCCGGCGTGATGTCCATGTCCAGAGTTATGATTTCCAGCATGATGAGCAGCCGCGGCGTGATGTGAACCGTGTCCTGCATTATGGTTTTTGTTTGGGTTTGCAGTGCCATTATGATTACTAAATCCGCGAGGTCCGTTTGCTGGGTGAGGGCCTGAAAGTCCGTGTGCTGCAGCATGGTGAGCGTTGGGTGTTGCGTTGTGATTTGACCAATAAACGTGTGTATTTGGGTTATGTGCGCTGTGATGGGCGTAGTTTGCTGCGGCGGTGTGTGATGCGTTCGGTGTGGCATTGTGGTTTGTGTATGACGTGTGGACATTGGGGTTATGTGCGCCCGTGGCAGCGTTGCTGAATGGGGTGGAACTATATGTCGGACCAACGAAAATAGAATCTACGCCATGATTGAAGGTTCCTTGATTATGAGATGCAGCAACCGAAGTTCCTGTGGTATGTCCATATATTGGTGCGCTGCCAGCAGGATGTGGATGATTTCCTGAAGGATGCCCTCCAGCATTATGGCTCGCAGGGCGCATCGGAGCCGTCGTGCCTGAACTACCAGCAGAACCAGCAGTAGCAGGGTTCCCTAAAGAGCCTGTAAATCCTCTACTTAAAATTGAGCCAGACCCAGCGACGGTTTTAGCGACAATAACAACTAGTCCACCACCAAGTCCGCCCGCGCCACCAGTACCTGCAGTGGCCGCATTGCCTGAACCTCCCGAGTTCCCAATACCGCCAGCCTGACCTGCAGTTGCGCCAGGGAAAATGCCCAGAGGACCAGCACTGCCAGCGCCACCAGCGCCCGCATTGGTGGCAATCGTTCCAGCACTACCCGCCACTCCAAGTGAACCAGAACCAATTTTCGTTACTGTTCCAGCCCCAGTAATAAAGAATCCTGTCATTGCATCATCTAAATCATGCAAATCAGTAGAGGTAATTGCACTCGTACTAACTCCCCATGCACTTGTTGGGTTTAAGGCACTTGGTCGACCAGCAATCGTTCCACTCCCATCAGAAACGTTTGCTGCGGTACCGGTGGGAAATCCTATTGTCCCATTGTTGGTTAAAGTTCCCTGCACAAAAACACGGAAACCGTTAGTAAACAGTGTTGCCCCAGAGTTCACCGTCAATGACGAGTAGTACATATCTCTAGTCAGATGCGTGACCGTAGGGCTAGTGATGGTGACAGCACCATCGACTCCTGTACCAAAAATAGAGTCTCCGCCAGTTTTTTGAACCAATGATTTATTTAGCCGTCTGATTCCCATTTTACGCTACCTGTGAATAAATAGATGTTCCCGCCGTACCACCAGTACCAGCAGTGACATCGGTTGATACACCAGACAGTAAAGTTGCAGCAGATGAAATAATAATAACCACCCCACCACCTCCGCCTCCAGCACCAGTAGTTCCAGGCGCTTTGATGGTTGCGGTACCACTAGAAAGGCTGATATATCTTGCAGCGAGAATAACTACTCCACCGCCTGCCCCAGAAGCACCACCAGCACCACCACGTAGGAATGTTGGCGACGTAGAACTACCAGTAATTGAATATCCGCGAACTGCTTGAAATGGTTGATAGTAATAATTTGTTCCACCCGTTAGTGCCGTTGGGACTGCAGCGGTCCCAGCACCCACGCCACCCCCACCACCTCCGAGGCTATGTGTAACGCTAGTGAGTGCGGCTGCGCCTTGCTGAATGGACCCAGCAGTAGTAAAACCTGTTGTGTGACCTATCACAGAATTGTTGCCTAACATCAGAATATTCTGAACGAAAATACGATATCCAGCAGGGTTGAGGCGAACGCTGTCCGAAAGTGTGAGATTATAAAAGAATAAATCTCTTGTCGCTGTATAGACGGAAGACGATGGGGCCATGCTCAGAATCGTTGTTGTTCCATCTAGGGTTACGGAACCATCTGCACCTGAACCATAAATTTGGTCTGGGGCATCAAGAAAGCCGGTCAAGTTGGCGTTCGCTTTTGACGTTGTTGATGGTCCAGAGGCGACACTCAGACCACCTCCATTCGTAAAAATGAACTTTCCCATTTTAGTATCCTTCGTATCCGTTTAAGATGTAATTGACTGTTACCGCACTGGCTAGTCCACGTATTTTATCCGAATATGTATCTCCGGCGGTATTATTACTATTTGTTAATACCATTGACGTTGCGATTGTTACTGTTTCGTTTGCTGCAAGCGATAATGAGTTAATGAAAATGTGCGAACTTGCTACGGCAACGTTTTTAGGTTTCAAATAGAGAGTCACCGTTTGCGCAGAACCAGATGTGTTGCATAACACAATTTCTTTAATGACCGTAGTTGTTGTTTGTCCGCTCGTATATGGAACGGTGTACATATCTCCCGCAGTTATGGCAAACGCTGCTGGACCCGTAAGTCTTGTTGGTGTTAGTGCCATTAGATAACCTCCATGCCATATGTTGATTCAGGTCCGCCAAGTGGTGTTGATGATTGCTTATACTTGGCGTTTGATGCTGAAATTGCTGATGCAGCCTGATTGGCAGCGTCGGTAGTGTCTTGTGCTGTTTCTTCTGCACCAGAAAAATTTGCTGTTGTTTCGGTTCCAGCAGAACCATCGTATGTGTATTTAACTCGTGGCATTATTGTCTCCTATTAGTTTGTGTATCCGTAAAGTTTCCAAGAACCTGAAATTGTTGTTGCACTTGCTCCGAGACGAAAGTTAGAGAATTGAATCCCGTTGTAAGAAGTTGAGCCACCATGTATTAAGGTGCCGGTATAGTTGCCAAACGTTGAAGCGTTATGCGAACTGATGGTGGTATTGTCTGCGATAAATGGTCGACATATCTCCAGAACAACATGACTATCGGCGTTGGCAATTGCACCAACGACTCCGAGCGTGGTATTCGCACCTACATAGTTATCGGCGGAACCACCATAAGTCAAACCAGTCAGTGCATAGTAATAAGAAGCGCTGGCGGGAGTGCTTCCAGACAGTAAGTCAACAAGGAATAAGTAAAGACTTGAACTCGCTCCTTGAAGATTAGAAATTACAAGCCTGTAGTTGTCGTAGGTCGCACTAAATACTGATGTCAGGTTTGCTGTTGTTGCACCAGAGAACGTTCCACTATTCAAAAAGACAAGACCAACGTCGGCAGTTGTTGCGACAGTCCCTGCTTTGTTCGGTAGCGTCAATGTTCTATCTGCTGTAAGTGTTGTTGGCGTTAAAGTTACTTCATAAGTACTGGTTCCACCTGCACGACCAGCAAGCGCAACACCATCCTGGGTTGCCGCAGTACGCACTGTGGCAGTACCGATAACATCTAAAGTTGTTGCTGGGTTAATGGTCCCAATGCCTACACGATTATTACTGGTATCAGTTTTGAAAGTACTTGTACCACTAGCAATGGAACCAATAACGGTTAGTGTGCTTAGGTTTCCCACACTAGTAATTGCTGTTTGAGCAGCACCGGTAACAGTTGCTGCCGTGCCTGACGCATTTCCTGTTACATTTCCCGTTAATGGACCAGCAAAAGCCGTAGCAGTAACAGTGCCAGAAACATCAAGAGCAGTTGTTGGTGTCGCGGTTCCAACGCCAACACGATTGTTAGTTGAATCAACTTTCAAAGTAGTTGTGTCAACGGTTAAGTCACCAGTAACTGCAAGACTTGTCAAAGTGCCAACAGAAGTAATCGTTGTTGCTGCTGCTGGCAGTCGAGCGTTATCCAAGGTGCCCGAAGTCAATAAACTTGCATTAGTTGCAGAACCTACAGTAGAAGTCCATTTGCCGTCTACGTAAACCCACGTTTTGTCGCCAACCGTATGGGTATCGTTTGTTGCTGGTGCATTAGGAAAGTCAATAGCCATTATTTATTCTCCTTGCTCCATCCATCTACAGGTATCTTCATCTAAAATCCACTCACCCTCGGCTGGTTTAATTGGAATAAAAGCATCACGGCTTTCATCGTAGGTGTATCCAATACCAGCATAGTTCTTGCGGAAGTTGCCGTTGTAACTTGTTTGCACCCAGCGACCACCAAGGGTTTCTACAAACCAATCGTAGCCCTCGTTTGGCATATTGTTGTCTCCAACAAGCACACGGACAACAATATTATTTTCATCTAATTCAGCGAAATGACTCATAGTAGGTACCTCACAATGACTACTCCTGAACCGCCAGCGCCTTGGTATTGTGCGCCCATACTATTCTGTCCGCCACCTCCACCACCAGTATTTGCTGTTCCAGAAGTAGCGTTAGGATTAGTGGAGTTATTAAAATAACCGCCAGTTCCTCCACCAGTAGTACCACCCGCGCCAGCAGTACTTGTTATCGGAACAGTACTGTTTCCTGCACCTGCGCCACCCCCACCACCACCAAATGACTTAAACGAGTTCCAAGTAGACCCGGCACCACCATTAGCCCCATTTTCCGCTGTAGTTGGTGCTGCGCCAACTGCTGATGTTCCACCACCGCCTGAACCACCATATTTATTTAATACAGTTGCGCCACCTGCAAAGGTGCTTGAACCACCAGCACCACCACTATTAGGATAGTCGCCCTTATCTCCACCGCCCCCACCTAGGGCTGTTGTGGAACTAAATGAAGAAGTAATACCTGTATTGCCATTACCGCCATGGTTGGTTGCTGCTCCGCCCCCACCAACAGTTACAACATAAGTTGCTGCAGTAATGTTTGTGGTAGAAGTTGTAAATCTACCAGCACCTCCTCCACCACCACCTCTTAGATTATCTCCATCATATGGGTCCGAGTCTCCTCCACCGCCTGAACCGCCACCACCTACAACAAGAATATCCATACTCTTACTACCAGTAACAACAAAGTTGCCCGAAGCGTTAAAAGTATGATACCGATATCCACCACTATCCGTAGTAGTACCACCAGTAGCAGAGAAGGCAGCCTCTCCCTTCATACTTCCAACCAAGCCAGCAAGTACGCCCGTCATCAGGTCAAACCATTTCCGCTAATAATCCACGATGTTGAAGTAATCTTGACCGCAGTTGCCATACCAAACGCAGCAAGCGTTCTCGAACCTGTTGTTCCAGGGCCAGCAAGATACATTGTGTCCGTTGTAATTGCAATAGTAACTGTTGCACCTGAGCCAGCAACAAATACGACAGTTGCGCCAACAGGCATGGCGATACTTGCATTGGCAGGAATGGTTATTGTGCGAGTCGCAGTGGAATAAATATGTGTTCCAGCATCAGCAGCGACTACTCCATAAGCACCTGTGGTGGCAGAGTTTTGAGGCAGACCCATATAACCAACGCCACTAGCCCCAGTTGTAGTCGTTGCAGCAGTTGCTGTAGCAGATGGACCTGCATCGCCACCAACTTCTACCCAATACGAATCGTAGCGAACAAATAGAATACCTGTATCGGACTCGTACCATAAATCACCCGCAGCAGGAGAAACTGGAGTGGTGTCACTAACTGCCACATACGCAACACCAGTAGGTCCTGTAGCACCCGTTGGTCCAGTCGCTCCAGTCGTTCCCGTTACACCCGTAGGACCAGTTGGTCCTGTTGCACCTGTAGTGCCTGTGGTTCCCGTGGGGCCAGTCGCACCCGTGGTACCCGTTACTCCAGTAGGACCCGTCGCACCCGTGGTTCCAGTAACACCCGTCGGTCCTGTAGCGCCAGTAGTTCCCGTGCTTCCAGTTACACCCGTGGGTCCTGTTGCGCCCGTGGTTCCAGTCGTGCCAGTTACCCCTGTTGGCCCTGTAGCGCCTGTAGTGCCTGTGGTTCCAGTTACACCCGTCGGACCAGTTGCGCCAGTTGCACCCGTCGTTCCTGTGGTTCCAGTTACTCCAGTCGGCCCAGTTGCACCTGTGGTTCCTGTTATGCCCGTGGCTCCCGTTATACCAGTCGGCCCAGTGACACCCGTGGGTCCAGTTGCTCCCGTGGTTCCGGTTACACCTGTTGCACCCGTATCACCAGCAGTGCCCGTCGCTCCAGTTGCACCTGTAGTACCCGTTGCTCCGGTAGGTCCAGTTGCACCCGTTGCGATTTGTGTCTGAAGATTCCAAGCAGTGACCGATGTTGAATACACCCATGTCTTATCACCGCTCGTGAATGTTTGACCATTTGTTGGAGATGCTGGGAAATCGATAGCAGCCATTACTCAGTCTCCATTTCTTAATGAGCCGATATGCCACGCTTGCGCTTCAGCGACAAGTTGCTCAGGGGTAAGTCCGAGAGCGTTAGCACCATTATCTAAAGTCAATACACCTGTGACTACGAGCAAAGTTCCAAGTACACCAACTTGGTCCAATGGTTCCTGAGGTGGTTCAGGGACTTCGATGTCCTCAATAATATTGTTGTTTATTTTTGTAGGGTCGTATCCGCCTAAACCAAAAGTTACGATACGAGCCATTATGCCACCCTTAGAATTCCGGGACAAATGACAGTGCCTTGTCTTGTCAATGTTCCTGCTGTTGCAAAAGCACCAGTAATACTGTCCTCTTGAAATGATGACCTACCGTTGGCGTTGTCGTTGTAACTTATTAAAAATGGGGAAGTTTGAAATGGCCCGTTCACTCGGAATGTTGGTGTTGCTGCTGCTGTTTGCATATTGACCGCTGTGAAATACCAACCTGCGGTAAGCGTTTGGCTGATTGTAATAAATGTTGATGTATTTGTTGTAGTTACAGATGCAGTCCCAGCGTCAAACTTAACTGTTGAAGGCTTACCCGTAGTAGTATCCATGTTGTAGATGCCAAGTCTCACAATAGCAGTTCCAGAAAAACCTGCGCCTGTTGAGACACCGATACGGTCAAAGGTTACTGATTTGCCAATATAGAAAGACGCGTAGTAAGTACGGCTCGTAGTTAAGTTCCCTGTTGTAGCCGTACCTACTGGAGGGCCGTATGCTTCGGCAGACGTATAGCCAGGGTCTGAAATAGAACCAGTAGCACCCGTAGCCCCCGTGGTGCCACTATTTGCATTACCAAACTCAACCCATTGAGAGGTATTGCCATCATTGTAGTAGATGTATGTTCTTCCATTGTCAGAATTAAACCAAACATCACTTACTGATGGCGATGCTGGTGCGGTTACAGACACTACATAAGAACCAGAAGCGCCCGTCGGACCAGAAGCGCCCGTCGCTCCCGTTAATCCTGAAGGTCCAGTCGCACCCGTCGCACCGATACCCGTTGCACCGGTTATGCCAGTAGGGCCGGTGGCACCAGCAATACCTGTTGCGCCTGTCGCCCCTGTTACACCCGTCGGTCCAGTGATGCCCGTGGGACCAGTTGCGCCCGTAGTACCTGTAGTGCCCGTTACTCCCGTTGGTCCAGTAGCCCCCGTAGTTCCTGTCGTACCCGTGGCACCAGTTACGCCTGTAGGTCCAGTTATACCTGTAGGACCCGTTGCACCCGTAGTGCCCGTGGTTCCCGTTGCCCCAGTAACACCAGTCGGTCCGGTTGCACCTGTGTCGCCAGTAGTGCCTGTGACACCCGTCGGGCCAGTAGCGCCAGTCGCTCCCGTTGTGCCTGTGGTTCCTGTAATTCCTGTAGGACCGGTTGCTCCCGTGGTTCCAGTTGCACCCGCAACTCCGGTGGGTCCTGTGTTACCTGTGGTTCCAGTAATTCCAGTAGGGCCTGTCGCTCCAGTGGTACCTGTAGTACCATTAGGCCCAGTGGGACCAGTCGCACCAGTTACGCCAGTCGGTCCGGTCGCGCCCGTCGTTCCCGTAACGCCCGTAGGTCCGGTTGCGCCAGTAGTTCCTGTCGCTCCTGTCGTACCTACGTCACCAGTGCGAGCGAATGTGATAATTACATCTTCGTTATTACTGAACGATGTTGACGGACCAGAAACATATGCGCAGTCAACTGCAAAATATCCAGTTTCTTCCGTCGTGGAGGAAATTGTAAATAGCGCAAAATCATTTGCGTCAAGTTTGTTGGAGATTCTAAAGTGACCCTTGATGGTACTTGTTGAATCATCAATGGTCCGCAAGAATGACTGGACATCAGTTGAGCCGTCAGACAAATCATCAATGTAGAGAACGGTTGCGAGACTTACATCTGCGTTGTTGAACTTCAGTAATCCAGCGCCTGGGTCAGTTGCTGCCGTGTTTGTGCTAAACGTATAGTCGAGGGTGATTCCGCCGAAGTTTCCTGCTGGTCCTGTTACGCCCGTCGGACCTGTTGTGCCTGTCGCACCCGTCGCCCCAACGCCCGTCGCTCCAGTTACTCCAGTTGGTCCTGTCGCACCAGTGACACCCGTTGCACCTGTCGCCCCTGTTACGCCAGTCGGGCCAGTGATGCCCGTGGGTCCGGTCGCTCCGGTGGTTCCAGTAACTCCCGTAGGCCCTGTATCACCCGTGATGCCAGTAGCGCCTGTTATGCCAGTCGGGCCTGTCGCGCCTGTGGTTCCAGTCGTGCCCGTCGCTCCAGTTACACCCGTAGGACCCGTTGCGCCAGTATTACCCGTGGTTCCAGTTACACCCGTCGGACCAGTTGCGCCAGTTGCACCCGTCGTTCCTGTGGTTCCAGTAATGCCCGTAGGCCCTGTAGCGCCAGTGTTACCAGTAGCACCAGTTGTACCCGTTGCACCTACATCACCAGTAGTTCCAGTGGGGCCCGTAGCACCAGTCGTTCCTGTTGCGCCCGTTATGCCCGTCGCACCCGTTGCACCCGTTACCCCAGTAGGACCCGTCGCTCCCGTAGTTCCTGTCGTTCCCGTGGGACCAGTTGCTCCCGTATTGCCCGTTACGCCCGTCGGACCCGTAGCCCCAGTATTACCTGCAACACCCGTGGGTCCGGTTATGCCTGTAGGACCCGTCGCTCCTGTAGTTCCGGTGCTTCCAGCAGTTCCTGTGGCACCAGTAATGCCAGTTGGTCCAGTCGCTCCTATATCACCTGCTGCGCCAGTAGGACCGGTTGCTCCAATTCCTGTTGGACCAGTGGGTCCGGTGTTTCCTGTAGCGCCAGTTGTACCTGTTGGTCCAGTGGCGCCAGTACTTCCAGTACTTCCCGTTACACCCGTCGGTCCTGTCGCGCCAGTTACACCCGTAGGACCCGTTGCTCCATCTCCACCAGTGTACGGAACAAACTTCGCACCATCAAAACGGAGAACTTGACCAGAAGTTGCGCCAGAAGTATCTACTTCAATGCCATCAATGAATAAAACCGGAACCTTGAAGGTATCGTCAGTTTTGAGAACATTCGCTTCATCGCGATAGAGGTTTACGTCGCCAGCGCTTGAACCGTCACCCCAAACGAGACGACCGCCACCTTGTATTTGGAGTCTTGCATAAGAGTCTGCGTCTACATAAATCGTTAAACCATCGGAGCCAGCAGAAGATAACTGCTTAATCGTGATTGGTGTTACAAATTTTTGAGCCATGACCTCAGTCGTCTCTTATGTCCAGCCCCTCAGGGCATTTATTACTTAGCCTGTCACTACGATTGTGTAGTCACCGAGGGCAATTGTTCCTAGGAGTGTAACACTAACAACGTCTGCGCTGGTACGGACAATGTCGCCAATAACTGTTGCGCCACTAGATACTTCGTAAATCTGAACAATGACATCTGTTGTGCCAAAAAGATGGCTAACTGTTGTCGTTGAGGTGCCAGAGATGCTGGCGGCGCAACCTTGCTTAGCAATGCGAGCAAGAGCGGGGGTAGAAGTCGTTGCTGTGCCAGCAGAAGTTGCGGTACCGAGGTTAGTACGGGCAGTTGCAGCAGTTGAGGCACCAGTACCACCATCGGCGACAGCAATGTCTGTGCCATTCCAAACACCAGTGGCGATTGTTCCAACGGTTACGATGTCGTTATCGCCGGTGTATGTTCCACCAGCAACGGCTGCCAAAGTTGAGTTATACGCCTGGACATCTGTTCCAATGACCAAGCCAAGAGTTGAGCGTTGTGCTGCGGCATCAGCGTCATCAACTAGAGCGCGACCCGCTGCTGTGAAGTCGGCGAGCGCTGCAGCGCCAGAACCAGTGAAGTAGGGGACTTTGTTAGCAGCAGAAGTCAAACCTGCGATTGCAGCAAGGTCGGCGTCATAAGCCTGAACATCTGTACCAATTGCTAAACCAAGGTTGGTGCGGGCATCTCCAGCAGTTGAAGCCCCAGTACCACCATCTGCGATTGCAACGTCCGTGCCGTTCCAGACACCTGTCGTAATTGTTCCGAGTGTGGTAATGGTATTTTGACCAACGTAGGTTGATGCAATATCAATAGCGTCTGAAGATACGGTGATGCGACCCGCTGTTCCAACGGCGTTAATCGTAGCCCCAGTCTTAGTAAGACCATCGCCAGCAGTGATTGACCCAGCGCCAGAGAACTGAGCCCACTCGATTGCGTCCGTACCTACGGTAATGGCTCCGTTGCTTGTTACAACAAAACCGGCGTCAGCGTTGACAGTACCTTCTTCAACGAATGTGAAGGCACCACCAGATACTTCACCCGTGCCATCAAAGTCTGTTGCGCGAACAGCAGCGCCCGTAGACTGAACTACGTAAATACCGTTTTCGGAAGCGGTGCTTTGGTTCTTTACAAGGACACGGTTGCCAGTAGCAAGCGTTACTCCGTCAATTGTATCGCCATTTTCTAGGCCAGAAGCGAGAAGAACGGCAACGGTAGTTGCTGCACGGACCGACTGCTTAACATCCAGGCCTGAACGAGCAGCATCAACGTAGCCCTTGGTAGCAGCATGGGCATCATCCGTAGGGGTGGCAACCTTTAAATTGCCGTTTGCATCACGTTTTGCCAACTTGGAAGCAGTGGCCGAATCGGTGGCGTCGGTAATAGTATTCCACATTGCGGCAGGTAGCAAACCAGCACTATCGGTATCGGCGACATTGAGGGTAAGAGTGACGGTGCCGTTGGACTCAGAAACTGTGAGGGCCTCGGCAATTCCTGCGCCGCCACCAGAAGTAATGCTATGTACTGTCTTTCGCCATGCGCTGTTGGCATACACCATAAGGCTGTATGTCGCAGTATTGAAGTACATCCGGCCTTCAAAGTTGCCGCTACTTGGGTTGGTGGCCAATGCCTCGAATTTTGCGTTAATCAGTTGATTCTGATTGAGGTCAATATTTGTTAGAAACTTCTGAGCCATGGTGTTTCCTTAGGTTAGGTAAGCAAATCCAGAAAATGCAGCACTGAATAAGATTCGCACTTGAGTACTAGATAGATATTGTATCTCACCGTAGACGACTGTATTGCTAGAATCAACAACCATTACACTAGGATTACCCCCCAAGGCATGAGTAATGGTCCACGTAGAGGACACCGATGCCTGTGTATGTACGTGTCGCGTAGTTGGCCCTGGGACAACAGACCCCGTGGCAATAGACCCTGTGGTCACGGTGACGTTATTAACTATTGTCTGTACAGTAACTAAATTTTGGTCTTCTTGATTTACGGTGACAGTATTCGGAGTATCTTGCTGAATATTAACCGTATTAGGGATACCAGTCATCGGGTAACCTCAGGGAGAAGCGTGAAGGCACCTTTCAAGAGTTTTGAGACTTGGCTTGATGAATTTATTATTTCCAGGTCATATACGCCGCTTGTTTCAAGTGCTGCGGTCTGTCCTGCCGTCATATTGATGGTTAGTTGTCCACTTGGGGAGTAGGCTGTTCCCGTTCCACTCCCCACTCCAGTGGCTACAAATGATACTCCTACCGTATTACTAGCAGCGCCAATCGCCGTAAATGAAGTATTACCTGCAGTCAAAATGACATATCTTGTACCTACAACGAAAGAACCAGCGTTGACCGTTGCTGAAGCGGTATATACGATGCCACTATTCGCTGTCGTGAGTTCAATCATGACAGTGGCCGACTCAATCGTCCGCCGTATCTGCATTCTGCCGGTAAAACCAGTAAAGTTATACGGAAGCATTGTACTTGCGTCATTGGGGTCGGGGTATTCCACCGTAATGATACGGCTGAACGTCGAGCCCTGCTCACAAGTTATGTTGTATGTTCCTGCAAGCATGGGTTATTCTCCTCTGATGCCTACAACATTGTAGTTGAGAGAAGTATGTGCTGGTAGGACTATCAGAGGATAGAGCCAGATTCCTTGTTTGAACCGACTTTTTTGAGTCCGAGTGATGCGGCAACGATGAGTCCGGCAGCAACAACGCCAGTCTTTAGGCTGTCTGTGTTGGTCAGACCGTCAAAGTTTGCGCCAGCATTGACCCAGGCACCCAGGTACGAGGCGAGAAAAGCGGTAACTGCACGTTCTACAGTATCTTTAATAAATTTAATTGACATATTTTTCTCCTATTTGTTTGTTTATAGACCTTCGTTCATCCAAAGACTAATGAGTGGTCTTTGGGCTGTGTTTAATTGAGTGGCGACATACGCTTCTGTTGCGATAGTTTTCCAGCCAGTAATATTGGCATCCTCATTAACTTGCAGATATGCGGTGGCACCGCCCGTAATCGCAGCCACCATACCTTTTCGTACAGTTCCTGACGATAGGCTTGAATTTCGCGAATTAGTGTCACTAAAAGACATGACCGTTTGCTTCATGATGTAGTCCATGAAGTCTGCAGCGGTGAGAACATCACCGGAACTAAAAACCTTATATCCAGCCATTATTACCCCAATCGAGATGTATCAATAATACCAGCAGTGCCGCTATCAAATGTGAATTTACTAAAGTCCAGAACTACTTGACTAGTATAGTTTATTCCCATTGGACGAGTTTGCTCAACTGCAGCCAATACTAGGGGCGAAGAAGAGGCGTAAGCGTAGCCAGTTGTGGTTGAACCAGTCAATGCACTGGCGATAACAAAATGCGTTGCCGTAGCGGCGACTATTGTCGCGTCATTGACGTTAAAAGTACCGACGGTACCTACAAAACTTACTTTATCTCCAGCAGAAAATGTATTTACAGCAGTATATCTAACATATCCAGGAATTGCCGAACCGTTAATATCTGCTCCGTCATCAACAGCGGTCACTTTAATAAGCGGTTTTGCCGTACCTGTAATCCCAGACGTGCTGGTGGTTGCTGCAGTACTTACTTCAAATGACGGAATCAATGTTTTTGCAATTCCTCCCGATGAATAAGCCCCACCCGTAGAACCATTAAACAGTGAAAAAAAGAATTGTGTTGAACTATTTACATTTACGGTTGCCGTTCTATTAAACGAATTTGGCGTTATCCCAGTTACCGCAACCGTATCGCCGTCATTGAAATAATGAGGTGATGACGTGTTGTAGGCAGTTGTACCATAGAATGAAGAATAAGAAGCACTGGATATGGCGATATTAGTTCCCTTGGTTGCGCTAACCGTCGCACCAGAAATACTCCAGTCGCTACTTGATGTTCCTACACTATCAACACAGCCTACGTAGACAATGTCTCCAGGAATATAAGAATGAATCGCTTCTGTTGCGTATTGGCGACTTCCGTCAAAGTACACACCAGCAGTTGATGATTGCTCCAATAAAGCAGCATCCACATATATCTTTGGCACGTATGTAGAAGTTGAGGCGTGTGCCGTCCCCGTCCAAGCAGCCTCTGTCGCAGAAGTGGAGCCATCAAAGTAAGTGTTCAGCGTTGATGATTCTTCAACGAGAACAGCATCTAGATAGTTAATCGTGGAAGTCGTGCCGCCGCCCTCGATTGAGTCTTGATAAATACGAAATTCAAAAGTTGCGGCAGTAGCAGGACATACTCTTGTTTGGCTGAATCTTTGCCAAGATGTATTTGGGTTGTTGGATTGGTGAATGTCATCCAGGACGAGCGTTCCAGCAGAGTTGTACCACATAAAGTTACAAACAACCGAGCCAGTGTCCACGGACTGTTTCAAGTAAAAACTTCCTGTATATGAAGACCCAACGTTACAGACAATTCTTGTCGCTTGTGTTGCAAGTACTGCGGTAGAACTTGTGTAACTCATAGAGAGAGACGCTATGCCCTTAAAAGAATGAGCGGTAGTTCTAGAGTAAGTACCTGTAATTGCCCAGCCTGTTGTGTCTACCCCAAATGACGGATTGGGTACCAAGTTCACACGAGGTGGCAATGTGGACGTTGAGTTGTTTGCCGTACCTGTCCATGTTGCACCGGGTCTTGTTCCGTCAAAGTAACTCTGCACTGTTGCCGACTGCTCTAGTAATACGCTGTCTATCTGATGAGCGTCACTGATAGCACCTGTGCCTGTTGATGTCAAAATAAGCAGAACATTGGTAGTGCTGGCAGGGACTGTGCCTGTTGCTGATAGGCGAGTAGATGTTGCACAAGTAGAAGAAGTACCCGACACAACAGATATGAGAGTACCGCCGTTGTAGAATTGTATATCCCATCTGTACGAGCGTGAGCCAACTGTACGCAAACAATAAGCAGAGACAGTCAGGGTTGAACCCTCTGTCGGTGTCGCATAAGTAAAGTACGGACCGTATGACGCTGTGCTTGATGCTACCGAAGTAGCAGAATACGAACCAGTGCCACCTGTAATTGTTCCTGCTGTTGCTGTAAAACTTGAAACAAACGGAGACCAACTTGTCGTATTGTTAGACTCGAACGAAGGGTTTAAGCATAAGTTCGTGCGGATGAGAAGAGCCTCCATTGAGCCCGACAGACGAGCAACAAGGAGTATGGTGCCCGTGGCAGTCACGTTCTTGGTAGTAGAGAGACGCACCCACGAACCAGCAACGAGAGTGGCATTACTCTGCGAAACTGCCGAAACTGTTGCAGTACCACCTTCTTGGTCTACGCTGACAGTTCTACCTGCAAGAATTGAGTCTGCTGGAATATAAACATACATCGAGAAAGTATGAAGACCTGTTGTCAAAACTGTTGGCGATACATAGGCAATATTACTGTCAGTTGTTGAACCGAAAGTAATTTTATAAGAGGCCGTGCCCCTTAAATCAAAGTCCGTAGACCGAACAGCAGGTGACTGTGCGGAATTCCACCCTGTTGTATCAGTTTCAAACGATGGGTTCGTTATTAGATTATAACGAACGCTGGTGATGTTGACGGCATCGCCAGAAATACCAAGCGTTTCTGTAAAAAGTGTTTGTATTTTTACGTTAAATGAACCTTGATTGGAAAAGGCAACAAATTTATTGCCAGTTAAGTAGCGCGATACGGTTTCTCTAACTGCTTCAAGGGAACCCGCCTTGGTACCAAAGTATCTATTCTCTAGTTGCCACTGATGGAAGTCGTATTGAGAGTCTTCCCATGTTGTGATTGCCCCATCGGAAAAATCGCGAGCATAGATGTTGTCAATCAACGTGCGTCCAGTAAATTGTCCAAGCCAACGCCTATTTACTGCAGTAACTGATTGCCTATCAACAAGTTCGCTGTATATAAATTTTTCCGTACCATCTGCGTAGGCTGGTATTTCTGAAAGGTCGTATTTAAAAAGTTGTGTGTATAATTCAGAAATATTATTTACGTTTGTCATTAATGCACTTATTAATTTTGCCAATGGATAACTCGGAGTCGACGTTGAATCTATATCTTTATATACCTGAGGAATGACGGTATTTGATGCACGCACTGACCACTCGCGCTGAAAAGCAAGTTCATCAATAAGTACTGGAAATGCAAAGTAAATTTCGCTGCCGATTGAGTGCCCACTAATTGTGTATGTAATATCGCACGAGACATCTTCTCCACTATATTTTAAAAATGGACTAGAACCCGTATCTGTTTCTGGAATTATATAGGCATATCCGTCACTGAGTGTTGATGAGTAGTTTCCAGTTGCCGTGCTTGCAACAGTAAACGTATTGGACGTTGCGCTGGTTACAGTAACCCCGTTAAGTTCGTAAGTATTTGGACTAATGCCATGTGTTCGTATGACATCCCCAATGGAAAATGTATTGAATCCTGTAAATGTCACCGTAGAGCCAGTTCCAACCGCATTTGTTATTTGGGCGGTCTTGCCACGCTTCAATAAAATTGAGCCAGTTCGTACTGCGTTAAATCTATCGACAACCGTGGACGTGCTTGCCGATGAAAATTTCATACTACCACTAACTGGTGATGTTATTTTTAATTCTCCGGATACTTCGAGTTCAACGTTCGAACTTACAAGGCCATGCGAGAGGTATGAAATTTCACTTAGCGGCCTATCATTTGTACCAGGTATGGATTGGTTAAGTAATCGCAATAAAATAACATTAGTGTTTGTTGGCGTTATTTTTATTGTATAAAAACTTGGCAATATATATGGGGTAGATACAATGCTTATTGACGCATTAGTTGAGGTCCAGTCGACTAAGGGACCATATGTCTCCAGTTCCCTATCCGCTCCATTGGCATCAGCAATTGATAATGCGTTGTTATATGAAAGTAAATTTACTGTTTCCGACATTCTAAATTGCCTCTAACGAGTACGTAACACTAACCCCGGAAGAAGGTATATTAGGCAAGAAGCCTCTGTTCTTAAAAACAAGAGAAGTTGTGCTTGTGGAGTTCATCCCATCAAAGTGGAGATATGCGCTACCAGTCTTTGAAGTAGTCGTAGCAATGCAAGGATTTGCTATAACGAAATGAGTTGCGTTTGCTGCAATGATAGTTGAATTTGTAAAATCATAATATGCGGTTCCGGTTGTGGTTGAGCCAGTTGCTGTTGATGAAATTGTGAAATACGAACTGCTCGCGTTTGTGACTACGGCGCGGGTGAAGTCAAATCCCGTTCCACCACAATCAATTGTGACAATATCGCCAACGGTTAGTGAGTTGGTGGTGGTGGCAAAACGCAATGTCCCTGCGGTAGTAGTCCCACCTAGGTTCGTATTCGGTGCCACGGCAGTAATGGTGATTGTATTAATGTTCGTCGTTATATCAACTTCTTGGCCAGCAACAAAACTATTAGACGCTGTAAATCGAACGTATCCTGTTACGGCAGTATCAGTCAAAGATTTGCCAGTTTGAATTTCTGTAACAGACACGGCTGCGGGTGGGGTTAGGGTTACAGAATTAACGTAGAGAACTTCTGGCATCTCGGAAATAATAGAGGCAATACCATTTGTCCGTATCTGTGGACTACTGACACTCAATTCACTCTGCGGCCATGAACCAACGCTGTAGTAAGCAGCAATTAGTATTTTTATTTCATCAACAACGTCACTTGCGGTATATTTTGCATTCAAAACTGCATTTACGGCAACCGTTGGTGATGACAGTATGAAATTAGAAACGGTTATTGTTATGCCAGCAATACACCTATCCGCTGCCCATGTTTGGATTTCTGATAGTTCTGAGTTTGTTAGCGCCGCTCCATTGCCATATACGTAAATAGCAATATATCCAGGTACGGCCACCGCCGCCGTTGATGTTGATGATAAGGAGTTTGTGACATCGTAAACTTTGCAACGCTGAACATTGATAAAACTTGTCAAAATGGCGGACTGCAATTGTTTTGCTGTTGAAAAAGTTTGGGTGAGGCTTTCTAGGTAAGTCAAGGCAGCATCAAGAAATTCTCCATCACCCATTGGGTTGACGCCGTTAACAAACGAGGTAACAGTGACGGAATTTATGTCAGTGTCAATGCTCAATGGAAGTAATATATCCCCGGCGGCAAGTACTGGGATTTGTCCAGCAAAAGTGCATTTAACGGAGATATTAGCAGATGGGCTAGTAGGCGATGTTGTTGATGCTATTGCAGTATCTTCAATCGCCTCAAATACATAATCTTCATATGTGGAGGTTCCAGGCAAGATATATCTATAGCGAAACTGAGTCCCTGCAGGTATTGTCATTCCATCATATCCATAAAGCGTTACCGCAAGAATTGCCGTGGACTTAGAACCCGCATTTCTCTCATATCCCGCCATAGATACGAGGCCCTCCATGAGTCGACTTGGGAGCCTGTTGACGGAGTTGGCGATAATTGTAGAGGTATACGAAAAAGCCTGAAACAATACATCCTCTACAGTCCCTTGGCGCAGCACGAATTCCGGAAGTAATAGACGGGCCGAATTGACCGATGCTCGGTAAAGGGCAGTAGGCTCAGAATCGTAAACTGTTAAATCTATATAGCGTGAAAAATCGGCGGACATTAATATCTCCTGGAATACGTAAAAGCGACATCTCTCTCGCCCTGATTGGATTCATTTGTCTCTATGGACAGGAGGCGTATTTCCGGAACGTACCGAGAGGCCTGAATCATGAACTGACCCTTGTCAATACTGTTAAAGGTGGGGTCAAAAACGCCAAATTGTGGGGTAATGGGCAGTACTCTGGGCTCAGTTCGTGCCGTGATACTCAATAACTGCTTATAGTATTCATCTGAGTCATCGGCAAGTTTCCTGAAACCAGTATTATCGTACTCAATAGGAAGTTTAATTGTGTCCATGCGCGCTCCTAGTCCACATTAATCTTACACTGCAAGCACCATCGTGGGGCTTATTCGGCGTTTAGCGTTGTGCTTTTCTCTGATATTTCACGCATTGTGCCGATTGTTGCCTCAAGGACAGCAATTCGCTGCGCTTGTGCTGCAATCTGGTTTGTCAAAGATTCAATAATCTTATTGACATCAATCTGTACGTCACTCATTTATTCTCCAATTTCTGTGCTTATTAAATTGACTAGTTCGTCAATCGATATGGATGTTAGCAAAGTTTCATCAGGGATGTCTATGCCAAACCTTAATTCAAGTTTTAAGACAATCTCCGCTACGTCCAGTTCTGAGCATTGAAGTGGCTCCGAATATTCCCCAACTTCGGGGATAACCGTCAGTGCGCACTCTGCTACTGCCGTGGTCAATTCTCCTAGCGTCATCTGTTCTCCAATGCTGCAACTCTTACTTCAAGTTCTTTGATTGCCGCAATCGCGATAGCGGACATTGACAACCCATCAAGACCACTGAAGTTTCCTTCAGCATCTATGCGCCCTGCTTGCGGCACTACTTCTGCCACTTCTTCGGCAATAAATCCAATCTGACCCTTATCCCAGTCTAAGTAACGAGGACACGGACTCTCTATTGAGCCCTGGCAATCTCTGCCACATTTATGAATGAGGTCTTCACCAAACCAGGGGTCAATACCTGCATTCTGCCTTGCGCTATTCAAACGTTCCAACGCCTTTACGCGTGTCTCCGTTATTGGCAACTGAGCCATATAATCGTCGTGAATCCACTTATAGGTGACTGGTCGTAGTTGTTTAACAATATCAAGACTGTTAATAAGTTCTAAACCATTTACTGCCGAACCCGCAGATTGTGGTTTTACAGGCCAATTACTAATGTCTTGTTTTAATGAACGTGATGACGTGTTTACAATAATTGCATAAAAATTTGAATATGCACTGTCATTATAGTTTCGCAAATATACGTTGTCAACGGAAGCACCTACACGGAATTGTGGGGCAATACCAGAAGCATGCAGAGCAATCGATACAGCAGAGCCCCCACTGCCCGCTCTAATGTTGGTGGTTGTGTAGTCAGTAGTGACTTCCCTAGTAGAATATATAGTTCCACTGGACGTTATTGATGTGGCAGAAACTGTTCCCCCACTCTGATTCGTAGCAGTAGTGGCAGAAGTGGCAGAAGTTGCAGTAGCAGCGTTGCCAGTAGTGTTATCGGAAGTTCTCGCACTGTCAACACGAACACCATAAGTATAGGTACCATTCCAGCCCATAAGAGTTGGATATGTGCTCGTCCAAGCAATCGCAGCATTAGTATTATTTACTGCACCACCCGAAGGAGAAGTTGACTGAGAGGCATCAAATATTGTATGACTATTTCCATAGTTTTTCCACGCAAGTTGACCAACAGTGGCAGAGATTGTTCCGTTGGTACTCCAGTTGGCTCTATCAGTAGAAAGATTAGTTGCCGTAGAAGCGTTGCCCGTCAGCGCAGCAGTAATAGTACCTGCCGTGAAGTTTCCCGAACCATCACGAGCAACAATCGCACTGAATGTATTAGCACTTGTAGCAGTTGTTTTTGAGTTTGCGATAGAGCCAGCAAGCATCGTATTTGTTACCGTGCCAGTATCGCCAGTAGTAATAACCGTTCCCGTAGTTGCAGGGAAAGTCACAGTCACGGAGCCAGTTATTGCGGTTGGTTGAATAACTAAAGTTCCGCTAGTGGAGCCGGGCATTGAGATACTAGTAATGCCAGTTAAGCCAAGATTTGCAGATGAACGATTTAGCGTAATTGCGGTTGTTCCAACGTATGTCGTATCGCCAAGAAGGGCTACCGTGCCCGTGTTATTGGGTAAAGTAATTGTTCTATCGGCTGTGGGGTCAGTAACAGTTAATGTTGTTTCGTGAAGATTGTCGGTACCTTCAAAAATAACACTTCCGGTTGTGTAGATATTTCCACGAACATCCAGCGTCTCGGTCGGTGAGGCAGTACCAATTCCAACACGGTCGGTGGATGAGTCGACCTTGAGTGTTGTTGTGTCAACAGTGATATCGCCAGTAACGTTAAGACTCGCCAGAGTCATAGTGCTCGTAAAAGCGATAGTCCATTTACCGTCTGCGTAAATCCATGTCTTGTCACCAAACGTATAGGTGTCGTTATCTACTGGGGAGTTAGGAAAATCAATAGCCATTAGGTCAAGCCGTTTCCACTAATTAACCATGATGTTGAAGTAATTTTAACAGCAGTCGCCATCCCCCACGCACCAAGAGTTCTATTACCTGTTGTTCCAGTACCAGCAAGATACAGAAAATCTGTTCCCCCTGTTGATGGCACCGAAATGGTCACTAGTCCACTTGCATTATTTGTAAATACAACAGTTGAACCAATGGGGAATGCTGTGGTTGAGTTCAAGGGAATAGTTATCGTGCGAGTACCAGTAGAATAAATTTGTGTTCCAGCATCAGTAGCGAGTATCGTATATGCACCTGTGGTGGTGGCATTTTGGGGCAGACCCATGTACCCAACACCACTAGCAGCAGTTGTAGTTGTTCCTGCGCTAGGAATACCAGTAAATGTTGCTGCTGTTACACCTGTAGATGTAAACGAAGCGACATTCGCACCATCAACAGCAACATTTAATGTATCAACGCTTGAAGCAGTAGTCAGATATAAACCTGTGTCAACATTTCCGATACCTAGATGTGGTGCTGCTGCTGTTCCATTTCCTGTTGCTGTTCCTGCATAGTTTGTGATATCGGAAGGTGCAATATGTAACCGGCCACCCATACGCAACAGTCGAGCAGCAACACGACGAAGAAATGTTCCACGCAAACCTGAAAAACCTGGAGTATCAGTAGGTGCGCTATCACCAAAAAATACTAAACCTGCATTATTCCGTTGAGTATCTGATTGAAACGATAACCCAACATCACCGCCGTCATCACCGGCCCCCATCGTAATATTGTCGGTAGTATGTTGACCACCCGCACTTTTGACTCGTAAAATAACTGCACCTATAGAGTCAACTGCTGTAATCAAGTTAATTGGGGTCACGTCATAGTAGGACATATACGCAGCAGGGTTTGATGCAGCAACAGTAAAAGTTTTTGCTGTTGTGCAAGTAACACCCGTAAGAGTTGAACCTGATTTTCCTGTGTATGTAAAACTTTTTGATGCTTGAACAACAAAATCTTTATATAATGGTGCTGATGACGCAGTACTAAAATTGTATATACCTGCGTTAGTACCCGTCAAAAATTGACCAGAAAGAGTAAATACCTGAGGTACATCATATTGCACTTCGCCCGAGTCATCAACTTGACCAAGATAAAGAGCAAGACTAGAATCAGAAACAATTGCCCTAACATACATTCCAGTTACAAAATAACCGTCAGATATACCAACATATGCTCCAGTAATTGCACCTGCTGCACTTCTAGAATGTGTATAGATTTCTATTTTACTAACAGTAGAATTGTAACGAAGCGTAACCCAAGAAGCAGCAACAGCACCAATTTGATTATAACGAACAACAATTCCTTGGTTTGTAGCAAGTGTCCCTAATAATTGACAACTTACATCATGGTTATTTTCACCTGTTGAGACAGTAGCAATAGATGGGCCATCAGCACGAGTGCAATATGCTCCAGTTGAACCCACAGCAAATGCTGGCGAAGGAGAAGTATATGGAGTACGGTCTGTCCAATTTGCTGATAACGCTCCAACAGTAGTAAGTGAATCGCTTATTTGTGTGTAAGAAACAAAACCGTTACCAGATAAATTAGGAAACGAAGAAGTATCAGCAAGAGTAATCGTTGCAGCAGACGCAGGAAATGAGCCTGTGGTAATTAAAGTTTGTTCTTTATCAAGAGCAAAAACACGATTCATACGGACAGTCAAAATTGAAGAAGTTAAATCTGAACGCTCAATATAAACCTGAGTGTCACTACCGTATCCAACTTGACCAGTTTGGTGTTTGCCAGTAAACGGAGCAAACTTAGATGGTTGCGACCATATCTTTCCTGTTGCAGCAACTTGCGCACCAGGATATGTACTGCTAGTTGCTTTAGCCTGAATAGCAGTCGTAAAGATTCCTGTTGCTGGTAAACGAGCAGTGTTTAAAGTTCCTGCGGTTAAAAGAGTGGCGTCTACTGTCGCAGGCCCTGTAGGACCAGTAGTACCAGTAGGACCAGTTGCACCCGTCGGACCCGTTGCACCCGTCGGTCCTCCTGAAGGTCCAGTTGCGCCAGTGGGGCCAGTTGCGCCTGTTGTACCCGCTCCAGTTGGTCCAGTGATGCCTGTCGCGCCTGTGAGCCCAGTTGCACCTGTGGGGCCCGTTACTCCAGTGGGTCCAGTTGTACCAGTTGCACCAGTCGTTCCAGTCGCGCCAATACCAGTTGCACCCGTTGTACCAGTAGGCCCTGTCGCCCCAGTGGTGCCAATCGTACCAGTTGCGCCCGTCGCCCCAGTAGTGCCCGTGACTCCAGTGGGGCCCGTAGCGCCAGTGGTTCCCGTTGCGCCCGTCAGGCCCGTAGGTCCTGCAATACCTGTTGCACCCGTTGGGCCACCCGAAGGACCAGTAGCACCCGTCAAGCCTGCGGTTCCCTTGTTGCTGCCAACTTCCACCCAATACGAATCGTAGCGAACAAACATAATGGCAGTATCAGACTCATACCATAAATCGCCCGCAGCAGGGGAACTTGGGGCGGTATCACTAACCGTCACGGAAGAACCTGCACCATTTCTCGGAGTAAGACGACCAATAACAATGAGTTCATCTGAGGTGTCATTGGCATAGGTGCATAACACTTCATCATTAAGTGCTATTGCATCGCCTGTAAATTTATCGATAATTCTACATGGGCCTATATTGCGTCCAAGGGTACTAATGAATACACGAACGCGCCCATCATCATAGATGAGGGTAATTTTTCCAGTGTAAACACCGGTCCCCCTATTGGGGCTGGATGCTCCACCATATTGGCTGTATCTCGGGTTGGTTGTCATTTTAAAGCAATACGTTCGTGTTTGCGGCTTCGCCTACTGGAATTTGAGTAATGTACTTTGCTTCTCTTTCTGGCTTTCTGAATGTTATTTGCACGGGGTCCGTGGACATGTGTGGATACGAGACTTCTGTAATCAAATAATAATCGTTAAAAGTCGGTATGCCATCAACGTATATCGTCATACCAGGGCGGAGAAAAATCCCATTTGTTCTATCCAGAGTTAAAGAACCTTCTACTTCGTAAATGTCATTGTCGGACCTTCTGAAAGTTGGCATTGACAAAGGTATTAGTGCTTCGGGATACTTTACAGCGGAAAAAATATCACCCGTATCGGCATCGAACAACCACCTCGGAGAACCAGGAAGCGACCCAGGTATAGTTGCATTGTACGATTCGTAAAAATCTATTTTCTTCTGCGTTGGATACCAATCTTGCGGTATGGCGGGCCAGTGCACATACCAATAATTCATTGCCTTCATATCAAAAACATTTGTCTTTGGGTTAAAAATATCAGCACTGGGATTATATTCCGGCCCCCATAGCCCATATATGTATTGATTGGAAGTAAAAAACAATGTCCCATTGGCCTCAAATAGGGAAAACTTTGCAGATGAGGCAAGGCTACTGAGTACGTCCCATAGCGAATCGGCCTGCTTGTCTGTTCCACCCTTGCTTATTTGTTTACTTTTTGATGTTTTTTGAACGAAAGATTTTAAATTATATTCTGCTGCGGCTTGAGACACATAAACATGCCCCTCCCCTTTTATGCTACTGGGCTTTTTGTCTCGTTTCATTTGCTGAATTGCCTTGGTTCTTGCCTCTACGGTTATTGCTGGTGATGCACCAGAGCCAGGGGCAATACTCACCGAAGCAACTTCATATACTTGAGTAACCCAACCAATGTATTTGGTCTTTTCTTCAGCAACTTTATCAAGAGCAAAAGTAGGGCCAGATGGATGGTCGGATATTTGCCCTGTAGGACCAACCGGCACATCTTGACCAAAATTTTCATATATTTCTGGCGTAGAACTTTTGAATAAAATATTTTGACCGATATTAAAATAGTTACTTTTGAGCATTCGGAACTCGGGGTCAAATAACTGGATTGAAATTTGCGGACACAAATCCATTGAATAACTCACGTTTATTGATATGAGCGATTCCGCTATGGGGAATGCGAGTTCATCACTTATATTCAACCATGAAATAACAAAATCTTGGTCCTGTGAACCAGTGAGTTCATATTCTTTCCCAGTTTGCCTTTCGACTATTTTGAATTCTGCTGTCATTTTTATGTCGCCGAAGCGTCCGTATATACTGCAGTCGTTCTATTGGGGCCACCAGTAGCAACAAGTGAAAGTCTGGCATATTCTACGGGTCCTCCACCCGCCGTAGTGGTCTTGGGGACAGGAAGCGGTGGGGCCCCAATCGGCGCAAGATAAACGACAGAAACGCGTTCAACTGGGACCTCGGTAAATGTCATCTCAATTTGTGCCACAGATATCCCCGATGGGGTGCTTGCAGTCCCAGTCGTAAAATCCGTAGCACGTCGTGTGGCCGTCACACTCATATCATTTATCACAAACTCTAGCCCACGTCCAAGGTCTTTGCCACGCCGTAATTGTATTGTCAAAAGTTCATCCATGTTAATGAATGTAATCGGAACTTTACGTTGAGCCATTTGTCTCAATTTCTGAATCTGTGGTTCTACTGCAATACTCATACCGTCTGGGACAATCGCACCACCAGTCTCAACTCGGTCCGAAGCAATAATGAAACTCATGCTAACTTTCATTAATGGCCATCTAGCCCAATCTATAAACGGCAGATTTTCGGCACGAGGTATTTCTACCCATTCACTAGCAAGACCATCATATTTGATATTTTGTGGAATATAACGGAATAAAAATTCATCCGTGTATGTATTTCCATTAGGATTTAACCATGTTTGTACAAAACCTGGCTTGGTCGATTTTGAAGTTGCGACACCAGCATAACCAATTGGCATCCTGACAACCAATCGTACTGCCGAATCCATCTCGTATGCCGTAGATGTGTCTGTGTCGTTTGTTCCGTTTCCAGTCCCACCTCCACCTCCGCCCCCACCATTCCCTGTTCCTGTTTGGTTATTTATGGACGCGTAGTAGGCGTCTCCAGGATTAACGTAGTTGCCACTCACGTCCCGAGCCAATGTATCCGCATTGAAGTTGCGTCCATTCGTAGGGCCGCTCGCCGCACTACTAGTGCCACCCTGCTGAAAACTTGCATCGCGTCGAGTTTTTAGTTCTCTATATCTTGTAAGGCTAATAACAGGATAGTTGTTATCCTTAACCGCATTGTATTTACGGAAAAGTTGATTACTCTTCGCCGAGCCAGAATCTGGATATGTGGAAATACGTAGATAAAAATTATAATCTCCTGCGCCTATTGCGCCGTTATTGGTTGGGTCAAGCAATTTCCATAACGAACACGCATACAGATTGGACATATGATTGCCCGGTCCCTTAACTAGACCAACGCTTCCAGTTTTTACCCATTTTGTTTTAGTTGCCTCGTTCGTATCCCCCTGCCTATCCGTAGTTTTGTAGCCATCAATTGCTGCACGTGGACTCCACGGGTCTAGTTTTTCAATAAAATACATAGGCCACTCCGTTGAAGTGGTTACCCGACCGCCAGAAAGTCCATCCTCAAGCATTAGCGTCTCTCCGCGTTACTTTTACCCGTTGCGGCAATTTTTCTCATGACTACATTTGCAATATCTTCGGCATTCGTGCCACTGATATTAAACGAATAATTATTGGTCGTGTTCCCGAGGCCGGATGAATCTCCTTGTGAACCAGCAGCACCAACGGCTGTGTACGAATCGCCAATAGCATTTCCACCCTGTGGTGGGACAACGTGCAAATGTCGCGTATCTCCGGCACCGTGGAATTCAGCAAAACCACCAGAACTATTTGTCGAGTCTCTATAAGAGACGAGGTTTTGTCCGGTAATATCCAGCGCCCTACCCGTTACGTGGTCGGACTTCAATGAACCAAGAGCGTAGTTTCTGTAAGACGAGGTAATACTCCTCTTGCCTGCGAGGCGTGAATTGACGGAATTATGTGAACTCAATGTATTGCCGAGGTTACTCATTGTTGAGTCACCAATACGCCCGCGAGGTGTTCGTGTATCGCCGCCCTTGCCGATTGCTTCAATTAATAAATCAACAGACGCCTTGAAGGCTTCAGAGGCACCGGCCAAAGTCGTTGCTGCGTCCGCCATCGGGTCAGCGATTGCTTCTATCTTCAATCGGAACGCATCCCCATTTGCAGTTGCTATTGACGCTATTACGCTCTTCAGTGCATCTACATTTTTGGGGTCCGTCATATCTCGCGCAGAAGCGTTTTCTATCGCCATTCGCTGAGTGTCCGTAGTACCTGCTAAGAAACCTGACAGCCCTGCTGTGTCGCCGCCCACCAACCCCTGCCCAGACTTTCCTAGATTTGATGTAACCATCTGAGTAAGGTCGGACAAGGCTCCACGACTGTTTTCTCCGATAAAGCCTTGCAGTTGATTGCCGTCCTTTGTTGTGGCCAGCATGTTGAGTACCGGTTCGAGGCCCTCAAGAGCGCCACCAACTTGAGAAAATGCCGTGCCGCCTTTACCAAACATTTTTTCAAATTCTGCAGTGGCTTTAATTTGGTCGCCACCATAGAACGTAGTGAGCGCAGTGGATTGGTCTTGCAGGAACTGCAATACGTCTTGTTGACCTAGTCCGCCAGCATTGAATTTATCTCGTAATCCGAAGGCATTGACGTCTAATTGTTTTTCTGCTTCTATGGAGTCGATTTTACTAGTAAAATATTTTTGTGATGTTTCTCCAAGGCGATTTGACGCAGAGGCCATCATCTCACGACGCGTATCAATCATTGCTTCGGATAGTTTTTTGATTTGGTCAATCGACTTGGCAGTTGCGTCATATAGGTCAACACCCACCGCATCTGCCATTTCATTAATTTTGTCTGTCGACACACCAAAAATCTTTGAGAATCTATCAACTTTCTTGATTGATGTATCTTGAATAAATGTAAATGCATCTGAGTTACGTTGAGTAGTCTCTTCTAATGTTTTGAAAAACTCTTTAATATTCCCCTTTGCCTTTTTGTATTCTTCTTCTGTCATGTCTTTGGCAAATCCACTCTTTGCCTTGTACATCACATCAAGCAAGTCCTTTTGTGCGTTGGTTCCAGCCCTGGCTGCGTTCATTATCTGAAAACTAGCGCCGCCCCCTTCTCCATCGCCAATCATGCTCTTCTTGCCTGATTTGTCTTCCGCTACTCCCAATTTACTCATTGCTGCAGCCCTGGCACGACTGCCAGCCTGCGCATCAAAAACACTCTGTTTCATTTTATCTGCCGTCACACTCATGGCCTGACGACGCTTCGCTTCAGTGAATTCGCCACCACGCTTTAGTCTGCCCAGGGCGTCGACCATGCCACCAATGGTGTCTTTCATGACGTCTTCAGCAACTGCTTTAGCGCTTGCAATTGCTTCTTTTTTACGTTTCTTGGCAGCGCCAATAAATCCAGTAATGGCACCACCAATTAAACCAACCGCCAGACCTGCAACAGGGTTGACCATTGATATAGCACTACCAAGGGCGATGGCGCCTTGTGCTGCTTCGGGGGCCACGCTAGATAACAAACCAAGTGCCGCAGATGCACCCATCGCCGTACTTGCTTTGTTATTTATGCCTTTGAAGTTCTTGTAGCCAGCCTCGCCAACCTTGCCGTGTTCGCCACCAAAAATTCGCTTATAGGTGACCGTTTCGCGTGCTTGACGGAACATATTGGTCTTTTGACTGAGTCTATCCTTGAGTGTTCCAGTTCCATAGCCACCAGGAGCGCCAACATTTTGAGGCGTAGCAATGGTGGCTCTATTGAGCCAATTGTTCTTGACACGTTGTGGTATTGGACTACCAGGAACTGCGCGCTCAAGATATGGGAGTTTTTTGTATTCGTCGTACGAGATTAATTGCTTACTTGCAGCGCCGCCCGCACCACCGAAGGCACGCGATACGCGTTTTTCCTCAGAGCGTGCGGCATGTGCTGCGAGTTTCTGCTCGGATGTCATTCCTTGTGTTGCTCGACCAATGCTATTTAATTGTTTAGAACGGGCCGATGCCATACCAGCACTAGTAATTGGCATACCATTGGGGCCTAGGAGTCCGCCTGCGGATGTTACTCCCGCAGCACCCGGAACTCCACCTACGCCACCAACAGCATTTTGTCCCATTGCTGCTTGTCTGCGAGCCTTGTTCGCTGCTCGCTGTTGCTGCAGTGCAGTCTGGCCACCAGAAGTGGCCTGTCCTTTAGGCGTAAAACCGGTGACCGTGACATTATCTGCCTTGACTGTCATCAATTTTGTTGAGGGCATGACGCCGCCGATGTGTTTGGTCATGCTTCGTTTTGCACCCATTAGGCCAGCAATTACGGCAAATGAACCAAACCCACTACCACCGAACATGCCTTTTATGCCGCCAATCAGCGATGTAAAAATGTCAAATATTCTCGTGACACCATCAATGATTTTATTTATAAACGGCAATGCGTCTACAAAAGTTTCACGAACACTTCCTGCGTACTTCATAAATACGGTAATGAAATTTCCAATTGCAGTACCGAACTGCAGGAAGTCATCTTTATTTTTTACTATTAAGTCATTCATGTTGCCGAAACCATCTTTAAACATTGTTCCGAGTGGGCGGAATATATTGCCAATCGCTTGCTCCAGAACTCTTGCACCATCAATCAATGGTCGCAATTTATCTATGACCATATCCCAGCCATCTCTGAATTTGCCCCACCAACCACCCATTCTGCTGAATATTCCTTCAGATTGTGGCCCCCATTTGTGAACAAAATTAACAAAAAATTGAGCGGCTCTGTCGACCATTGAAACAATCTTGTCAAATAAACCTTGATTCCCCCCGAAGGCAGTAATATCACCGCTCAGTTGAATAACTGTGCGTTTAAATATACTTACAAGTTTGTCCAAAGTTTCTTTTGCTGGCTTAAGGAATGGTCCACCTATGTCAGCGAACATTGTTTTAATTGAGGCGAAAGATGCCTTGAATCGATTAAGCAACGTATCGTTAACTGCAGCCAATTGACCACTCACACCACCCATTGATGCCAGTTCGCCACTGTTAATCGCGGCTTTTAATTCCTCTACTGTGTCGATGCCCTTTTTCTTTGCTGTCTCCAATGCCTTGGTCATCTGTGGTCCCATGGCTTTTGCTGCTTCGGTGACCTTCGAGAATGATGCTTTGGGGTCCTGTAGGGCCGCTACGAGGTCGCCAGCAGCCTTCATGCCCTGTTCTAGCGGTTGCCCGGCGGCGGCAAAGTCACCAAGGCCCTTAAGTAAGTTCTGTGATGCTGCGGTGAACGTACTGGTCTTGGAAATGGACGCAAAAGCCCCCTGGAGGGCCTCTGCGCCAGCAGCAGCCAGATTGGTGTCATTCATGAGTGAACGCATAGTCACGGAGACTTGCTGGTAGTTTTTCCCACCCTGAAAAGCGAACATTGATTGTTGCTGCTCTCGCATCGCTGCTGCTGCGGTAGATATTGCAACACCCACTGCGAGGGCTGCTCCTGCAGCACCTTTAGCGACCCATTGGAAGGCTTTCATGGACATATTTCCAAGAACGAACGCTCCATGTACCGCCATCATCGCCGCACCAAGGGCAGCGACTTGGACGGTGGCCAACTTTGCGCTCATGCTGACAAATTTTCCGATTGCCTTACCGGTTCCGACAACCATTTTATCAACGGAGTCAAAGTGTTTTTTCCACTTAATATTATTTTGGTCAAGAGCGTGAGTTGTCTGTTTCCCGTATAGGGCTGCCTTTGCAGACAGTTTGTCCATTTTGTGGCCAACATTATCTAACTTTTGTTCACCCTTTGTTATGATTCTTACCAAAAGGTTGTTAGTAGCCATCTTGGATATCCTTACACAATAAAAGACTAGGGTTTATTACGTTTAGCCTCGCGGTCTTGCCTATCGCGGTCGTTCTCTATAACTTTAGCACACGCCATCAGTAGTAGCCATTCGTCTTCTGTGGTGTTAAGTAATTCGAGCGGATTGACATGCCATAATTCCGCTAGTCTGGCGGAATTTATGACAAACGGGTCTTCAACTAGTTCGTCGAAGACCCTTTCGTAGGGTCCTCTGTCTCGACAGTGTCGGAGTATCCTGCAGCATCAAGAATCGCTAGTGCGGCAGACTCTAAGTGAGGGTCAACCCCGAAAAAAGCGCGTACAGCATCAGGAACAGGACGAGTAGTCTCTGTTGTCGACATAATGATGTCCGAAGCAAAATTTAGACGATTTCCGTCTTCATCCATTACTTCCTCGTCATCCATAAGAATGCCCGTGGTTGAATTACCAATAACGTAGCAAGCAAACTTTGTTGAGTCCATACCAGCCTTGGTGTCTTCACCGGAGTTGCGGCGCCAAGCACGAATCTGATTTTGAGAAATATTCGGAGAAATACGCAACTTGACGCCAGGTCGAGATGGAACTTCTAGGAGTACCGCAGGACGTTCAACCTTAGTTGAAATTGCATCCTTGAGGCGGTCGAGAGTGGTCTCGCCCTTGGGCTTGGATGTTGACTTGCCAGCCTTTGGTGTTGCTGATGTGTCGTCTGAGTAAAGTGATTCTGCTGTCATAAGTCATGAACTTAGCACATACAAATCTGCCATAGTGAAACAAAACCTAATTTTATAACTAGAATAAGTTATTACTTATTAGGAACTTGAACCAGAGGCAACAGTAGAGACACTGAAGGTCATTGAGAATGTGGCCGGAGCACCAGAAGACGAGTCGCCATCAGGCTCGGTAATGCCTACGAGGAGGGCTCGTGGGTACACTCGGTCGGCACCAATAACTTCGATGTCGCAGTTATAGGTCTTTACGTTGACGTTATAGTACGACTTGCCAACGAGAGTACGAAGGTTGCGAATCTTGCGAGCAAGACCAGTTGCACCGTCCGAAAGTTCTTGAATGAATTCGTCGTCATAGTGAGCCGTGAGGGTAATGTCACCAATTTCAAAAGGAGCACACAGTACTGTGGGGAACTGAGCGCCACCTTCGTAAATCTTTTCAACGGAAGCCGTGATTTCGCCACCAGAAACCTGGGCGAAACGGAATCCTTCCCACTTAGGGTGAGTGGTGTCTACTGGCGCAATGTCTGCCAGGATTTGCCTCTGAGATACCTTTGCCATTTAATCCTCCGATATTCTTAATAAACTCAGACCACTGAGGTGGTCAGATTGGACTTGATGATGTCAACTTGAATTGAGTCACCAATACTTGAAACACGCAAACCGACGCGTGCTGTCACCGTTCCGTCAACTAGTTGAGCGAGCGGATTGAGTGAATTGTCACACTTCACCGTGTAGCCATAGTCAATGCGACGACCATTGACATCGAATGCCTCATACAAGGCTCCAAGTGTCCGCAAGGGCTCCATAACTGAAACCAATTTTGCTTCGATTGTTGCAAAAACGCTGTTTCGTCCATCGATAACCGTGAACAAAACATCTTCGAGTGTTCTGTTTGCCTCAACGACTACATGGTTGACCACGTCCTGGGCATTGATGTAACGGAAGTTCGCCGTATCTAGAGACAACGAACGAGCACCATAGATGCGCACAAGGTTGTTAATAACTCTGATGGCATTGACTGCGCTTGCATCAAGTTGATTGCCAACTGTTGAGTCATATGACGCATAGACTCCATTAATAAATCTGGCATTAGAGATGATTCCCGCTCCGGGCTGGTGTGGCCCAATCTGGTTATGGGCACGACTACGTGCGCCTGCAACATATCCTGTTGGCGGAATGAAGCGATTGACGCCGTTGGTTCCAGTTGGTGCGGATACCCACGGTGCATACATTGCGATGTGTTCTGCATTCTCTGAAATCTGGATTCCTTCTGCGATGTCGCCAAGGTCCGTGGACGAGGTTGTCGTCTTGGCTGCATGAACGATAGCAATTCTGCTCTTTGCGTTACAGTGAGCAATTAGGGCAACCGTAAATGCATCCAGAGTACCACCAGAGTACGTTGCTGGTGATTCTGGGCATGCGACAACGCCTGCGCCGTATGCATCAAGGAAGTCATCTAGGGCAGAAGCGTATTCGTTTGCGCCTGGGGACGTCGTGCCATCGCTACCCGCAGTACCAAGCGAGCCACCAGCAGGGCCAAATGAGCGTGCTGAAAAGATATCTGGCAATACGTAAAATGCTGAAGTTCCAGCGACGCCAACGATATTGGTGACCGAGCCAGCCGTAAATGTGAGCGTCGAAGAAACTGTAATAGAAGTAGCCGAAACAATGCTGGCAACCGTCATGGCTCCTAAACCAAAGGAACCAGGGGACCCGGGGGTGGCGGTAATTACCTGTCCTACCGTCAAGTTGGCAGTACTGCTCATGGCCGTAATTGTTGCGGTGTATGGTCCAGAACCAGTAACCGAACCAACCGTGCCTGTCGTACTAACTATCAAACTGGATGATGCTAATTCCGCATCAGTGGCAGTGATGAGTTGAGAAACCACCGGATGAGTATTGATTTTTCCACAAATTTGTGCATTTGTAGTACAAGAACCCGTTGACATTAAGAGAGTGGTGCCATCATAGATGCTTACAACTCTAGAATTCGTAACGTTTCCAGCGGTCACGGCGACTCTCAGGGCATTTGCCGAAGCGCCAGGACCCTGAGCGGTCAAAGTAATTGATGTAACGGGCGATGCGGCGGCGTTCTTGAGCAATGATGTTGCTGTCGCAGTGCTGGTGGTGTTTGGAACACGGGAAATATAGCAGCGTGTGCCACCTTCTTCAAAGAAAGATTCCACTGTTGAATGCAGGAAGGAGCCGCTCGTGTATCCGCCATACTTTAATTCAAAGTCTTCGAGGCTAGTAACTAAAAGCGCCTCATCAACGGGTCCACGTAGTGCCTGCCCCACAAAGAATGCTTGAGATGTTTCACGAATTGTAGTATTTGCAGGACCAGTACGTACTGCGGTTGAAATTTGGATACCGGGCATGGCACCTTCCTAACTCATCATGGCATTAAACTATCTATGCCTACTTGTTCAAATTGTTATCGCAAGATTTGTTACTCTCAATAGAGAATAGCAAAATATCATGCTGTTTCTTGCACCTCGGTGCCTTTATTTTCATCAGGAATATCAGTAATGTCAGTTTCCTGGAGCGCCAATGGTTCTGTTTCATCGGTATTTTTTGGCTCTTCTTCACTTGCTGTTTCCAATAATTCCGATACGTCAGCATTATCATCTGACTTAATCGTCTTTTTCAGTTTCTTGAGGTTGTTATTAACTGGCTTTTCTTCGGGCACTACTTCAACTTTTTCGCCTCTGAGAACAGCAATGAGACCTTGTAATTCTTGCTTTTCCAAAGATGCATCCAACTCAGCCACGGCAACAACAGTTTCTGCTCTGACGTAATGTAGGTTGTTTGTCAAATAAATCCAGTCGTTGGAGATGTTGGTAATGACGCAATATCCAGCATTGAGGTAATTCTGCTCCTCGCCTTTACTGATTTCAATAAACTTATGCAACATATGGTCCTCCAGGGGTTTACACGTATTTTACACGATTATTTAATTCAGGGAAGTAAAGGCAACTGCAACACCACTTGAAACATAGGAACCCAGGGAACCAACGATTCCTCCAACGGTAAAAGTTGTCGCAGTTCTTGCGGTTATTGTTTCTGCCGAAATACCAAAAGTTGCTGGATTAATGCCAGTTACCGTAACTCTTTGCCCAACAGAGAAATTATTGACAGCAGTATAGGTGACGTTAGTTCCGCTCTTGGTTGCATTGGTCACTATCGCCGAACGTGATTCAGATAGTCCAAATGATTCTACTGTCAGGTCAATATTGCTAACTATGCCGATTGGTTCACGCATGACTACTTCATCTATTGATAGGTCGTAGCCAATATAGGCACCAGCCATGACTCGGTCACCCTTGAGGAGCGTCAAGTCGGAATATTCTTCGGTGATACTAGACTCGTCAATCATGACCTTGAAGGTCTGGCGTGGGTCCGTAGCCTTAAGGCATGGGTAGTCGAGAATTGCCGAGCGAACGACCGTCGTGAGCCTGTCTCGCATGAGCGTTACCTCTTCTGGGCCATAATTGCTGTCGGTCCTGTCAGAACGAACCCAGACGTACGTACGCATATTGTAATTGACCCGATAGAGAGGGTTATTTCTGTCGAACCCTATTCTTTCCAGTCCAGACATTGACATTGCAACAGTGATGATTGTTGGCCACTCGTCTAGCGCAATAGGCTCATAGGTTGTGTACTTGACTGGACTCGGCAATGCAATGTCATCAAGATTCCAGCCATTCCTATAACTAACAAGGCGCGTAGGAAGGTTGACAGCCAAGTACGAACTCACATAGGACTTAGCAAAATGCGAGCCATGCATTAAGTCAATTGTCATTTTTGTTACTCGCTCTCATGAATATAGTCGACTGCCCATTTGCCCCATTTATCATTCGCTCCCTTGGGCTCGAATACAATTTGGCGTCTAGGCATTTTCGATGTTCCCATTTGGTGAAACTTGGCGTACGGTACATCGGTGCCAAATACAGCATAATGTTTACGAATAATATTCGGCTTGCCTTTAAGACTACGCAGGCTTCTAAATAGGGTTTTGCCTGAACGCATCATTATTGGATTTGGGTCATTTTTTATTTTCCACGCCGAATATTCTGGGTCCAGGGCGTCCCATTTTGCCCCAGATTCTAAGCCGCCAACCATGAAGTTGTTTGCCCAAATTTGTTCCAGGTCTTCACGAATTTTCTTAAATACAGGGCCATAATCGCCTGTTCGCTTTTTGGCTTCCTTGATGAAATCTTCTATTTCGCCGTTCTCATATGACATTTTTATTTGAAATTGCATAACACCACTACGAGACCCTCACGCGCTTGTATCGCTTTATCGAAGCCAGTTCTCGGTCAGAAAAACCAGTCTCTAATGGAGCAACGTTACGTGACTCCAAATCTTTAATACCGACTACATCGTCGTGCATGTTTTGCATTTCACGAGTCGCAGCACGCAAAATTAGAAGTTTGAAAATTGCTATTTCGGTTCCATCTAACCCAGCATCGTAGGTAATTTCAAAAATGTCATTAGCAAATCCACGGAAAATATCAATACCGTAGCGACGAACGACATAGTCGTGTCCGGTTGCTGCTGCCGTGCCGCCAGAAGTATAAGCACCAAAAGTGCCAGCAACTCCGCCGACCGTAAAGGTGTTCGTCGTTACTGCTGTTATCTCTTTGTTCTGGAGATTGTAGACAGTTGGAACAATCCCTGTCGTAAGGACGGTTTGTCCCTTTGTGAACTTATGTCCATTGGCGGTAAAGGTAACATTTGTTCCACTCTTTACTGCGCCGGTCACCGTTGCCACCCTGTCTATACCTTCTCCGAAGAATGTTCCAGCCGTAGACGTATTCTTAATTTGAACGCTATGTACTTTAGTTACTGGCGAGTTGCGTAAATAGATTGTTGGTGACGGCTGAGAGTACGTCAATGGATTCATTGTGGTGCTGGTGGAAGTATTGTAGAAAAATGAGTCAGTGGGCATGCCGACGTGGTTGATAGGCAGGGTGACTTCCTCTACAAACGTGCTTACCTCAATCGGCCTACGCAAATAAGCCTCTATTTCGCTCTGAAGGCCTGCTAGTACCATTTCTGCTGCATCTTGCTGACGCAGGGAGAATCTGATGTCCATATAGGAAGTGAGGTCGCTAATAGTAACTAACATAAATCACTCCTATTTTGATGTATTAAAATATTTTTATCGTGTGCGCTTAACTACGCCCACAGGACCTTTTCCTCTACCGAATAGGTTCGCCGCTTTGGCAAATCCACCAGATACTGTTTGGCGGAGTTTTCCAACAGCGCGATTAACAGCACTTCTAATTTTTCCTTGTGGGTCCATTTTGGGCTCCTTTAAAATTTACTCATGTAATAGAAAGTCTACCATGACATGGCCTTGCTAATAATGATTATCTATCAGCATTGGGCGGGCGTTCTATGGAGATTCTACCCTCTTCTACCGTCCCAGAAGGGGCCTCCACGGGAACCCATGCTCGTGAATAAGTATGATTTTTTATATCCCTATGAATGATGAGTGTTCCGTCAAGCATGAGTTCAAGTTCGTGAAATTTCATACAGAACTTTGAAACAAAACCAGTTTCGTCAAGTTTTTTGGTCTTACCTAAAGTCCGAACCACGCGAGATAGTTTTTTTGCAACAATTGAACCACGCCCACGATTAACCTGAACGTGGATAATCATTGCGTCCAATTCGGAACATTCTATGTACGTCACAGGGATTCCTTCAGTGAACATCGCAGCCAAGTGAGGATTTCCTTTAATGAGGCGCACTCTTTGTGTACCATCAATGATTTTATTAGTTTCCTTATGAACAATAATTGGAGACAATAAACCCGTTGTTCCTATCGAATCAGCAAGAACGAGCAAGTCTGGTCTGAGAATGTACGTTGACGTCCAGTCGAATTCTAATAAGTCATTGATATTCACAATGTCAATTTTCATATCATTCATCTTCTTCTTGTTGTAGAGCGGCCAGTCGTACTGAGTGAGCCTTGGTTTTTGGTCCGACAGGAGAAACCGACGAGACTGTTAGTGAGTTGAGTAGCAAATTGCGAACCAGCCAGTTCATGGGATATGAATAGGGGTCGGATGCATGCTTTTTCCTAAATTCTGCAGCGTACGACATCGCTCGCCTCTTAAAATCTTCGCCCCAGATATAGGTTTCAATAAATTCCCTAATCTCTGGCCACCCACCATCTGCGGTTTCTCGGATTAGTTTTTCAATATCAAAATCTGGATACCAGCGTCGCTGTGCGTCGATTTCCGGCCAACACTGCCAGAGCCCATCGTAGAATTCTGGTTCCGTCGCAACAACATCACCAATCCGACGAATTGCCACAGCGTGCAATGGAATGCCGACTCGCTTGTTTGAATTGGTCAATGTGGCGAGGTCGTAATATTCGCAATATTCTGCGCCATGTTCTTCTGAAAGAAACTTGAAAACATCATCAACTTGCCAGTCGTAAATAATCTTTGCAAACTTCATCGGCAAACCCTTTTTAGACTTGTAGGGGGTAACGATGTAACTTTCATGCAATTTCTGAACAACCGAGCGATATCTGACCATCGACTCGGCAGCACGTACTCCAGTAATGAAGGCTATGTTGCCAGTCTTTCCCTGAGTCGTGTAATAATCAATATGCTCTGGCAGGGGGCTACGATGGTCTAAGCCGAAGTGGTAAGCCGTAATTGCCCATTCTGGCATTGGGCGATACAGATTGCATAATTGCATTCGATGCTCGTGCCACAATAATTCGACCATTCGCCTACCAAGAGACCAAACCTCTGTCCCCGTAGGCAAACAATTCCCCGTGAGAATATGGTCAGCCAGAACAAACGAATGCGTTTTATCTACAACAGCGCAGTAAACTTCATCGCTTCCATCATCTTCAACGGAAACAACCTTCCATAAACGCTTACGTCGATTAGTAGATTTAGCAGAAGACAGCCACCTATCTTTGTGATGAGGGATAATGAAAAATTCTGAAGTTAAATCTTCGCGAGCAATAGTCATTTGCCAAGACTCAGACTCGGCGTTCCCATAAGTGCCGACCACGGCTTTATTTATGCCATGAGTGAAAATTCCTAGATTCGTACATACTGTCCGGAAAAACTCTAAGTTTTTCTTTTTGGATGATGCGATTGTTACTTTTCCTTCTTTGGATACACACCCATCAGCGGCAAAATATCCAGAAAGCCACCCATAAAGATAGGATGGGGACTCATCGAGTGATGGATAGTCTTTAAAAAAGAAAGGAAGACCAATAGCGCGTGGCTGCTGAATTTCATCCTTGCGCGCTCCTGCGCTCGTAGATGTTATGTGACCATCAAAATATTGTTTCATGACAGTATCTTTGTCACCATGAAAAGTTACTTGGCATCCATTCGAAGACTTATTGCCGTCACCAAATACAAATCCATGAGCAATGCCGAAAGGACTAGGTAATTTGACGTGTCTAAATTTCCAAGCACCAACCAAGCAGTCACCTGGCCTTAGGTCTTGAGTTAATCGTTCAATTTTTTCTTCTTTTTGTTTCCCAAGTTCCGTCCATCTATTCCGCACGAACCAGCGGTGGTCGGGCGTCGCTCTGATTGTCTTGGTGACGCCATTGCGCATTAATGTGACCTTCTGAACATTACGATGACCAAAGTGGCGAATTGGGGCAGTAACCCACACACCCTTATTGGTCATTAGTTCGTGTTCTTCACCTGCTAGGTCCCTAATCGGAAATGTTCCGCGTCGTGTAATAACTTCAGTATCACCATCGACGCAATACCACTCCATATCTACCCAGTCGTAATCCCTTACTTTCATGACATAGTCAAGTAGTACAGGGCTGACCATTTCTTCGTCACGGAAAATTACTTTGACTGGACCAAGTCCGCGTTCTTCGTGGATTTCTTTGGCTAAATAAAGAACGGCGCTAGAATCTTTACCGCCAGAAAATTGAACACAGACAGTATCGAAGGTGTCGTAAACGTGGCGGATACGCTGCCGTGCAGCCTCTACGCACGAAATATCCAGAAACATGCGTTGCCGAGTCATGATTTAATCCTATTGCCCCTGTTGCTCTTCATTTAAGTCGACAATAGCAGTAATGTGACGCATGGACCATCCATCGTTGAGAAATTCACTGCTTAGGGTCTTGACGAGACCCGATTTATTAATCATCAGATAGCCATGTTTGCCAGTTTTCTCACATGTCATTGAACATATTTTTTCGTGTTTACGAACAACGGCATTCATGCTTTCCACGTTGTGTGGGTTGGAGGGGTTGTAGTAATAACGCAAACCACCAAATTTTTCTTTTATTTGAAAAATGGTATATCCGGGGTCAAGTAACGAAAGTTCCTTATCGCACATAGATATGATTCTCCACCAACCCTCATCACATGAAATATGAGTCCCATATTCTGGGTTAATGCGCAACAATACTGGTTGCAGATAATCTGGATAATCCATATTAATCCTTTTTACGAAGGTCCAACTTGAAGGTTAGCACTCCATCTTCAAGTGTTGCTTCGCAGTCGCCTATCATCGCAAAATCCTGAAAATCCACCTTTGCCTGATTGACAAAAAGGGCACGTTCCGGTCCAGCCACTGGTGGTAATGGGCGTTTTTTCACAGCCTCTGCTCGCTCGCGAAAACGGGCTAAAATTTCATTTGGGTCCAGCATCATATTCTTCTTTTGTAGCACGTAGTACAAGCGTTTCTTTATCGCGTGAAATTGGGTCTCCTGCAGGCCACTCCTCTTCCATGGGTATTTCCAATGTATACCAGGTGCGATTTTCCATTTCCGTAATTTTGTATTTACGTCTTCTTTCTACCGTTGATTTAAGACGAATCTTGTCAATATCTTCATTATGAGACATTATCAATCATTTCATATAGGGCCTCAAATGCCATCTGATTGGATGAGCAAAAAACGCTATCTGATAATTTTATAATGTAATCACCCAAGTGTGCCTTCATCTCCATATCGACTCCCTTGAGTAAGATAATCAAATCTGGCCTACTTTCATCACCATTGCGTGGGACGACAGTTAGTAAACCACCGCACCAGTCGGCCACCTCACGTTGATTTAATGGCATAAAACGCATAGCCTCAACATCGAGGCCGATTCGACGGTACCTTTGGACAGTTAGCATATTAGGCGTTGTTCTTCTTTAGAATTTCCAAAACTTCCGCCAGAAGAACTTTGATTTCCTTCAATGTTTCGTGTGATTCACGAGCAGGCCCCCCAGCAAGGTAGGCATTGCGTTGTGCTTCCATGCGTGCATTTTCCTTAATTGCTGATGCATTGCGTTCCATGACTATTCCTCCACTGTTGTTTTTTTATGACTGGCTGGCTTCCTGAACTCCATCATTAACTCTTCAAGAATTTTCTGACTGACATGCTCAGGAGTATTGCCCTTAATGGCAGACATTAGTTTTTCACTAAACAATATTTCTTTTTTGAGTTGTTCGGTAAGGAAATAAACGTCATTTCTCAATGCAAAAACATCGTTAGAAAGGGCCTCGTACTCTCTACGTAAACCACTGAGGACGTATTCGGCATCACTGCTCATTTAGAACTCCTACATCGTTAAAATTTGTTGAGACATGGCCATTGACTCCCACATCGTAGACTGTTTCAATCCAGACCTGAGCACCACAAGATAATGGAGTGCTCGGCTGATAAACAACACGAGCAACAACATTTCCGAGACCATCACAAATCTCAACTTCATCACAATACGCCGCTTTAGCACTACGCGTTTTTCTTACGCTTAGCGGCGGCTGTTCTGCTTGATGTTTTTTATTTGAACGAATCGTATTGCTATTTACGTGAACTATTGCCATTTTGTGAGACTACTTGATTGGGCAGGCACCAGTAGCGCAATCATCCAATTCAACCAAACCATCAAATGCTGGACGATGTAGGGGAACGGAGAAATCAATCCTGCTCAGCGACTTCTCATAGGCCTCTTTGGTGCATTCTTCATATGGTGGCAATGGGAAGTTGTGGTCCGTATGAAGAAGGAATGAAACCGACTTCACAGAATTGTCGTAATTCTTTGAGAGCCACTCTTTGATTTCCGAAAGTTCTTCCTTGCGATAATACACGGTCACCGAAACAGCATTGTCTGCCCATTCGGTCTGCATTTTCTTGACCCACTCAAGTTGAGCCACCGCAGTCATGCTGCTTGCCAGCACAGAGCCCTCAGGGGACTCACAGGGGAATTCAACAACAAAGCGAGTGTGGTCTTCACGACCATCGATTCCAACGTCGTAGCAGACCTTGTAGCCGCGCTTGCGGCAAGCCTCAACCAATGGGTCAGATGAACCAAAGCGGACGCGACGAATATAATACGGCGCGAATGCTGGGTGAATCCCTGGCGTGACGCCAGGAAGCAATGAAAGCGTCCCTGAGGGCTGTACGGTTGTCAGACGAACCGAGACGGGCAATCCATTCTCTTTTGAATACTGAGCGTCAAGCGCCTCTAGGTAGTCGTATGCATCGGCCAACCACGAAATTTTATCCTCTGAGCACTGAAGGATTCCCGTAATAGACTGGCCTAGACGAGCATTCTTTTGGACAATTTTGGTCGTCTTCTCGTATGGGTAGTTCATGCGAGTAATTTGCTTTTGAGTTTTGTATAGCAAATATGAGATGTCCTTAAATTGTTCTGAAGAAGCAATATTTGGGAGGAAAATCGTTGAGAGGTTGCATGATTCACCATCACCTAGTGCAATTTCAGCACAAGGATTAAATCCTTCAATGGTCGGGTCAGCCTTGAGTTGTCCTACGCGACCGAACTTGCGGGCAAGTTTGCGATTAACTAGGCCATAGGGCTCTCCGGTGCCGTCATAACCCTTCCATAGTTCTGCAGCAATCTCGTCATAGCCATCTGCGTAGATGCTGTTATTACTGTTTGCTCGCCATGCGGGAACATTTCCGGAACCCCAGTTCTTTGCACGGAGAAACAGCACGTCATCAGGGTCACCGATGGCGATTTGCGCCGAACGACGCGACGAACCCGACACAACGATACGACCAATGATGTTGCAAATGTCCAAAACGTCAATGGAGCGAAGTTTCTTGCCAACACGATTTTCAAGGACTTTACAAATGTCCGAGATGCCATCAATGAGAGCACCAGGGCCCGATGCAGTCCCACCGAACTTCTTCAGTGGGGCGCCGTATTCGCGAACAAGAATCGTCGAATACGTAAATGAACGACCTGTTTCAAAATATGACTTCAGCACTGAATGAAGTAGGCGACGCCATCCTTGACGACTATCGGGAACGATAATGTCTGCATCATTAGTACGTTCGTGACTAATCGTGATTCCGCCCTTAACTTTGGGCAAATCATGAATCTTTGAGCGTTCAACAGAGAAGCCGACTCCGCCACCAAGCATGAGGTAATCGAAAAGAAGTTCAAAGTCTTCAATCTTCTCGATGTTGGTGAAGTAACAGTTATTGAGACTCGTGCCTGAGAATTCTTTTGTCAAGGTTGTCCCAAGTTGCCACAATGAGCGACCCGCAAATGAACAACGAAGGTTGAACATGTGGTCAAAAAGACGTTCTGCTTCTTCCTGAGTATATGGAACGCCAATATCAATAGCGCCGTTAATGACTCGTTGAAGTGTTTCTACCCAAGTTTCCGTATCTCCATTATCTTTTTTGCGACTATAAGTACGCAGAAAAACGATTTCCCCCATTCCGTTAAATCCCCATGGTGGTGTTTGCTCTGAGTAATTACGTACAAATTCATCGGAAATCCGGGTCATAGCCATATCTTTCTAGTTGGTTGAGGCAGGTGGAAAGAAGATTGTAGACGACGCGAAAATAAAGAAAGTGTCTACAGTAGACCTAATCTTTTTGCTTCGTCTTGCGAAATATTTTCGCCCTTCTTGTATACCAGAACTCGCGCCTTCGTGTATGGCGTTATCGGCTTTTCTTCCCAAATATCTTCTTCAACGAACACAGTTATCCCGCCTCCGCCAGATGAAGATGCATCAAATCCAATAATATGCTTAGGCGGTGTGCCGTCGGTACAATCGCCGGTTGGATGACCGCACACAGGACAAGCCTGTCGGTCGGCTCTTGAAATTCTAATACCGTCAATACCCGAGTTGCTAATTCCATGATATTCAGAAAAATAAAGGTCCATTGACCAATCGTACCAGAGTGCCCCTGGCGGGATTTGAACCCGCGTGTCACCCCTACGGTTTCTACGCTTTATAAGAGCGGGCCGATACAGGGGCCTGTTCTTAAAATTCTTCTACATTAAATCCATCCAGATGCATGGCATGAATCATTGCATCCATCTCCTCGTCGGAGTATTCGTTCATTGGGGCGAGACTCAGGGCCTCCCTTAACATTTTAGGAACTGGGGCAGTCCTCATGATTTCGTCAAGATTTCTCGTATATCCAGTAGTTTCGCCCCATTCAATGGAGCGCCCTATCTCGTAAGAGTAAGGGACGGTGGCGATTGTGGTCTGAGTCTCCCCTGTAACTTCATTAATTTCGCAATGCGTCACGGTAATACACTCCTTGACTATATTTTTGCCATCTGCAAATGCTTTACGTAAATCTGCGCCGTTGAGACGTGTCTTGTCAAATGTTTCAAAACCTTCGGCCACTAGCGATATCGCGTCCACCGCCCACGCCACCCTAATGGCATTGCACATTGCCTGGCATCGAGGGATTCTCTCAAGAACCGGCACGCGCATGTATTCGTTGCGCAACTGAGCAACCATGGATAGTCGACCTTCGCGCCATCCAAAAAAATTGAATGCCAAATCCTCCCCTAATCCATATTCTTCAACCATTAAATCTTTTGCCACTTGGGCACTTGTAATGGTAAGAGCAATTTTGCTCATGTCATCAGGGTATTCTTCCATCTCGCAAAACTAATCGATGCAATAGTTCCGCCGTTGCAACTACGGCGTTGCTATCATTCCAAATATGAGCAACAAAAACACCCCCAACAAAAAGACATCAACCACAAAGGTTGCTGCCAAAAAGAAGACTACCCAGAAGAAGGTTGCACAAAAGAAGGCAGCCCCCGTGAAGTCCGTAGCCAAAAAGGCTGCAGCAGCACAGGCAAATTCTTCATCGGCGGCCCCAGTGAAGAAGAAGGCTGGCCGACCACCGAAGTCTATAGTGCCAAAGGCTGCCTCTACTCTTGTAGTGCCAACCGGCGTCGAACTCCCGTCGGCAACCTCAACCACCGCTGCGACTGGTTCAGTTGCAGATTCGGTAGTGATGAGCCTGTCGTGGCAAAAGGCGGCTGCCAAGCCAACTAAATCGCAACGATTCAAGAACTTCTTCCGTCTATCGGGCCGCAAGAACAAATCCTGAAGAAAAAGCAAACCAACTAGTGAATGGCTAATTTGGGCTATCATTTAGTCCAGGAGGTATGCTTTATGAAGAAGAAAATTGATGCCATTAGTGAGGCTGCAGCAATCATAGGTGCCGACCCCTCAACATTAAATGAGGAACAAGCGCAGAAAATACTGCGCTCAATGGTTATGTCAAACGAAAGTATACGTATTCGTAAGGCAAAGAACAATATTGGGAAAATCAAGGACAAGGGCAATGAGTGAGTTAGTTTCGCGCGTACACAAGTTAAGTGATGAAATTATTTACCTCAAAGAGCGAGTTCTTGAAGAGCAACGCAAATATGTGGACGAAGTGGACCACTCCGACCAACTTGCTCATTTCTTGACCATACTGCACGACGGCAAAAAATGTATTTCATTTTGTTCTTTTTGCGACATTATTCGAACTCACGAAACAAGACGCATGGCGGACGCCGTTGACTCATCTGCGCCAAACTCAACATCAACACAAATAGTCGTCAACCCGTAGGAAGCGATGCATCTCAGTACGCTAGAGGACTATATTGCCGAATTGGCCAATCATTCCCTAGAAGGAACAAGCGAATTCCAGTCTAACGACGAGATAGTTCGGCGATTAATGGACATTCTTATTGTTGAAGAGTCACGAATTCCTGATTTCATCATAAATGGCGACCACTTTTATGATTATGATACGGAATCGGATAATGAAGATTTCTTTGTCCCAGCAATAAAAGAAGATTTTTTGCAAATGGAGAAAATTATGAAAAAAATAATTTGGGTGATGATGACTACTTTTGTCGGCATTGCATGTTTTCTCTATGGTTTTTTTAGCGCGCCACAGAAGGTTATTAAAAAATGATTGCTAATACAGAACCAGAACCACTAATTGTTCTTGCTTTGGGACAAAAAAAGCCACAGCCAGTAATCAGTTGCTCCTACCAAGGAATTGAATTCACACATAACGGTGGCAGGTGGGGCGCAAGGCGTGAGTATGACACCGAGACAATCTCATTGTTTACTATCAAAGAGTACGAAGGAAGCAACACTCGCACCCACTCGCTTGTTGCGGTCATTCCATCAGGACATCCGCTATTGGGGAATTTCGACTCTTACTCGGAGTTCTCGGCAATCGTGAAGTATCTAATCGAGCACTATTCTGTAGAAAAGTATATTGAGGCATCGTGAATAACGAAGAATTGTTTGAAGAAAACGAATTCATTGACCTAGACAACCCCAATAACGCCCCAGTTCATTTTGCTATGGAACGCTGGAATATTTGCATGTCGTGCGACAGGCTTTTAAAAGTTACTCGCCAATGCAAAGAGTGTGGATGCTTTATGAAGGTTAAGGTCAGACTCAAGAACTCATCGTGCCCATTGGGCAAATGGGGACAAGCCTAATTCTCAGCACTCTGAGTGTGCATCTATAAAGGAAATCAATTTCCCTGCAGTTGTATCTCCGTCGTATGCTGATTCATTTCTAAGCCACTTGATAAAGTCGTACCAACGGCGCTGCTGCTCTGGTTCATCAAAGACAATGGTGTATTGAACAACCGCCTTGGGAGCATTAGGTACTTGCATCTGATTGGTTACAAGTCCGCTACCACGCACGGCGACGTCGTCGTGTGAGACGTTTGAAGGGGCAACAATCTGTCGCTCACCTTCATCGTCCTCTCTTACTAAAGAAGAAAGAATGTGGGCCCCAATGTCCGCAATAGGTTGAATTACAGGGGTCATATATTCGGAGCGTGATGCTTGTTCTGGCATACGTTCCTGTTCGTACATATTCTCTTCCATGGATGCAATTTCAAAATCGTCCCAACCGAGGCCATCGAGAAGTTCTGAATAATCCTCAACGATTTCACCAAGAAGGTCGGTAATAAGAGCGGAGTCAGAGCGACCAAGTTCAGATGTTCTGTTGTCTGCCAACGCAAACGCAACAGCCCTAGAGTCATCGGCGTCATATTGGATTGCGGCAATATGGGTCCAACCCAATTTCTTAGCCGCCATGACCTGATGGTTCCCAGCAATGATTGTGGAGGTTCCATCGTCATTGGGTCTGACGACAATCGGTCGTAACTGTCCGAACTCTGCATATGAGGCCATAATTGCATTGACATTTCCGGTTCTTGGGTTTCCACTGAGATGTTCCAAGGTCGTTATGTCCACAGCAAAATCTTCTAAGGATTTATCAATTTTATGATTCATTATTATTCTCCATTTCTCATGAACCTAACCACTTTAACTCTAGCAATTTAACGCCATTACGGCCCTACCTGAGCCCTTACGTTTGCATTGAGCGTACGCATTGCATCAATCGACGTACGAAGGGAGAGGAGTTTTTCACGTTTGGCCTTAACTAGGCTTTCAGAAATCTTATAATCAAAATGTTCGTCAGCAAGTTTATATTCTGCCCAAGCCTCACGTTCTTTGATTGAACCTTTTGCAGAGAGATATTCTTTCGCCCAGTTCGATTTATACAATGCTTCTTTTTTTGCAGCGTCACCAGCAAGTTTTTCAAATGCTTCAGTCTCTTCTTCTAGCATGTCGAGGAGGCGGAGCATCTCGTTTTCAATATCAATTTGACTGATTGGTCCATTACGTATTCCCATGAGGAGCGCCCGTTTCCATTATCGGTGACCAATCAACATTCTTCAATGCATCAAGGCTCACTTTTGGCCAATCATAGTGCCCCATACCCAGTGCTGTCCAGCCCATCTCCTCTAGCAACCATGCGTCAACCTCGTCATCGGCACCCTTACCAGACCAAACTATCCCAGTTCGTGCAGAGACAGCAGAAATGACTTCAGTCTTTGCGGCGTTCCCTCGCCCTGTAGCAAACTTTGCTCGACAAGTTGGCGGAACGTCTACGTGAGGGATGCCCAATTCAAACAACATTAGACGAATAACGCCACCCAATTCACCTATTTTGTGCGACTGTGAATTTCTAGCAGCAAAAGCATAACCCTCAACAACAACGCAAGTTACCTGATTTTCTACAATAATTCTATTAACTTCTTTGCGAATATCGTAAAGGCGCTGAGATTCTTTGGTCTTGACGGCAATTGAACCTGTTTTATTATTAATTGCCCATCCTGTTGATGTCAAAGATAAATCAAGTCCCAATATACTCACAGTGAGAGCATAGTGCATATTCTCAATATGAAATGAACGCATAAATAGCAAAAACGGCGGAGGATAATCCTCACGCCGTTCTCACTACTACCTTGTCGGGTTTAGTTCTTGTTTATAAAACTATTGTACATTAATTTTAATAGTCAAAATCTACCCATATACCAATAGTCAAATCTTCTCCTGGAATTTCCGTTCCAACCCTGTCAATATCGACCACGATAATATCGCCTAAGGCAAATTTATTATTAGCCGCCGTTCCCGCAGCCGAAGAATATGCCCCTACCGCTATGGTTGGCCTGTTTGCTTGGGTGGTAAATACTGTCGTATCCGCGATGTTGATGTCGACAATGATTGTTGCACCAGATGCTGGAGTACCCACTGAGGTGTATACGCCAATAATTTTTCCGCTAGCAGGCATTCTTGCCGAGGTGCGTCTTTTTGCTGCGGATAGTTCTCCACCAACACATAGGGTTATTAGTTGTTTGGCCATCATCTTTTTTCTTATTTAATAGTTAAGTGATAAAGCAGAAAGCGGGAGGTCTCCCTCCCGCTTTCATACAAATTACTGAATTATTTACGAATTAGAAGCGGCCAGCGTCAAGTCCGCCAACTGCAAGCGTTGTAGACGCTGCTTCCTTGTATCTGATTGCAAGCGTGTAACCAGAACCGGCGACTGTCGAGCCAACTGAATCACAGTCAAAAGAAAGAACTGCGCCTCTTGGAACGATGACTGGCGAGGTGGTGCAGACGATAGTTCCGCCACTGCTATAGGTACCTGGAGTGCCAACGACGCCAGTAACAGTGACTGTCGTCGAAGTAACTGCAGAAACCTGCTTGTCGGTAAAGTTGTAAGGCACTGCGCTACCTGCTGAAACAGTGACTCCCGAAACAGTAACCTTGTCGCCGACCTTGAAAAGGTGACCAGCGGCAACGGTGTAAACAGCGGTTGGTCCGGCACCATTGACGGCACCGCTGATGGTGCCATTCTTGCGAATGACAGCGGCTGTAGCCGGCACGAATGTCGTGGCGGATACGGAAAGACCAGCGGCAAGGATGCTGGTTCCGTCAGATTCAATGTCGAAAGTCGCAGCGGAGCCAGTGGGGGCGGTGTTTAACTGCAACGTCGCGCTAAGAATTTCTGCGCTGAACGGCATTACGAGTGCAACCTTTTGAGCAGCGGTCAGTGCTGCTGTATCATTAAAAACAAATGCTAGCGTCATTATTTTCTCCTACTTTTAAGGGCCCTTTCTGGGCTATTAAAACTTTACTACAAAATGATTGACCGTTAGCAGAAGTATTGCATTAATCCCAGGAATGTTTTGCTGGGCTAAGTTTGAATGGTGACGAAAGATGATTCATAATTTTCTAGGAGCAAGTAGGATATAATGAAAATAAAAGGATGTTCGCATGCCAGGACCACTCGTAGTCAAGCACTCACACGTAACCTTGTCAAACACGACCGCTGCCGCCGCCCTATTTGATGATGGTGATGATGTGAATTATAGTGTTACTTTTATTGTTCAAAATATTCATGCAACAGCAATAGTGTATATTGGCGGCGCTAGCGTCACATCTTCTAATTATGGCATCAAAATAGCACCTAACGAAAAAATTGATTTTACAGAAATGCCTCGATACCCTGGTATTTATGCCATCAGTGATACTAATGCATCAAAAATATCAGTAATGCGGATGAGTAAGTAATTAAGATTATTTACAAACAGGCACTAAGCCCAAGAATGTTTAGCCAAGCCAAGTTCGAACGCCAAGGCAGGGTGGTTCCCTATCCTCATATGGCACGAGCGGCACACGCACAATAAATTTGATTCATCAATAATTGAACCGCCCTGGGAGCGCCTAACGAGTTCATGTACATCGACGCTACCCATTCTTACGTAGGTCGCCTTTTCGTCATGCTTGGCGAAAACAGGACACGCTTGGCAGTATGGGAATTTTTCAAGCATTCGTACAACGACTTTTCTTCGCTCTACATATTCTGCTTCTTTTTTCTTGCTTCTAAAACGCATAACTGCCTTTCTATAGGGATGATACGTCGATATTATCAAATTCCCACTTGTTTTGAAGCGACGCCCAGAGTGCTTCATCTATCGAAGTTGGCTCCATATCGTTTTCTGTCAACAGTTGACGATGTGCAGAAATTGCACGTTTCAGGAATTCGACTTGTTCCCAGCCAGTTGAGTGCATGATTGAGCCGGTTTCAATCATTTTCGTTATTTCATCAAGTTTTTTATTAACATGAAACTTGAAACGTTCAATTTTTGTTCGCTTGTTCTTATATGAATGCTCTGCCTGCTGGAGTAAATTTCTCTTACTCCCGTAGCGAGACTCAATCTCTGAAAAACGCCGAAAATCAGCAGTCTCGTCTTCGTGCAAATCTTCCAGTTGTTCTTCGAGATTATTAATTAACACAAGCAGGCACTTCTGCCACTTCTGCCAATTTTCTTTTTCCATAAGGATGCTTTTTTGCGATGACGATAATTTGTTTTTCACATCCTCCGCAACCATATAGGCAAACATGTCGTCACTAATCATTCTGTTCATTTCTTCCATCCTGGACATATCGTCTTGTAAGCACACCAGTCACATAGGCGCGTTTTATTGTATTTAAATTCACCAGTTCTACATGCCTCTTCTACCATTTCATGGCTTTCGGATACATATTGAATGATTCCCTCATTGCTTTCTTCGGTTAATTGATAGGTGAAATTGACCCCATCCTTAAGATACAACAACTGAAGTTCGGTGATATTTGGGACTTCTTTTGATAATAGTGCAGCATAAATTCTTAATTGAATGAATTTATCTTCAACATAGTTTTTGCTAGGTTTTTTGCCAGTCTTGTAGTCGGAAATTCTAACTTTTCCATCCTCTATGCCCTCGTAGCGGTCGATAAAACCTTTAACTGTGGCTTTCCCCAGAGGACCATTGAGTTCACTTTCTATCCCTTGAGGAAACACTTCTTTTGGATTTTCGACTTTCCATAAATTCTCAAGACACCACCATGCGCTCCAACGGAATTTAAGCATTTCGTCGGCGCGAACATAGCCACGAATTCTATTTTCCCAATCCGAACGATGCCATACCGTTGACGCAAGCGATTTTACGGATGTAATTGTTCTTTCTTCATTGGGTAGCACATAGAAGTCCTCTAATATTTCATGAACAAAGTTGCCCAGCAGGGTGGCCGACGATGGCTGGTCGGGGATTTTGTCAATCTTGTTGAACTTGAACTTCAATGGGCACTGCCTGAAGGTACTCATTGAAGATGGCGACAAATATGGTGGCATTGCATAAACAAAGCCAGTGGGGATTTCCTTTTCCTCACTCACCCTTATCGTGCATGAGTTCTGAGCCAGGGAAAAGAATCTTCGTGGACTGCTCAATGAGCGCCATGACTCCATGAATAGTTACTGTTTCTCGCGTTGGCTTCGGCTGTCCATTGGCGAACTCGCCCCAGAATCGGGAAAGTTCCTCCTTTTGCGTAGAGTCAAACTGCTTGCTCAATTCAATGAACTTCGACCAAAGTGCGGAGATTTTGGGGTCTACTTCAATAACCGGATTACTTACGGCATGGTCACGCTCGATTTCAAGACTAAGCGCCTCGTCGGAACGAGCAAGATATAGAGCCACGCCAAGTTGCTGGGCGGCCTTTTTTAGCGCATCAGAAACAGCGCCCTTGAATTCATCACCAAGGTCAACAATGTCGCCTTGTTTTGTGCGCTTAATTTTCTGACCGCCGAAACCGTCTTTTTGGACCATTCTGAAGTTGTCATCCATATGGATATTTAATCGAACATGAGCCACGATGAAATCTGGGTCAAGGGCATCCCTTTCGCATCTAATAATTTCGGATGACCACCCGTGTATCCCGAAAATCCTATTCAAACGTGCAATTACTTCGCTGACAGGAATGTAAACAAGAGTCGTACCACCCTTACGAAGTTCGCGCTCCATCTCTGGGGGAAAGGGTTCGCTGAGTTCGGCCTGAATGCGCTCGTTCTCAATTTTTAATTCCCGTGCAAACTTTGCTTGGCGCTCGTCAGTCTTGCGCCAATGCTCCTCTTCCCAATTATCGTCACGTGAAGCAATATCATGAGCAATATTCATTTTCTTTATCCCCTTATCGTTAATTATGTTGTCGGTTTCCGACTGTTCTGATTGTTGTTTTTTGGCAGACGCCACTACAGTTTTTCTTTACTAATAACAACGCTGATTTTTCCTTCAGATTTTTGGCAATAATCATCAGCACTAATACCAATTTTATTTAATTCCCCAACTCGCCAATAAGAGGGGGCCGCATATTCCAGCATCTTCTGCATCATTTCCAGGGGAGACGCTAACACTTCTCCCGTATCAATGTCAATAGATGATTGATAAACGCGATTGGAAACTTCTGCAGCAAGACCCTTGTGGTCCCATGACTTCCTGTCACTACCAATTCTTCTTTCGGCAAGGAAGCCGTCGGGAAGGGACACAAACGATTCGTTCATACGGTCCGCCACCAATGTCTCTGTGTGTTCATTCAACATTGCAATATCCTTTTTCAAGGAATTAATTGCTGAATAGATTAAACAAGACTCTGTGATGTCTGCGCCATCCGATGTTATTGCATCGACGATATCGGCACTCGCTTCTCCAATAAGTCGGCGGATTTCCTCAATTAACTCAACTGGAGTAGCCATAGTACCTTCCTGGTTGCAACTTCCTAGACGATGATACCTATGCGCTTGCGCTGTGGCAACCCCAAGCCCGTCAAATGTGTAAAACCTCCAACCACGGAGTCAACCTGGTCGTCGTGGTCGCAGGCTTCCGGGAAAGATGAAAGTTCATCCATCCAATCCGTAAGCCAAGTTGCCCGCACGCACCGGACGTTGCCATTCGCCACTGCTGCGGCAAACGGCATTGCTCGTGTCGTTTTATCACCAGTTGAACGAATTCCCATGAAATCGTAACCACTCAGTACGTATCGGGCATATTGGTCGACTAAAGCCTTACCTGATGAGCCTGGCTCCTGCTCCATGCGTATTGCTACAGCGTGACCATCTTCGTATGCCGTTTGAGCAATCAACTGCTCAACTTTCTCCCCACGCACTCGCGCTTTCTTTACGTCAAGCACGTAGGTTATGCCTTGGTCAAACAAAACCAAGGTGCCGACTGTCCAGTCTGGATTGGGGTTGCTGTGTGAAGGCTCTGTGGCAGCAAGGTCCCAGAATCGTACAGCCCTGGCGGACGTGGTAATTTTTGGCATATCCTCGTTGTCGATAATTACTATATTTTCACGGTCAAACATCGACCCAAGTGTGGTTGCCCACCAGTCACCATCTTCTAGGCGCTTTCGTTCCACTGGGTCCAATGCTTGAAGTGCGGCGCGATAGGAGTCAGCGTCAATTCCGGGGTTGTCGGTCAGTTTTGATGGGACGAATATTCTACCCTTGTCATGCCCTTCAACGATAAAACGTTGCCGAACCCAGTTAGGCGCAGGGTTGCATGCTGAACGCATTCTCAATGGGACTTGGGATAGTGGTCCAGATACTGGTCGACGGAGACGAGAGAACATGTATCGATAATCATTTTCTCGTATTTCCGTAACTTCGTCCATCCCAATAAATTGGAATTCGGCACCTTTGTAGCGCAGGTAGTCTTGTTGATTGTTGAGATAACCAAAAGAAATTCTAGCGCCCGACGGGAATACTGCCGTATAGTTATTCGCGTTCCAGCGAACGTCATCATATGGGGCCATCCAGTTAATAAACCGGTCCATGATGGCTCCAGGGAGAGCAAGGTCGGCATACGTACGGCGGAAAATGATTGCTGAATAATTAGGTATATCTACATACTGAAGAGCGGACATAAGGAGTGCGGACGACTTGCCCCCGCCTGCTGCTCCGCCAAATAGGGCTTCTAGTGAGTAGGTGCGCAGGAAAACCTTTTGAGTCATTGATGCTTCTTCTGGGCAGAAAGGCGGCAGTTTTGGCTGCAAAAAAGCAAGTACACTATTCCAATCTGTCATGTTCTACCTCTGAGGCTAATTTTTGTATTAGATTGCCGTTACAAGAAACCGACAACAATGGACGAGAAACACATTAACACATGAAAAATATTCTACGCCGCCTGCTCGGCCCATGGGACCCAGCATCACTACTAGGTCGTTTATTCATGCGTTCCACAGCCGCCAATGTAATGATGGTATTGTTTATATTATTGACTAGCGTTGGAACAGTATTAATCTCGCCTCCCGTGGGCCTCATTGTAGCGGGTGTAACTTGTGGAATCTACGGCTATTTGTTGGGCTCTGAATAATTATGGCATGGAATAAGACAGAAACAAAATCACTCATCCCTGGTCCGACTAGGGCCATTCTTGGGCCTGGTGCTCCGATTGCACAAAACCCATCCTTTGAAGGCAAGGGATACCGTGACCCGTGGGACATTGAACGTGCCTACAAAGAGGGAATGCAGAAAGTTACTTGGGTTTCCCGTTGCATTGACGCAATTGCCGGGAATCAGGCACGCCTTCCAATTATTCTTCGTAAGAACAACTCTCCTGATGGCCAGATTGTAAGCAAGGGCAGGAGCGGGAAGTCAACAATATTAGACCTCTTAAATACCAAGTCCAATATTGGTGAAAATTCATACATTTTTAGGTACAGAATGTCATCTCAGATTTTGCTGGGAACTCGTGGTGCCTTTATTGAAAAAGTGCGTGGGCGAGATGGTGGGATTATTGGACTAAACCTGCTCCCGCCGCAGCATACAAGCCCTATTCCCGACCCTAAAACTTTTGTTTCTGGATACGAAGTCCTTATGCCGAATGGCGACAAGGTAATCATGAAACCTCAGGACGTATGCTGGATTCGTAGGCCACACCCAATTGACCCGTATCTTTCCTTGACTCCAATGGAATCTGCTGGTGTTGCCATTGAAATTGAAAACTTAGCCAAACTATATAACCGCAACTTCCTTCTCAATGACGGTAGACCCGGTGGGCTTCTTGTTCTTCGTGGAGAGATTGACGATGATGATAAAGAAGAATTGAGAAGTCGATTCAGAGGAAATATTGGACGAGTTGGCTCAACTACGGTAGTTAGTGCGGATGATGGCGTTGATTTCGTGGATACCTCATCAAGCCCAAGAGATGCCGCCTATATCCAAATGCGTCAAATTACAAAAGAGGAAATTCTTGCCTCTTTCGGAGTCCCCGAATCAGTCATTGGCAACGCCTCTGGCAGAACTTTCAGCAATGCGAGTGAAGAAATCCGTGTTTTCTGGAATGAAACGATGGGGCCACACTTGGAAATTCTTGCCAGAGCACTCGACGAACTAGACGATGACCATTACGTCGATTTTGACACTTCGTCTGTCCCTGTTTTGATTATGGCCAAACAAGAGGTTGAGCGTTATAGCCTAGAAGAATTCAGAAGCGGAATGATAAGTCTAAACGAATATAGGACTGTGACTGGCAGGGAAAAAGTTGAGTCAGAACTGGCCGACAGCCTCCTAATGAACCCCAACCTGACCCCAATCGGCAATACGGAAAAGCCCATGGCCCCACCACAGCAGGGTATGCCCATGCCGGGGGCACAGCCAGGAATGCCGCCGGGAATGCCGGGAATGCCACCAGAAGCAGCAGGAATGCCCCCAGGGGCGCCAGATGCAAATACGATGAGCGGTGCACTTGCCATGGAGCAAGCCGGGGGAATGGCCACTCCAGGAGGCGCTCCTGCGATACCCCCAGAGATGACTGGAGGCCCTGCGGCTGCCGGTCCGGGAGCGTTCGGTCAAATGTCCATGAATCCTGCGGAAATGCAGTTCAAAGAAGACATTAGTGAAGTTTCGCTCAATCGCTGGACCGAGATATTAGATAGAAGTCTCGAACGAGTTATGGAGCGTAGTCAGCGTGTTGTTTTAGAAAAATTGAGTGGTCAAAAATCAAAGAAATCCCTAGCCCAGGGTGTTCTTGACATAAATTCAATTCTTCAAACCGATGTTTGGACCAGACAGATGGACGAGGACATTCGACCCGTTCTGTCTGCCATTATAAAAGACTCAAAAATCAATCATGCGGAGAAGTGGGCAATGTATACGCCCCCCACAAACGAAGAAACTGCCGTAAACATAGATGCTCAAATGGGAAGAATAAAATCCCTTTATGATTCCTGCGTAGCAACACTTTCAGAATCTATATTCAACTCTTACGGGATAAGTAGTGATGATGAGCGGTATACCGCTTTACGGACGTCTGTTAATACCGTCTTTACGGACATGTTAGCCAACCAGCGTCCACGCATTGCTTCCTCAGAGGCAAAACGCGCATGGGAATTCTGCCGCCCATAAATAGTATACTGAAACTCAATACACTAATTTCAGTAAACTAGACATATTTCCAACATAGTTATCATTAGTTGCAGAATACTCACACCTACTGAAACTATCATTGTCAATAGACGCTAGGAGAGATATGTCGCAAAATACCACGTCAGATATCAATTTCAAGGCACTTAATGGGCAGTTCAATATTGATGAGGCCCAAGGAATCGTCGAATGTTTTGTTGCTGCTATTGGCAACAAGGACAGCGTAGGCGACGTAATTGTCTCGGGGGCGTTTAATGAAAGTCTCAAGCGTCGCAAGCCTCGCGTAGTTTGGGGACACAGTTGGAATGACCCCATCGGTAAGGTCATCGAGATTTACGAAGTACCCGCAAACGACCCGCGACTGCCAGCAAAGATGAAGCAGGCCGGAGTTGGTGGAGTTTATGCACGCGTTCAGTTTAATCTCGCAACTGAAAAAGGAAGAGAAGCATTCTCTAGCGTTGCATTCTTTGGTCCAGAACAAGAATGGTCAATTGGCTACAAGACACTCAATGCCACTTTCGACCCAAATGTACAGGCTAACATTTTAAGAGAAGTCGAACTTTATGAAGTAAGTCCTGTTCTCCATGGTGCCAATCAGTTGACCGCCACCATCTCCGTAAAGAGCGAAGAGGGTGAAAAGTGTGGCGTTCCAATGGGTATGCCAAATTCCCCTCATATGTACGGTGGTACCCCTGCCCCCTCTGCAATACCACGGATTGTCTCCGTTGATGCCAACAGGCTTTCTCCAATACGAGTCATTAGTGGAGTTGCCCAGCAGGCCCGACCCGACCATAGCAATAATTCACGTGAAGATATTTTTGGTGAAGGAGAGGCGAGAACACTTTCGGATGAAGCACGGAATATGCTTGCCATGGAATTAATGACGCGTTCCCGTGCGAATCTTGATGTTGTTTATGCAACAGAAAATTCCGTAGTATTCAACCGCGAGGTTGGGCAAGGAAACCACATTACATACCGTCTTTCGTATTACAGAGACCCGGATAGTGGCGAATATATGTTTGGCAAGCCCGAAAAAATGGGCAGTCATAGCGATGACAGTAGAATTGCCTCGCCAACCGTAGTCCCATCACAGATGCCTTCGATGCCAATGATGGTCAAACCACAGGCCGTCAATCCGTACTCGATGAGCGGAATGCCTTCTGCTGTTCCCCAGATGGGTAATTATGGAATGGAAAAGTCACTTGATTTTGGCGCAGATACAGCGGCAGATTTTGTTCTTTCAGGAATTCAAAACGGCTCTATTTCTTCGTCTACCGGAAATGAAAAAATTGACGCAGTTATTGACATTCTCAAGGGAATGACCGGGAAGTCGGATAATCAGCAGGTATTTACCATTGCGTGTGAACCACATGAGGCTTTCTATATTAAGTCAGCAATCGACCCGGTTCTCGAATACCACCGCCTTGATGTAGAAATCGACGAATACGGTATTCATGTCGTCAATGGGCTATCCACTGAATCAATTAGCGCATTAACCAAGGCCGCAGAATCTATCGAAACTATCACCACTAAGGCTGGTGGTTCAAAAAAATACAAGCGCCCTTAGTTTTCGGCCTTGGGTTAAGTCTCGAATCTAAGGGCCTAGGGCCAAAAATTGGAACACGACTTAGTGGTGGGCTTCGTGCAGCACCGCCAGGAATGTCATTTGTTGACATAACAGGAACCGTTGACGCAGATACAGACGGAATAGTGTTTGAAGGCAAGCCCGGTCTTGAACGACCCATAATCCCTAGATTCCTTGTACCTAAGAATCTTGCTCGCAAAATTTCTTCACTCACCGAAGGCGACGCCCTAGAAATAGAAAAGCAACGACGCAGTGGTGACGGCAATATTTCCTTTGACGAAACAAAACTTCGCTCAATTATTGAAAAAATTGGCGGAGACGTCAACTCCTTGAAGCCCGTGGACGATACAGCCGAAACCGGCATGCGTAGTGCGAACGCCTCAGACGGCCCGGATTTCCAAGAACCACCGATTGCCGATGTACCAGAACAGTTTGATGGTTTCTGGACCCCAGACGAAGAACAATTGCGCGACCTAGATAAGCGTTCTGGTCGCAGGACACCTCCTCCTCCTCCTGCCAATATCGGGCAGAAGTATGTAATTTCACGGGATGATGATGGCGTTTATTTTGCGGAGAATATTTCAGCAGAAGATGTTTGGTCGCTTCGTTCCGGTGCATCAAAAGCGCCGAAGCGTCCTTTCTTTGCCCCACGTGGAGGCGGGAATAAGCCAGATAACGGCGAAGGTTATTACTTCTCTACAAACGGAAAACGCTATTGGGGCAAGTATGGCGCAGCGGGAGCGTTGGTCCGTCGTAAAAATTCAGACGGAGAATACGAATATTTTCTAGCGAGACGCGCTGATGGTATGTCGGTCGGTGGTGGCAAGTGGTCATTCCCTGGTGGGGCACACAAAGATAAAGAAAATTCAAAACTTCCAGGTGCTACTGCGATTGAAGAATTTGGCGAAGAGGTTGGTGGAGATATCTCTACACTCAAACCAATTCACACCTACACAGACCAGGTTGCCCCTGACTGGAAATACGACACTTACGTGTTTGAGGTTGGGCCGGATGAACTGAATGACTTACGGTCGATGGACGGCGAAAGCACTGATACGGGTTGGTTTACGGCATCTGACATTATACAAATGGCAGAAGACGACAAACTTCTAGAGTCATTCAAACGTTCAGCAAAAGAAGTATTTGCTCTTTCTGGAGATGAAGTCAAGGGCAATAAAACTACAAGAAAAATTAAAAAAACATTGAAGAAAATTAGTGGCGAAAAAGTTACTTCTTGGCAAGAAAAGATAAAAAAATACGAACCAATTGAACCAGAAGATTATTTTGATATCAATAATGAAATGCAGTCTGATTTTGGTATTTCTATTGGCCAAGTGATGCAGGATGAATACGATGAAGGCGCATCTATTAAGGAGATTGCGGAAAACTGGGGAATTTCAGCCCATGAAGTTGAAAAATTGCTTAGTGAAAATAAAAAGGGCGGAATGTCATCAACTTCCGTCGGACAAATCATGCAGGATGAATACGACGAGGGTGCGTCAATAAAAGAAATTGCAGAAAATTGGGATATAACGACTCAAGAAGTTGAAGATTTTATGAGTCGACCACCTTCTGTCGGGATGTCATCTGCCAAAACGAATAGAGATTCACGAGGGCGCGACGCAACGCCAGCAAAAAAGAAAAAATTAGACTCCGTTATAGATTTTGTTATAGACAAAATTAGTCCAGTCACAGTAATCCAAGCATATATAGATTTTTCTGATAGACGACAGGAAAAAAAGAATCCAAGCCTTACGGCTGAACGTCTTGCAAGAGAAGAAAAAATGAAGTCAGGAGTCGATAAAGCAGGCAAATCAGGCATATCTATTGCTACAAAAATGGCATTACCAGAGTACAAGACGCTTATGGAGAAAGTTTCCCTAAATGGGGAGACTGTTCTGGCAAGTACATCAGCAAGAACTGCCGAAGTTCAAAAACTTATCGACAATTTGGCATCAAAAGTTGATGGTGATTTGGATGGAATGGATTTCTCCAAAGGAAACTTCTCTGGCATTGATTTTAAAAATTACTCATTACGTAACGCAAGTTTCTTTGGCTCCACTCTTGATAAATCTAATTTTTCTGGATGCATTATTGACAGCGCCACTTTTGAAGATGCTTCTTTAATTGATGCAAATTTAAGCAAGATAAGTCAAGCATGGCGCATCGATTTCTCGGGAGCGAATCTAACAAATGCAGATTTAACCAAACTCAATATGCACTCCGCTCTATTGAACGAAACAAACCTTGAAGGGGCAAAACTTGATGGAGTAAATCTAATCATGGCTGACATTAGGGATATGGATTTCTCTAACGCTCGAAGCATGAGGGGTGTCTTGCTAGAAGAAGTACAGGGAGAAGGTGCAAACTTTGGTGGTCTCGATATGACCAACTCATCCTTTGTCTCCGCAAACTTGACAAACACTAATTTTAGTAATGCAAATTTAACTCGTTCAGATTTAAGAAACGCAAAACTGGATAAGGCTGATTTTAGTGGCGCAAACATGGAGGGTATTGAACTAGAAAAACCAGGTTTATCTCCATCCAGCATGAAAGAAACAAAATTTGACAATATGCCGACCAAGGGCGAAGAGGGCACCCCTTCGGGTATGAGTTCCCTTACGCGTCCCTATCGTGATACCAGTGATGAAGAGTTAAAGGCCCTGTACGAAAAATATTTACGTTACCTAGGCGGCCCTGGGGACAAGGGTGACAGCGATTTTACATACATGCGACGGTCAAAAGAATATGACAAAATTAAGAAAGAAATTGCTCGGCGTGAGAAAGATGGCAAAAAACCAAGCAAGGGAATGAGTTCTGAAACAAAGTTGCCAGGAAATAAAGAAATGCCAGGATTACCAGATGATGAATTAACATCAAAACTTGATGACAATGTAAATTCGCTCAATGAACTGGAAACTCTTCTTGACGATGGAGAAATTGACCTCGCCGAGTACAGAAAGCGTCAAATCCCATTACGTAAAGAAGCGGCAGAATTGGGCGCAGAGAAAAAACGTCGGTCTGGTGAAAAGCCAAAAACTGGTGAAACTGGCACTCTAAAAAGAGAAAAAGTCATAGACCGTGGCGATGGGATGATTAAGCGCGACGAACGCGGAAATCCATCTGAATGGAATGGGCAGAAATTCTTAGACGGAGAAGCAGGAAAACGCAGACAGGCGATTCTTGAACTTGGCTTCACCGAGCAAGAAGCAGACACTCTTCTTGGCCAGCGACCAAGTCCGCAAAAATCCGGCATGGGAAGTCGCAGCAGCGCCAAGACTAAGCCTACATTTTCACTCACTCCATTGAACTTGTTCATCAAGCGCGAGACAACGCGAACAAAAGGACCGGTCCCAGAGTTGAGCGGATGGTCAGACAGAGAATTGGCCGATTCTCTCTCAATGTACGATATTCGCGCACCACGTGCGTGGGACGAAGAACGTGGTTCATTCATTCCTTCATGGTTCCCTTCGAAAGACTCTCTAGTTCGTGAATTTGATAGTCGTGGTTACAACGTATTTCTTGGTACGTCTGGTTCAAGACAATACAACGATTTAATGTTCTCTGTTCTGGCGAAAGATAATGCCATCCCGCAAGAAATGCGCAGGAGAATATGGAAGCCGTCAGGATTGCTTACGAAGGCAGTACGTGATGGTGAAGAAGAAACGGGTCAAGTTTTCCCATTGAAGTCAAGGATGAAGAATTGGGAGTTTGCGGCGCAAGCGGCAGATATGACTGATGTAGAAGTTCGCTCACTAGATGTCGAGTTCGACAATGAACGAGCAAATAAACTCGCCGACGTACGGTCGGGAATAATCTCCAAGGAGCAGTTTAATAAATGGTACGAGGGAGAACTCACGCCGCTTAGACGTGCGCTTTCTGCAGAACTTACACGTCGTTCGTTAAGGAAGGCCGTAGATGGAAAACAGACAATAGAATCTGTTTTTGGTACCGGACTAACACCAAGAGAATATGCATTCCTATCAAAGGACCCATTGTTATTTACTCGGGCAGCGGGAATGATGTCGCGCAATGGTGGTTCAACTATCGACAAGATGGTTAAAAATGGAGAAATTACTCAAGAAGACCTTGAGTTCATACAGCAATACCATGACCTATCTGACAGACTAAGCGTTGATTTGTATGACGAGTTAACGAATTTATTTGGCTCAAATCCGGATGACGTTGATTGGGATTCGCTTGATATCGATACTAAGTCAAAGTCGCGAGATATTCACGCTAAGTGGATGAGAAAATATTCTGCATCATTATCTCAATTGGGCGACGGTCAAAAAAGAAGTCGCAATGAACTTGCGAATATGGGCTTTGACGATGGGGAAATCGACGACATAATGACCGGAAGCATGTCTTCTGGTGGCATGTCTTCCAAGCGTAAATCAAACAAAAAAATTACGTCAAAATGGTCTGAAGAAGACAGGCGTGCATTTACTGAACAAAACCTTCGTTCCAAGAAAGTACCGAAGAAGAAAAAGAAAGGTCCAGTAGCCAACGAATGGACCGAACGTCGCGCTGGAAGAGAAATTAAGTCAACGACGCGAGCAAGTGATTCTACTTATGGCGATTCTGCAAAAACAGCATCGTATTACGAGTCTCTCGCAAATCAATATTTTTCTGGAATTGCTGAATATGTTGGCGAAGACACTCGAATAGTAAACAGTAATTACAACCCAAATATACCTACCATGGATGAGCCGTTTGCATCAATCCGAACGTCGACAGTTGGCTCACTCAAGGATGGGGACTTCCTTCCTGACGGATTTGATGCTCCAAGCATGTTTTCTACTCCTACGAATCCACGTTACAAAGTTGTCTATGTGAGCAAAGACAAAGATGGGCAGATTGTATTCGGAGCACGCGATTTACAGACTGGTGAATTGCTCGTAAAGAAAATGGGCGTAAATGAAATTCTTCCAAATGTCATGCGTCAATCTACCAATAAGCGATTTGGTGGAATGTCCAGTTCTAGGAAAGTTGGAGATGTAAAACTTCACGCCAAGTTGGCCGACCAATTTAAATTCGAACAATTTGATGAAATTGAGAAAGACCTGAATGGTTTTATTGACGAAATAAATTCAATCAATGAACAACTTAATATTATTTGGAAAAATGGCCAGCGCCGCACAGACGCTGGACTGCCAGATTCTGACTTTGACGAAAAACGCTATGGCGAACTAGAAGATATGCGTTCGAGCCTAGAAGATACAGTCGGAGAATATGTAAAATTCGCCGAATTTGTTGCTCAAGAAAATATTATGCGTCGCCGCAATAAGGCTGCAGTAAAACTTGCAAAAGAAAAAGTTCAAAATGCACTAAAAAAACAAGAGTCTCCAAGCGGCAATCCATTTGAGATGAACGATATTGATACTCGTAGGCTTTTTGAACTTGGAGTGACAGAAGCAGACGTTGCTGACATATTGGATTCATTCGACATTGATGACCGAGAGATGGAAAGAGTATTTACTGCTGGTCGACCACCATTTACTGGGACAAAATTTGCTAAGCAAATTTCCAGCATTATAGATAGTCGCTCTTCACTAGATGGTCCTGAATTTGAAGAATTTGACCCAGAAGACGAAGACGAACAAAGAGAGATTTCAAAACTTGCAAGAAGAATGATTAATTCTGCGGCAGACGATTCTGCTCGTCGTTCCAAAATCACCGACCGCTCAAAGACGATGATTGATGTTGGCGTATCCTCTTCGTCTTCTGGCGGCATGTCAAGCAAGACACCAATGGGTAAAGGGCTTGGCACCAGTAAGGTCCTCTACCCAACGCGACCAAATAAATTTATCGCAAAAGATGTTTCGTTTGTATTTTACGATGCCAATCGCGAAGAGTTGTCTGTTGGCTACAAAGATAAAAAGAAATATGTTTTTGGTGGCATTACTCCAGAAATGGTCAACGACATTGAGAATGGCAAAAATTCACTAATCGCTTCACTCAATGCCGTCAAGAAAGATGCGCGCTACACAATCAACCCAGATGGCACGGTCATGGGCTCGCCCCCGAATACCCTCAAGTTACTGAATCGCGACAAGGACAGACTTGAGTTAATTGGCGATGACCTCGAAGTCGTTGAGTCTGTTATTGACGGCCTAAAGAATGGCCAAAACGACATGACGCGCAAAATGCGCAGCGATAGAAGAAATCAAGCCATGTCAATGGCATCTGGATTGGCTAAAAATAATGAATACGCAATGGCTTTCAATATCATGGACGCACTTGATGAGATAGATACGCGCACTAATGGCGCTGGGTATATGCCCAATGGAATGCGCTCGTACGCGGCAACAATACATCCAAGAGTTCAAGTTGGTCTATCACAGGATGAAGTTGGCGAAATCCGTGATGAAATACGCGCGATAATGCGTAAACATAACGGGAATTTCTTTATCAAGGATGGCCTATCCAAGTACGACGGCAATCTTGCTGCTGCACAAAAGAAAGAAGGACGTGCTCAACTAGTACTCCTTTTGCCTGAATATAACGCCATCATGAATTCCTATGAAGAATTAGCGAAAATTGACCCAGACTGGACTTCTGTTGTCGGGCCACATCCGGTGGAACTTGCTGGTGTTAGCAAGGACGGACGATTCGACACGGAGAAATTCAAGCAGACTGGAGATTTTGCCGGAAAACTCATCAACAATGGAGCACCTAGTGAAATCACTGTTGCTGAACAGCGCGAATTGATTAATTGGGCAAGACGTCAACCCGGTTTCAGAATTGTTCAAAGTATTGCCTCTTCATATGATGAAAAAAATGGCGCACTTACCGCGAATCAGTGGCGCACGCTCCGTTCACTTCATAGTAACTATGGCAAGAATCAATACAACAGAGGCGGCTTAGAATCTAGAAGAAACTCTATTGGTATGCGTTCAACCAGTAGTACCGATGGACCCATGCCCATGAATGCGGTTTCCGGAAATACCATGGGGAATTTTGTTCCCTATGGCGGACCAACCGAAGGTGGCTCACGCAACGCCGAAGTTATTCCCAATGTAGACATCAAAGGCAAATCAGTAGAGCAGGTGGTTCCAGAAGGAATCAGCGATGAAGAAGCATTGGCACTCATAGAGAGTATCGGTGCATATCACCCCAAGGCGAACCCTGATGGAATCAAGGGACGAGAGTATGTCGAGCGTAGAACGCGCTTGCTGGATTCAATCGCAGAAACACGCAGAATCACCGAGCGACGAGCAGCACTTGAGCGCGCTCAGCAAAGTGGCCAAATAGGCGACGACGTCAACCTGCCAAGTCATTTAGAGTTTTGGCCATTGGTTTCAGAAGACACTAAGTCCAGGTTGAATACGGCTGCGCAAAACAAATATGGCGCTCAATTCATAGACCTAGAACCATACCAAATGGAAGATGTATTGGTTTTTGAAACAGGCGCATCTGGCTACTACTCCGCTGGGACTTTTAAGCAAATTAAAAAGCGACCAAACGCCATTGATATGGAGGACTGGGAACGCTTGCTCCTTCCAGTTCATCAGCGTGTCAGCGAAATAGATGAAGAAGAAAAAATAAAGCGCGAGGCTGCTCGACTTGAAGCCGATAATAGTCCATCGCTCGAAGACATGTTAGACGACCCCAATATTGCCCCAGAACGCAAAGCCCGAATTGAAGGCATCCTTGCAATGCGGCGCGAGTCGGAGCGAAAGTGGAAAGAGTCTGCACAAACCTCTTCGGCAAAACGCAGAAGTGCTGCAAAGAAGGAAATAAAACTTCAAAAATATGAAACCATTGATGATGTTGGGCGAGACTCAGTTAAAAATATTGAGACAATGGCCAAGGCTAAGTATGGGTCTAAGTTTGACTCCCTCACTCCCGTACAACAAAAAGATGTACTTGACTCTTACGCCAAGGAAAGATTTGGCGTTGAGCATTACAGGAACATTGAACAGTCAGTCCAGAAGGCGCAGTCAATGGCCGAACGTTTCTCTCAACAAGAAAGAATTGACGGAGAACACCTAGCGGCATGGGATTCAATTACTGATTTCTTCAACTCATCAGAGCAACCTTCATTCACTGGCGAAAAAATAGATTCTTTACGTGAACTACTAGACAATTATCCAATTGAAAATGAAAATTCAACCGATGCCGAATTATTGTTGAGTAATAAGATTGAAGATATTTCTTCACTTATTGACGAAATGGAAATGTCTTATGATGACGAAAACATAACCATACCTACTGGCCGTACCGGTGGAATGGCTTCAAGCAAAAAATTCACTCCGCGTGGGGTGGAGGTTGAGCGAGATGAATCATCTTCACGTATTGGTGGCATGTCATCTCTATTTAACAGAAATAAGCCAGACAAAACAGAAACAGATACTGGCACGGTGAAGGCTCCAGATAAGCCTTCAAAGCCGGAACGCAAGAAGCCAATTGTTACAGATGGATGGAAAAAAGTTGGCGGTCAAGGCGGCTCTAATCCGGGCGGATTTTTTGAAGATGAGAATGGCGTTCGCCATTACGTAAAGACGCCACGAAGTCTCTCTCATATTGAAAGTGAAGTGCTCGCGGCAGAACTATACAAGATGCTCGGTCTCGGGGTTCCGCAAATTTCCCAAGGCTCGTATCAAGGTAAGCCCAATGTCGTATCAACACTTATTAGCGAACCAAGCAGACCCATCACTGGGGCTATGGGTGACGGTAGTAAGCAATGGCAAGCAAAAGTCATTGAAGGATTTGTGGCAGACGCATGGCTCGCCAACTGGGATGCCGTACTTAATGACAATGTTCGTGCTGACAAAAACGGAAACCCTATTCGTGTTGATAATGGTGGCTCCATGAAGTGGAGAGCGCAAGGCGGCCCGAAGGGTGCAGCATGGGGGAATACTGTTGGTGAAATTGACTCACTAAGAGGACAAAGCCCTGCTGCTCCTGTGTATAGGCAGATAACTGACCAGCAAATCAAGGACCAAGTTGCAAAACTGGAAGCAATTTCTCCGGACACAATCAAAGCGACTGTGGCTTCAATCGTGTCCGACCCCGCCGAAGCAAAAGAATTAACAGACACGCTGTTGGCAAGAAGGCAAGACCTCATTAATCGCTTCGGCAAGGGGCGTAGTGCAGGAATGTCTTCACGCACTGCACTAAAACCAATGCCAGAATTTGGTTCACAGAAATTTATGGAATCTCTGCCTGCGACACTCAGCGACCTCTCGAATGAGGAACTTATGCGAATGTGGGACTCAACGAGGCCGTTTGTCAACCTACAGCAGTACGAGATGGGCGAGAATGCGAAGAATTTGAATATCCGAATGGAGAAAATTAAAACAGATATTCGTAAGAGAATTAAGAGTGAAGTTTCTTTGAGGAATGGTGCTCCGGAATCTCGTTCTGAAAAAATCGGCCAAGGGTCTGCTGAGGCCATGGCTCGGGCTTCGGTAGAAAGAAAGAATCGCTCCGAGGCAATTAGAAATTTATTAAATAATCGTTCAAACGCGATTAAGAAGTATTACTCCTCAACGCGCATGGAAGACGACCAACACACCGCCATATGGGACGACATAGATGCAGCCCTCATGGCAGACGGTGATACAGACATTACACTCTCCAAACTTGACTCAATGATTCAACTTTTAGATGACTATATTTCTTCTAACAAAAAAGATGTTTCCAAAAATGAACAGAGACGCAATGTGGGTCAGGCTGAAAAAATGCGCATCTCTCTTGCTCAATTAGCAGAAGAGTATGCAAGCGACCCATATGTGAAAAATGGCGGAGAAGACTTGGAAAAGCCAAAGACTCCACGAATTAATCGCAATGGGGCAGAAACTCAGAATCCTGCATCAGAAAATAACAATATTTCTTCACGAATTTCCATGGCTCCAACTAAAACAACCGCTCAATATATGAGCGCACGCAAGGGTGAAGCAAGAGCAGAGGGGATGCGTTCATCTACGGGTATGGCGTCCAAAACCGGGAGGGCGGAGATTCGTGGAGAAGCAACTTTCTTTAAGTCTATCCAAGACATGCTCTTATATGAAGCAGGAAAATCAGACGATTCTAAAGCGTCTTCCGCCCTACGTACGCTACACACAATAATGACAAGACAGAAGTCGGGCCTCATATCCGACAAGAGAACTAACGCTGGGGCAATATATTTAATGCAGGATGAATTAGACAACATTTTAGATGCGTTATTTCTATCCATTGACAGACAGGTCGGTAGAGACAATGCAGATAGAGCAAAATTGCTATCAAATTTTGCTGACATGCTAGCAATGGCTGGTATGGCCACATTTATTGACAAGTCAGTTCCAGAAGTCAATTCCCGAACAGTCAAAAAATTCAATAGCGAGGGGAGAGAAGTGGAAATACCCTTAAATGAATAATCATAAAATATTATTCATTTGCACTGCTCAATATAGGGTATACTGAAATCACGTAATCAAATATGGCCAAACAATTCAAATACTTCTGCATGGTGAACCAAGAAAAGGCTATTATGCCATGTAGTGGTTGTAGTAGCCCCAATGGCTGCCTTTTAAAAACCATGCACTACAAGGAGTCGACAACAATGAACTACGACGAAAAAGCAATAGTTAAGATTGAAAGCGACGGCAGTGTTGCTAAGTGCGCTAAGGGTCTTGCCGTCAGCGAGTGTGGCTTTAAGGCTGGCTCAAAAGTCTGTGGCAAGTGTGGTGCCATGCCTGTTCAAATCAAGATGGTTCCTGTTGATGACATGGCAGACGAAGACATGATGGACGAAGAAGACGACATGACCGAGCAGCAGAAAATGATGATGCGTCGTCGTACTGCTCGCAAGGCTATGGGGATGCCCATGGACGATACGGAAGACGAAGAAACCGTAGCCGAAGACATGGAGTCAATGCCTGAAGATGAGGAAATGACTAACGGCAAGATGTGGGGCGGAAAGCCGTACCGCAAGGGCATGCGTATGCCTGCATCAGAAATCATGGACGACGAAGACATGATGGATGACGAAGAAGACGTGGCTAGCAAGTCGCATGACGACAACATGAAGAGAATGCGTCGTCAAAGAAAAGCAATGGATGCCGCAATGAGCATGGGCGATGACGAGGATTTGCCAGACGAAGACATGATGGATGATGAAGAAGAAGTCATGGCTACTCCAAAGGGCTACGGTCGTGGTGGTATGCGCTACAAGTTGGACGAAGAAGACATGGCCGAAGGTCCAGAAGACGGCATAGATGATGAGGAAGACCTCCTTGAAGGCGACGAAGAGGAAGACATCGTTCCCATGCGTCGCCCAATGAATGGTCAGACCCCCAGCATGGAAGACCTCCGTATGGCTCGTCTCCGCAAAATGGGCACCAAGTCTGCCGACGTCGGAATTAATGGATACCTCTGTGCAATTGACCGCAAAGTACATCCAGGTTCAATCTCCGTCTGTGATGACTGCCCAGGTGGCTGCATGGCAGAAAAGGGACTCCCAGGGCTCCTCCACATCGAAGGTCTCGCAGAAATGATGTTCAAGGGTGACGTTATCGATTCTGGCTACTCACAAGAAGCCGACATGTTCGTTATCGACGTTCAGACTAAGTCTGGCAATGTCAATGAGATTTTCATTGATGGAACCACGGCAGAAGTGCTTGGATTCCACCGTCTTGATGACAGCGTTTTTGAACAGAAGTCGCTCATGGACGATATTCAACTTATCGACTTCAATGAAGCCGCTGAACTTGCCGTGAAGTCGGTTCCTGGAATCGTCGTGGCTGTTGAGCCAAGCGTATTTGAGGGATTTGACGCCTATCAAGTAGAAGTGGATGGCTTTGACCAGAAGTCCTATGACGTGTTCGTCGCCCTTGATGGCGAAGTTCTTGGCTGGGATAAGTGGGAGCCTGAAGACACCGACCAGATTGAGGCAGAGGCTGCAGAAATTGCACTAAAGAGAGCGTTTCCGGACGACAAGCGTCAAGAAATGGCCAAAGAAGGCACCGCAATGGATGACGGTTCTTTCCCAATTGCCAATGAATCTGACCTTCGTAACGCAATCATGTCTCATGGCCGAGCAAAAGATGTCGAGGCAGCAAAAATGCACATCATGAAACAAGCCAAGGCAATGGGCAAGGAAGACATGATTCCTGCTGAATGGGTTTCCGGCGGGGAGAAGTCGCTAACTGTCGAAGGCGGTCCCACCGATGAATTCCTTAAGACTCTTGTTGAGTTTGAATTGCTTTCGGCTGAAGTTGACGAAACCGGTAAGTGACAAAGCAGTAAGTGGGATTGGAGCCCGGAATGGCGGGTAAAGGTATCCCTCATCGTTATTCCATTAAGCGTTCCAATACGTTGCATGAGCGTAACATCGATGAGGTTGCTCTATATTTTAAAGAACTACAGACGTATGCTGCTGCTCAGCCATACCTCAACCCATTTCTTTCCATCAAAGCACTAAGCCCTGACGCTAAGGCCAGCAACGCCACTGCTAAGCCTGAATCAAAACGTACCTCAGCAGACGAGGATGAGCAAAAACTAAAAATAGAGTTCAACCCTAAGGCGACACGTAAACCAGGTCAGGTATTAAAACTTCACGTTACCTATGACGAAATGAAGTCAAAAGAAGGTGCCAAATTTGGCTGGATTGACCCAGCAAAAATGCCTTCCAAAGAAGAAATAAAAGCAAGCAAAGAAGAATTCAAAAAGACTATTGCAAGTAGGCCTACTGCAGTTTTTCGCGAGTATGAGCGTGGTCTGGACGGCAACCCAACACCTCGCCTTCTAAGTGAAGTTCGCTACAAGGGGCTTGGACAAACGATTGGGCAAATGCAGCCCGAACAGCGTGTAGGTAATGCTGCAGCGGCGGCTCTTGGTGTCGTATTTGATGCTGCCGGAAAAATGCGCTGCCCTCCAGGCACACCAAATGCAAACCAATTTACTGACGAAAACATGTCTAACTGTTTTGTATTTTCCCCATTGACCGTAGCGCGAGAAATTCTACGCGTTGGTCGACGTCTCGCCGAAAGACTAGATGGCAGCGGTGGAGCGACCAGCAGGCAAGACCTTCGTTTTGATACTGCCTATGACGCCGAAGCATTCCGAAAAGCAGAACGAGTAAAGGGCGTCTACACTAAAGCCGAAAGAATGCGGGAGAAGTGGGGTGCAAGAACAAGCGCAATAGAAAATATGTTTACAAAACATGGCATTGATATGGACGACTCCATTGGTGCTGCAAACGGAGACCATATTCATGCTCTTGCTAATGAATATAGTTTTTCTAAAATTGCAAAAATATATTCCGATGCGGACCCTGACTTTACATTCTTCGACCCATCAAATGGCGAGGAAATAACCGACGACATCTGGAATTCTTTTGACTCTGCAAAGAAGGCAGAAGTCGCGTCGTACAATGCAAAACGCTACGACGAATCATTACGTCAAGAAATTACAGAGATGGTTCCTGAATCGATTAGGGAAGCAGCAAGAAATGGTGATGCTGATGCTCAGAAAGCCCTAGACGAGTATGTCGAGCGCACCCGAGAGATTCACCACAAAACGCAACGAGGAATGCTTGGTTCATTGCTTCAATACAAAGACGAAATGGGCGATAGGCAAGATGCTTTTGGTGGTTTCAGTAGTCATGGAATTTCTGGAAAAGATTTAGTCACTACGGAGGCAATGGCATTGCCTAACATGGATGAAAATGGGATGCCTGCGGTGACCATTACCATCAATCCAATGTCCGTCGCTGTTCGAGGTAGGATGCCTTACGAAAAAAATGGTTCGCTATTTCTTGAAATAGAATCAGATGTGTCTCTCAGTGAAGCAGAGAAACAAACAGAGATATTAAGAGTTATGCGCGAAATTACTGATGCGCAAGAATTTGTAAACCTTGTTGGTTATGCTAACGAACAAAGTGCCGCTCGTGGAGTTGCTGACCTTGGCGTTTCCTCAGAGGAGATGAAGGGTGCTCACGTCATGTGGCACGAACTTGGTCACGTTCAACAATATAACGTTGCTAGAAATAAAATATATGATTTTTATGACAAAAATGGTTTCTTCCCCGTAGTCATTGACGGAAAACTTGAAAAATTAGAAACACCTCCAGCAGCATGGAGCAATGGGACGTGGGCAAGTGCCATGGACTCAATGATGGGTGCCACTGCCGATAGAGGGGGGCCCTTCGCCAAAACGGGCGCAATGGGATTCCCTCCCTTTGGGACAGACGAGTTTGAAGATTCATTTCTTCATTTTGTATCTGGCAATTACTATCAAGACAAAGTTCAGGGAGCACTAGGAGTACTTGGTCTCCCTGAAGAAGGTGCGCATCGTCAACTTGCCCTCATGGAGGGAACGACAGAACTCTTTGCGCTTGAAAAATTGGGAGTTATCGAAGGTCCGGAAGTAAGGCAATTCACTTCATGGATGGACCCCGTAGACCCAGCACCAGTACCCTCACTACCTCCTGGGGCCCCACCTGAGGTTCCTGACGTCCCAGGACCAGATGTCCCCGAGATACCGACTGCGCCGCCAACAACGCCATCCCCGCCCCCTGGAACAACAATAATTGATAACAGCACGACTATCAATATCGTTATCAATGGACCAATAAATATCCATGTTGGTGGAACGGCTCCGGATTGGGACGAAGGAGCCATTGAGCCCCCAATTCCACCAAGAAAAACCGTCGACCTTAAGTGGGAAGACATAACGCCAATGATTCTTGCGGACAAAGACTCTCAGTGGACTGCCTCTCCATCAAGTGGCGCTGATATTGGGCAGAACAAAGACATGCAAAAACTGTGGTTGGACAGCGTATTTGGCATGGGTCCAGAAGAGGGGGGATTTGTACCAGAACAAGGTGAACTTCCTCGCATAGATAAAGACGCCTATTGGAAGTTGTCTCCACAGCAAATGGATACTAGATACGAGTTTTTACGTGGTGAAGCAGATGCTTTAATTCTTAAATCGGAAACAGAATCATTAAATAAAGATGAGCAAGCCAAGTTATGGCTCGCAACAAAGGGCATGCAACAAATACTTGACATGAATGGCAAGAAAGCAGCACTCGCCGACGCCAAACGTGAAGAATACCTAAGAGATGGCTTCGACCCGACTCCAGGGAAGTACCTAAGACAAGTCGACTCACCACTGAAACCTCAGCAAAAAGGTTTCCGAAAATTAGCAACAAAACGTGCCGAAGAACGTGGTTACGATGTCGTTGAAATAGACGATGATGAACTTTCGCACTGGGCGCGTGAAATTTCAGACCATGCTGGAACAGCGAGTGATTCTGGTGCGGATGCCTTCAGCGGAGCCGACCGCCCATATAAGCGTGGCGAAGTAAGAAATAATCCAAGTTTCAATACCAAGAAGAATCTTGAACGTAATCCAAACTACGAACCAAGCAATGAGCCTCCCACTCCAGATACGGATTCTGCAGGATATGTTGGAAGTAAATTGGACGAAATCAAATCACGCTCGACTCCAGAACAGCGTGCGATTCTTGACAGTAGTGAAACTGTAGAAAAGCGCGAATCGGTCGAAGCCCTTATGGATTCTTCAGACCCAAGCAAATTGTCTGGGATGCTGAGTAGGAGTGCGGAAAAACGACAAGCAGCAAAAACTGGGGGGGAAATAAAGCGCTCAACTCCTAGTGAGTCTGGCGACATTATTGATGATGATTTCGAGAGCGGCGTTGTGCCATTCCTGGATTTAATAGAAACATCAAAATTTGACGACGACGTCAAACTGGTTACCTCCATGCAAATTCCAAAAAATGGAATTTCGGATGGGGACACAATCGACCACACTAAAATTATGCGTGGCAAAGTTGTCGATTTTGATACTAGTGATGGTTTTGATTTCAGCCAGCCCGAAGCCAACAGGCGAGTGGTCATCGAAATGCCCAAGGGCAGTCGTGGCGTCCCATCAAAGAATGCACACAACGGCGACACTGATGACTACCTCTTGCCGCCAGGAAGTCTTTCTGTTGTTCGCGTCGACCCTGATGGGACAATTTTTGCAACACCATTAGAGCAACATGGCAAAAAAGAAATTCTCGATGACATGGAGAAAAATCTCAATGGGATTGAACTAGGTGCTGATTCTTTGGAAGAATTGGAACGTCGTACGCTCTTGAGTTCAATAAGCAAAGAACGTTCAAAAGTTGTTCCAGAAAAGCGTACAACTCGTGGATTGAGTAGTTCAGGTCCCAGGGCCGCGCGTCAGTCTGCTAGAAATCAAGCGATTGTTGATGGCTTCGATAAAAATGGAAGCAGTATCTACGGTACGGATACCCGCATCGGCATGTCGCCCGAAACGCTTGCACGTATGGAAGGCGAGAGTAATGACAAATTCAGAAAAGCACTTGGCCTAGACAGAAGCGTAGAGATTCCAAAGCGTGACCAACGCGTTGAATCGTCCGTAGCAAAACTTGGTGGTCTCCTATCTGGGAAAGCAGAACCCTCAAATCAAGAAGAATTTGAATTTGTTAATTCGCTTTCACCGGAACTCAAAGATTTATTCACAAGCCTCGATGCCTCTGAAATTAAGTCAATAGTTGACGATGAACTTTTCGACTACCACCAACAGTTTGACGACAGGGTTCGAATTTCCCTGCACCCGGAAGAGTTTAAGGAATTCTTAAAGACTGGAAAACTCAAGAACATTACGGAAACAAAGCCGAATAGTGCATCGGCGTCGATGTTAAAGGAGTTTGAGGGCAAATTAGGAATGTCTGAAAATTTGCCAGATGGTGCTCGCAGCCACTCTGGTTTCATGGTTCACAAAACACATACGGACGAAATTGCGGATTACTTAAATGAACTGCCTGGAAATGGCATTTCTCGCAATCCGCACTTCTTCTCTGAAACAGATGATGTAAATCCATCCGGAAAATCACGTGCTGGCGGAAAAGTTATTGATTTGGTTCTCGCTCCAGAAGTTGCTCAGCGTGCCGTATACGGTCGCGGAGACGTCACTGGTGGAGAAGTACTTCCAACTCCCGTACTTTCTACCAACAGAGCAGAAGTCGGTAGTGCTTTTGTGAATCTATCGGATGTTTCTGAATCAAGCGAACTTGATGGAATGAAACAAATTGCCGAAGTCCTAGAGTCAAGCATTACCGGAAATAAAACAGGCCTTGGTGGCGGACACGGGGTCCCAACTTCTGTCAAGAGCAGAAACCCAGGATTTGCGCATGAGGCACTTGTTGCTGGTGGCGTGACTATTGCAGACGCAGAACAAATCCGCATCCCCGTAGAAGCACTAGACATGGAAGATGTCACTGTTTCGTTTGATGGTGTCGAGTTAGATAATGTGCGACAGCAATTAAGTCAGGCTGGATTGACTAATTCAGAAATTGATGACGTCATTGACAAAATTGGTGCTGGTATTGCGCCGTATGCGCTACCCGAAATTGAACGCATGCGACAGGGGATGGCCTCTGAAAAAATGTCAGAGGAACTCTCATTGGTTCCGAATCATTCAATGACGCTCGTTCCTACTAATCCCGATGGCGTAGACGTTCTTAATCCAGACCCATTACCCGGCGAGCCGACTACAAATAAAGAAATGCGCGATGCTTGGAGAAAGCGTTATGCCGTCGAGTCTCAACTGAAAAGTATTAAGGATTTGGCTAAACATGAAAAAGAAACCAAAGGCAAAATTGAACCACGCATGTCGGCCAAATCCCCGTCAGGAGAATCGAGGGTTTCACAGAGACGACAAGGTATTCGTTATTCAGAAGACGGATATAAATCAATATACGAAAATGGTATTGACGACTTCGTAAGCGAAGCGGTAGATACTGTTGAATACAACCCCAAAACACGTGAACTTCGCGTCTTATTTAAGGGACAGTCAGACCCCTATCACTTCCTTGACGTAGACCCTGATGATTTAGAGGATTTTGGCGACGAATTTGAGCCAATCGGCAACAAGATTGACAGAATTAAGCGCACCAACAATCGTACTGTTAGAGGCCCGGACGGTTCCGTAATTCGCTGGGACGGTAAAGAATGGTCCTATGAAGACGCTGGCATGAGTAGCAAGAAGCCTAGTGTTCCATTCGATGGCGATATTTCCGATAAGACCCCAGATGACATTGCGTTTGACAGTGACATTGATGAAATCATTAGCCCAAGTAGCACTTCCAGAATCGGAATGTTTATCCCTCAGGAGAGAGCGACAGACTCGGACATTTTTGATACCGATGAAATAAAAAAACGCATTGAGGGAATGAGTGCTCGCCTTGGGGAAATGAACCCTCGCGATATGGACAGACGGAAACCTCGCGTCGATGAAAATGGCCGTCCCCAACAACTCCTTGGTGCTGGTATGGCATCTCGTCGCGATAGTAAACTTGCAGAATCTGACAAGCCCAAGAAATTTGGATTTGGTAAAAAATCAAAAATCAAACAGGGCGTCGAATCCGACGATGAGAGGCGCAAGCGCATTCTTGAAATGTCAAAGGGAGACCCTCGCACTTCTCCTGGCGTAAGAAAAGCCAATTATCAAACATATGACGGCAAGGATGTTTACGCAGTAGACAACATGGATGATGCAATTGCACTCTTAGTTGCCGGACATCATGTTGACCTGTCTGACTCCCATGACGAGGGTGACCTTTGGGGAGAATTTAAGTCCTTTAAGAAATGGCTCAAAGGCGTAGACAAGGCCGCTGCCAAGAAAATGAGTTTCAACCTTTGTTCCGTGCATAAAGAAGGAGCAAACATTTTCTGTGGAAAGCACAAGGGCATTATTCGTGACGATATGCCGCAAGTTGGTGGAACCGTGACTGACCCCAACGCCCCTGCAATAAGGCTCTGGGTTGGTGGCCATGTTCATGGCAACTCCTTTGACTCCTACAACGGCGCAAACACCCCAGACTGGGTGAAGCAGGGGCTATTGTCCGAACAGACAGACCCAGAACTTTTCAAGCGAGCCAAGGCTGAGTCTGACAGATTAGAAAACGTATATCGCGCCCTCGGTAGTCGCTACTACCCAGGAAACACGGTTGACCCATTGACAGAGGCTGAGAAACAAGAATTCTTCTCATTGACCGACATCCGCAAGGTTGAGCCGGACATGATTGACAATTTTGTTGATGTTCTTAGGGCAAACGGCGTTAACGTCAGCGAACCAGAAGACCGCGACCCCATGACTCTGCGCGCAACACAAAATGAACTTGTTGCTGGAACAGTTCTTGGACTATCAGACGCAATTACTAGTTACGAAGACATGTTGCAAATTGGTCAACGACCAGATGGCACGCCATTCACTCAACAAGATTATGACAGAGTTCGGATGCTTGGGCCAATACTTGTCACAAAAGACGGTTATATTCTAGATGGCCATCATCGCGTATTCGGAAAAGTAGCGGCAAACTTTGACCGAGAAGATAACGACCAACTTGCGCAAAAAGTTCGTGTTGTTGATATGCCACTAGAAGCACTTTTGTCGTTTACTCGTGCCTATGGAGAGCACATTGGAATTGCCGCAGCAAGTGGGCAAAGCACGGAACGACGTACTCTTCCAGATGACATCAAGACCCCACTTGACATCATTCCAGCAGCAGCGGGGGATTTGGAAAAACTAAACGCCGAATTCACAGACAACCTAGATGACAAAGTTAAAGCCCTCGAAGAACGTGATGGACATCCATTCTTTAAGCCTGAATCACCAGGATTTGAACAGGGTGAATCGTATAGGCAGTCAATGCAATTTGTTGAGCGTCGCGTATTGACTGACAAGCAACCAGGAGAACGTTCATCTCCGTCGCGCGTTCCTTCATCTGGAGGAATGGCGTCGCGTCGCTCGGGCATTACGACGCCAGGAGGACGAGACAGCGTTGGTGCAAATAGGGTAGATACATCAAGCGCAGTGCAGCCCAATGCCAGAAAGATGCATGAGGATGCTGTCAGTAAAACAATGGATGCCCTGGACGGAGTGAACCTCGATGGTTTGAGCGAAAGTGAACTCCAATCACGATTTGGTGTTGCGCGAAGTGGAGAAAAGTCTTTAATTGATAGCAGGGACATCTACCATACGACAGATGGTGCTACGGCAATCGCAATGCTCGCACGTGGGTACAACGTCGAAGTAGATAATGATGGTCTTGCAGCAGAAGTATCCGACAGTCAAGCAGCATTCAGGAAAATGATTGAAGCAAATGTTAAAAAACTTGAAAATCTTTCTGCTGACGAAAGAAACGCACTACTCGATGAACTTACCGTAGATTTATGCAAACTATATGTTGCTGGCAAAAATGTCATGTGTGGAGAAAATATCGGCATTGATAGGGAACAGATGCCACAATTGTCGGGCCGCACACTGGGTGACGATACGCTAGCGATGCGTGCCGCAAAAGATGGACACATCCCTATGAAATGGGCGGCTATCGATGAAAAGAACCTTCCGCCAGAGGAATTGGCAAGATTTAAAGAATTAGAAGCAAAACATGTAGCACCAGGCAGGGATGAAACATTTGGTCCTGGTGAAAAAGAAGAGTTCTACAGTCTTGTCGACTGGAATAATAGCGAGGCTGATGTTGTAAAAGAATTTGAAAAGAGTCTTGAATCATCGTTAAAGCCTGTAGACAAGGATGGCAACCCTACTTCGGCAGTTATTCTAAAAACAGCCAGGCCAGAATCGTATAAAGCATCACAACGTCAATTGGTTGGTCATAAGACTGACGAAATGCGTGATGGTATTCGAGAAAATTTAACAAAATTTGATTCACACGCCGAATCACTCGGACTCAAAAAAGGTACACCAGAATATAAAGAAATGCGTGCGAAGTGGCTTGCTGGGGAATATAAATTTGCTGACAGCAATGGGGTAAAAGTCAAAGCATGGTGGACTGACCCATTACTTGCAACACGCGATGGATACGTACTGGACGGCCATCATAGGTGGGCGGCAATTAAGTTAATTAATGACGAACTTCCAGAAGATGAGAAACTTAGCCTTCGATGGAAGGAAGTACAAACAAACGTTGTCGAAGCCCTCACTTTAGGAAAAGCATTCCAGGATAAGTGGGGAATTAAAGAGGCGAAACTTAAAGGCGAACGTCAATTTGTTAAAAATGATGAAGTCCCAGGAATTGAGTTGGGTGAAATAGTCAAAGAGATGGATGAATATCACTCCAAATTGACAGACACGTTGGATGAATTACATAGCAATAATCAATTCATTCGTAAACAATCTCTTGGTGCACGAAAGAATCCAAAAGTTGCCGCAGCACAGGTGGAGGCAGGCAAACGTGGCGAAGAGTGGGCCGCTCGACAGAGTGGGGTGAGTGGCGGAAAAGTACGCGTACCTCGTGAAAAACTTGAAGAAATACGTGGCGGAAAACTTGAAGAAGTGAGTGGTGAACCTCAAGGAATGCGTTCTCTTTCGCGTCCTTATCGCGACACGAGTGACGAAGAACTAAAAACCCAGTACGACAAGTATTTGCGCTACTTGGGTGGCCCTGGAGATAAGGGAGACGGCGACCTTACCTATATGCGACGGGCTAAAGAGTTTGATAAAATTAAAAAAGAAGTTGCTCGACGTAGGGAAGATGCTGGAGTAGATGGCGGTGGTCGCGGTTCTCTTTTACGTCCTTATCGCAATACGAGTGATGAAGAATTAAAAGCAATATACGAAAAATATTTACGTTACTTGGGAGGCCCTGGAGACAAGGGTGACAGTGATTTTACCTACATGCGACGTTCAAAAGAGTTCGATAAAATTAAAAAAGAAGTTGCTCGGCGTGAGGAATATGCTAAAAAACCAAGCAGGGGAATGCGGTCCTCTGTTGGCAAGAATGTGCGCGTCCGTGCTGGCGAGGGCGGCGTCCCCGAGAAAGTATCCTCAGGCCAGCCCGATACTCCCGAAGTAAAGACGCCACCAAAAATTGAGAGAACTCACAAGGGTGTAGATATACCTGAATTTATCGACGAAATGCCAGCCGAAGGTCAATATAGCGACGAGGTTGTTGAAAAAGCAGTTGAACTACATGACAAAGTCAAAAAAGTTGAACCAGAACTTACTGACAATTTGATTGACATGGCCGCCGAAGGTGGCGGAGAGATGGAAGGTCTTGAATTCAGGTTTAAGGCAACTAAAGGAAACGCAAAGAAGATAACTAATATTTCGCGAGATAGCGGCATATCGGTAGAAGAGGCACAACTGCAGGTTCCCGACGCGGTCAGATACACAATGACATTTCCTGAAGAAGAATATGTTGGCGGAGCAGAAAACGTAATTAGTCGTCTTGAGGGAATAGGGCATGAAGTACAAGTTAAAAACTACTGGGACGAAGGCGATGGATATCAAGGAATTAACATCGTAGTAAAACACCCTGATGGTTTCTTGTACGAGTTGCAACTACACACGCCTGAATCGTTTAAAGTTAAGCAAGCAGCACACGATGCTTATGACGAGTATCAAAAAGAAAAAGATGATGTCATTCGTTTGGAGTTATTCCGAAGAATGGCTGCCGCTGCAGGAGAACTTCCAATGCCCAAGGGTGACGTCAAGGGAATAGGCAACCTAGCCAGGAAGAACTTTCAGACTTGGGCACAACAACAGGGAGGCAAGTAATGAAAATGATTTCATCCGATACCCCTGAATCAACTAGGTACTTCTTTCATGTGCTCAACAATGGGAAGGTTATTGGCCTATTTCGCCTTTATCTCAACCTGGACTACCCGAAGAAAGGCTCCAAGGGGATTGAGGAAGTTGAATGGAGAAAAGATGAGTGGCTCGCCACCACCGACCTTACTGGTTTTATGATTAACGGCTCCCATGAAATAATGGAAGTCGACGAGGAAATAGCACGTTCAAAGTTTCCAAAAGCATTTGATGAAAATGAAGGCACAAAGTGAAATTGCGTGCAGTTTTAGTAGGAACTTTTTACGACAGCAAGTTGTATTACTTACTCGACCCCGTTGGTGAGAAAAATTCAACTGGTGCTCTCGTTGATAAAAAGGGAAATGTTGAGTACGTTAAATTCTTTCATTTCATTAAATCTAACCCCAATGTCAAAGAATTAAAATTCAGCAAATTTCATCGTTTCCTCTGGAATGCCCCCAGTCCTGAAGATAAGCCCAAGTGGATGCGTACGTTCATTAATGGCACCCAGCCAGTCGGCGAAGAAATGTTGCAGGGTGCAAAGATAATCACCGAACTCTCTCCTGTTGTTGAGAAAAAACAAGACATAGGAGAAAGGGCTCTTCAGTTTAAGTCAATGAATGCATCACAAAACGCATCACGAATACAGGGTTCTGTACTTGCTAGAAGCGTTAAGTCCATTAGAGAAAAATATGGATTTAAGGGTATTGGAATGTCAATAGGAAACAAGCCAGCCATAGATGGTGATGGTGATGGATTTGTAGATGACGGGCTTCCAACAATGAGGCCATTCATCCCTGGCTTCGACTTTGTCTTAGATGCCGCCGGGAACATTCGGGAGACCAAACCTACGAATCAGATTACAAAACCCGTAACTCGTGGCGGGATGAGAAGTGGTGTCGTGACAAGACCACAGACACTCGAAGATAGGCTTGCTCCAATTTCAGAACAGGAAATGCGAGATAGTTTTAGAAAAATTCGCTCATATGTTGAGATGAAATTCAACGATGGTGTCCCTTTTTCAAAAAAAGGCGAGGCATTAGCAATACTTAAAAAAACTATTCCGTCTTTTGCCTCTGGCGAATCATACATTGAGTTTTTAAATAATTTGCCGAATGATGATGATGTTATCCCTGATTGGGCAAGGCGATACCTGGATTCCTTCCTACTCTCAATAGATGCCCAACCAATGTCTGCTCAATTTAATTATCATATGAGAAGAGCAGCGGATAGTAAGAGTTACGAAGGTGCAGTCGGCACTAGGCCCGGAACCAATGATTATGTCATGGTCGACCCAGTAGGGGAAAAGTACGCTCCAACACGAACAAGGCAGCCCCTTATTGTTTTTTGGTACAAAGAAGCAGTTGCAGTAACGCCAGCAGTATCGGTTACTGCCGATAAAAGAATGGCTCCATTCTTAGTAAGCCATGCAATTTCTGCAAACGCAATGAATGAGCAACTCTTGAATGCCGGGATAACTAAGCGCCAACTAGAAGATTTGAACAATCTAGATAGGGTTGATGCAACACTTGTGAGTATTATTACTTCACTAAATGAAATAATTCAACAAAATCCAACTGCGAGAGTTAATGATGCTGAAAAAATATCACAAAACCTAGTTAATGCCATTGAGGCTTTTGTAGATGTAAAAATATCTAATTCAGTCATAGACCCTAAAACTAATTTTTTTCTTGAAACTCCAAAAATTCCAGCAGTAACTTTCAAAGACTCCAAAGATAGAGAAAAGCCTTTTATACAAAGCAATATTTTGCGACAACTCGTAGACAAAATTGTAAAATCCAATAACAATCCTTTGCTTTCAGACTTGCTAACAAGTGCCCAGGATGCGAGTTTGTCGGCTCAGCGAACAATTTCTAGTGACAACACTCTTAGAAAAACTCAAAGAAAACTATCATCCATCATGGAAGATGCGCGAGTTTTAACGACCGGCATGATTGCAGTGCATGAATCAAATCACATGCTACAAAATATTCAAGCATATATTGATGTGCAAAATGAAGCATCTATTCTGAGAAAAAAATTAATAGACGAACGCATTAATGCAGCAAACAAATTGCAGATTCCAATAACTCCCGAGATACTCGCAGCAATAGAAGATGAAATAAAAGTAGAAAATTTATATCAAGATTTATTTGTTGAAAAAGCAGTAAAACTTGCTAAGAGCGATATTGATTTAGCAAAGAGTCGACTCCTTCATGCTGATTTGGCGCGTGTCGACGCAATTTCCTTAAACTTAGAACGCGATAAAAAGTCTCCTGAATATAAAAAAACTCCGGACGAAGCACCCGCTCATTATGGATGGAGAAATACGGATGCCGTAGTTGATGCCACGAATCAAATGATATTGAAGTGGGCTGAATTCAATAATCAGGGTGATTCTTCTTTGTCTGACAAGCAAAAATTAGCAAAACAAGCAATAGTAGATTTTCTAAAACAACCACTATTTGATGGAACTAATGAGATAAAAATTGGAGAAGGGATTGCTCGTATACTAAATCAATTGGACGCTATCTACGTTGGCGACCTGTCTACTGCGTTTGCAAACAATGGGCCTAGATTTGTATCGGGAGAAAATCTTAATATTGGAATGGTCGCAATACTCCTTAATTCAGCACTGATTGAAGATGCTCAGCGAAGAAATATCTTTAGTGGATTGAAATTGCGCAATTATTCAGCACTTCTTAATGAAGTTGGATTTCCTGATTTCGCTATTATGGACATGAATGGCGATGGAGTGAAGATACAGGGACTCGATATTAATGAGTCAAGGAAACTATCTGCTGCAATCATGAATATGAATAGACTTGCCCTGTCAATTCCTACCGACCCAACAAACGGCATGGTATCTCCGTCACTGAGCGTGAGAGCAACAACTGCGTTGAGGGCATTTCCTGACGATGCAATGCTGCCATGGCCATTTTCAAATTTGACCAAAACTGAATTCCTAGCACTACCGGATGATACTTTCATTAAAGGATATGAAAAATTAATTGATACATCATTAAAGGCACTTTTGGGCGTCGCAAGACCACAAGATATAGGCACGTTCCTTGAAGATTCATTAATATCAATGAATTGGTGGGACAAACTGTCAAAAGAAGAAATAGAACTACTTCTTGAAGTGGGAAAACGAATTGGTGAACCGAGCATCAAGACGGGCAGGTCGGGTACGGGTTATGCCCCATATATGGGACACCTCACTCCTCAGCATTTACCAATGTTGGCCATCCATCCACAATTTTCTGAATTTACGGCAGAATTTGCCGTTGCCGAACTATTTGGTGTTGCTTTATCGCAAATAGACATATCTATATCACCAGATGGTAAAAAATCTGCCACTACGCGAGCATTGTCGGATAATGAGATAGCGGCAATAATGAAATTTATGAGATGGATGTATCCAAATCAAATGTTGGGCGAAAAAATGGAGACAATGCAGTGATTTACATAGAAAATGATAATCAAATAAAGTGGGAGAATTTTGTTAATAAAATGTTTGGAGTGTTTCCAGTCAACCTCACCAACACTGGTAATCTATCAATCGACCAGGCAATTGGGTTTATGCAAAAACAACAATATGGAGTTGACACCTACGCCGACATGAGAATGACCAAGGGCGAAGAATTCTTTGGAATTGACAATACTGGCCGAGGCAACATTATTCGTGATAGCGAATATATGAGTTACCTACTTCTAAAATACGGTATGATTAATATTGCTCCAGAAAATAGACAGCAGTATTGGTCGACACCCGAGGGCAAAGAGGTTTTTCGTTCCATAACAAACGAACTTGCCGACAAAATGCTTGTCCCTTTTGAACTATAATCATATATAACGAGTGGAGAATTATATGGGTGAATACAATATCAAAGCACCACAGGATGCAATAATCCCAGATATATTTCCTCAGGAACGCATTACTGGAGACATTCTCAAGGGTCATGGTCCGCGTCGTGGCAATCTAGAACGCCTCCTTCGATACTGGCGTCCAATCATGCGTAAACCAGGTGGCTTTAGGCGGTGCAAGGTCATCCTCGCAGACCATCCTGAATTATTCCCACTAAACAACATTTGCGCTTGGCTCCACCACGAAACTACGGGATTGTGGCCAAACGAAGGATGCCACCATCCCACCATGAAAAACTGCCGTCGCAAACTAAAAAAAGGCGTAAATGGTTCACTTTTCTCAGATTCACAATTCAATAATCGTCTTCGTAAATTAAATGGTCCTGATAAGAAATCAGCAGACGATGTATTTTTTTGGGACGAATGGAATACAAAAGGTTTACAGCCTTACGAGAATGACGAGAATCCAGTAGTCACTACAGAGGATATAAAACATGCTATTTTAGTATTAGTTGACTTCTCTACAATGGAGCCAGACTTCTGTGACTACCTTCGCGACGATTCTCAATGGGATTACGAAGGCGAAATGGACGATGGTGCAATGTTTAAGTCCGCTGTTCCACCAAGCGAGGATTGTGGATGCGATAAATGATTATTTACGATTTGCAGAAACCGAGTAAATGTTGCCCAAATTCCGTGGTTACTGTTCGTCGTCATATCGTCGAAACGAACCGCCAGCCACAGGGCGGAAGCATTCTTTTTTCTCAAAAGGCCGTAAATCCAGAAATAGTCACATACAAAGCACTTTCTCAGTCCCACGGAACTAGATTTAAGTACGAAGTTAAAAGAGTAGGGCTGGTTGGCTCTAGTGGGAAATTGGGACAAACACTACAGGCTGCTGGTTCCTATGTCCTTCCTGGAGATTCGTCTCCATTGCGTAGCCCGGTTAGGTCCGGTCTATTCACGGCAATAACTCCCGGAGTACCTAACTTCAGTAGGCCACGCGGCCCCAAGAGGGACAGAACAGCAAGATGCCCTGAAGGATATCAATACGGTGGTCGTTTTACTAATAACGAACTATCCACATGTGGAGCCCAACTATTTGACATTCCAGGACCACTGGGGGTCGTTATTGGCGTAATTGCCCGAGCACTTCGTCGTGGCGAACGAGCCGTAGCCGATGCCATGCAAGGGACCCCATTGACCCCTGGGGATTATGGTGGCAGCCTCATAGATTCACGTCGACCACAAATACCGCGCGTCGCAGACGCTAATCCAGCCTCACGGATGGCCGAAATTACCCGCCTTGCAAAAGAGATGGGCGCTCCCAAAATCAATGCTTCACGCATGGTGCGTCGTGATGGATTTGTTCTTGAACCAGTAGTAACACCAAGAGTCCTTCGCGCAATTCCAGACAACAGAGACATGGAGGGTGCCGCATATCTTATGCGAATCAACGACCTTCCAAGCCTGGGTCAAGATGAATTAGGACTTCTTTCCAATACTGGAGTAACTAATCTAACCTATGTTCTTCCAGGTGGCTCAACAATCACTCTCGAAAAGGTACGCTCATTAACCGTTGGCGAGCGCCGCAAACTTGGTAGAACAGTCAATTCAGCAGCAGCGATTGATAATTCAGAAAATCCAACCGCCCGTCTCATGAAGGTAGCCCAAGAAACTGGCGATGGTATTAAGTATTCCGAAAATTTTGTAAGCGTGAATAGACCCCATGAAATTGTTAGGGGTAGAAATGGGAAAAAGACGGAACGGTGGGTTCGTGAACTTCTTGACGGCATCCCAGTGGCAGAAACAGCGCCATCACGTGAGACTTCGTCTGTTGCCGCAATAGCCGACAAGATTAAAGACGTAGATGAGGCTGCAGCCTTTATTGAGCAGGGTGGAAGCCTGGCAAGAATTTCGCCGGATATTCTTCAGCAGGCCCTCACAAAAAACAATTTATTCCGCTTGCGAGATATGGGCAATGGAGTCACTCGGCTTGATGGCCCTAGAGGCAAAACTTATTCAATTTATCAATCTCGCAATGAGTTTGACCATATCAATAGCACTTATGCTTCCGATATTCAACAACATCTGGGCCTAGAGTCGCCAGATGTGTATCCGATTGGTTCGGGTAGTCGCCGTAATTATCTTATGGATTCGACACTAAATACCTACCCTGGAATAACTCCACGTCGAGACATTCCAATGAATCAAGTTAGTCCAAAAAAAATGGCATCACTATTTGTCTCTGACTATTTGAGTGCCAATAGAAACAGAAATCCGCTGTCAATAGAAGTGATGCAATTAGCGGACGAAAATGTTCCAGTAGTCAATTCCTTTGACTCAGAATTAACAGACTTGGCTAAAATAAAGATTGCAGACCGTAATAAGGGCGCAATTGAAGACATGCGCTCATTGTCTGCCAATGGCGTTTTCGGCAAATATTATGCTGAACTTAAAAAATCACAGCAAAATCAGTACATTACTGAAATTAGGGAATTAATTGCACGGGCTCGCCTATTTAATTTTGTAAACTTTAAAGAGAGACTTCAGCGTGATGGCGCGCTTTCCGATGCGGAACTTGCACATGTTGACATTATTAATACAATCAGCAAGCAAAGGCTGAATATTCTCGAAAATCAACAGGAAAGACTTGTTGAAATACTCGGAGGTAACAAGTGAAAAATTACGCCATCCTTAGAGACGCGGTCGAGGAAAAAGTATTTGGCCTCGTCATTGAAAAAGATGGTGGTTTTCGTTTCTACGGAGCCGATGACAGAGCAAAAGAGTGGGCTAATTGGGCTAACTCGACATCACTCAAGTCCCTACAAGAAGCACTTCCGGTTGGCGTCATTGCCACCGACAAGCGTCCATTAGTGAATGATACTGAATTATTTATTGAATCACTTATTGAATCTGCATCAAATGCTGGCGAAATAAAGAAGCCGACTTTTTCATACAAGAGTTCATATGTTACTAGAGCAAACTCATCAACCCCGTCAGCCCGAGATTTTCAACTGCGTTCGTTCAATATCGACGCCAGACAGAATGCCATCAACTTCAAGGTTTACGCATTTAAGAATGACCAGAAGTCATCTTCGCTAATGGCGAAAATTCGTTCGGCTGGTCTTGGCTTCAATGAAAAAACCGGTGAATTCAGAAGCAATGACATAACAATTTCTCATTCCTCGCTACAGCAGAATATCGAAACTACATACACCAAGTCGCTACAGCGCAATATTGGTTTCAATGTCATGGCAGCCAAGAATGTTTATGCTAAATCACTCAGTCCTTTCTATACGCACCCCAAAGTCATTGAACTCAAAAGACTCGGTGGTGCAATTGGTCCAAAGTTGGGTCGTGGACTACGTTCCGCTCCGATGGGAATGGTATTCGTCGACGTTACCGGAGCGATTGATGCTGACAAGGATGGCATTGTCTTTGAGGGTAAGCCTGGATTAGAACGACCAATTATTCCTAAATTCATTCTTCCAGAAGGTGTCGGTCGTCGTGTGGCTTCACTGATTGGTGGAGCAGCAGAACAGAATGAAAAGAATCGCCGCTCGGGCGCGAATGGTGGTGGAGTAATTGACGAGGCAAAACTTCGCAGTATTCTCGGAACTGACGCCTCATCCCTCAATAAATTAAATGCTCCTTCTCCGTTGACTGATAGCGATAACGCAAATGCCACTGGCATGCGTTCTATTGCTGGGAACATTAGAAGTCGACGTGATGCGATTATCGCTAAACGTACTGGCTCGATAGACCTGTCTAGGGTTGGGCGTGGTGAAAAGACTCAGTTGAATACCGGCGATTCGCGCGCTGTTGAAAAAATGACATGGGATGATTCGGCAAAGGAATTAATTGTCACGTTTGCTGGTGGTCGCACATATACGTACAACAACGTCGACGACAGTTGGGTTGATGAACTAGAGAAAAATCCTGATGCACTCGGTCGCATCATGAATGACATCAAGAAGGCTGGATACGATTTCACTTCAGGTGGAACCCACGCTCCAGACAAAACGCTTGCCAGCAGAATGCAGGGTCGCCGTGAGGCGGCAGGAATGCGCTCGGCTAGAACCGGCAACAATAACCCGCTCAAGCAATCCGAAGTAGATGAACTTTTCTTCGACAATGCTGCATGGTCAAATGATGCGCTTCAGTTCGGTATAGATACGGACTCTCGTGGGAATTATGATATTGAGGGAAATAATCCATTGTCAGATGTTTTGTATCGAGAATTCCCCGGCAGATTCAATGTAGATGAAGGTGGCAGAGTCGGAGTACCACGCCAAGACCCTGAAGTTGTTTTTGATTCCTCAAACATGAGCGATGAAGAACTTGCTCTTTTCACTGACATTCTCGCAGAAAATGACCCTGCAGTCTTGAAAGATTTCCCTACTAGTTCAGGTACTGGCATGTCCTCTCGCAAGGGACCAGACGCGACTACTAAAAAGACGAATTTGTCCGAAACGAAGTGGAAAGGCAAGCGTCTTTCAGATGATTTGCTAAGTAGGGAAGATTTAAGTGGAGAAGACCTTTCTGGTGCCAATCTCGAAGGTGTGAATTTAAGTAATAAAAACTTCACTGGAGCGAATTTAAGCGAAGCCAATTTATATGAAGCCAATTTGCAAGGCGCCCGCCTCGTAGATGCTGACCTTTATGCAGCCGATTTAATTAAAGCAAATCTCGAAGATGCAAATCTCGAAGGCGCACGTCTAGAGTATGCCGATTTGCGTGAAGCAAATTTATTAGATGCCAATTTGAATGGAGTAAATTTAAACGATGCTCAACTTGGTTTTGCAAATCTAGACAAGGTTGACCTTGGGGGCGCCAAACTCAGTGGCGCTGACCTAACTGGGGCATCATTATGGAAAGCAAATCTTGAAAATGTAGACCTGAGTAATGCTTATTTAGGCAATATTAAATATATGACAAATGCCAAACTACAGGGGGCAAATCTCAGAGATGCAGACCTCAGAGGTACGGACTTGTCCATGGCAGACATGACAGATGCAGACCTCAGGAATGTCGATTTTACTGGCGCAAACCTAGATGGTGCAATTTTTTCTGGAGCAAATCTAAATGGCACAAAACTAGATAAGGGCTGGGAACAAAGCGTTGGCATGCGCTCATCAAGGAAGCCAAGCAATAATGACTTTGACACGAATAGATTTCTTCCCTCATTGGCTGACAGAGAAAACTACGTTGCTAGTGACGAATACGAAGCAGACCTAGAGGATTGGCTCACTCGTTTTCCAAGAAAGACAGAAGCGGATTTCCGACGCAGCAAGACGTTCATGGAAAACGTAAGCATGTTTAATCCAGGCCCGGATGTCTCTGAATTCTCAAGAGAAGCAGACATTTACGACGGATGGTCTCCTGAGGAAATTGATTCAGGCCTACCCGACACTCTCTGGCGAGGTATGAGTTCACGTACTAGTGGCCTCACTCCAGAAGGCAAACGCGATATTAATGACGCAACAAAGAAGTTGTCAGATTTCTCGCGCAATTCAGCGTTTGGTGACGTGTATCCAGGTGCAGAAAAATTTGACAGCAATAAGAGACTGCATCAATCCATTAGTGACATGTTCGAGGATGCAGACATGCCTTCGCAACGTGTTCAAGATGTTCTCAATGCCATACAGGCACTTAAAGAAGTCTTTGGTGAGGATTCCGACGTTGGAATTAGCGACCGCGTTGAGTACGCATTAGACTATATCGCCCCAACATTTGACTCACGCGTTGCATTGAGCGGTGGCGTTCGACGTAGTAGCGGTAGTGTTGCCCCCAATTCAGGCATGGGTTCACGCACTAGTGGCGCTGTACGACCCGCTGGATTTACTCAGCGTTCACGCACGGCAATGCTGGAAAGAACAGCAATCGGCTCACCAACAGGAATGCGTTCTGCCCGGAAGAGTGCGCTCTACAAGGCGCATGAGATAAGTCCAGGGCAACAGAGGGCTTCTGCTAATGATGGGCAATTATGGGAAACCCTATCGCCCGCAGATAGGCAGTTATTTGCCGAAAGGGCACGTGCGCGTGAAAGCGAACTTATCGACATGTTGTTCGACAAGTTTGATATTCCAGTCAATGGAACAGATAGACGTCTTCTTGACGAGACGTTGCCAGCAAAAGAACGTGCAAAAATAATGAAACAAACAGGGGGAGGAAATCCGTGGGTTGTCGCAAACCAAGATGCCTATGGTCATTTCCTTCTTGCAGAAGAAGGGCTTAAGCCTTTATTTTCTGGCGAGTATGGCGTTCAGAAAAAAGCAAAAGAACTAGCCAAGGAAGCGCGTGAGCATCTTGCCAAGGGCGAAATAAAAGAACATAAAGAAAAAGTCACAAAACTAACCACCCTTCTGCGTCTATCCGATGACCTGGAGACGCTTAGTGCAGCGCGCATACAGGGAGATGCCGATGATTCACTCATTGACAAAAATGACTCATACGACTTCGCCATTGACCATTTACATCCAGTTTCCAAGGCAAGAATTATGGACATTGGCGCAACGACGACGACTAAGGGCAAGAACTCTGCCCCAGTGGAGAAAATAAATCCCTATTCAAAGTCTGGCTCGAATAGGCCTTTTGAGTTCAATTTTTCTAAAGCACAAATGGCTGCAACTTCAACCGCAATCAATGTACCTGGACGTCCATTAAGCGAAAAAGACGACATTCTTCGTTCTGCTGGAGTTCCTGGAGATGACGTCAAGGTAAAGAAAGCAAGCAGAGTTGGTGGATTACTTGATTTCTTACGTACAAAAACACAAGACCTAAGTAAGGCTGACGAAAAAGCCAAAGAACGCCGAATCAAAAAGATGCGCCAACAAGGCATAAACATTGGTTCAGTACAGGTTGGCGAGCGAAAGACTGACAGGCCGTCACTCCTTGACAAGCGAGCAATGAAGATAAGCCGTATTGCTCGAAAGAAACTACTCAATGCGAAGGCTCGCAAGATGGACGCTCTTGATAAGAGTGCGGCAGGCAACAACGACTCCGTGCCATTAATTGCTTCTGCTGAGTCTGGTGCAAGAATGCTGACACCAGGTGGCATCCTTGCTCTTTCTAAAGACCTCAAAGTAGGCGAAAGAGAATGGAAAAAGGCCTACAACAGTAAGGGGCGAAATGACAGCGGACACTCCCTCGCATTTGCATGGGAAGCGGCGGGCATGAATGGAACTCCAAACCCAATTAATGAAGAAGAATATAGCGCACTCCTTGCTGCCGGTTGGATGCCAATCAAACGTGGAACTGGTGCTCGTGGTTATGCAATTTCGTACATGGACCATCCAAAGCGATTTCTCCCACCCGCTGGCGAAGCATATGGTCCTGGTGAATACTGGTCAACTGGTCCAAGTACTGCTTGGATTGGAGGGTACTATCCAGACCCAGGCGAACTTGGTGACGGACCAGGAGGAATTGCTGGCCTACTACCCCCGACCGCCAAAATTATGAAATCTAGCGAACTTAATACCATTCGTGAACAGCATCGTGCGTTTTCTTCACCCATTCTTGGAAACTTCTCTGGTTATCCAGAGGGAGAATTAGAAAAAACCCCACAACAAGATTTTGTTGACCAATTAGTTAGTGACGTTTTTGGAAAAATTCCACGAGATTCAGAAGTTTGGGATTCGGCCATTGGAGGAATGACATTGCAGTTAATTAGTGCACTTGAATCGAATCCATCGCCAGAAGAATATAAGAAATTGCGAAATGCGCTATTCCGCCTAACCACCCTGGTTAATCAACACGAAAACGTTTATGGTCCAATATTTGGTGCTGACGCCCTAGATGTTGGAGGTGATGTAATGTTGCTCATGAACCGTGCAGCGGTTTCGGTATTTGCTGACCCACTTCCAGTTGATGAGATTCTTTCACTCTCTCAAGGACGAGGTCTTTCGCCGGGATACGTAGTACCAGGACGTAAGTAACTAGGACAAGGAAAATAAAATGGCACAAAAAGTAGACCCACGAGAAGAATTTCATCTAGCACATAACCTCATAGGTTTGCTTATGACATTCCCTCCATTTTCAATTGACCAAGATATGAGAAAGCAGTTTCAGAATGAATCAGTTCTAGCAATTGAAAGTCTTGTTCAATCTAGTGCTAGTGATTCCGAATGGAATTCAGTACATGACACGCTAATGGAAAAGTACGCTACCGAACTAGAGGAAGCGTCATTATGGAATGCTAGAAGTAGCGGAGACACGGAAGAGGCGAAAAAGTTGGCGTTGGCCTTGGAGGGTAAGACCCCAGAAGAAATCAAAACTTATTTGTTCTTGTCCTGAATATCACTGCTTTAGGTGGATTGAAAATGGCTGCTCTATCATCGAAAACTATGTCCAAGATGAGGGCATTGCGTCAAGCACAAAAACTTGGTTGCTCTGGTGCTCATCAAATGGACGACGGAGCATGGCATCCATGTAGTAATCATGACGACTACGTCAGTGCAAAAAAGCGCATTCAGTCATCGTCCGTAATAGGGACTCCCCCACAACGAGATGCTCGTGGTTCTAATAAGATTAAAAAACAGTGGGAAACTCTAGGACAACGACCAATATCTGCAATTGACAATATCCAGGGTGGTGGCATTGTCGCCGGAGCGCCGTCTGCGCTTATTGGTGGAGGAATGGGCACAAAGTCCCTCGGGTGGGCGCCCAACGATAATGACCCAGATGTATTTAGCGATGTAGAAGTGGCGCGTAATAGGTCTCGTCAATTGGGATGTATCGGTGTTAGTCGAAGAATTTCTCGTGGTGGCAAGACTGTCTGGATGCCATGTACCAACATGAGCGACTATGCCCGCCTTGCCGGAACCACATCCCTTGGGCGTCGCCATATGCGCCAAGCAGCAGAACGAACAATCACTGAGGCTTTCAAGAAGTTAAAACCAAAGCCCAAACGCGAGCGAAGTAAATCGCTATTTTCTGAACTCCACCTAGAAACACACAAGAAAGTTCTAGCAGCGCAAGTTAATGGCGCACAGGTTGCTGAGATGGAATTTAAAGGACTTGGGCCAAAATTAGGAAGAGGCCTACGGTCCGCCCCTCCCGGTATGGTGTTTATCGACGTCACAGGAGCAATTGACGCCGACAAAGACGGAATTGTTTTTGAAGGGAAGCCGCTCGAAAGACCTATTATTCCAAGATTCACTATTCCTGAAAGTCTTGCAGGGCGTGTTTCTAAACTTATGGAAGGAACCGCTGAGCAAAACGAAAAGAATAGGCGTCTCAGCAGTGACCCTATGGCTGGCGCGATTACTGAACGTGATGTTCAAAATTTAGTTAGCAATCTTGGAGTTGGCTCATCTGGATTATCTAGTAGTCGACGAACAAGAGAGTGGGCAGAAAATACCGTACTTACTCCAGGAGTTCTTCCTCCAGTTGATGCTGGAGTTTCAATACCCAAGAAGTTTGTCAGAGCGGCTAAAGGTACAGTCAGGGCAAGAACTTGGCCAATGCGTAACGTTTCTGGAAAATATGAGAATAACAGTAACGAGCAACTGAAGTGGCTGGTTGATGACAACGTCATATCTAGCCCTGGCACGCTTCGTACTGCTCTAGAAAAAAGCCCCTACTTGGTTGGGTCACCAAAAAATCTTTCACGACGCATTGAGGACGCAGAAATTGATTACGATGCTGGTCAACAACTTGCTCGGTCATTAAAAGACCAAATCGACACAAATCCTGCGGTAGCGAATTTTATTCGGAGATATGGTCTTCCGGTCATGGTTGTGACAAACCATCAACCCAACACTGAAACTGCAAACTTTGGTCCGACCTCATGGATGTCAACAATGGCTGGGTGGGCGCCTCAGGGCTTCATAGGTTTTAATGCGGCAACCTTCCCAAGTTCTTCATTCTATGCAAACGGCGGACATCGTGACACTGACAATGTCATGAACATGCGACACGAATTGGCCCATGCATGGGAAACAATGGCCGCCAAAACAAACGATAAAGCAAAAGAACATTACATTGCACAATTTGCTGAAATGTTTCAAGGTCTGCAAGAAATTGAAGACAGAGGAGAAGCAACATTCAGAACTTCTTATCACGAGGCCGCATGGGGAACTGATGACGAGCATGAATCGGCATTAAGAATAAGCAACTATGCGGAAACTGCTCGCATTGAATGGTTTGCCGAAGCATTCGCCCATGCGACTGATGGCGATGCAAACAATCGCAACAGAGTGGACAATCTCTCAAAGCAAAATATGGCAGCGGTTCTTGGTTTAGATATGTGGGAATTGGAATCAATGCTCGGTGGGAATGGCTTCTCTTCTTTTGATGACGACCCATTCTCTGGGGGTATGGCTTCATCGCAAAGATTTGGAAATTCGATTTTCCCATCATCAGATAATTTAGACTCGAAAGAATATGTTGATTGGCTAAATCAAAATCCTGGATATATTGACGATGCTCCATTAGAGATGCTGTTGCGAACAGGCTCTGAATCACTTAACGAAAATCGTCGCATGGGCATGCGCTCGTCCACGGGCCTACTAGGCAAAGACGAACAACGCGCACGAGCAATAATTTTCGACAGGGTAGATAAAAGCAAACTTGGCAAACAGCAACCCACATATCATCACGTTGGGGGCATCCCTGGTTCGGGTAAATCTACACTAGTCACTACTGGGGTTCTTGGTGTACCAAATAGTAACAACGCTTTTCATATTGACCCAGATGAGATAAAAACACACATGGACGGGTGGGGTGGTGGGCGTGGCGCTCAAGCCTTGCACCCACGCTCACGACGCTTGACCGACCTATTTATGGCCGAAGCGGCAGAATCGCATGGAGATGTTGTCGTTCAAGGAATAGGCAAACGAACAGAACATCTTGCAATGATGCGTGATGCTGGATACAGAACTGTTGGCCATTTTGTCTACGTCCCATCCAAGGAAGCGGATGCAAATATTAGCAAGCGTGCGGAGAATGGCGGAGCAATTCTTGGTAATGGATATGGTAGTCACATATCGGATGAGTTGCGTTCACGAGGAACTATTTCCAGACAAATAACGTCTGGTCTTTATGACGAATTTTATCTTTGGGATAATACTGGGCGCACTCCGAAAATTGCTGCAGAACGCCGCCAGGATGGGACATTCATTATTCATGACCAAAAAGTTTGGGATAAGTTTTTTGGGGACAAGAAGTATGGCGCTGGTTCATTGAGTAATGCCGAATGGGCAAAACAATACTTTGAAGAGAGAATGCCAGAATCTGGCGGAATGAGTTCCAGCAGGGGCGTTCGAAGAAATTCAATATCGCTAAATTCAGTAAATAATATTCTTGAAAATTCAAATTTCTTGCCGGATATATCGGCAAAAGAAGATGCTCGTTTATTGAACGGTCTACTCAAACGAGATAATGGCCGCACTTTACTAAGCGACCACAAGTTGGAAAATATGGATGTATCAAACCTCTACATCTCATTTCCTGAATTTAATAACGTTGACATCGAGAATTGCGACATAACAAATGGCGTGATGTCTAATGGAACTTTTATAAACCTATCCGCTAGAGACATAGACATGACGAACGGAGACTTCTCTCATTCATTTTTTGCCAATTCATCCATTGATGGCTCTTATCTGGCTGGTTCAAATTTCTCAAATAGTATCATCGTTGGGAATTTGTCTCTAAAAAATACAGACCTTCGTGGTGCAAATCTATCAAATTTAACTTTCTCTGACGAAAACGGATATGCGACTATTGACCTAGAGGGCTCCATGCTTGATGGTGCCTACTTAGGGAACACTGACCTGACCCGATTAGTCGCCAATGAGAATACTGAATGGGGCGACGTAAACGTTGGATACATGAACTCTACAATACCGCGCAGTCTTCGTTCTGAAGGACTTAAGGAAGAAGAAAGACTCAACTCGCTCCACCTTATGGGCGCAGGAGAAATACATGGGGCATTCAATGATGCACTTATAGATGTCAACTCCTCTAAGGACAAAGCCACAAAAATTAGTGCGCTCAACAATATTGATGCCATACATTCTCATCTTTCTGGTATTAACACAGAACTGATGACAATGGAGGATGACCGACGACTCACTCTTGAAAGATTTAATTCAACAACATCGCAATTGCTCTCGATGAAAAACAGTAAATTGAGCGACGGTTCTTTAATTAACCCAGTCAAATTTATTGAATCTAACGATATTGCAGGATGGGTAAAAGAAGTCAATTCGACCAGAGAGAAAAATCCATCAGCGTTTAAGGATATGCCTCCGAATAAGTTATTGGCAGATGCATCGCAGATACACAGAGAGCAACAAATATTACTTGATTCTTTAAATAAGTTTGACTCTGAAATATCTGAGGCAAAACAAAAACAAACTCTTCTTTCTTCTATTAACGCAATATTGTTTGCAGATAAAGACAATGTTTTTGGTACAAAATTAACAATTCCAAAAAAAGCAAATCGTGTTAAATCAAATCGAGCCCATATTGCTACAGTGCGGGAACAGGTTTCCAATAACACAATCAAAGACAACAGAAATGATTTGAACCCGCGAGCCGTAAAGATGCTCAAGCAATTTAGTGGAATTGTTGCGGGCGATACCGTCGGTATGCGGTCAGCCAAGGCAACAAATGACAGCAAAAAAGCAGAAGACAAAATTGAAGAAATGTATTCAAAATTGTCAGACGCAATACTTGCCTCGCTGGATGAAGCAGACGGGGACAAATGGGTTAGGCCATGGAACCTAGGGGCTCTGCTTCCCCGAAATGCGAAGACCAAACAGGCCTATCGTGGTTCCAATATATTTAATCTTGGAATAACGCAAACAGATTCTAACCATACGCACCCAATGTGGGGCACATACAAGATGTGGCAAGAACTTGGTGGTCAAGTTCAAAAGGGCGAACGTGGGACAATTATTGTCCATTGGTCATCAATGGAGAAAGAGATTATTGGTCCAAACGGGACAATAGAAACACGTAGGTACATGAGACCGCGACTCCACAATGTTTTTAATATTGACCAAGTGTCTGGCGTCGACCCAGAAAAGTATGCGCTACCGGTTCTTAGCGATGAACAACGAGTTCAGCGCATGGACTCCATAATTGAAGAACTTGGGGCCACGATTCGTGAGTCAACGAATATGCCAACTAGAAATGGCGGATTTGGTCTGCGTGCTTTTTACAATCCAACAGATGACTCCATAAGTCTGCCCCCATTCTCCACATTCACTGAGCCGCTTGGCTATTACCAGACGGCGATGCATGAACTTGTTCACTGGACCGGGCATAGTCAGCGACTCAATAGGCTTGATATGAATGAGTTTGGTAATCAGGACTACGCGTACGAAGAGTTAGTGGCTGAATTTGGTTCAGCCTTTCTTATGGGCGTGCTTGGTATGGAAGCAGAACCGCAGCAAAACCACTCTGAATACATCAAGGGTTGGAAGAGAAAAATAAAAGATGACCCAGATACTGTCAAGAATGCTATCTCGGATGCGCAAAAAGCCGTAAATTACATCCTCAATAACTCACCGACATTTCGCGATGAAAATGGAATGAATGATGTGAATTCTGATGCAATTGATTCTGATGGAACCCTTCCTGTTGCTGAGGAAATGGGTGACATTGTAAAAAATATAGTATCCCCATCAAGTGATGTCCCTGGTCTAATTTCTCCTGGTCGCGATATGGTCGGCATGCGTTCTAAAATAGTTTCTGAATGGCTGGATGTAACTGCTCATGATTCATTTGGTGAAGCGGGTTCAGAATTACGAAATACTTTTGGGCGGACAGACTTGGAAAAGTTGCAGAAAGTATTGCAAGACGAAAAATCCGTTTTATCAAAAACTATTGATGAATGGCAAAAAACAGGCATATGGAATGGGGAAACAAATGGCGTCGCATTGCCACGAACGCAATATCCAAAAAAAGGCATAACCCGAAATATCTCAGCAGAAGAATCAAGCGGGATGGGCGACAAGGACGCTTTGGGTTCCATATTTAATGGCTATCTATCTCAAATTGAAAAACAACTCGAACACGTAAACGACCGAATTGCCAATTTGGACAGAATGGAAAACGATGGAGATATTGCACATATAAATGCAATATCAATCGTTGACCTACCAAATTTTGCAGCCCTCGCCGAACGTGGTAAGCAAATAAGAGAATCACGTGGCTCGATGGAGGACAGGGCATGGTCGTTAACTAAAGACGACCCCGATGCGACGTGGTTGGTTCATACTGGCGTACCAGTACTTGACGGTGGCGTTCTTGACCCATCATTCACGCTGCCCAAGGGCGGCGATGGGACTTATGCACGTCAAGGCATGGATACTCAGAGGCTCAATGCCATAACCCGAAACAGTATCATCAACCGCTACGAGGAGGCGGAGCAGGATTTGAACGCTTATCAACTTGCGTTGAAAGAATATGATGAAACTGGAGTTTGGGATGGGCCAAAGTTGGCTCAAAACACAAGAGTTCCAGGTAGGGATATTGGTCATAGGGACTATGGCACCTACATAGAAGGCCAAGATGATGAACGCATTAATCCTGAATATTTAAGAGATTTGGCGCGTCGCTATATTGATAATGGGAAAATAGTAATGGCTCGGTATGAATATGCTTATCCGCTAGCAAAAGCAGGAAAAGAACATCTCAGTTACAGCCATGTATCACAAGGACCTAGTACTGGATATGTACGCAACGACTTCCCAACAAGTAAAACATATCTCGTAAGAGTCCCCAAGACAGAAGTAGTGGAAGGGTTTCCGTCTCAGGAATATCAAATTTTTGGGGTCAGAACACCAATAGCAAGTTTTGAAGTACCCAATCAGTTCAATTCTCCCAATGTGTACGAAGCACAGGACGCTGCTATTGCTCTATTTGAGCAGGCCGCACAGAAATATGTTTCAAAAGATAAATTGCCATCCGGGATGCTTTCTCGTCGTGATTTGATTTCACTGCATGGGAAAACACTCCAAGAAGTACTAAATGCATTAGAGATTGACGATGCCGAAAGCATGCGCGGCTTTGAGGAATTAGAAACAGCAATTGACAAACTTGACGACCGTAAAATAAGAAAAGCCCCATTTCATCCAGCGGTGAAAGATTCGGTCAATGACATTATTGATTCAATTGCAGTCAGCGTATCTTCTGATGGAATCATAATGCTTCATTCAAAACCAAATCCAATATTTCAAAAAGAATACCCAGTTCAACGAGACTGGAGACTGATTGAATTAACAAAACCAGAAAATGTTGAAGCAGCCTTAAAGAAGGCATTGGAAAATCAATTTACAACAAAAGAAGATGGTGAATGGATTAACTACTACTCCCCTGCGGGAGAATTAGTGGCGCGTAAACGCTATACGGGAGAAACTGGAAATCCGGAGTCAATAGAAGGTATGTATAATGTCGCAGAATGGGAGATATTGGATGAGAAATACGCCGATATTCTTGGTGGCGACGGTGGTGAGTTGTCAAGATTTGAAGATTTTTTAAGAAATTTACTTAAAAAACTTTCCAAAGGCAGTCGGGTTAGTCCTGTGAAAGCAATAGAGCGTATTCCAATAAACAATTTATTTGTAGGTTCTTTTCTTGCTTCATTAATTAATCCAGAGGCAGGAGACATGGGCGGTCGAGATGGATTGCATGATGCCTTCGGTCATTTTGCTATGGGCAGGGGTGTCGATAGGCATGGCGAGTGGGCAAATGCTCTTGCAATAATGTCATTAGTTGACCATCCTGATTTTGATGCAACCCCAGCAGAAAGGAATGCTGTAAAACAAGCATGGTTTGGCGAATACGGTTTATATTTTATTACCAACTTCAATGAAGATGTAACAATGGAGCCGTCGGAACTTTGGGGCGCAATAGCCAATTATGTAGGAAATTTTGATGACATTTTAAAAATTTTAGATGATTCTCCACGTTCCTCTAGTGGCATGTCATCGCGCTCGATGCCAATTGGTCGGGTGAGTGACTTAATGCTTAGGGAAATATCGGACCAAGAAATTTTGCACAATAAGAAACGTGCCCTAATTATTCGTGCACAGAATAATCCCGGCGTTCTTTCTAGTTCAGAAGATTACAGAATGTCACATACCGCTCCACTGCGTGATGCTGGGGCGCCATTAAGCGACCTGACAGGAAACGGGATATACCCAGAAGACGTATATACGGATGATGGTTACAGAATGTATAGCCACGGGCAGATGTTGCTGAATAGCAAGATGTTCAAGTTGATTAAAGACATGCGCGGAAAGCCCGAGAAGGAAATAACCATCTATCGCGCTGTTCCCAAGAATGTTGGCGATGATATAAATGCAGGTGATTGGGTTTCTCCGTTACGCGAATACGCCCAATATCACGGCGAATCCAATCTTGATGGGGATTACAAGATTGTTTCTAAGAAAGTCAAAGCCGGAGAAATCTTTACCGAAGGTAATTCATGGCTGGAATGGGGCTACTCTCCTTCTGACGACAGCAGAACTGGAATGTCTTCTGTCATGACGCCAACAAGACCAACGATTCCACCGCCTCCCGGAGCGCCAACAGGACAGGCAATTCAGAAGCCAGAAATAACACCATCAACCAGGCCAACATTGTCGTTGACTCAAGAGGCCGTCGAGGCCATTGAAGATTTCAGAAACGCTATTAAGGTCGACAGCAATGACCCTTACACGTTGAACGGGTCGTCTTTTGTGGGCCAACTTGACGGCATCTTTGCACAAACATTTTTATCAGATTTGCCAGAAGGACATAACATCCTCATAAGAGATGTCCCGATTACGAGCAAGACAAAGGCAATTCCCTACGCCGTTGCAACAAAAATCAATGGAGCATTAGTTGTTAAGCAAATTACGCAAGAAACATACGACTATCTCTACAGAGTACGAAAACTTGATAAACGATTGCATCAACAGAACAATATAAGTTCCTTGGAGCAAATGAACCTAAAAGCAATTGAATACGAAATAGCAAATATTGCAGAACTTTCAAAAAAATACAAAATGAAAGTGCCTCAACTTTTATTAATAGACGCAGCAAATGAAAACGATAAATTTTCGCAAGAAAAATATGGTAATCCAAACTTTGTTTCTGCCGCAACAATGAGTGCTAATGGAGTAATGACGGTTTATAACGGCGCTCTGCCGAGCGTCCATACTCTGCGTCACGAATGGGGTCATTCTTTTGACAGGGTCGCTGAACGAATTTCAGAAGATGCCGGAGGAATATTTGGAATCATAAAGCAGTGGCATCATGAAAAAATATCGGACGGCGTAGCATGGAGAAACGCCTCGGATGGGGATAAAAGAACTTCACAAGAATGGAAAAATGAGTTTCTTGGCAAAGGTTGGACTATTAAGTTTGTGAGCAGGCGTTTTACTGCGGGAACAGATGGGGTTACTCCGTATGCCCAAACAGCGTATGATGCTGGCGAATATACTCTGATTGAAGATTTTGCTGAATCTGTAGCATTATTCCTAATCGATAGAGAAAAAGGTTATATTGGTAAAAAATTTAACGAAAATGGCATGGAGCGCGGGAATGTCAGATTTGCAACCCTCTATCCAAAGCGAGCCGAAATTCTTACTGCGCTCTTTGACCAGTCAGACGATTGGATGCGAAGCCCACAAGGAATGTCATCCAAAACCAAGAACTTTGATAGCCGTTTTGAGAAGAAGTATGGGCAAGTAAACCCAGACGGAGATGGGGATTGCTATTCTGCCGCTTTTGAATTAGCCCAAAAACTAACCAACAGATTTAGCAAAGAAGAAGGAACGGAAGTCAAAGTCGTGCATGGCATACCCCTCGGAACTGGTGGTGAGGCTGCTGGCATCAGGTATGGACATGCCTGGGTTGAAGTCGACAGGACGGCAGGAGAGATTCTGCGTCTCAATGAAAAACTACGTGTTGCCAAAACGGAGTCAGAAAAGGCTCGCATTGAGTCAAATATCAGACAGGTGCGCTTGATGGGCGAAGCAACGGTCTACGATTACTCCAATGGCGGGAAACATGAAATTCCAAAATTCTTGTACTACGCAATGGGGAATATCGACGAATCAGAAACTCGACGCTATTCAGTTGATGAGTCAAGGAAGTACGCCCTCGACACCAAGCACTACGGACCATGGAAATAAATATGGATGACGAATTAAAGAAAATTTTTAATTTACGAATTAGCGATATTGGCGCAACCGCAGCGCCATTGAATCGGCGTAAGCCCAAGAAGCAATCCAAAAGCAAGGTCAAGAAGAATCAAGATTTAGCCATATTCCTTGACAAAGACGGGAATGCCGTAGACCCTGGCTCGGCAGACATTGTTCGTGGTGAAATTTGGACGTATGACGAAAATAGTGACGTTACAAGAACGTATGTTGGCGATTCTTGGGTATCCGCAACAGATGAAGAGTCAGAGGACGACAAAGAGCAAGGGATGGATTCACTATGAAGCAGAAACCAGAAGGACAAGACGGAGAAATTACAGCAGAACAACGTCGACGTGCTACCTATTATGCGCTCAATACAATGGCGGTATCACTAGGGGAAGATGACGAAAAGGTAAGTAATTTACTTGACAAAATGCGCCTTGGTTTTAGGTCTATACCTGCTAAAAAGAATGATTCAGAAGCAGAATGACCTGTATCTGATTTTTTAGTTACTAATATAATAAAAAACTGCAATTGTTGCAATACGCTATGTTATTGATGATGTATGTTTGTATTTAAGTTTCAGGACCGGGTGCTTACCTAAGCCAGAGCAAAAGCAATAAATAACCCAACCCACTACAAAGAAACAGAAGAGGTTTCAAAATGTCAGAAGACACTTCCCGCCTGAATGAACTGCAAAGCGCACTTCGTTCAAAAATGTCAGAAAACAAGGCTATTGCCGATTCATTCCAAATTGAAAACGGTACCGTCGTTGTTTCAACCGCCCAAAAGTCAGCCTTTGACGTCAACATGAAGGACATCAGAGAAATCAAGAGCCTCATCGAGGGTCTTGAAGGAATGCGCGATGTTGACGCATGGGGTTCGGCTCCTCAGGGCTCGGTTGCTGGTGCAGCCGCCGCTGGTGGTTCGTACAGCAATAACACTCCTCAGTTCAAGTCAATCGGTGACGAATTCATCCAGTCTGCTCAGTTCAAGAGCCTTGACGGTGGACGCAACGGTGCCAACATGGCTTCGCCGTTCATCACCACCAAGACACTTACTGGCGGCAACTACAACGTGAAGGACGTCTACTCGGGTCTCCCCTCGTACGACCGCCCTTTCGGTGGAATCCAGCGTGACCCCATCGTCGTCCCCGCAATGCGTACAAAGCGCGTCCGTGACTTGTTCCCGGCCCGCACTACCACTGCCGCAATCATTGAATACTTCCGTATGACCGGTTTCGCAAACAACGCTGCTACAGTTGCACAGCGTAATAGCGACAACACCAACTTTGGTGTTAAGCCGCAATCATCCTTCACTTTCGTGGGTGAGCAGGCTCCGGTCCGCACCATCGCTCACTGGGAAGCAGCACACCGTAACGTTCTCGCCGATGAGCCGCAATTGCGTTCAATCATCGACAACGAATTGATGTACGGTCTCCGCTTGCAGGAAGATGCTCAGATTCTTTCCGGTAACGGTACTGGCGAAAACCTCCTTGGCGTTCTTAACACCACTGGTGTTCAGGAATACTCATGGTCGGACGGCGCTACCACTCCGGTTGCGGACAACAAGGCTGACGCAATCCGCCGTGCCGCAACCCTCGCATTCCTTGCCTACTACGAGCCGACCGGCGTGGTTCTCCACCCGAACGACTGGGAAGACATCGAATTGTCGAAGGATGCCTACGGTCAGTACCTCGTGGCCGTTTCGGTGGCCCTTGGTGGCGAGCCCAAGTTGTGGCGCATCCCCGTCGTCGAAACTCCCGCCATCCCCGAAGGTACCGCTCTTGTCGGTGCATTCGGTACCGGCGCACAGTTGTACGACCGTGAGCAGGCCAGCATCCGCATCAGCGAACAGCACAGCGACTTCTTCGTCCGTAACGCCATTGTGGTGTTGGCCGAACAGCGTTTGGCTCTCGCAGTCAAGCGTCCGGAAGCCTTCGTTAAGATTGATTTCGACAGAGCCCCTGCCTGATAAACGCCCTGGCGTAATTTAGTGAAGTAGGCGAACCCCCAGTACCGGTTAATCCCGGGCTGGGGGTTTTCCATTAACGCACAAATGTGAGAAAGATTTATGGGACGTAAGTTCGAAACAGAAGATGACGACATGGATTGGCAAAATCTAGAAAAAGTCGCCAAGAATTTCAAAGGCTCAGCGGATGATATAGAAGAAATCATCTATGAACTGGGACCAAAAAAGAAAAAGAAGAAACAGGTTGGTAAATACAATCTGAGAGACGATTTTTAACATTACTTTCATTAGTGTTGTAATGTATAATTTATAATGACCAAGGAGTTGCGATGCGCAAAAAAGACTTAATGTCGGCAATAATCATGATGGAAGGCTCAGGAGAGGGCAAACTGGTAAGCGCCTTAAAAGAAGCAATGGCAAATGCCGTAGTTTTGTATTTCACAGCCCATCGTGCTCACTGGAACGTTACTGGTCCTGATTTTTTTCAATACCATGCCCTATTTGCCGAAATCTATGAAGATATCTATGGTTCGATTGACCCATTTGCCGAAAACATACGCAAAATGCGAGCATTTCCTCCTGCACTAGGAGAAATGATGTCCCTGGCATCCATTTCAGACGACACCAAAGTGACCACACCACGCGAACTTGCTTCGGACTTTATGATGAAAAACACAGGCATGGTTCAACTTCTCAAAGATGTATTTACGGTCGCCGAGGATGCCAACGAGCAGGGTGTAGCGAACTTCATCGCTGAAAGAATTGACCAGCACGAAAAATGGGATTGGCAACTTCGCTCTTCCCTTGGCTAATTAAGGAATGGACATTCACATGGATGACGTTGAGTTCAAAGCAGAGAAAACTATCTCATGCCCAATTGCCACTCAGGACATACCTGTCAACTTAAAAAATAGACAGAATGCAATTGATAACGGTGGATATGGTCCGCTCAATCCGACGCAGGCAAATAATGCTTTCTGGAAAAAGAAAGCGTCTCGCTGGAATGTGACAATCGGTGAGTCAAAGAAGCAACTATGTGGCAACTGTGCTGCCTTCATTCGCACCCCGAGAATGCTTGATTGTATTGATAAGGGTCTCGGCAATGAAAAAGGCAATGCTGCATGGGATGTAATTAATGCTGGCGAACTCGGATACTGCGAGGCCTTTGACTTCAAGTGTGCATCTGCTCGAACCTGTGATGCATGGATTGTCGGCGGACCAATTACCAAGGAAAAAGGAAAGAAACAAGAAACAAAGAGTCTTGAAAATTTTCTATCCGTAGAAGAGGGTAATGCAATTGAATTTGTTGAGTCGCTAAGTAATCGTGAATTCGTGGCCCTGTTTCCAAATGAGTACACTGACGAGGCTAATGACGTCAAGTGGCTATTTGATGTTAGTTACGATTTTGCTGACCGTCTTATTAACTCTAGACATGCGGGCGCCATTTCATACAATGAAAAATCAGCAGAATTACGTGACCCAAAAGGTGGCCTAACCGCCGCTGGACGCAAGTACTTTAATAACAAAGAGGGCTTAAATCTCAAGCCTGGAGTCAAGGGTCCGGCAGATACTCCGGAAAAAATGCGACGCAAAGGTTCATTCCTCGTTCGTTTCTTCACTAATCCTTCAGGTCCGATGCAGGACGACAAGGGCAACCCAACACGCCTTGCATTGTCTGCTTCGGCATGGGGGGAGCCAGTGCCAAAGACCGTAGCAGCAGCAGCAAAACTTGCAGCAAAAGGTAGCCGTCTTCTTGAGAGATATAAGAATCTCAAAGAAGCAAAAAAGAAGAAAGATGCTTTTGGTGACATAGAAATCAAAGAACTTGGTGCTCCTGTTGCTCGACAGGCGGGCACTGTAGGTCAATCAAATGCGCCACGCAAACCGCAGACAATTGGCGGTCGTGGTGGTGGTTCTCCTGACGAGAACTATGACCCCAATTCGCGAGACGCAGATGGCGATGGCAGCGTTCAAGAGGGTACAGATTTCATGCGTTCCGCACAGCCTCGTCAAGGAACCGCCGACTCGATGGAACGTAATACCCCTAGAGCAGCAACACTCCCCGCCAAACCCCCTACTGCAGCAAAGGTCCCCGCTAAACCCTCTGTAGCCGCAACACTCCCCGCCAACCCTCCTGTCAAGCCGACAGTTTCTGGAAATATTGACTTAAGCAAGCGCAAGCCAGTGACGTTACCAAGTGGGGAACAGGCAACAGTAAGAAGCATATCAGTCGGATTCGATGATGGTGAAGTCCTCATTCCAACTATTGGGCCCAATGGAGAAAATTGGGACCCTGATACGGATGAGGGTTACGATGCCGCGGTGTCGCACTATAAAAAAACCGGTCAACACTTGGGTAAATTCAAAACACCAGACGAGGCTACGGCGTACGGCGAGTGGCTACATAATCAAGAGGCAGTACGTATTGGTGAGACTCCAGACCCACCCGCTAACACAACCAGTCGGACCTGGCAAACAGACACAGGCTCGGCGGATACCCGTGAACGTGGAATAATTCGCGAAGACCTTGAGAAAAGAGGCTTTGACGGCGAGGCATTCAGGAAATTCGTAGATGCGGAATCGCGCAAACTCAAGCCGGGTCAGAAGACAAACTGGAATCCTGGCCGTTTGCCCAATGGTGGCAAGATTGCCGCTGATGGAACCTACATTCCGCCAGACATGGTTCGTGAAGACGACAAGCGCGTAAGCGACTATTACCGCAATCGACGTGACGAGAAAAAACCAAATCGCCCGCAAGGTAGTGCCGACAGCATGGAACGGCAAGCCGAGAACGATGAACGGAACAGAACCGGACGAGGACAGGGCTACGACAAGATTAATTCTCAGGCAGAAATGGATGCCTATAGAGCATCGATGGGATTGCCCTCAATCCCATTTAAGCCAAAGCCATCGGTTGGTTCGCCAATCGCTCCGAATAAGCCAAAGCCTTCGCTCCTCATGCCTGATTTGCCCAAAAAACCTCGCACCGGATGGCTTTCCCCATATTTTGCTGGTGACTATGCCGATGATGAAGGTGGCTATTGATGATTAATCCATACTGGTACACAGGAAAAGTTCTCAATGTCGTAGACGGAGATACCGTTGACTTAATGGTCGACCTTGGTTTTAGTGTCCACCACAAAATCCGTGTACGCCTATACGGAATCAACACACCCGAATCACGCACCAAAGACGCAGCCGAAAAAGAAATGGGACTCAAGGCTAAGGAATTTACGAAAGATTGGCTACACAACCACGAGACCGTTTTTATTAAAACCATCGTTGACAAGAACGAAAAGTACGGTCGTGTACTTGCAGAACTCTACTCATCGGGCGACATCGAATCACCAACAACCGCATGCCTCAACAAAGACATCGTTGGCGCAGGATATGCACGCGAATACTTCGGTGTTGGCGACAAGACATGGACTGAATTCAAAACCAAATAAAAGTTTGGGTTGACCAAGACTTGCTTACTGGAGGAAAATAAAATGGCAGCACAAAAAGGTATTGGAGTTGTTTTTCATTGCTCAGACTGTGACCCCTATGAAGTGAGGTCTTACGGTTGGGGTGGTGAATGGCAAGGTTCAGACTGTGGCTATCACGCACTTACCGAAAACGCCAGAAAGTACATCCACGCTCACCCTGAAGAGAACCACACGTTTGAAGACATGATTGCCTTAGAGGTGGGAGACGAAGTAGTACCAGTACTCATTGATTTGGGAAACAAAATAGAATCAGGCTATGAAATAGTAAAAGATGGCGTAATCGATGCCTACCATTGGGTGGATGAAAACGGCTGCAACATAGCAGTGACTGCAGCAATCTCGGCTGGGGTTATTGCATATTTTACGCCAGCACAACCCGCAGGTGCAGCAACATCAACCACTCTATCAATTATGGCACAGCCGTTTCTTTATGTTGCAGATATGGCAACCAAGGCCGTGGCAGTAGCGGCAATGAGCGAAATCATAACGGAAGGATTTTTACTAATACCATTCGTTAGTGAGAGTATTGACCACACGCTATTAAAAAACATAATCTCGAACTGTTTAGCGAAAAGTTTAGATTCAGCAGCATTATGGGCAACGCCAGCGGGTGTTGGTATTGCAATCGGAGCAGCAGTTGCACCTGTTATCGCAGATTTGATATGCAAAAAAACTTGTCCTGAAGGATTTACTAAAGCGTTTAATGCGTAATGCAGAATACGGAGCCTGTAAATGAAAGTTTGGATTGACCAAGACCTATGTTGAGCGTTCCTGACCACATTGTGAAGCCGCCGTACGCAGAGACTGGCAAGGTCACGCGCTGGCAGGAATCTGCTGTGAAGTCCCCTGAAATTATTGAACGCATGCGCATTGCGTGTTCTGCTGCTGCCGAAGTACTACGCCTTGCAGGAGAATTTGTTCGTCCAGGAATAACCACCGATGAAATTGATGTGTATGTGCATAACTTGTGCATTGAGCGTGGTGCATACCCGAGCCCATTGAATTATTCGGGCTATCCAAAGAGTGTGTGCACTTCAGTGAACGAAGTGATTTGTCATGGAATTCCCGATTCACGCGTGTTGCAAGACGGTGACATCATTAATCTTGATGTCACCACATACATGAATGGCGTTCATGGCGACACCAATGCAACATTTGCGGTAGGCGAGATTGACGACGAGAGCCGCAACCTAATTTCTGTAACCGAAGAGTGCACATGGCGCGGCATTGAAGCCGTTGTTCCTGGTCGCCCACTAAGTGACATTGGAAAAGCCATTGAAACCCGAGCAAAACAAGACCAAATGAGCGTTATTCGCGCCTTTATTGGTCACGGTATTGGCGAGCAGTTCCACACCGATATTCAGGTGCTGCACTACTACGACAAGAGCAACAATACAATAATGCGACCTGGCATGACATTCACGATTGAGCCGATGATTTCACTTGGCACATGGCAGTACCGCATGTGGAACGACGGCTGGACAGCAGTCACTGCAGACGGCAAGCGCACCGCGCAATTTGAACACACCGTGTTGGTCACTGAAACTGGTGTTGATGTATTGACAGGTGGACCAATCACCAAAGGGAAAAAATGAGAGTATGGATTGACCAACACATT
>Ga0209297_1000024_pt1 | contig 166331 bp, 140 predicted proteins | sample S_130805_MF_Meta_FD_187322 | JGI IMG/M metagenome (GOLD analysis project Ga0209297, IMG submission 187322) | Freshwater microbial communities from Lake Simoncouche, Canada to study carbon cycling - S_130805_MF_MetaG (SPAdes) (version 2) | ecosystem: Environmental > Aquatic > Freshwater > Lake ...
GTGGCAGGCGCGCCATACATCGGGCTTTTCAGGCAGGGCGGTCAGGGCGGGGCGCTGGCTCACGCACTGGGGTTCACGCCATTGGCAGCGCTCGTTGAAGGGGCAGCCTGATGGCAGGCGTGCCATGTCGGGCGGCGCACCCGGTATGGCCAAGAGGCTTGGGTTGTCGTTGCCTATGCGCGGCAGGGCGCCCAGCAGGCCCACCGTGTAGGGGTGGGTGGGCTGGTAGAAGATCGACTCAGCGCTGGCTTGCTCCATGACGCGCCCGCCGTACAGCACCATGACCTGGTCGCACAGACCGGCCACCACGCCCAGGTCGTGCGTGATCATCACGATGGCGGTGCCGTGCTCGCGCTGCAGCTCGCGCAGCAGCGCCAGTATCTGGGCTTGCACCGTCACGTCCAAGGCGGTGGTGGGCTCATCGGCAATGAGCACATCGGGCTCGCACAAAAGCGCCATGGCGATCATGACGCGCTGGCGCATGCCCCCCGAAAACTCGTGGGGGTACATGGCAAGGCGGCGTGCAGCATCTGGAATCTTGACCGCATCCAGGGCTTGCACTGCGCGCACGCGCGCCTGCCTGCGCGTCATGCCTTTGTGCAATTCCAGCACTTCGGTCATTTGCCGCTCCACCGTCAGGTAGGGGTTGAGCGATGTCATAGGGTCTTGAAAAATCATGGCCACGCGGTTGCCGCGAATGCTGTTAAGCGCCTTAGGGGGCAGTCTCAAAAGGTCTTGGCCCTCCAACAGTGCTTGGCCAGTGGCCGAGCCATTGCTGGCCAGCAAACCCATCATGGCCAGCACGGTTTGGCTCTTGCCGGATCCACTTTCACCCACGATGCCCAAGGTCTGCCCGCGCTCGAGATCAAAGCTCAGGCCGTTGACCGCAGTGACCACGCCGTCCAGTGTTTTGAACTGCACGTTCAGATTGCGGACTTCTAAAAGTGCCATGGTCTTAGCGCTCCTTGGGGTCCAGCGCGTCGCGCAGCCCGTCGCCAATGAAGTTAAAGCAATACAGCGTGATGCACAGCAAGCCCGCAGGAAACAACAAGATCCAAGGCGTGACTTCCATGGCATTGGCACCGTCGTGAATCAACACCCCCCAACTGGTCATGGGCTCTTGGATGCCCAGGCCCAGAAACGACAGCACAGACTCGGTCAAGATCACGCCAGGCACCGTCACGGTGGTGTAGATCACCACCACGCCCAAAAGGTTGGGAACGATGTGCCGAAAAATGATGCGTGTGTTCGAAACCCCCATGGCACGGGCCGCTTCAACATACTCCATCGAGCGCAGCGACAAGGTCTGGCCGCGCACCACGCGCGCCATGTCCATCCAGGAAAAAACGGTGATGGTGAACACCACCAGATAAAACTCGCGGCCCAAAATGGTGATCAACAAAATGGCAATCAGCAAGTAGGGAATGGCGTACATCATGTCCACCACGCGCATCATGAACGCGTCGATCTTGCCGCCCATAAAGCCTGCAGTGGCGCCCCACACAATGCCCAGCGTGACCGAGGACAGTGTGGCCAAGAGCCCCACCGTGAGCGAGACCCGACCGCCGATCAGGCAGCGCACCAGCAGGTCGCGCCCCGCATCATCGGTGCCCCAGAAGTGCGCATTTTGCCAACTGGGCGGGGTGCTCATGGCGTTCCAGTCTGCACTGTCAAAGGCGTAGGGCAGCAGCCATGGGCCGATCACGCAGGTCAAACCAATCAAGGCCAGTAGCAGCAGGCTCACAAGCGCTGCCTTGTTGCGCGCAAAGCGCACGCGCGCGTCGCTCCATAAACTGCGGCCCTGAACCAAGCCATCGATCTCTGGAGGTGTCAGCATAGGGCCTGGGTCAATAACGAATTTTGGGGTCGAGCCATGCGTAGGCCAAGTCCACCAAGAGGTTCAAGCTGACTGTCAGCACAGTGACCAGCACCACCAGGCCTAACACCAAGGTGTAGTCGCGGTTGCCCGCACCATTGACAATCAGCTTGCCAAGACCTGGCAATGAAAAAACAGTCTCTGTTACCAGCGCCGATGTGATCGACGTGATGGCCAGGGGCCCCAGCAAAGACACGACGGGCAAGAGCGCTGGCTTGAGGGCGTGGCGCAGCACCACCACACGTGTCGACAAGCCCTTGGCACGGGCGGTGCGAATGAAGTTGCTGTGCATCACTTCGAGCAGGCTGCCGCGCATCACACGGCCAATCGTGGCCACGTTGATGAAGGTCAGCAAGGCCATGGGCAAGACCATGAAGCGCAATTCAAAATCATGCCAACCGCCTGCAGGCAACCACTGCAGAACAATTGCAAAAATGATGATCAGCACCGGGCCCAGCACAAAGCTGGGAACAGCGCTGCCAATGTTGCCCAGCAGCATCACGAGGTAGTCAACAATGCTGTTTTGGCGCAGCGCCGCGGTAATGCCCAAGCTCACACCAATCAACAGCGACAGGACCAGCGAGCCGCCGCCAATGATGGCCGAGACCGGCAGCGCGCTGGCCACCAGATCGTTGACGGACCAATCGGCGTAACGAAAAGACGCGCCCAAGTCGCCTTGCAGCAAGCTTTGCAGGTACAACAAGTACTGTTGCCACAGCGGTTGGTCTAAGTGGTACTTGGCTTGAAGGTTGGCCAGCACTGCCGCAGAGACTTTGCGCTCGCTGTCAAAGGGGCCACCAGGGGTCAGGTGCAATAGCAAATAACACACAGTGATCACCATCAGCATGGTGGGAATCGCCGCCAGCAAACGGCGCAAGGTGTAAGACCACATGGCGCCGAGTTCAGTGCTTGATGATGTAGAGGTCTTTAGAGCGGAAACGGTCCATTGCATTGTTCAGTGAGTAGCCTCCCACATAGGACTTGACCAAACGCGGCAGTGAATACTGCAGCAGCGGAATGATGGGGTAGTCCTCCATGATCATTTTGGAGGCTTGTGTCAGCAGTGCGCGGCGCTTGGCCGGATCGGTGTTCAGTGAGCCTTGTTGAATCAATTCCTCGGCTTGCCGATTGCAGTTGAAGTTGTTGTTTTGATCGGAGTCGCAACGAATGAGTGCCAAGAAGGTGGTGGCGTCGTTGTAGTCAGCCAACCAACCGTTGCGCGCCATTTGGAAGCTGCCTTCGTGGCGTTTTTTAAGCAATACCTTGAACTCCATGCTTTCGGTCTCGATGTTCAGGCCCAATTTGGTTTTCCATTCAGAGGCGGCGAACACCGCCATTTTTTTGTGGTATTCGCTGGTGTTGTAGGAAAAAGAAAATTTTGTTCCTGGTTTCACGCCCGCTTGCTGCAACAAATTTTTAGCCTCGGCCACACGTTTGTCCATGGGCCAGGTGGCCCACTCGTAGGGGGTGACATCGGCGCCCTGGGTGCCTGCGACCATCGCGCTGTAGGCCGGTGCTTGGCCATCGGCTGTCACGCGTTGGGCCAAGATGTCGCGGTCGATCACCATCGACAAAGCCTTTCGCACATGCAAGTCTTTGAACACCGGGTCTTGCGTTTGGTAAGAGTAATAGCGCAGGCCGATCATGGGTGAGTTGCGAATTTCTTTGGGGTACTGTTGTTTGTACTTTTCATAAGTGCCAGGCGGCAATTGGTAGACCCATTCGTTTTCACCGGATTCATACAGCTTGATGTCTGCATGGCCGTCTTCAATCGGCAGGTAAGTCACGCGCGTCAGTTGCACGTTGGTGGCGTCCCAGTACTGCGGATTTTTCTCAATCACCAACCGGTTGTTGACCTGCCACTCTTTGAGCACAAAGGCGCCGTTGGAGACCAGATTGCCTGGCTTGGTCCAATTTTTCCCATGTTTTTCTAGCGCGCCGCGATGCACGGGGCCCAGGTTGTTGTTGCTCATCAGCTCAGGCAAAAAAGTCACGGGAAATGCGGTTTTGATCTCCAGTGTGGTTTTGTCAATGGCCTTCACGCCAAGCTCAGACGCCGGCTTGCTGCCTTTGACCACAGCCATGCCATTGCTCAAAAAAATCCCAAAGGTTGCGGCATAGGTCGAAGCTGTTTTGGGATCTAGAAAACGGCGCATCCCGAAGACGAAGTCCTCAGCGGTGACAGGGTCACCGTTGGACCATTTGGCGTTGCTGCGCAATTTGAAAACCCAGGTTGTGGCGTCAACCTGCTTCCAGCTCTGGGCCACGCCGGGCACAGTTTTGCCATCGGCGTCACCGGCGGTCAGGCTTTCAAAGAGGTCGCGTGTCAGGTTGTTGGCGCCGACCGACTCGGCCAGTGCCGGGTCTAGCGTTTCGGGCTCTGAGCCGTTGTTGCGAATCAGGGTCTGTGAAGGGTGCAACTGCACCCCCGCAGGCACGCTTGCCGCAGCAGCGTTCATGCCATATGCACCCAGAAGCAACAGGGTTGACAGGCATGGGGAATGGATGAACTTCATGGTGTCCTTCGGGGGTGCGACTTGACAGGGCGTGTGGCAGGAACTTCAGTTTGGCAAATTGCTGGTGTCAATGTCGACATAGCGCCAAAAACCTCTGGACGTTGGATGGCGGCGATAGCCAATTAACCAAGGCTGCATCAGGTCCGTGCGGATGCGGTGCGTGGAAAATTTATAGGGCATGTAAGCCACCATGATTTTGACCAGTTGCTGCATGATGGCCAGGCGTTCAGGGCCGTCCGCCATCAACTGCTGCTTTTGAAACAGTCGATCGAACTCGGCATTTTCAAAGCGCGCCAAATTGCCCTCGCCCTTGCTCGGTCCAAAGGCCAAGCCCAAGGCGCCTGAGCCGTCCGGACTGGATGCGCCATAGCCCAGGCCCCACATCATCAGTTTGCCAGCGCGCGCGGCCTTAAGATGCTCAGGCCATTTCCCTAATTTGAACTCCATTTTGATGCCGAGCGCATCCATGTTCTTTTTCCAAATTTGATTGAGCTCCCGGTCAGCGGCACTGGGCGTGGTGGAGTATTGCAAGATCAGGGGTTTGCCATCCGGCATATCGCGCCAGCCGTCGCCATTGCGATCTACGAAGCCGTACATGTCCAGCAGGGCCGCAGCGCGTGCGCGGTTGAAATCGCTCATTTCGGTTTTGAATTTGGGGTCGTAGCCATAAGTGGTGGGCTGCATCGGGCCTTGGGCAGGAATGGCTTGGTTGCGCCGTGGCAAACGAATTTCTTCTTCCGAGTTATAGCCAAGTGCAATGGCCCGGCGAAGCGCCACCTTCTCGGGCGTGTAGCCGCCCACAATGGGGTCTTCCATGTTGAAGTAAGTCACGGTGACATCGGGCGCAGCCACGCGCTCCATCGTGATGCCTTTCTTGGCCAGATTGGGTGCCACGCGGCTATTGGGTATGGCCTGGAAAGAAAAGGCAGCCGGCAGGTACATCAGGAAATCGTAATCATTGCTCAAGAAAGACAGCCAGCGCGGCTGAATTTCTTCGATGATCGAAATTTCAACGCGGTCAACCAAGGGGATCCGCTTGCCTTTCATCTGACGATAAATTTCTTGCGAACGCGCATCGTTCTCGGGTGGTTCAGCCTCGTAATAGGCTTCGCGAAAATTGGGGTTGCGCACAAAAGTCATCTTCGAAGAGCGCACCCATTTGTCCAGCATGAAGGGGCCGGTGCCGACTGGATGCTCCATGATTTTGTCGCCATATTTCTCAACCACTTCGCGCGCCACAGCGCCAAAGGAGCCTGAGTCTGACAGCGTGTAAATGAAGCGCGGTCTGGGTTCTTCCAATTTAAATTGAATGGTGTAACGGTCTAGCGCACGAATGCCTTCAACTTCCTTTTCGTAATTGAAGTGGGCGCCTGGTTTTTCGGACTCTCGCCGCAGCTCTTGCATGCCAACGAGCTTTTCTTCTTCCAAATCACTGAAGAGTTGACTTTTGGTTTTGGGGTCAAAGATGCGTTTGTAGGTGTAGGCAAAATCGTGGGCCGTCAGCTCGCGTTTTTTACCGCCAAAGGCCGCGTCATCCGCAAAATAAATACCGGGCTTGATCTGAATGGTGTAGGTGCGAAAATCCGCGCTGATAACTGGCATGGCCACCGCTACATTGGGCTTGACCTTGGCAGGTCGCGCCAAATAGTCGTAGGTGTACAGGGCATCAAACATGTTCTCCGTGGCAATGCGTGAGTAAGCATCGGAAAGCTGGGCTGGGTCAAAGCCAGTCTCGGCCACCTCGAAAGCGTAGCGCAACACTTTTTCGGGTGGTTTGGTTTGGGCCGACGAGTTGCCGATGCCCCAAAAAAGCAGGCCCGTCAGACAGAAAAAGCGCAGAAATTGAAACTTCATAGTTAGAAACACCAGTTCCGTTTGTTATTGTTCCAAGCATAATCGCAGCGGTTAGTATATTCATTGGCATTTTCCCCAGATAAACAAACTATGTTTCCCTACATCCTGCGTCGCGTTTGGCAGATGGTTCCCACGCTGCTGGGGGTCATTTTGCTGATTTTTTTCTTGTTCAAGTTCTTTGGCGGAGACCCGGTTGAGATCATGGCAGGTCTGAAAGCCTCGCCTGAGCGCATTGCTTCGCTGCGCGCGCAACTGGGGCTGGACAAATCGGTGTGGGAGCAACTGTGGGTCTTTGTGCAGCAAATTTTCAGTTTCAACTGGGGTAAAAGTTGGAGCACCAACGAAGCTGTCTCCGACATCTTTGCCTCGCGTTTGCCGGCCACATTGACCATCATGGTCCCAATTTTGGTTCTCGAAGTGGTGCTGGCCATTGCTGCAGGCTTGGCTGTGGCTTATGTACGCGGTAGTTTGACGGACAGGGCCATCATGATCATCAGCACGGTTGCGCTGTCGATCAGTTTTTTGGTCTACATCATCGTAGGTCAATTTTTATTTGGTTTTGTGTTGGGCTGGTTTCCTGTGCAGGGCTGGAGCAACAGCGTTTGGACCAACTTGGCAATTTATGCACCTTTGCCGGTTTTTCTGGCGGTGCTGGTCAGTCTGGCGCCGCAAACGCGGCTTTACCGAAGTTTCTTCCTTGACGAGATTGGTCAAGACTATGTGCGCACCGCTCGTGCCAAAGGCGTTTCGGAAAACGCTATTTTGCTCAAACATGTGCTTCGCAACGCCATGATCCCGATTTTGACCAACGTGGCCACGGGATTGCCGGGCGTCTTCATCGGTTCTTTCCTGATCGAAGTTTTCTTCTCAATTCCTGGGCTGGGGCGTGAGATTGTGACCGCCGTCAATCGCAGCGACTACCCCGTGATCCAAGCTGCCACTGTTTACCTGGCCGCACTGACCATGGTGATCAATTTGATCACCGATGTCTTGTACAAATTTGTTGACCCGAGAGTGAGCTTGAAATGAGCACAGAAACTTTGCAGGACTTGCCGCGCTCACCCGGCGTCTGGGCCCAAGCGTGGGCGCGTTTAAAGAACGATCGCGTGGGCATGGTCTCCTTGGCCGTGACAGTTTTTTTCATTGGGCTGGTGGTCTTGGCTCAGCTGGGCTGGGTCGCCAAAGATTGGCAAAAAGAAGTCGGAACACCGTTTGCTGCGCCGCATTGGGTTGGCAAAATAAGCGACGGTTCACAGACCGCAGTGGTAGATTCGATTGCGGGCCCCAACCTGGACATCAGTGACGTTGATCCGCTGGCGTCGCGCTACAAAGAATGGGCCGAACGAGCTGCTCAGTTCAAAGCCACCACCATTCAGAAGTCCGATACATTGCCTTTGGGCGGAGATCAACTTGGGCGCGATGTGCTGAGCAAGGCTATCAAGGGCGCGCAGGTCTCCATCACAGTCGGGCTGGCAGCGGCATTGGCTGCAACCTTGATTGGCACCGTCTTGGGCGCCATCGGCGGCTATTTTGGGGGTCGTGTGGGGGACTTTTTGGAATGGGTCTACAACGTCTTTACCGCTATTCCCTATATTTTGCTGGTGTTTGCTTTGGCTGCGGTGCTCAAGTCCGGGCCACTGGCCAACACCCTTGGCAGTGGGGCTTGGACGGTGGTGATCATCTTGAGTTTGGTGGGCTGGACCGGCATTTACCGCTTGGTGCGTTCCGAGTACATGAAGCACCGCTCGCGGGAGTATGTGCGCGCAGCAGAGGCCATCGGTGCTTCACACGCCTCGCGCATGTTCACCCACATCTTGCCCAACATCAGCCATGTGGTGCTGGTTCAACTCAGCCTGCACGTGGTCGGCTTTATCAAGGCCGAAGTGATACTGTCTTTTCTGGGGCTGGGCGTGCCGATTGACATGGTCAGCTGGGGCACCATGCTGTCAGAGGCGCAAACCGAGCTGGTGCAAGGCAAGTGGTGGCAACTGGTGGCTGCCACGGTTTTCATGGCCTCATTCGTCACGGCCTTTGCCCTTTTGACGGATGCCTTGCGCGATGCGCTTGATCCCAAACTACGCTAAAGCAGGATGCAAAACATGACGCCATTGATCAGTGTGCAAGACCTGCGTGTGTCTTTTCGCATGAGCAAAACACAAACAGTTGATGCGGTGCGCGGCATCAGCTTTGACGTTCCAGCCAACAGCACTGTAGCCTTGGTCGGTGAGTCCGGCAGTGGCAAGAGTGTGAGCGCCATGAGCATCGTTCGTTTGCTGCCTGAGAACGCCCTGTTGGCCGACAGCAGCAAGGTGATTTACCAAGGCCGTGATCTGCTGCACGACTCGCAAGAGGAGATGCGCCGCTTGCGCGGCAAAGATATCTCTGTGGTTTTTCAAGAACCCATGAGTTCACTGAACCCGGTCTTCACTGTGGGTGATCAGATTGCCGAGGTGCTGCGCATTCACCTCAATCTCTCAGCACGCCAAGCGCAAGTGCGCACATTGGACTTGATGAATGAGGTTGGCATTGCCGACGCCAAGCAGCGCCTGAAGTCCTACCCGCACGAGCTCTCTGGGGGGCAACAACAGCGCGTCATGATTGCCATGGCCATTGCCTGCGAGCCCAAGCTGCTGATCGCTGACGAGCCCACCACCGCTTTGGATGTGACGGTGCAGCGCCAGATCATGGACTTGTTGGCGAGCTTGCAAGAGAGGCAGCAGATGAGCATTTTGTTCATCAGCCATGACCTGGGCTTGGTGGGTGAAATTGCGGACCACGTGGTCGTGATGCGCAGCGGCGAAGTGCGCGAAGCCGGCACGGTGGAACACATTTTCAACGCCCCAAGCGATGCCTACACCCAGGCCCTGTTGGCTTGCCGCCCCCGCTTGGACACGCGGCCGCGGCGCCTACCGGTGATTGACGACATCGTCAACGGGCGTGCAATGCTCACCGAGCAGCGCGTTGCAGCGCCATTGAGCAGCGCTGCGCTGATCGAGGTCAAGGGCTTGCGAAAGGACTACCAGCTCAAAGAGGGTTTGTTCAAGCGCAGTGTTTTCAGCGCTGTCAAGCACGCCGACTTTGCCCTGCACAAGGGCCGCACCTTGGGCGTGGTGGGCGAGTCTGGCTCGGGCAAAACGACCCTTGGCATGATGCTCACGCGTTTGACCGATGCCAGCGCAGGCAGCATCATGTTTGAAGGCTTGGATTTGGCAAAGCTCAACGCCGCGCAGATGCGCGTTTACCGAAGCCGCATTCAAATCATTTTTCAAAACCCATACGCCAGCTTGAACCCGCGCTTTACAGTGGGGCAAATTCTCACAGAGCCTATGCGCATTCACAGCATTGGCAAGGATGAAGACGAGCGCGCTCGACTTGCGCTGAGCTTGTTGGGAAAAGTGGGACTGACGCGGGAAGATTTTGGCAAATACCCCCATGAGTTTTCCGGCGGCCAGCGCCAACGCATTGCCATTGCGCGCTGTTTGAGCATGAGGCCCGAAATTATTGTTTGCGATGAGAGCGTGAGCGCGCTCGATGTCAGTGTGCAGGCCACCGTGCTGAATTTGTTATTGGACCTGCAGGAAGAGTTTGGTTTGACCTACCTCTTCATCAGCCACGATCTGGCGGTGGTCAAGTACATGGCCGATGAAATATTGGTCATGAACCAAGGTGAAATTGTGGAGCGCGGCAGTGCTGAAGACATCTATGCCCGACCCCAGCACCCCTACACCCAGCAATTGCTCGGCGCCATTCCGCGCGGGCTTGCGGCTTTTGTTTAGGCTTTATCAAGAGGGGCTTTTTATGCCGTTTTCATTTTCAACTGCTGGCAGAGATGCTTGCAAGAATGGCTTGATTTGCAAAGTGATGCTCGTGTGGCTTTTGGGCTTGCTTCTACAGGCTTGCTCCAAAGCGCCAGAGGCCCCAATTGCAACTGCGCCGGCGCATGCCAGCAGTGTGGACTGGATCAAGCCCATCGGGGATGACATGACCCCCATCTTCGCCAAAGCCAAGGCTGAAAATAAGCCAGTCTTTTTGTATTGGGGTGCGGTTTGGTGCCCGCCTTGCAACCAGATCAAGGCCACAGTTTTTAACCGCCAAGATTTCATTGACCGCAGCAAGTTGTTCGTGGCGGTCTACATTGACGGCGACACGCCGGGTGCTCAAAAACTCGGCACGCGTTTCAAAGTACGAGGCTACCCCTCCATGATTTTGTTCAAGCCCGATGGCACCGAGCTGACACGACTGCCCGGTGAAGTAGATGCCGCCATGTACATGCAAGTGCTGGGCTTGGGCTTGGGGGCTGGCAGTTCTGTGAAAGATTCTCTGGCACTCGCCTTGGGCCCTGACAGCGCAGCATTGACGCCAGACGCGTGGCGTTTGCTGGCGTACTACGCATGGGAGCAGGACGAGGCGCAACTCGTGCCGGCCAACGAGCGTGCCGCCTTGCTGCACAAACTTGCACTGGCCAGCCCAAGCTCGCAACCCGCTTTGGGGGCCCGCCTTGCGCTGAAGTCCATCGTGGCTGCAGCGCTGGAAAAAACGCCTTTGCCCAACGCCCCTGGGGCCTTGAGCCGCGTGCAGCAAATGATGCGTGAGCCCAGTTTGGTCAAGGAGAATTTTGACGTGCTGGTGAACTACGCGCCGCTGATGCTCAATGCTCTGGCCCCTGCTGGCAGCAGTCAGCGCAGTGCATTGATTTCGACTTTGGACGAGATACTGACAAAATTTGCAGTTGACAACAGCTTGTACCAAGGCGACCGCTTGTCGGCGCTGCAGACCCGCTTGGCGCTGGCACGCTTGGACTTGCCCAAGGGCCAAGAGCCGACCCTGAGTACGCCTTTAGTGACCCAAATTCGCGAAGCTGGCGCCTTGGCAGATCAAAACACAAGCAGCACCTACGAGCGCCAAGCCATCATTCCACTGGTTGCTGATATGTGGAGCGATGCCGGTTTGTTAGACGAATCCGATGCGCTGCTCAAGGCTGAGTTGACCAAAGCCTTGTCGCCTTACTACCACATGCTGGTTCTCGCGGGCAATGCCAAGAAGCGGGGTGACAAAGTCTCTGCGCTGAGTTGGTCGGAGCGCTCATGGAAGGAAGCCAAGGGCTCTGCAACGCGTTTGCAGTGGGGTGGCGGGCACGTTAACCGCCTGATCGAGTTGTCGCCACAGGACGCAACTCGGATTGATTTGGCGGCCTCAGCCGTGCTGTCCGAGCTGGAGGCAATTCCAGAGACCTTTTACGAGCGCAACCGGCGCGGTTTGGAAAAAATGGGGCAACGCCTGCTGGCCTGGAACGCCAATGGACAGCACGCCGAGGTGATCAAAAAGTTGTCCAAGCAACTCGATGCCGTTTGCCTGCAATTGCCCGAGCAGGACGGCACGCGTGGGGCCTGCACAGCTGTCTTCAAGCCAAGGCAGCCAAAACCAACTTAACCTGGTCCTGAAAGCTGTTTCTTTAGGCGGCTTTTTCTCACAATTTCCTTCCAAATCAAGGATTTATGGGCTAGAATGCTAGCTTCACGACCAAACGGGCGGGTTCACACCGCCCGTTTTTTTTGGTCGATCGATAAGTGAGTTGATTTTTTCAGCAGTTTTTTGAAGACTTGGCAGACGTGGCATTGCAGCAAATTGTGGAAGAAACCGTGGCCGGATTGGGCTATGAATTGGTAGAGATTGAACGCTCTGCCGGGGGTTTGCTGCGCATCACGATCGACTGGCCTTGGTTGCCAAGGGCTGAGGGTTTAGAGGCAAGCCCTGAGATGAGCTTGGTCACAGTAGAAGACTGCGAAAAAGTCAACCGCCAATTGATGTTTGCGCTGGAAGTGGACGGGGTCGAATACCGCCGATTGGAGGTTTCCTCGCCCGGCATAGACCGGCCACTGCGCAACGAACGAGATTTGGAACGCTTTGCCGGTGAGTTGATCGACATCACGCTCAAAGCGCCCATGGGTGAGGCCGGTGCGGGCTTGGTGCATGCAAGTCGCAAAAAATTCCGGGGCCATTTGGAGCAGGGGGAGGCTGTTGGCACATGGCAAATCGTTTGGAGCGACGCGCCTGAGCCTAAACCGGGCCAGCGCGTGAGCAAAAAACGCCCGCCTGTGCCCATGCAAGTGCTGGGCTTTAGGTTAGACGAATTGCGTGAAGCGCGCTTGGCGCCCGTGGTGGATTTCAAGGGCCGTCGGCCCAAAGGTGCAGGCACAGAGCCTGCGCCTGAATGAACAAAGGCTTGTCAGCAGGGGCTGGCAGGTAATTTAAAGACTGACATAGGAGAGTAGTAGCATGAATCGCGAACTTTTGATGCTGGTGGAAGCCATCTCGCGTGAGAAAAACGTAGAGCGTGACCTGGTGATCGGTGCCGTTGAATCGGCCTTGGCACAAGCCACTAAAAAACTCTATCCGGGTCAAGACGTGGACATTCGCGTGGCCATTGACCGTGACAGCGGCAGCTACGAGACCTTCCGCCGCTGGCATGTGGTGCCCGATGAGGCAGGCCTGCAATTGCCCGATCAAGAAATTTTGCTGTTTGAAGCACTCGAGCAAATTCCAGACATTGAGGTGGACGAGTACATCGAAGAATCCATTGAGTCGGTGCCCATTGGCCGCATTGGTGCCATGGCCGCCAAGCAAGTGATTTTGCAAAAAATTCGCGATGCAGAACGCGAAATGCTGTTGAGCGAATTCATGGCGCGCGGCGAGAAAATTTTGGTCGGTACCGTCAAGCGCATGGACAAGGGCGACATCATTGTGGAGTCTGGCCGAGTTGAAGGCAGGTTGCGACGCGGCGAGATGATCCCCAAAGAAAACCTGCGCAATGGCGACCGTGTGCGCGCCATGATCATGGAAGTGGACTTGACTTTGCGCGGTGCGCCCATCATTTTGTCGCGTTCCTCGCCCGCCTTCATGGTCGAGTTGTTCCGCCAAGAAGTGCCCGAGATCGAACAAGGTTTGTTGGAAATCAAATCGTGCGCCCGTGACCCTGGCTCACGTGCCAAGATTGCGGTCTTGTCACACGACAAACGCGTTGACCCGATCGGCACCTGTGTGGGCGTGCGCGGCACGCGCGTCAACGGTGTGACCAACGAGTTGGCCGGCGAGCGCGTGGACATTGTTTTGTGGAGCGAAGACCCCGCCCAATTCGTGATCGGCGCTTTGGCGCCTGCCAACGTTCAATCGATCGTGGTGGACGAAGAAAAGCATGCCATGGACGTGGTAGTGGACGAGGAAAACTTGGCCATCGCCATTGGCCGTGGTGGTCAAAATGTGCGCTTGGCTTCTGACCTGACCGGTTGGAAGATCAACATCATGGACGCCGCTGAGTCAGCACAAAAACACGCCGACGAAACCACGGGCAGCCGCGCTTTGTTCATGGAAAAACTCGATGTTGACCAAGAAATTGCCGACATCCTGATTGAAGAAGGCTTTACCAGCTTGGAAGAAGTGGCCTATGTGCCAATTCAAGAAATGCTGGAAATCGAGAGTTTTGACGAAGACACCGTCAACGAGCTGCGCACCCGCGCCAAAGACGCTTTGTTGACCATGGAAATTGCCCGCGAAGAAAGCGTCGGCGAAGTCTCGCAAGATTTGCGCGACCTCGAGGGCTTGACGCCCGAGCTGATTGCCAAATTGGCCGAGGCGGGTATTCAAACCCGCGACGACTTGGCCGACCTGGCCACCGACGAACTCACCGACATCACCGGCCAACCCGAAGATGAAGCCACCGCCTTGATCATGAAAGCCCGCGAACATTGGTTCGCTGGTCAAGCCTAATCCGATGGAGGCACGAACCCAATATGTCCAGTAACACCGTCGCCGAGTTCGCCAGCGAACTCAAAAAATCACCTGATACCTTGCTTGAGCAATTGCGCTCGGCAGGGGTCAATAAAACGGACACGAGTGATGCACTGACTGAATCAGACAAGCAAAAGCTCTTAGGCTTTTTGCAAGCCAGCCACGGTACGCTTTCGGGCGAACGTAAGAAAATAAGTTTGGTGAAAAAATCCACCAGCGAGATCAAGCAAGCCGATGCCACTGGCAAGGCGCGCACGATTCAAGTCGAAGTGCGCAAGAAACGCACCTTCATCAAGCGCGATGACGAAGTCGAGCAAGCCCCTGAAGCTGCCGCCATGGAGCCCGAGGCGCCTGCCATCGATCATGCTGAATTGGCGCGCCGCGAAGAAGAGGCACGCAGTCACGCTGAGTTGCTGCGCCGTCAAGAAGAGGACCTGGTTGAAAAGCGGCGTTTGCGCCAAGCCCAAGAAGCCGCCAAACTGGAGTCGCAAGCTTCGGCCGAGTCTGCTGAATCAGCTGAAAAGTCTGCAGCCGATGAAGCGCAAGACACAGCCCAAAAGGTGGCCAATGCTGCTGCTGTTCGCAGCGCCAAGGTTGCAGCTGCGCAATCTGAGGCCGACAGCATCAATGCCGCGTCCAAGCCGGTTGACCCTTCCATTGCACTGGCAGCAGCCGAGAGTGCACAGGCCCAACTTGAGCAAGTGCGCACAGACGCAGCCACTGCCAAAAAAGCCCTTCAAAAAGAAGCCGCTGACCAAGCTGCAGCGGCCGCCAAAGCCGTGGTCGATGATGAAATTGCACGCGAGCGCGATTTGAACCTTCGCCGCAACAAAGCTTTGGCAGAAGCTGAGGCCATTCGGTCCATGATGAATGCGCCGAAAAAAGTCATCGTGGTCAAAAAAGAGCCACCCAAGGTCGATCCCAAAGCCGCTGTCAAAGGCACTTTGCACAAGCCTGCCAACACACCCGCGCCAGGCGGCACACGTGCAGCAGCTGGTGGCGCGCCGAACGCAGGCGCCGCGCCTTCAGGCCCCGGTGGCGGCAGCAACAAAGAAGTCAAGTCCGCTAAATTATCTTCCAGCTGGGCGGGTGACCCTGCTAAGAAAAAAGCCATTCCCACCCGCGGTGACACGAGCGGCGGTGTGGGCCGCAACAACTGGCGCGGCGGCCCTAAAAACCGCCGTGGCAACGAACGTGATCGTGAAGAGCATGTGCAAGCGGCACCTGTCGAAGCCCGTGTGATTGAAGTGCATGTGCCTGAAACCATCACGGTGGCCGAGTTGGCGCACAAGATGGCGATCAAAGCCTCTGAGGTCATCAAGCAGTTGATGAAGCTGGGCCAAATGGTCACGATCAACCAGCCTTTGGACCAAGACACTGCCATGATTTTGGTAGAAGAGTTGGGTCACAAAGCCGTTGTCGCTGCTCTGGATGACCCCGAAGCCTTCACCGACTTGGAAGTCTCGCACAGCGATGCTGAGTCCTTGCCCCGGGCCCCTGTGGTCACGGTCATGGGCCACGTTGACCACGGTAAAACATCCTTGCTGGACTACATTCGACGCGCCAAAGTGGCCTCGGGTGAAGCCGGTGGCATTACCCAGCACATAGGTGCTTACCACGTGCAAACGGCGCGCGGCATGGTGTCTTTCTTGGACACACCAGGCCACGAGGCTTTCACGGCCATGCGTGCCCGCGGCGCACAAGCCACTGACATTGTGATCTTGGTTGTGGCTGCTGATGACGGCGTCATGCCGCAAACCAAAGAAGCTATCAAACACGCCAAAGCGGCAGGGGTGCCCATTGTGGTGGCGATCAACAAGATCGACAAGCCCGATGCCAACATGGAGCGCGTGCGAAGCGAATTGGTCGCTGAAGAAGTGGTGCCTGAAGAATTCGGTGGCGAGTCGCCATTTGTGCCCGTCTCAGCCAAAACGGGCGAGGGCATTGACGCCTTGCTCGAGCAAGTCTTACTGCAAGCCGAGGTCTTGGAGTTGCGTGCACCGATTGCTGCTGCAGCCAAAGGCTTGGTGATCGAGGCGCGCTTGGACAAAGGCCGGGGCCCTGTGGCCACCATCTTGGTTCAATCAGGCACCTTGAATACGGGCGATGTGGTGCTGGCCGGTCAAACATTTGGCCGCGTGCGTGCCATGTTGGACGAAAACGGCGCTAGCATCAAATCGGCCGGGCCTTCAATCCCTGTTGAGATTCAGGGCTTGACCGAAGTGCCGCAAGCCGGTGACGAGTTCATGGTCTTGTCAGACGAGCGCCGTGCGCGCGAAATTGCCACCTACCGTGCCGGCAAGTTCCGCAACACCAAGTTGGCCAAGCAGCAAGCGGCCAAGTTGGAGAACATGTTCACAGACATCTCGGCGGGCGAAGTCAAAATGCTGCCCATCATCGTCAAAGCCGATGTCCAAGGCTCTCAAGAAGCCTTGGCAGCCTCGTTGCTCAAACTCTCGACCGACGAAGTCAAAGTGCAAATGGTCTACGCCGCTGTGGGCGGGATCAGTGAGTCCGACATCAACTTGGCAATCGCCTCTAAAGCGATTGTGATTGGCTTTAATGTGCGTGCCGATGCAGGCGCGCGCAAGCAAGCCGAGAGCAATGGCGTGAACATTCATTACTACAACATCATTTATGACGCTGTTGATGAATTGAAAGCAGCCATGTCTGGCATGTTGGCGCCCGAGCAAAAAGAAGAAGTCATTGGATTGGCCGAGATTCGCACCGTGTTTGTGGCCTCCAAAATCGGCACAGTGGCCGGTTGCATGGTCACCTCGGGGCAAGTCACACGCTCTTCACGCTTTCGTTTGCTGCGCGAGAACATCGTGGTCTACACCGGCGACATCGATTCGCTCAAGCGCCTCAAAGACGACGTGCGCGAAGTCAAAGAAGGCTTTGAGTGCGGTATCAAACTCAAGAACTACAACGACATTGCAGTGGGTGATCAGCTGGAATTCTTTGAAGTCAAAGAAGTGGCGCGGACCCTTTAAAGGCAAGCCCACACTCCATCATGGTTCGCAAAGCCTCCAGCACCCCTAACCGCGGTTTTCGCGTGGCCGACCAGATCCAAAGAGATCTGGCGGAGTTGGTGGCGCGCGAATTGAAAGATCCGCGGGTGGGCATGATCACCATCAGCGCCGTTGAAGTCACACCTGACTATGCGCATGCGAAGGTATATTTCAGTTTGATCTCGGGCGATCCAGTCGAGACCACGGCGGGCCTGAATGCCGCAGCCGGATTCTTGCGCAATGGGCTGTTCAAGCGATTGCACATTCACACGGTGCCAACTCTGCACTTTATTTTTGACCGCACCACAGAGCGCGCCGCAGACATGAATGCCTTGATCTCCAAGGCTGTGGCATCTCGTTCCAAAGAAGAGGGCTGAGACATGAACTCGCCTAGCACCAGGGTGCAACGGCGCCCTGTGCACGGGGTGCTGTTGCTCGATAAACCTCTGGGTCTTTCAAGCAACCAAGCTTTGCAAAAAGCCAAGTGGCTTTTGCGCGCTGAAAAAGCAGGCCACACGGGCACTTTGGATCCGCTGGCCAGTGGTGTGTTGCCGCTGTGTTTTGGTGCGGCCACCAAATTCAGCCAACTGCATTTGGATGCCGATAAAACCTACGAAGCCACGATTGCATTGGGCATCAAAACCAGCACGGGGGACGCCGAAGGCGATGTCATTGAAACCCGCCCCGTCCAGTGCAATTTATTGCAGGTTCAAGCCGTCATTGAAAAATTCACAGGCCCGATACAGCAAATTCCGCCCATGCACAGTGCCTTAAAAAAAGACGGCAAAGCGCTCTACGAATACGCGCGTGCAGGGCAAGTCGTTGAGCGTCAAGCGCGCTCTGTGCTGATCCATTCACTGCATTTGCTGCAAGCTGAGCTGCAAGGGCCCGAGCCTTTCTTGCGCATTCGCGTGCAGTGCAGCAAGGGCACCTACATCCGCACCTTGGGCGAAGACATGGCCGAAGTTTTAGGCTGCGGTGGTCATTTGATTGCTTTGCGCCGCGTGGCAACAGGTCCTTTTGTTGCGGAGCAATGCGTCAGCTTGACTGATTTGGAATTGCTCAGCGAAGAAAAGCGCAACTCCCAATTGCGACCTGTGGAAATTTTGCTGCAAGGTCACACGGAAGTCTCATTAGACGCCGAGAATTCAGGGCGCTTCTTGAGTGGTGTGCGTCGGCGTGGCCAATGGCCCGACGATGAACATGTGCAGGTTTATGGGCAAGAGCCACGTGCTTTGCTGGGAACCGCTCACGTCAAAGCCGGCGAATTGATTCCGGGGCGCTTGTTGAGCCCCATTGAAATTCAACAGATTTTAAAAACCCCGCTTGTTGCTTCGCCCACCCGGGTTGACCAAGCTTGAAGGAAAGTAGCATGAGAAAGCAAATTAGAAACATCGCCATCATTGCCCACGTTGACCATGGCAAAACCACTTTGGTGGACCAATTGCTCAGGCAATCAGGCACTTTCCGTGAAAACGAAAAAGTCGCTGAACGCGTGATGGACAACAACGACATCGAAAAAGAGCGCGGCATCACAATTTTGGCCAAAAACTGCGCTGTCAGCTGGAAAGACACGCACATCAACATTGTGGACACCCCTGGCCACGCCGACTTTGGCGGTGAAGTTGAGCGCGCACTGTCCATGGTCGACGGCGTGGTGCTGCTGATCGATGCGCAAGAAGGCCCCATGCCCCAAACTCGTTTCGTCACCAAGAAAGCTTTGGCCCTGGGTCTCAAGCCCATTGTGGTGGTCAACAAAGTTGACAAGCCAGGAGCGCGCCCTGACTACGTGATCAACGCAGCATTTGAGTTGTTTGACAAACTCGGCGCAACCGAAGAGCAACTGGACTTTCCAGTGGTCTATGCATCGGGCTTGAACGGCTGGTCCTCTTTGACAGAAGGCGAGCATGGCGAGCAGTGGGGCAGCGACATGGCACCTTTGTTTGACACTGTGTTGAGCCATGTGAAAGCCAACCAAGGCGACCCCACAGCTCCTTTGCAATTGCAAATTTCATCGCTGGATTTTTCTTCTTACGTCGGACGCATTGGTGTTGGGCGCGTGACCGCAGGCACGATCAAGCCTGCCATGGACGTGTGGGTCATGGAAGGGCCTGATGGTAAAAGTTTTAAAGGACGTGTCAATCAAATTTTGAAGTTTGAAGGCTTAGAACGTGTGCAAGCCACAGAAGCCGGCCCTGGCGACATTGTGTTGGTCAACGGCATTGAAGGCATTGGCCTGGGCGTGACTTTGACCGACCCATTGAATCCACAGCCCTTGCCTATGCTCAAGGTAGACGAGCCAACCTTGACCATGAATTTTTGCGTCAACAACTCGCCCTTGGCAGGCCGTGAAGGCAAGTTTGTGACGAGCCGCCAGTTGTGGGACCGTCTGCAAAAAGAACTTCAGTCGAATGTGGCCTTGAAGGTCAAAGACACCGACGAAGAGGGCATTTATGAAGTCTCTGGACGCGGCGAATTGCATTTGACGATTTTGCTTGAGAACATGCGCCGTGAGGGTTATGAATTGGCCGTCTCCAAGCCGCGCGTGGTGTTTCGCGAGGTGGACGGTGTCAAACACGAACCCATTGAAATGCTGACCGTTGACATTGAAGAAACGCATCAAGGCGGTGTGATGCAAGCTTTGGGTGAGCGCAAGGGCGACTTGGCCAACATGGAATCTGATGGCCGCGGCCGGGTGCGCTTGGAATACCGAATTCCTGCACGGGGCTTGATAGGTTTTCAAAATGAATTCTTGAACCTGACGCGCGGCACCGGATTGGCCAGCAACATTTTTGATGGATACGAAGCCTTCAAAGGTGATATCGCTGGCCGCAAAAACGGCGTTCTGATCAGCATGGACGATGGTGAAATTGTGACCTACGCTTTGGGCAAGCTCGATGACCGCGGCCGCATGTTTGTCAAAGCCGGTGACCCTGTGTATGAAGGCATGATCGTTGGCATTCACAGCCGCGACAACGACTTGGTCGTCAACGCCGTGCGCATGAAGCAGTTGACCAACTTTCGCGTCAGCGGCAAGGAAGACGCCATCAAGATCACACCTCCAATTCAATTGACCTTGGAGTACGGCGTTGAATTCATTGAAGAAGATGAGTTGGTCGAGATCACACCCAAGAGCATTCGCCTGCGCAAGCGGCATTTGAAAGAGCACGAGCGCAAGCGCGCAGGTCGTTGATTGAACAAAACGCTGCCCACGCATGAAGTTGAGTCACAGCAGAGCGGTTGCATTGATGGTGCTGGTTGCTGCCATGTGGTCGATAGCGGGCGTGGTGTCGCGGCACTTGGAGCAAGCGCGCAGTTTTGAGGTGACATTTTGGCGAAGCTTTTTCACCCTGATCGCTTTGACAGTGATCATGAGCATGTGGAAGGGCTTGGGTTTTTGGCGTCACATTCCTTGGCGCAGCCCTTACTTTTGGCTCTCCGGCTTTTGCTGGAGCGTGATGTTCACCGCATTCATGTTGGCCTTGACTTTGACTGCCGTGGCCAATGTGCTGATCACCATGGCCGTCGGGCCCTTGATGACGGCCTTGGTGGCGCGCGTGTTCATTGGTCATCAATTGCCCCTTCGCACTTGGGTTGCCATCGCCATGGCAGGTTCTGGCATTGCATGGATGTTTTCGAGTCAATTGCAATTGGGGGACCCCAATTTTCTCTGGGGTGCCTGCGTGGCTTTGTGTGTGCCCATGGCCAGCGCTGTTCAATGGACATTGGTTCAAAAAAGCCAAGCCAAGGGCCTTCAGCTTGATTTGATTCCGTCCGTTTTGCTGGGTGCGTTTTTGTCTGTTATTCTCACCTTGCCTTTGGCGATGCCACTGCAAGCGAGTCCGCACGATTTGACTTTGCTGGCGCTGTTAGGCGTGGTGCAATTGGCCATACCGTGCACCTTGTCAGTGGTTTGTGCTCGGGTTCTCCAAGCACCGGAGGTGTCTTTGTTGGCATTGCTGGAAGTTATTTTCGGCATTGCTTTGGCGTGGTTGTGGGCCGATGAGGCGCCGCAACTTTCTGTACTGTTGGGTGGCCTGTGGGTCATGCTGGCTTTGTTTGGCAATGAATGGCTGGCCTGGAGGCAACGCAATGTCTGAATCACAATCCACCTCGCAAAGCGGTGACGCATTTGTTGTGAGTGAAGTCGCAGGCCGCGTCGGTTGCATCACATTGAACCGTCCCAAGGCCTTGAATGCTTTGAGCCTTAAGATGGTGCGTAGCCTGACGCAAACTTTGTTAGCCTATCAAGCCGACCCCCAAGTGTTGGCCGTGTTGATTCGCGGGCAGAGCAAAGAGGGCGCTTTTGGCAATTTCTGCGTCGGCGGTGACATACGATTTTTTCATCAAGCTGCTTTAGCGCATGACGACGCACTGGGTGAATTTTTCACTGAAGAATACAAGTTGAACCATTTGGTGCACACCTACGCCAAGCCCTACATTGCTTTCTTGGATGGGCTTGTCATGGGCGGTGGCATGGGCATCAGCCAAGGCGCAAGTTTGCGCATCGTGACCGATCGCACGAAGATGGCCATGCCTGAGACCCATATCGGCTTGTTTCCAGATGTGGGTGGAGGTTATTTTTTAAGCCGCTGCCCTGGGCATTTGGGTGAGTACTTGGCACTGACTGGGCAAGTGATCAATGGCGCGCAAGCCCTTCAAGCGGGCTTGGCCGATGGCCTGATCGAGGCCCAACGCTTGAGCGTTTTGTGGGCTACTTTGTGCAGCACACCGTTTGAAAGTGGCCAGGCCGTTGAGCGCTGGTTGCAGGTTCAATTCACGCGACAAGAACCCGGGTTATTCCCTGAAAAGGCCGTGATCGATCGCTGTTTTTCCAAAGACACGCCCGCGCAAATTTGTGCGGCTTTGGAACAAGAGAGCAGTGCTTGGGCAGCCACTGCCTTGGACAGCCTGAGCAAAGCATCCCCCATGATGCTGCATGTGAGCCTGGCTCAAATCAGGCGCGCAAAAAACATGGGGCTGGCAGATGACTTGCGCATGGAGCGCGACTTGGTGCACAACTGTTTTCACTTGCGTGATGGCATCAGTGAAACGGTTGAAGGCATACGCGCTTTGGCGATTGACAAAGACCGAAACCCGCAATGGCAGCCGGCTCAAATTCAAGATGTCAAAGAAGCGCAGTGGCAATCGTATTTTGCAAGTCCTTGGTCGCCTGAGCAACACCCCTTACGCGACTTGAGCTGAACCTTCAGCGGTGCCGACTCTTCATGGCCCGCTCGACCTCACGCTTGCCTTCGCGGTCTTTGATGGTGTCGCGTTTGTCATGTTCGCCTTTGCCTTTGGCCAAAGCGATTTCGCATTTGATATGGCCATTTTTCCAATGCAGATTGATCGGCACCAAGGTGAAGCCTTTTTGCTCGACCTTGGCGGTGAGGCGGTCAATGTCATCACGCTTCAACAGTAATTTACGTGTGCGCGCTGCCTCTGGGTTGACGTGGCTGGAGGCGGTGTTCAAAGGGTTGATCAAGCAGCCAATGATGAACATTTCACGGTTGCGAATGACCACATAGCCGTCAGTCAACTGGACTTTGCCTTCGCGCACAGCCTTGACTTCCCAGCCTTCTAACACCATGCCTGCTTCATGCCGCTCTTCAAAAAAATAATTGAACGAGGCTTTTTTATTTTCGGCAATGAGGGTGGGTTTGGAGGCGGGTGATGCTTTTTTGATGGTGGCCATGAAATAAAGAGGGGGCAAAACTTGCATTTGCAAGCCGCGCGCATGGAAAAAATTACAATCCAAGTTGTCAGCCCCATTGTATGAAGAATCTACACAAATCTGTCTTAATCTGGTTCAGTCCCGAGGAAATGTTTCGCTTGGTCACGGACGTGGATCGGTATGCCGAGTTTTTGCCCTGGTGCGACCATGCCAAAGTCTTGCGCAACACGGGCTTGGAAATGGATGCGGAAATTGGCATCGGTCTTGGACGTTTGCGCCAAATTTTTGTGACCCACAACACTCACATTGAAAACCGCGAAGTTCAGATGAAATTGGTCAAAGGGCCTTTTTCAAACTTGGATGGCGTCTGGGCCTTTGACCCCGTGGGCGACGGCTCCCAGCGCGCCTGCAAAGTCACATTGAGCTTGCAATACGGATTCTCAAGCGCCACCTTGGCGGCCTTGGTGGGGCCAGTGTTTGACAAAATTGCAGCGAGTTTGGTGGACGCCTTCATCCAACGTGCAGAGCAAGTTTATGGGCCCAGTGCAGCATGATGACGATTGAACTTTGCTGCAGCCCTGCGGCGGGCCAAGTCTGGCGCTTGGCGCTGCAGTTGCCCCAAGACCTGTCGGTGCGAGATGCGTTGTCTGGGCCCTTGCCTGACGCGTGGCGCGAGATGGCGGCAGAATTAATCGACTTGCAGTCCAACACCTCTTGGGCCATGGGTGTCTGGGGACGCAAAGTTCATCTCTCAGACGTTCTCAAAGAGGGCGACCGCCTGGAGTTTTACCGACCCTTGGTGGTGGACCCCAAAATCGCAAGGCGGCAACGTTTCAAGGGGCAAGGCAAGGGGCGAACAGGGCTTTTTGCACGCAAACGAAAAGGCGCTGTGGCGGGTTATTGAAGGCTTTGACGAGGGTACAATCCTTGTTTTGGAGCCATCCTCTATGCGCCTGCTCGGTAAAGCGCTCACCTTCGACGATGTTTTGTTGGTGCCCGCGTATTCACAAGTCCTGCCCAAGGACGCCAACCTCTCGACCCAATTCACCCGCAAGCTTCGACTGAACCTGCCCTTGGTCTCAGCCGCCATGGACACCGTCACCGAAGCGCGTTTGGCCATTGCCATTGCACAAGAAGGCGGCATCGGCATCGTTCACAAAAACTTAACGCCGCAAGAGCAAGCCGCGCATGTGGCCAAAGTCAAGCGCTACGAATCGGGCGTGCTGCGAGATCCAGTGGTCATCACCCCCGAGACCAAAGTGCGCCAAGTCATGGCCTTGTCGCAAGAGTTGGGTGTCTCGGGCTTCCCCGTTTGCCAAGCCGGACGCGTGGTGGGCATTGTCACAGGGCGCGACATGCGGTTTGAGACGCGCTATGACCAACCCGTCAGTGAGATCATGACACCGCGCGAGCGCTTGATCACCGTGCCTGAAGGCACAACGCCAGAAGAGGCCAAAGCACTCCTGAACAAATACAAACTCGAGCGTTTGTTGGTGGTCAACGAAGACTTCGAGCTCAAAGGCTTGATCACGGTCAAAGACATCACCAAACAACTCAATTTCCCCAATGCTGCGCGCGATGCAGCAGGGCGCTTGCTCGTGGGCGCCGCTGTGGGTGTGGGCGAGGGGACCGAAGAGCGCGTGGAAGCTTTGGTCAAAGCCGGCGTGGATGCGATCGTGGTAGACACGGCGCACGGTCACAGCAAAGGTGTGATCGAACGCGTGCGCTGGGTCAAACTCAATTACCCGCACATTGAAGTCATTGGCGGCAACATTGCCACGGGCGCTGCAGCTTTGGCTCTGGCTGAAGCGGGGGCAGATGCGGTCAAAGTGGGCATTGGTCCAGGCTCCATTTGCACCACGCGCATCGTGGCCGGTGTGGGTGTGCCCCAAGTCATGGCCATTGACAGCGTGGCCACTGCTTTAAAGGGCAGCGGCGTGCCTTTGATCGCCGATGGCGGCATTCGCTACAGCGGAGATATTGCCAAAGCCATTGCAGCAGGGGCCAACACCGTCATGATGGGCGGCATGTTTGCCGGCACCGAAGAAGCGCCAGGCGAAGTGATCTTGTTTCAAGGCCGCAGTTACAAAAGTTACCGCGGCATGGGCAGCATTGGCGCCATGCAGCAAGGCAGCGCCGACCGCTATTTTCAAGAGTCCAGCACAGGCAACCCCAACGCCGACAAACTGGTGCCCGAAGGCATTGAAGGCCGCGTGCCCTACAAAGGCTCGGTGGTGGCCATTGTGTTCCAAATGGCAGGCGGCTTGCGGGCCAGCATGGGTTACTGCGGCTGCGCCACGATCGAGGACATGCGCAGCAAAGCGGAGTTCGTTGAAATCACCACTGCTGGCATTCGCGAAAGTCATGTGCACGATGTGCAAATTACCAAAGAAGCCCCCAATTACAGGGCCGATTGATTGAACCCGAACTGAATTTTGACATGCAGCATTCGAAAATATTGATCCTGGATTTTGGCTCTCAGGTGACACAACTGATTGCACGGCGCGTGCGTGAAGCGCACGTGTTTTGTGAAGTTCATGCTTGCGATGTGTCTGATCAATGGCTGCGTGACTATGCGGCTGACGGCAGTTTGAAGGGCGTTATTTTGTCGGGCAGTCACGCCAGTGTTTACGAAGAAAGCACCGACAAAGCGCCTCAATCTGTTTTTGAATTGGGTTTGCCCGTGCTGGGCATTTGCTACGGCATGCAAACCATGGCGCAGCAACTCGGGGGCATTGTGTCTCCAGCGCAAATGGTCGACGGCATGGCCCAGCGAGAATTTGGCTACGCTGAAGTGCGAGCCCACGGCCACACAGCCTTGCTCAAAGACATTGCCGACTTCACCACCAGCCAAGGCCACGGCATGCTCAAAGTGTGGATGAGTCACGGCGACAAAGTTACCCAAATGCCTGACGGATTCAAAGTCATGGCATCCACTCCGAGCTGCCCCATTGCAGGCATGGCCGATGAATCGCGCCATTTCTATGCAGTGCAGTTTCACCCTGAAGTCACGCACACTGTGCAAGGCAAAGCCTTGCTCGAGCGCTTTGTGCTGGGCATCTGCCAAGCGCGGCAAGACTGGGTCATGGGCGACTACATTGAAGAAGCAGTTCAAAAAATCCGCGAACAAGTCGGACAAGAAGAAGTTATTTTGGGTCTGTCAGGCGGCGTGGACTCCTCGGTCGCAGCGGCCTTGATTCACCGCGCTATTGGCGATCAGCTTACCTGCGTGTTTGTGGACCACGGCCTGCTGCGCTTGAATGAAGGCGACATGGTCATGGAGATGTTTGCGGGCAAGTTGCACGCCAAAGTCATCCGTGTCGATGCCAGCGATTTGTTCTTGGGCAAGTTGGCCGGTGTGAGTGAGCCAGAAGCCAAACGCAAAATCATTGGCGCTGAATTTGTCACTGTCTTCAAACAAGAAGCCGCCAAATTGAAAGCCGGCGGCGGTGCTGGCGTCAAAGGCGCAAGCTTCTTGGCGCAGGGCACCATTTACCCTGACGTGATTGAGTCAGGTGGCGCTAAAAATAAAAAAGCCGTGACCATCAAGAGCCATCACAACGTTGGGGGGCTGCCTGAACAACTTGGCTTGAAACTGTTAGAGCCCCTGCGCGAGTTGTTCAAAGACGAAGTGCGCGAGCTGGGCGTTGCGCTGGGCTTGCCGCGCGAGATGGTGTATCGCCACCCCTTCCCAGGCCCGGGTTTGGGTGTGCGAATTTTGGGCGAAGTCAAAAAAGAATTTGCCGACTTGCTGCGCCGCGCTGACGCCATCTTCATGGAAGAATTGCGCAATCACGTAGACCCAGAATCAGGCAAGAACTGGTATGAATTAACCAGCCAAGCCTTTGTCGTTTTCTTGCCGGTTAAAAGCGTGGGCGTGATGGGCGACGGCCGCACCTATGACTATGTGGTGGCTTTGCGCGCTGTGCAAACCAGCGACTTCATGACCGCCGATTGGGCCGAACTGCCATATGCCTTGCTGAAGAAGGTTTCTGGCCGCATCATCAACGAAGTGCGCGGCATCAATCGGGTGACTTACGACGTTTCAAGCAAGCCGCCGGCTACCATTGAGTGGGAATAGAAACGCCTGCTGAGTTGGGCCTGGACGCCGGTCAGGCAGCGTCCCTGTGCTCGTCAGGCGTGGTGTGAGGCGCTGGAATCGTTCGTCCCTAAGGGGGATCGACGAGTTTTCAATACTGCGAGTTTAACTTGCCTGCTCGCGGGGACGCCGAGGCTTCCCTCATGCTCTCGGCCAAGTCAGTCAGGTAGCGTGCGATCGCCGGTTCATGGGTCAGGTTCAGCATTTGGTGGAAACCGGGTGGCGTTGTGACGTAGCCGACTGTCCAATTGCGCGCGGTCATTCTCAAGCCGATGTCAGCGATGTTGTGTTCTTCCGAACCGTAGGCCAGTATGGATAATTTTGGGTCGCCGAATGTCGGGAGGCCCAGGCTCGTGGTGCCCTCCTGCAACGCACGCCGTGTGGCGATGACGCGCTGGGTGACGCGTTGGTATCCCGATTCACCGAGGTATTTCATCACGGCCCACGCTGATGCGATGGCGCCGCCCGCGCGCGTGCCCACCAGCGTGTTGGTGAAGTACTGGCCCCGTGGCCAGTTGTCGAACGTCCAGCCCATGCCTGCAAATGATTCGGCGTCGCGGAAAAACAGGGTCGACGCCCCTTTGGCGGTGTAGCCATATTTGTGCAAGTCGGCCGAAATTGAAGTGACTCCGGGAACCAGGAAGTCCCAGTCGGGAATCGCCTCGCCCAGTTGCTTGGCAAAAGGCGCAAAGTAACCGCCTACGCAGCCATCCACATGCATCCAGATCTCGCGCGCCTGGGCCAACGCCGCAATCTCACCGATGGGGTCAATCACACCATGCGGGTAGGCCGGCACAGAACCCACAATCATGACTGTGTTGGGGGTGATCGCCGCCTCGATCGCCGCCGGGTCAGCGCGAAAATCAGCCTGTAGTGGCGTTCGAACGGCCTCTAGACCCATGAAGTGGGCTGCCTTGTCGAAGGCCGGATGGGCGCTGCAGGCCATGACGATTTGGGGTTTGCCACGGCCCGAATCCCGCTTTTTTGCCAGATCGCGCGCTGCTTTGACGGCCAGAAAAATGCTCTCGGTCCCACCAGTGGTCATCGCCCCTCGCGTCAGCGGGCCGCCATGCAGCAAGCCGAGCCCCATTTCAACCACTTCGGATTCAAACTTCGCCAGGCTTCGAAACGCGCGCAAGCCAAGGCCATTTTCGGAAAAGTACATCAGGTAAGCCTGCTTGGCGACCTCCAGCACATCCTCCCCGGCGTAGTGAATGAACATGGGCACCCGGCCGTTGCGCCAGTCCACATCGTCCTTGCCTGCTTCGCGCAGTTGGTCTTGCAGTTCGGGCCATGGTGTGCCCTGCACCGGCAAAGTATTCAATTTAGCCTTCTTTCCCGCCCCAATGGACGATACGGTTTTCAAGCGCCCTTGCGCACAGGTCAAGCGAGTACCCCAATGAGGCCATGATCAATGCCCCAACGATCACCACGTTCGTCAGCAAAAAGTCGGACGCAGACATGGCCATGAACGCAATACCGGCGCTGGTGGCAATCATTTCTGCGCCGACCAGCATCGTTACGCCAATCCCGATGCTCACGCGGATGCTGGTGAAGATGCCCGGCAGGCTAGCCGGGAAGATGACGCGGCGAAAAATCATGGTGCGAGATGCGCCCAGTGCCATCGCTGCCTGCACCTTGCGTTGACCGACACCCCGCACAGCCTGCATTGCGCTGATCGACAGAATCGGGAAGAGTGCCAGGACGATGATGACCACCTTGGCGACCTCACCGATGCCAAACCAGATGATGAGCAGCGGTAGCAACGCCAACTTGGGCATGGGCCGGCTGATTTCGATGGGTGGGTCGAGCACGGCCTTGACGGTTTCGTTCATTCCCATCCAAAGTCCCAGCGGCACGGCCACCAGGACTGTAATTGTAAAAGCCAGACCAAAGCGAAAAAGGCTGATGCCGAGATGAAACCACAGGCTCTTTCCCTGGTAGCCGTTTTTTATCAGCATCAAGAAGGTGTCCCAGACCGACCCTGGCGATGGCAGAAACAACGGCGCGACAAGTGGCTTGTCGCCGAAGGGGGCAGTCACCAGCCACCACATCAGGAGCAAGGTCACGAATGAACCGACGTTTATCAAGCTCGAACGTCTTGATTTGGAGTTGGCCGTATTCACCGCATAACCTCTTGGCGCTGCGCTGTGAGCGCCTCTTCGCGCAACATGCCAAATATGTCGGCCTTCATGCGCACGAACTCGGTGCTTGTTACCACCGCCGGATCCCGGCTCAGCGCGAACTGCGGCGTCAGTCGGGCCTTGATGCGTCCCGGTCTGGCGGTCATGACGACGATGTCTGTCGCCAGGAATAACGCCTCCTCAATGCTGTGCGTGATCCACAGCACCGTCTTTCGGCTGTCCTGCCAGATGTGCTTGATCTCCTCTTGAAGCAACTCCCGTGTCTGCGCGTCAAGCGCAGCGAAGGGTTCGTCCATCAGCAGGATCTGCGGGTCATTGGCCAACGCACGTGCAATGCCCACCCGCTGCTGCATACCACCTGACAGCTCATACGGGTAGCGTCGTGCGAAGCTGGTCAGGCCCACCATCTCAAGGTAGTGTGCCGCGATGCCAGCGGCTTCTTTCGGGCTCTTGCCAGTGGCCAATGGGCCAAAGGCGACGTTGTCCTGAACACTCATCCAAGTAAATAATGCACCTTGCTGGAACACCACACCCCGGCGCGCATCGGGTCCGCGAACCGGCACGCCGTCCATCAGTGCCTGGCCGCTGGTGGCCGTCTCGAAGCCGGCCAGTATGTTCAATAAGGTGCTCTTGCCGCAGCCCGAGGGACCGACCAGACAGACGAAGGCGTTTTCTGCAATGTCCAGCGAGATGGGCTCCAGTGCGAGCACGGATTCAGGACCCATGCCAAAGCGTTTGGATACTTGGTCGAAGCTGGCTTTGACGCTGCTCTTGGACGCATCAACGGATGGACTGGCGTGCACGATATCGGCCTGTAGGTCGGGAGATGCCGTCAGAATCACGACCCTCAGACCATTTGCGCGACGAAACTGCTGTCGACCAAACCGTTCATGTCTTTGGGCAGGGCGTTGATCTGTCCGGTTTCTTTCAGGAACTCGGCCTGGACTTGCAGCGTCTTGACAACCGAAGAGTTCTTGGTACCCGGCTTGCCCAGCCATTTGTCAGTGAGTTGTTCGCGCGCCGTCACAGGGTAAAACGTGTTGAGTGAGCGCATCACGGCCGCCTCATCGACACCCAGGAACTTGGTCATGGTCTCGACCACGTCCTTGGGGTTTTGCTTGAAGGTAACCGCAATCTTCTCAAAGTCCTTCAGAAAAGCCAGCACCAGTTCTGGATGTTTTTTCTTGAACTCGTCGCGAACCAGGAAGGCGTCGAACATCACCAGGCCGGTGGCATTCAGATCGCCGGTTTTGAAGATGATCGTGCCACCGTCTTCGACCAACTTCGAAATCACGGGAACCCATATGTAGCTGGCATCGATTTCACGACGTGTCCATGCCGAGGGAATGGTGTCGGCGCGCATGTTGATCAACTGCACGTCGTTGACCCCGAGTCCCGCGGTCTTGAAGGCCGCCAACGCTGCGAAGTGCACCGAGGTATTGAACGGCAGACCAACGCGCTTTCCCTTTAGGTCAGCCAAGGTTTTGATTTTGGCGCTGTTCTGAACCACCAGCGCCTCGCTGTCGATGATGTTTTTGTAGATGTAGACCAGCGAGGCCTGTACGCCATTGGCGTAACCCACGACCATCGGACTGGATCCGAGGTTGCACATGTCCAGGCTGTTGCCGGCCATTGCCGCAATCACTTCAGAGCCTGCACGGACGGTGACGAAATCAACCTTGGTCCCAGCTCCGAAGGTCTTGTCCATGGCATTCTTGGCCCGGATGTAGTTCTGCGCATCGATGCCGCCGAAGGTGCCGAGGTTCACCGCTTTTTGTTGTGCAAACGCGCTCCCTGCATTCATCAAGGCACCTCCAGTCACGGAGCCGATGATCATTTGGGAAGCGGTCAAGCTGAAATCGCGGCGGGATAGGTTCAGTTTCATGGGTGGCCTTAGGTGAACAGTGGACAGTTAAAGGGTCTGCACCCCGGAGCATTTTGGGGGTGGAGTGGTCTTATGATATATCGTATTACAAAACACGGGGTAAAGTTTTCCGAAATTCACAAAATAGAGCCAATCTCAGGGTTTGAGTGAACGTAACAAGTAGTTGGACCCATGGACCAAGTCGTCCCGGATGGCCTGCGCCAGCGCGTTGCCATCACGTCGGCGCAAAGCATCCACTGCAGAGCGGTGCGCTTCATGACCGACCAGGCTGCCACAGTATTGCGGAAACAACATATTGAGCGTTGGGCCGACGCGCAGGTACAGACTTTCGATGATGCCGAACAGAACAGGTTGTTCGGAAGCTCGATATATCGACATATGAAAATCAGTGTTAGCCGTCAAGGTCCGATGAGCTTCGCCCGCCTTGATCGCGTCCAGGTGATCGGCCATGACACCGTCGAGTCTGTCCATCTCCTCGTTGCTCATGCGGGAGGCCGCTTCGCGCGCGGCCATGGGCTCCAGTTCAAGCCTGATTTTCAGGATTTCACGGTAGGTTTCTATGTCCAGGCGTGGCACACGAATGGTCCTGGCGTTCTCAATGATCAGCGCCCCCTCGGCGAATAACCGTTGTATGGCCTCGCGCGCCGGCGTCAGGCTCACGCCGCAGTTGTCAGCAATGCCGCGTATGGTCAGCACCTGCTCTGGCAGGAGGCCGCCCGTCATCAGTGCACGATGAAGGCGAAGGTAGGTCTGTCCGGCAAGCGTCTCGGACGTGATGTGTGGATCAACAACCGGCGTGTCGCAGATCGGTGAGTTCAAAGGCATGCTGGGTTGATTCTGCAAAAAAATAGGTTGGTTACTTAGATATATTCTAATGCCGGTTCGGTTACGTCCTTCAGAGGCACCTCACAAAGACCCGGCCATCCGCAAGAGGACTGGGCCGCACTCCTGGCGGGCAGTGCCCAGAACTTTTAATTCGTCATGGGTGTTGGGCTTTCAAATCAATGGCTCCTCCTGCGACGGTGTGCGAAAATCGCCCTACTTCATTTTTGAAAGTCTTGGGTTTTACATGAGCACATCACGAACCCCCCGCAGCCTGTACAACCCCGCACAATTTGACACGCAAGACTTTGCCGTCGCGCTTCAGATCATGCGTGCGCACCCCTTGGCACAGCTCATTTCCGTTCAGAGCGATGGTTTTCCTTTTGTCTCGCATTTGCCTTTGCATTGGGAGCCTTGTGCAGCCCAAGAAAACAGCCAATTGACCGAGCCAGGCCAACTTTTGGGCCACTGCGCTCGCGGCAACCAGCATTGGAAATTGCTGACTGAAAACCCACAGGCCTTGGTCACTTTCATGGGCCCACAAGCCTATTTGTCGCCCAAAGTTTATCCTGATCTCGTGCGCGTGCCCACATGGAATTACATTGCACTGCACTGCCACGTGCAGGCCGTGGTGCTCGATGACCCCGCTGTCAAAGATGCCCTGTTAAAACAGTTGATTGCAGACCACGAACCTTCTTACGCTGCCCAATGGCGTGGCTTGCCGCAGGACTACACCGAAAAAATGTTGTCGGGCATTGTGGCCTTTGAGCTGAAAATCACACAGTGGCAATGCAAAGTCAAAGTCAATCAGCACCGCCCAGAATCGCATGCGGCCATGCTGCATGCCTATGACCAAGGCGATGCCAATGCGCAAGGCTTGGCCGCTTGGATGCGGCAAATGGGCTTAGGGTCAACCGCAAAATGAACCAACTCGGCGAAGGCGCATTGCAGGCTGAGCACTGGATGCATCAAGCCTTGGCCCAGGCCCAATTGGCAGCAGCTTGCGGTGAGGTGCCAGTCGGTGCCGTGGTGGTCAAAGGGGGCCAGGTGGTCGGCAGCGGTTTCAATCAAACCATCGCCAGCCAAGACCCTACAGCCCATGCTGAAGTGGTGGCCTTGCGCGCGGCTGCCAAAGCGCTTGGCAACCACCGCTTAGAGGGTTGTGATTTGTACGTCACGCTCGAGCCTTGCACCATGTGCGCCGGCGCTGTTTTTCACGCACGATTAGACCGCGTGATTTACGGCGCTGCAGAGCCCCGCACGGGTGCGGCTGGCTCAGTTCTGAACTTGTTTGAGCAAACGGCGTTGAACCACCAAACCCAAGTGCTGGGTGGGGTATTGGCAGATGAGTCAGCCAAACTGTTGCGCGAATTTTTTCAACCCATCAGGCAAGCCATGCGGGGCAACGCCAGCCCTTTGCGCGATGACGCGCTCAGAACCCCCGATGAACGCTTTGACAACTTGCCCGACTATCCTTGGCCAGCCAACTACGTGAGCGATTTGCCAAGTCTCAAGGGCTTGCGCATGCACTACCTCGATGTGGGCGAGCAGGGCTCAAAGTTGACTTACCTGTGCCTGCACGGCAACCCCGCTTGGAGTTATTTGTACCGAAAAATGATTCCCATCTGGACTCAAGCCGGCCACCGCGTGATCGCGCCGGACATGATCGGCTTTGGCAAGAGCGACAAGCCGAAAAAAGACAGCTTCCACCAATTTCAGTTTCACCGCCAAGTTTTGTTGGAGTTGGTTGATCGTTTGGACTTGAAGCGCATTGTCTTGGTGGTGCAAGATTGGGGGGGCATTTTAGGCCTGACCTTGCCCATGGAGCAGCCCGATCGCTACGCAGGTTTGTTGGTGATGAACACCTTACTGGCCACCGGTGATGTGCCCTTGTCCCCAGGTTTTCTGGCCTGGCGCGAGTGGTGCAGCAAGAACCCGGAGTTTGACGTGGGCCGATTGTTCGCTAGGGGTAATCCGCAAATGAGCCCCGCGCAATGGCAAGCCTACAACGTCCCTTTCCCCGACAGTGGTCACAGAGCTGCGCTGCGCACATTTCCCAATTTGGTGCCCGAGTTTTCGGACAGCCCAGGCGCTGAGCTGTCGCGCCAAGCGCGCGAATTTTGGCAAACAAAATGGACAGGTCAAAGTCTCATGGCGATTGGTCAGCAAGACCCTGTCTTGGGCGAGACAGTCATGCGTGCATTGAAGGCGCAAATTAACGGTTGTGAAGAAGTGCTGCTGCTTGAGAAGGCTGGCCATTTCGTGCAAGAACACGGCGAACACATTGCCCCAGTTGCTGTTACTTTTTTTGATTCAATGCAATGAGCCACATTTATATTTTTTCCCCCTCCAGCGCGGTGCGAGACAAAGCGGCTTTCAGGCGTGGACTGCAACGCTTGAAAGCGCAAGGTCATGAAGTCGAAGTCGATCCAAGCGCCTTGGGCAGCAGCATGCGTTTTGCTGGGGACGATGCCACACGCGTGGCTGCCATCGCACGCGCTGCACAAAGTGGCGCTGACGTGGCCATGATTACGCGGGGAGGCTATGGCCTGACCCGCTTGCTGACGCAATTGCCCTACAAACGAATCAGCAAAGCCATCGACAAGGGAACACAGTTTGTTGGCTTGAGTGACTTCACCGCTTTTCAGCTGGCTGTTTTTTCTCAAGCCAAAAGTATCACCTGGCAAGGCCCTAACTTGGGGGAAGATTTTGGTTGTGAAGGCGCGCCTGACGAGATCATGCAGGCCTGCTTTGATGACTTGTTGCTAGAGCAAGGGGAGGGCACGGGTTGGCGTTTGCCAGCGCTTGAAGCCAACTTGCAAGTCAGTGTCAACAACGCTACTTTATGGGGTGGTAATTTGTCTGTTTTGACATCGCTTTTGGGAACCCCTTATTTTCCAAAAATCAAAGGTGGCATTTTGTTTTTAGAAGATGTGGGCGAGCACCCTTACCGCATTGAACGCATGCTCACGCAGTTGCTCAATGCCGGTGTTTTAGCACAGCAAAAAGCCATTTTGTTTGGGCAGTTCACCCATTACAAGTTGGTGCCACATGACAAAGGTTTTAAATTGAATACCGTGATCGAGCGCTTGCGACAACTCATCAAGGCGCCCATTTTGACGGGATTGCCGTTTGGCCATGTGCCTACCAAGGTCTTGCTGCCGGTGGGTGCCAAAGTGGATTTGGCCACGCAAGGACGCGATGCGTTTTTGGTGTGGGGTCACGTTTAAGTTTCACCCAATTTTCAACCCACTGTCAGCATACGCATCATGAAAATTCAAAAATGGTTGCTTCGATCCGTCCTGGCCTTGGTCATGTTGCTGCTCTTGATTTGGGGTGTTCTCAATGTGTACTTGCTGCGCTCTATGCCCTTGCTCGATGGGCAGTTCAAATTGGCCGGCATTTCTGCGCCGGTGCAAGTTGTGCGCGATACCTCTGATGTCACGCACATTCACGCTGCCACCCCCATGGACGCGTGGCGTGCACTGGGCTTGGTGCATGCGCAAGAGCGCGGTTGGCAGTTGGCGTTTAACCGTCAATTGATGCATGGCGAGTTGTCAGCTTGGTTTGGCCCCAGCACCTTGGACACTGACAAGTTGATACGAACCCTGGGCATTGTGCAAACAGCCCAAGCGCAATACGACCGATTGCCCGCCAATGCAAAACTGGCATTGCAAGCCTATTCTCAAGGCATTCAAGCCGGCTACGACAGTGGTCAGTGGCGCGCGCCAGAGTTTGTTCTTTTGGGTTTGAATCCTGGCCTTTCTGCACCTGCGTGGACGCCTGTAGACAGCGTGGCCTGGAGTTTGATGATGGCCTTGGACTTGGGCGGCAACTGGGGTCAAGAGTTCGCGCGTTTGATGTCTGCGCAAGTCTTGAGCACCGACGAGTTGTGGCAATTGATTCCGCCTTACCCAGGTCTGAGCAAAGGCACATCTGTTGATTTGGCAGGCCTTTATGCCAGCTTAGGCGTTTATGCCAAGCCTGGTGTTGCATTCAACGCAACACAAGACAGCACTTTGGATTTTGGCGTTGTGGAAGGAAAAGGAAGTAACAACTGGGTGCTGCCTGGCTCGCGTACGCAAAGCGGACAAGCCTTGTTGGCCAATGACCCTCATCTGGGCTTGAGCGCTGCTGCAATTTGGTATTTTGTGGGCTTGCATGCACCCGCAGGAAAATTCCCAGATGGCACAGCGCATGCGGCCTTGGAGGTGGTGGGTGCGAGTTTGCCAGGACTTCCATTCGTGGTTTTGGGTCGCACCGACCAAGTGGCTTGGGGCTTTACCAACACCGGCCCGGATGTGCAAGATTTGTATTTGGAAGAGTTGATTCTCGCTTCAAACCCAGGTCAAAATTTAACCAGCACACAGTACAAAGGCATTGACGGTCCGCAGGCATTTCAGACACGCGAAGAAGTTTTTAAAATCAAAGGGCAGGGCGATGAGCGCATCACCGTTCGCACAACACGGCATGGCCCAGTCATCAGCGATGTGCAGCCAATCTATCGATCATTTTTGAATATGGACCGTTATGCGGTGGCTTTGAAATGGTCTGCCTTAGACCCAGACAATCGCACCGTGTTAGCGGGCATGAATGCTAACTTTGCCAAATCGGTGGATGATTTGAAAGTTGCCTATGCAGATCATCTAGCGCCCATGCAAAGCGTTGTGATGGCCGATACGCGCGGCCAAGTGTTGTTCAAAGCCGTTGGCAAAGTGCCAATCAGGCATGCTACCAATGACCTCCAAGGCTTGGCGCCTGCGCCAGGTTGGCTTGCGAAATACGATTGGCAAGGGTGGTTGCCTTATGAGAAAACACCTGAGCAATCTACGGCACAAATTCAAGCAACAGGGGGCTTGGCCACCGCCAACCAAAACATATTGCCCTCAGGCTACAAACACTTCATTGGCCACGACTGGACCAACCCAGAGCGTTTTGACCGAATCACCGCATTGCTCAAAGACAAACCCATTCACAATGTGAGCAGCATGAAAAGTATTCAGGGTGATGCATTGTCTTTGGCTGCTGTGCGCTTGTTACCCGCCATGAAAAAGCTGGAGTCGTCCCATGCACTGGCGCCAAAAGCCAAGGCTTTGCTCTCCACCTTTAAAGGTGAAATGTCCCGTGAATCCGCAGCGGCATTGATTTATGCCGTGTGGGCAGACGAGTTGACCCAAGCTTTGATCAAGCCCAAATTGGGCGAAGCTCGGTTCAAAGCATTGTTTGGCAAGCGCCATTTTCGAGCTGCTGTCGAAGGCATTTTGGAGCGCAACGATCCTGCCTGGTGTGGCAATAAAGGCTGCCAGGCGCAGATGAATGCCGCTTTTGACAGTGCTTTGGATCGCATTGTTAGCATGCAAGGGCGCGATCCAAGCCTTTGGAACTGGGGCCAAGCACATCCGGCCTTGAGCAGCCACAAGCCTTTTGGCAACGTCAAAGCTTTTGCACCTTGGTTTGATGTGAGCGTGCCCAGTGCGGGCGATGCATTCACAGTCAACGTGGGCCAGTACTGGACCAACAGTGCCAGCATGCCGTTTGCCAGCCGTCATGCCGCCTCGATGCGTGCTGTTTATGACTTGTCCAATCTGGAGAACTCGGAGTTCATTTACCAAGCCGGCCAAAGTGGCCATCCTTTTTCGCGCCGCTATCAAAGCATGCGCGATGAATGGGCGCAGGTTCAATTGCGACCGCTCAAGCTCAAGGATGTGCCTGCAGTGCATCGCCAGGCGCTATCGGTTGATTGACATTCCCCAAGCCAGTGGTGGGGCTACTTTGAGCTCATGTGATTGATTGCAACTCCGCGGCGTATATTTAACTTAACATAATATACATCGTATGAAGTATTATCGAAGCAATGCAATCGCGTCAGGGCGATTGCCGGCATGGGCAAAGTCCAGTGCAGTTAAGCCCAATTGGTTCTTCAACAGCACGTCTGCGCCTTCGTCAAGTAGCAGTTTGACGCAAGCGGCATTGCCATAGCGTGCGGCCATCATCAAGGGCGTTGTTCCATTGGGTGATTCAGCGTCAATGTAGGCGCTTTGATCCAGTAGCAATTGAATGATTTGAGGGTGACCGCCCGTGGCTGCGTAATGCAAAGGCGCCCAGCCCGGCTTATTGACATCAGCATCGCGGCTGATTAGCTTTTGGACCAGGCTGGTTTGTCCTTTCAGTGCTGCCAACATCAGCAAGCTTTCGTCCAGTTCATTGCGCACTTCGGCTTTGGTGCCGGGCCAGTCCAGCAACAGGTCTAAAACCCCCAAAGATTCGAAGCGCCAAGCCACCAGCAAAGCTGCGCGGCCTTCTAAATCGACCGTATTGGGATCAAAACCGCGCACCAGGAGTTGGCGGGCCACGTTCAGATCGTTGGTTTTAAGTGCCTTGAAAAAATCCTCGTAAGAGCCTGAATTAGCAGAAAATGAAATTAAAAAACCAATTAAAACAACATACTTTTTAATCAATTTAAAGTTTAACATTCAGTTTAATTAAAGTGAATTCTAGGACAAAATGGCTGATAGCTTAGTGAAAAGCCGATCAAAATTCAGATCTGTCAGGCGCCCGATGCTGTGGGCATCGGTGGACCTGATATCTGCCAATTGCTGCGCAACAAAAGGCACATAGGCAGGTGTATTGGTCTTGCCTCGGTATGGCACAGGGGCCAAATATGGGCTGTCGGTTTCTATCAATAAGCGGTCATCCGGCACCCATTTGGCAACATCTCTCAAATCCTGTGCAGATTTGAAGGTCAAAATGCCTGAAAAAGAAATATAAAAGCCCATGTCCAAGGCTGCGCGCGCAACTTCCTTGGATTCGGTAAAGCAGTGGAAAACCCCGCCAGCAGACTGCGCATCTCCGATTTCACCCTCTTCTTTCAAAATCGCCAATGTGTCCGCCGAAGCGTCACGGGTGTGAATCACCAGTGGCAATTGGGCGCTGCGAGCAGCGCGGATGTGCGTGCGAAAACGCTCGCGCTGCCATTCCATGTCGATCACCGATCGGCCGCCTTTGCGCTCTTGCATTTGGTAGTAGTCCAAACCAGTCTCACCGACAGCCAAAACCTTGTGGTTTTTCGCCTTTTCAAGCAACTCATCCATTGTCGGTTCGTGCACATTTTCATTGTCGGGGTGCACACCCACCGTGCACCAGAAATTATCGTAGGCCAATGCCAAGCCATGCACAGCGTCAAACTCTTCCATGGTGGTGCAAATGCACAGCGCGCGCGTGACTTGCGCCGCTTGCATGGCGCTTCGAACATCGCTCATTTGGCTCATGAGTGAGGGGGCAGACAAATGGCAGTGGGAGTCGGTGTACATCAGCTTGTTCGTGCTGCACTGGCACGTAAAGTTTGGCTGGCCTCAGAGCTCAAAGCTTCGAGCATCAAGCTAGCATTGAAGGGGTGCTCGGCTGTTCGTGCGGCAAGGCTCAAGCGCTTGAACCATGCGGTCAATGTGGCCAAGCTCGGGTGCACATGGGGCAAGTCTTGCTGGCTGAAGAACCGCGTGGCAACGCCGCTTTCGCGCATCAAAACATCATGACACAATTTTTGCAAAGCATCGATCACTTCTGCAGGTGGCAAGTTGGCCAGGCACGCTGCATCACCCTGCGCCATGGCTTTGGGAAATGCAGCCCACCAAGCCGGTGATTGGCCCAATGCCACATGACGCAAAACATCGTCTGCGCGCCCGCCTGCTGCCTGCAGGAGCACCTGAGCGTCATGCGCAGAAAAGCCTTGTGCTGCAAGCCAGCTCAAGGCCTCAGAGCCAATTGGCCAACGCATGGTGTGGGCCAGGCAACGGCTTCGAATGGTCGGCAGAAGTTGGTGGGCAGCGTGTGTTGCCAATACAAACTTGACATCGCCCGGGGGCTCTTCCAAAGTTTTAAGCAAGGCATTGGCAGTCACGTGGTTCATGCGTTCTGCTGGGTAAACCAGCACCGCTTTGCCTTGCCCGCGGGCATTGGTGCGCTGAGAAAACTCGATGGCATCTCGCATGGCTTCGATGCGAATTTCACGACTGGGTTTGCGTTTTTTTTCATCAATTTCGTTTTGCGCTTTTTCACTCAATGGCCAGCCCAGCTCCAGCATCACGGTCTCTGGCATCAGGACACATAAATCCGCATGAGCGCGCACTTCGATGGCATGGCAACTGGGGCATTGAGCGCAAGCGCCTTGCTGCACAGAATCAGGTGCCTCACACAACCAAGCGCGCACCATGGACAAAGCCAATTCATATTGACCCAGGCCCGAAGGCCCGTGCAACAGCCAAGCGTGGCCATTTTGCTGAAGCAGCGCCAAGTTTTGAGCCGCAATCCAAGGGGCCAATTCAGCGCGACTCATGCACTCTTTCTGCGACGGATTGCAACACATCGCGCCAAACGCTGGGGCGGTCTTGGTCGGCTGCAATGCGTGCGAATCTTTGCGGCATTTCCTGCATGCGTTTGGCGTAAGCGGCGCGCACTTGACGGAAAAATTCTACGGGTTGGGCTTCAAATTTATCGGGCACACGGGCACTGGACAAACGTTGGGCTGCGACCTCGGGCGGCAGGTCAAACCACACAGTCAGATCGGGCTGACGCAGGTCGGCAGCAGGGGGCAGGTGTTGCACCCATTGCTCCAGCGTTTGCAGCACCCTCCAATCAAACCCCCTGCCCCCACCTTGGTAAGCAAAGGTGGCATCGGTGAAGCGGTCACACAAGACAACATCAGCGCGGGCCAGCGCAGGCTCGATGACTTGCAGCAAATGTTCACGGCGGGCTGCAAACATGAGCAGCGCTTCGGTCAAGGGGTCCATGGCTTGGTGCAAAACCAATTCACGCAATTTCTCAGACAGCGGCGTTCCACCTGGCTCGCGGGTCAATGTGACTTGACGCCCTTGCGAGCGAAACCAATCCGCCAAGCCTTCAATGTGGGTTGATTTTCCGGCACCATCTATGCCTTCAAAAGTGATAAACCAAGCGCGGCTCATAAAAATATTTGTTTGTAAAAGTGTCAATTGTCACCTGCTTGGCGCAAGCTCCAAGCTCATGCCTCTTTGGTACCTGTTGACAGCGCGATTGTGCTCGCTCAATTCTTGACTGAAATGGCTGCTGCCATCACCACGCGCCACAAAATAAAGGGCTTGTGTTGCCGCGGGTTGCACCGCGGCCATGAGGGCGGCTTTGCCCGGCATGGCAATGGGGGATGGCGGCAATCCATCGCGCGTGTATGTGTTGTAGGGCGTGTCTTGGCGCAAATCTGAGCGCCTTAAATTGCCATCAAACGTGCTGCCCAAACCGTAGATCACCGTGGGGTCAGTTTGCAGGCGCATGCCTATGCGCAATCGGTTGTTAAAGACACCAGAAATCATGGCCCGGTCGGCCGCTTTGCCAGTTTCCTTTTCTACAATGCTGGCCAAGATCAAGGCCTCTTCGGGCGTTTTCACCGCTGCACTGGGGTGACGTTGTGCCCACGCTCGGTCCAAATGGCGGTCCATGGCGGCCATGGCACGCTTGAGCACGCTCAAATCGGTGGCGCCCTTGGCGTAGGTGTAGGTGTCGGGGTAAAAACGCCCCTCAGGGTGCAATTGCGGCCTGCCCAGCTCTTTCATGATCTGTGCATCTGAGATCGAGAGTGTGCTCGGTTTGAGTGAATCAGCCTTGGCCATGGCTTGTCGCAATTGCTTGAAATTCCAGCCTTCCACCACCGTCAAGCTGCGCAAAGTTTCCTCGCCGCGAACCAACATGTTGAGCAACATTTTAGGGCTCATGTTCAGGCTGATTTCATAGCTTCCGGCTTTGATGGCGCGCGCTTGTCCCGAAGCTTTGAACCAGAGCAACAGGAGTTGGGCGGATGTGTCAGCCCCCGCTTGCACCACGGCCTGCGCAACGCCTCGTGGTGAGGTGCCAGACTCGATGGACAAGTCCAGAACTGCCCCCCCCGCGCTGGGCGAATTGCTGTCAGTGGGCTTGATTTGAAAGCCCATGGGCTGGTACAACCAACTCACGCCCAAAGCCAAGACAAGCAGTAAAGAAACCCCCAAAAAAGCCAAAGCCCTAGGCCAAACCCGAGCCGAGTGGCTTGCCCTTGATTTTTTTGACTTTTGCCCCCTTCTTATCAAACCCTGCATCCTTTAGGTATTCAAGCTACGATGATAATTCAGCCATGCACGACATCCATCCCTTTTTGAATTCTTCCCTGACCGGCTTTGCCATCGTCCCTGATGACGGCGTGATATTGGCCGATGGGCCCGATGCCGGCACTTTTTTGCAAGGTCAATTGAGCCAAGATGTGCTGTTGATGCCGGTGGGCCATGCACGCCTGGCTGCATTTTGTTCTGCCAAGGGGCGCATGCAAGCGAGCTTTGTGGTGTTCAAGTTAAGCCCCGAGCGATTTGCCCTGGTCTGCCGTCAAGATTTGTTGGCAGCCACCCTCCAGCGTTTGTCCATGTTTGTGATGCGGGCCAAGGTCAAACTGAGCAACGCCAGCGATGAATTTATGTGTTGTGGGCTTTTGGGCAGCGCGGGGCTTTCATTTTTCGGGACAGCCTCAGATGCACCACCTTGGACCGCAGTGGTTCAAAATCAAGCGCAGCTTGTCGCATTGCACCCCGCTGGCGGCCTTTTCAGGGCCCTATGGCTGGCCCCCGCAGGCAGCACGCCACCAGAGGGCCCAGAGCTGTCTGCGCAGGCATGGCGCTTGTCTGAAGTGCTTGCGGGTGTGGCCGTGGTGAGCGCTCCCGTGGTGGATGCTTACGTGCCGCAAATGCTCAACTTTGAATCGGTCGGCGGTGTCAACTTCAAAAAGGGGTGCTACCCCGGGCAAGAGGTCGTGGCCCGAAGCCAGTTCCGCGGTACTTTGAAGCGGCGCGGATATATCGCAAAGTCCACGGCGATACTCCAAGCCGGTCAAGAGATCTTCACAGCGCAAGACCCCGAACAAGCTTGCGGCAGTGTGGCCATGAGCGCGCTGGCATTGCCTGCTGATGCACAGCACATGGGCTCTTATGCCATTGTTTCATTGCAAACCAGCAGCAACCAAGACCTCTTGCATGCAGGCTCAGCAAGCGGGCCCCAGCTCACGCTGATGCCCCTGCCCTACCCCTTGCTTGAAGATATTTAAGCGCTTTGAACTGCGTTGCTTGCAGTGAGGTTTTTTGACATTTCAATGTGCTCAATGCCAGCGTCGTCAAATGCCTCCCCATGGGCCACATAACCCAATCGATGGTAGAAGCCTTCGGCGCTGCGCTGGGCATGCAGCATCACTTTGACATCGCCTCGCGCATGCGCTGCTTGCTCTAAAGCCAACATCACTTGCTGGCCTAAACTGCTGCCGCGAAGGGCTTTGTGCACGGCCATTCGGCCGATTTGAGCCACACCCGGCGCAGCTTGCAAGAGGCGCCCCGTGGCCACGCCTTGGCCAAGACGATTGATCACCACTGCATGCAATGCGGTGGCGTCAAGTTCGTCCCACTCCAGTTCGATGGGCACTTCCTGCTCTTTCACGAACACGTCAATGCGCAGGGGTGACGCCAGCGCTTGCATGTCGTGCCATGAGCCGGTTTTCAATTCCACCATGGATTCACCGGCTTCGTAGCCTTCTAAAATATGCCGTAGCGCTTGTGGCACAGGCTTGGAGGTTTGTTGAATAGGGTCTGCAAAAACATATATCAACTCACCCGAGATGAGCAGTTTGTCACCCCTGAAAATGTCGGCGTTAAAGACCATGGACGAATTGCCCACTTTGCTGCACTTCATGCCAATGTCGAGGTTGTCGTCCATCAAAGCTGAGGCATGGTATTGCACAGTGGCTTTTTTAACGTACATCTCCCCGCCCAAGGCTTGAAAGGCAGTTTCATAAGGCAGCGCCAAATGACTCCAATAGCCGCTGATGGCAGAGTCAAAATACATCAAGTAATGGCCATTGAAGACAATTTTTTGCATGTCCACCTCGACCCAGCGCACGCGCAAGCGGTGAAAAAATCGATAGTTACTTCTTTTCATACAGGTCAGTTGGCCAAGGTCAATGTTAAATTAGAGTCAGGCTTGATCCTAACCCGAGCTCAGATCATTTCATTGTCACGGAGACGCCATGGCCTTTATCAACTACGTTACCCAAATCCAAATAGATTTTGGCGCCATTCAATTGTTGGCGCAAGAATGCGCACGTGTGGGCATCGAGCGGCCACTGATCGTGACCGATGCGGGCGTCAAAGCGGCAGGCGTTTTGCAAAAGGCTTTGGAGGCCTTGCCGGGCATGAAGCTGGCGATTTTTGACCAAACCCCGTCTAACCCCACGGAAGCTGCGGTGCGCGCTGCCAGCGCCATTTACCTGGCCGAGCATTGCGATGGCTTGATAGCTGTGGGCGGTGGCTCTTCGATCGATTGCGCCAAATGTGTCGCCATTGCAGTCAGCCATGAAGGCCCCATGAAGACCTATGCCACGATTGAAGGAGGCTCGCTCAAAATCACTGACCGCGTGGCGCCCATCATTGCGGTGCCCACCACCAGCGGCACGGGCAGTGAAGTCGCGCGAGGCGCTATTTTGATTGTGGACGACGGCCGAAAACTCGGATTCCATTCTTGGTTCCTCGTGCCCAAAGCGGCTATTTGCGATCCTGAATTGACCCTGGGTTTGCCTCCTGGCTTGACCGCTGCCACCGGCATGGACGCGATAGCCCACTGCATGGAAACGTTCATGGCCCCGCCCTTTAACCCCCCTGCGGATGGCATTGGCCTGGATGGCCTGCAAAGAGCTTGGGCGCACATCGAGCGCGCTACAAAAAATGGCCAAGATCGTGAGGCACGGATGAATTTGATGAGCGCCTCCATGCAAGGGGCCATGGCCTTTCAAAAAGGTTTGGGCTGCGTGCATTCTTTGAGCCACAGTTTGGGCGGTGTGAACCCTCGTCTGCACCACGGCACCTTGAACGCCATGTTTTTGCCCGCAGTGCTGCGTTTCAATGCCAGTGCCGAATCGGTTCAAAAAGAAAATCGCTTGAACCGCATGGCGCAGGCCATGGGCTTGCAAAGTGGCTCAGACATTCCTCAGGCCATTGTGGACATGAACGCCAGGTTGGGTTTGCCCCATGGGCTGGCTGCCATGGGCGTTAATGCGTCACAGTTTGACGCAGTGATCCGCGGCGCAATGGCCGACCATTGCCATCAAACCAACCCGCGCATTGCCAGCCCCGAAGACTACTTGGACATGTTGCAAACATCCATGTAACACTTCTCACGTCAATTCAATGCTGACGTCAAAGCGATTGAATTTCTGAAAGATCAGGCTTTTCAAGCCATTGTGCAAATTCATCAGCCAGTTGCTGACTGGCTTGCACAGCGCTTTGCCAAACGCGCACGCGGCCTGGGAAATCGTCTGCATAGGTAACGAAGTCTTGGCGGTCAGGCAGCTTGTTTTGAGGCAGCGTCTGTACCCATTGCGGCTTGGGGGCTAACACCACCGTGTGATCTAAAAACGAGCTGGCACCATGGCGCCACTTGAGCGTTTTGTCCAGCCAACCCGGAATCACTGATTTTTGAAAATGAGGGTACAGCACCAAGGCACGTTGACTTTCATCTGTGGGGCCGTCTGTATGGTTTTGCCAATTCAAATGCAAGTGGTAATCGGTGATGCCGCCGTCCCAATACGCTCCACGTGGCGCGCCTGAAATGTCATGGACCGCCTCCAACACGAAGGGAATTGAGCAACTCGCTTGCAAGGCGGCCATGAAATTGCCCTCGGTCAAAGCGATTTGCTGCGTCGGGTAGTCTTGCGCTGAAAATGGCAAAGGGTGAGGCGATTTTTGCACCCCTTCCAAGCCTGAAAAAACCACCCGTTTCAAGTAACGCCCCATCCACGGTCGGTGCATGGCGTTGGCCGCAAAGGCACAGGCGTAACCCAGCGGTGTTCGAAGCGCATGCTCACGGTGCAGCAAGCCTTTGCCGTGCGAAGTCAGGATGTGCAGTCGGTAGCGTGGGTGACTCAAGACTTCTTGAATGCGATCGCCATAAAACAAATTCAAGTTCTCAACAAAGGCCTGACTGACTTGATGGGCGGAAGGTTTTCGTTGACCCGGCGCAAGCTCGTAATGTTGTGCGATGTAATCTTTTTCTAAGCGCACAAGCGCATGGGCCGAGTCATTCAAACAAGCTGTGGCCATGCGCCAAGCGCCAATCGATGCGCCAACCAAATCAACAAATTGATGACTCTGAGGCAGCCACTGGCCAAAAATAAAACGGTCCAAGGGGCCCAAAATCAAACCTTTGGGCCCACCTGCTGCGCCTGGAATCACACCCACATGCTGGGGCAAAAAGCCATAGCGTTGAAGGTGCTCTCGCGCTTTGGGCCCCGCATAGATGGCAAGCGCCTTCATGGTTTATTTGCGCTGTGTTTGAAGTTTGGCAAAGGCCGAAGCCATGGCGCTTTGCCCTTGCACAGGTGCTGCTGTGGGCGACTTGCGCCCTGCCCCTTCGTATCGATTTTCGCGTGGACGGTTGCTTGAACTGCGAGGTGCCTGCCCCAGTTTCATGGTCAAGCCAATGCGCTTTCGTGCCACGTCCACTTCAGTCACGCGCACTTTGACAATGTCGCCGGTTTTGACCACCTCACGTGCATCGGTCACAAATTTGTGGCTCAACTGGCTCACGTGCACCAAGCCGTCTTGGTGAACACCCAAGTCGATAAATGCACCGAAGGCGGCCACGTTGCTCACGGTGCCTTCGAGCTCCATGCCTTCTTTCAGATCGCGGATGTCATTGACACCTTCGTTAAAGCGTGCCACCTTGAAATCGGGTCTGGGGTCACGACCTGGTTTTTCCAGTTCAGTCAAAATATCTTTGACCGTGATGACCCCAAATTGCGCGTTGGCAAACAACTCGGGGCGCAATGTTTGGAGCATGTCCGCACGGCCCATCAATGCTTGAACAGGTTGTGCAACTTTGTCCAAAATGGCTTGCACAACAGGGTATGTCTCGGGGTGAACGCCGGTCATGTCCAACGGGTTTTGGCCATCACGAATGCGCAAAAATCCGGCGCTTTGTTCAAACGTTTTAGCCCCTAAACCAGAGACTTTCAGCAAATCTTGGCGGCATTTGAAAGCACCATTGGCTTCGCGCCAACGCACCACCGATTTGGCCACAGTGGCTGACAAGCCCGAGACCCTGGACAGCAGGGGCACGCTGGCCATGTTCAAGTCAACACCCACCGCATTCACGCAGTCTTCCACCACGGCTTCGAGGCTGCGGGCCAAATCGCTTTGGTTCACATCGTGCTGGTACTGCCCCACGCCAATCGATTTGGGGTCAATCTTGACCAACTCAGCCAAGGGGTCTTGCAGTCTTCTGGCAATGCTGGCGGCGCCGCGCAAGCTCACATCCACATCGGGCATTTCTTGGCTGGCAAATTCACTGGCTGAATAAACTGAGGCGCCCGCCTCGCTCACCACGACTTTTTGAATGTCCGTCACGCCGGATGCCGCAGACAATTGCGCGATCAAATCAGCCGCAAGTTTGTCGGTCTCACGACTGGCGGTGCCGTTGCCAATGGCAATCAAATTCACGCCGTGGCGCTTACAGCACAAAGCCAGTGTGTGCAGAGCACCGTCCCAATCCCGGCGCGGTTCGTGCGGAAAAACAGTTGCAGTTTCAAGCAATTTGCCAGTGGCGTCGACCACAGCGACTTTCACACCGGTGCGTATACCGGGGTCCAGACCCAAAACCACGCGAGGGCCAGCAGGCGCAGCCAGCAGCAAGTCTCGCAAATTGTCAGCAAAAACTTTGATGGCTACTTTTTCAGCTGCTTCGCGCAGCTTGGCAAACAGGTCGCGCTCTAAAGACAAGCTGAGCTTCACACGCCAAGTCCACAAAATACATTTTCGAATCAAATCATCCGATGGTCTGTCAGCATGCGACCAATTCAAATGCACTGCAATGCGTCCTTCCGCCAGGGCAGTGGAACTGGGCGGGTCACTCAGGGGCTCTGACAATATCAACTTGGCATCCAGCAGTTCCAAGGCGCGGCCCCGAAAGACGGCCAATGCGCGGTGCGATGGCACTTTGTGGATGGGTTCGCTGTAGTCAAAATAATCGCGAAATTTGGCCACTTCTGCCAAATTTTCATCTTTGCCCGTGGCCAATTTGCTAGAAAACATGGCCTCTCGCCAGAGCCACTCGCGCAGTGTTTGAATCAAACTGGCATCCTCAGCCCAGCGCTCTGACAAGATATCGCGCACCCCATCTATTACCGCAGTCAAAGTTGAAAAATCTGCACCCTCAATGGCATCTGCAGGTTTCAAATAAGCTTGTGCTTCCTGCGTGGGGTTCAGGTTGGGGTTGAGCCAAAGTGCATCGGCCAAAGGCTCGATGCCTGCTTCACGCGCGATCATGCCCTTGGTTCGGCGCTTGGGTTTGTAGGGCAAATACAAGTCTTCAAGGTCTTGCTTGGTGGCAGCATCTTCAATGGCCTGGAGCAACTCGGGCGTCATCTTGCCTTGCTCTTGAATGCTTTTGACAATGCTGACTCGCCGCTCTTTCATTTCTCGCAAATAACCCAGGCGGTACTCCAACTCGCGCAATTGAATGTCGTCCAGACCCCCTGTGACTTCTTTGCGGTAACGTGCAATGAATGGCACCGTTGCACCGCCATCCAGCAATCCAACTGTGGCATGGACTTGCTCAGGCCGAACTTTGATTTCAAGGGCCAGTTGGCTAATGATCTTTTGCATTTCTAGGGAGAACTCACTGCGACAAAGTCAGCGAGTTTGACACACTGCAGGCTGCACAAATCAAGTTTTCAAAGCGGCCTTGAGTTTTTCACCAATATCTGGGCGTGCAGCAAATGGATTGGGTGGGTTTTCTTGCGCCACAATGGCCTGCATGCGGCTTTGCACATTGCCCAAAGCTTGAGGGTGGCTGTAGATGTAGAACTGATCTTGCGCCACCGCGTCAAAAACCATTTGCGCCACTTCCACGGCTGAGACTTTGCCGCTGTGAACGGCTTTGTCGCTCATGGCTTGCCCAATCAACTGGCTTGGTGTGGGCTTTTCGTGGGCCTGGTTAGCGGGTCGATTGCGATGACTTTGCGTGATGCCGGTAGGCACAAAGTAGGGGCACAACACACTGGCACTGATGCGGTCATTGACCAACTTCAAGTCTTGGTACAAAGTTTCTGTCAGAGCCACTACGGCGTGTTTGCTGACGTTGTAAATGCCCATATTGGGGGCAGTGAGCAAACCAGCCATGCTGGCTGTGTTGACAATGTGACCTTCGTAGTCAGGGTCTTTGTGCGAAGCCTCCAGCATCATGGGCGTGAACAATCGAACGCCGTGCACCACCCCCCAGACATTGACACCCAATACCCATTGCCAATCGGCCACCGAATTTTCCCAAATCAAGCCCCCTGATCCGACACCTGCATTGTTGAAGACCAAATGGGGTGCGCCAAAACGAGCTTGGACCGCATCGGCCAGTGCTTGCATTTCTTGGGCACTCGAGACATCCACGCGGTACGCCAAAACTTGCGCGCCCATGGCCTTGATTTCGGCTTCGGCCAAATCGAGGGCGTCTTGCTGCACATCGGCCAAAACCACATTCATGCCCAAGTTCGCTGCAATGCGTGCGCAAGCCAGACCAAAACCCGATGCGGCACCGGTCAGCACCGCAGTTTTGTTTTTAAAGTTGCGGATCATGCATTTGCCTTTTTCAAAATAAAACCATTGCGAGGAAAGTGCACATGCACCGTGCCAGCGCGAGGGTCAACTCGCTTCAAGGTCAAGCGGGTTGCCGTTGCAGCGATCAATATTCCCAGGCTAGGCTCTAAACCAAAGTGATCGGCGGTCACGGTCACTTCGGATCCCAGGGCAATGCCATGCGTGTCATGAAACTCCTCCTCGTCAACTGCCAATGGGGTGGCTTGCTTGGCGCACTGCAATGCCTCCTCAGAGCTCATGCGAGTGCTGCTGCCGTGTCCAAAGCCTTTCATGCGGGCCATCCAAACCAAGAGACCTGGCGTTGCTTGCAAGATGCCGGCCATGACGGGGGTTCGCTCTGCGGTAAACCACAAGGGGTGGTAAGCGGAAAAGTCTGCAATGCTGGGTGCATCGCCGAGTAAAAATGGCTTGGTCCCTAGCATTTCTGACAAGCATTGGAGTTGATTTTGGTAAGCGCTGGTGGCCTCCGCAACGGCCATGCGCTTGGCGCCGCCCCGCATGGCTGCGCGGTCGTCAACAAAGGCCTTGATCACTTCGGGTGCTGCGCCCGCAAAAACCTGCGCCACTCCGGCAGCTTGAAAATTGTAGGCCATGGCGCTGGCAAATATCTGACTGTCTGCCCATTGCGCGACCACGCGCGATACGGCGCTGATCGGCTTGGGATACAAACTGGGCAAAGGCGCTGCGTCTTCAAGCACCTGTGCAATTAAGGCGGTGTCGCAGTAAATATCTGCGCCAATTTGCAGCAGCGGTGTACGACGATGACCGCCTGTCAATGCGATCACATCGGGCTTGGGCATGATCATCGGAATGAACACACTTTTCCACGCCAGACCTTTAAAGCCCAGAATCAAACGCACTTTTTCAGCGAACGGCGATGTGGGGTAATGGTGCAAAATCAGATCGGACATATAAGAAATGTGCTTTCGAGCTTGGTGAATCGCCAGAGTTGAAAAATGTCCTGGCAGTTAAATCAGCTTGACCAATTGCTTGCCAAAATTTTTGCCTTTCAGCAAACCCAAGAAGGCCTCGGGCGCTGCAGCCAAACCCATTGCAACAGATTCTCTTGGACGAAGCTGTCCGCCGCCCACCATTGCGCCTAATTCTTGCAAAGCCTCAGGCCAAACTTCCATGTGCTCGCTCACAATGAAGCCTTCGATCTTCATGCGGTTGATCAAAATCAGAGACGGAGTGTGCATGGGCAAAGGCGCGCCGTTGTAGCCAGCGATCATGCCGCACACCGCGATCCGAGAAAACGCATTGCTGCGCAGCATCACGGCGTCCAACACCATGCCGCCGACATTTTCAAAATGCCCATCAATGCCCTTGGGGCAAGCCAGTTTCAAGGCTTTGGACAAGGAGATGTAGTCAGCATGCTCTTTGTAGTCAATGCATTCATCAAAACCCAATTCCTTGACCACGTAATCACATTTTTCTTTGCCCCCCGCAATGCCGACCACACGGCAACCTCGGGCCTTGGCCAACGCGCCAAAGGCACTGCCCACAGCGCCACTGGCTGCGCTGACGGTTAAAGTTTCACCGGCTTTTGGGGCAATGATTTTAACCAAGCCATACCAAGCGGTGACGCCGGGCATGCCTACTGCACCGAGATAGTGGCTCATGGGCACCTGTGTGGTGTTGACTTTGCGCAAGGCCCCCATGGCATTGCCGTCAACAACGCTGTAGTTTTGCCAACCGCCCATGCCCACGACGGTATCACCCGCTTTGAATTTGGGGTGGCGGCTCTCTACCACTTCACCTACTGTGCCGCCGATCATGACTTCACCTATTGCTTGAGGTTGCGCATAACTTTTGTTGTCGTTCATGCGCCCTCGCATATAGGGATCCAGGCTCAAAAAATGATGACGGACTAATACTTGACCGTCTTGGAGCGAGGGTGTGTCGCAGTTCACAATTTTAAAGTTGCTCGCCTGTGCCTCGCCTTGTGGGCGACTGTCTAAAACGATTTGGAAATTTTGAGCCATGATTTGTTTCCAGAATAAAAGTTAAGTTAATAATCAATCGGTTGATATTTGAGAGGCAGGTGTCTGGGGGCGTGGCATATATTTGAAGGTGCCCGTAGCGTGAGCGCATATCTGGCCTTGAGCGTCAAAAACTTTGCTTTCTGTGAAAGCCATGGATTTTGTTCGGTGCAACAGCACGCCCTTGCCAACCAAGTTTTCATTGTCATGTGAGATCACGGGCCGCATGAAACTGGTCTTCATCTCGATCGTGACCACACCCATTGCAGGCGCCACACTTCGCGCAGCAGTGGCCATGAGCACATCTAAAAATGTCATGATAGCGCCGCCGTGCGCAACATCAAAAGAATTGAGATGCTCGGGCAACGGCCTGTAATGCATTTCAGAATGGCCATTCTCAAACAATTCCAAAGTAAAGCCCAAATGCTCCACAAACGGAATGCGTGCGCCAAATGAAAGACTCATGAGTGAATCAACCGGCAGTGATGCAACTGACGCCGCCGTCGACTGCCAACCACTGCCCAGTGATGTGTTTGCCAGCATCTGAAGCATAAAGCAGCGTCAAGCCCTTGAGGTCTTCGTCGTCGCCCAAACGCCTGAGGGGGGCGTGTGCGATCAAATTGTCAACACCTAGTTTTTCGAGCAGTCCATACGTCATTTTGCTTGGGAAAAAACCAGGGCAAATGGCGTTCACCGTGATGCCGAAATGGCCCCACTCACCGGCTAAAGCTTTGGTGAAAGTGATGACAGCACCCTTGGATGTGTTGTAGGCAATAGTCTGCATTTGTGAAGGATTTCCGCCCAAACCGGCGATCGAGGCCACGTTCAAAATCCGTCCTTTGCGCCGTGGAATCATGCTCAACTTGGCTACTTCTTGCGACAAGATGAAATAGCCGCGCACGTTCAAATTCATGACCTTGTCCCAGGCTTGCACGGGGTGATCTTCTGCCGGTGCGCCCCAAGATGCGCCTGCATTGTTGATCAAAATATCGATGTGGCCCATGCGGCTCACAGTTTGAGCGGCCAGGCTTCTCAGATCTTCTTCCTTGGCGCAATCTGCGGCGATCCACTGAGTCTCAATGCCGGCAGCTTGAAGCTGTGTTGCAGTGTCTTCCAAATCAGCGGCCTTGCGTGAGCTGATCATCACGCGTGCACCGGCTTCCCCCAAGGCATGCGCCATCTGCAAGCCTAGGCCACGAGAGCCACCGGTGACCAAGGCTGTTTGCCCGGTCAAGTCAAAAAGTTGTTGAACGCTTCGAGTCATGTCAATCTCCTTAAAATCATTCATTGTCTGCGCCTCTTTCAAAAGGACGCTTCGTCCAAATTGGCGCAGGTTAAATCGCGATGGCTGACCACGCTCAACCAAGCATCGATTTTGGGCAGTTCATATCGGAAAAAATACTGAGAAGCTGCAAGTCGGCCAACCTGAGCGGCGCAACTCTCACCCCTGCATCTGGCGTTGACATCAAGCCACATCCAGGCAATGACAAGATGGCCAAATGCTTGCAAATAAGGCACTGCATTGGCCAATGCTTCATGGGCTTGCCCGGTTGACCACGCTTGCTGCGTGGTAGTGACAACTTTTTGCAATGCCTGGCTCAAACTCTTTGCGTCACTTTCAAGGTCTGGCCATTGAGCAGCTATCGCAATGGTCTGGTGCATGCGCTCGGACAAAAGACGCATGGCCCTGCCCTCTTCCATCAACACTTTTCGGCCCAGTAGATCCAAGGCCTGAATGCCATGTGTTCCTTCGTGAATCATGTTCAGCCGATTCTCGCGCCAATATTGCTCCACAGGAAAGTCTCGCGTGTAGCCGTAGCCGCCATGGATTTGAATGGCCAAACTGTTGGCTTCCAAACACCATTCACTGGGCCAACTTTTTGCAATGGGCGTGAGAATTTCCAGCAGCAAACGGGCGTCATCCGCCGATTCGGCAGTGCCAGTATGATGCTCATCGACCAGACGTGCGCAATACAACTCCAAAGCCAAGGCTGCTTCACAGTAAGATTTCTGAGCCAGCAACATGCGCTTGATGTCGGCGTGTTCAATGATGCGAATGGGCGCTTGTTCGGCATCTTTCACAAGCTTCGAACCTGAGGCTCCCGCTGCAGCAGATGTGGGGGACCCCGATACCGCACGACCTTGCGTGCGAGTTCTGGCATAGTCTAAACTGGCCTGATAGCCAGCCATGCCCAGCATGGTGGCCGCCATGCCAACGCCAATGCGTGCTTCGTTCATCATGTGGAACATGCACGACAAACCACGACCTGGCTGCCCCACCAAGTAGCCCACCGCACCGGCATCTTGCCCTTGCAAGCCTTGGCAGTCATCGGTGTTAACGGGGTACTTGCCTTCGCCAAAATTGAGCAAGGTGTTGGTGGTGCCGTGCCAACCGCATTTGTGATTCAGGCCAGCCAAGGCCACGTCGTTGCGCTGTCCGGTCAAATGCCCTTGTGCATTCACCATTTTTTTCGGCACGATGAACAATGAAATGCCTTTGACCCCTGCGGGCAACTTGCCGTTGGGGCCAGGGATTTTGGCCAAGACCAAATGAACGATGTTCTCGGTCAGCTCGTGCTCTCCCGCCGAGATCCACATCTTGTTGCCCTTCAGGCGAAAGCGGGGCCCCAAAGGGTCTGATGCATAGGCCGGGCCGTCAGGGACTGCGCGGGTGGCCACATCACTTAATGAGGAGCCCGCTTGCGGTTCAGACAAACACATGGTGCCGGACCACAGTCCAGAAAATTCATTCAATGCAAAGACTTCTTTTTGCATTGCCGTGCCATGCACCATCAACAAATTGGCATTGCCCACAGTCAACAAGCCCGAGCCCATGCTGACCGAAGCCATCGCAAAAAATGCATTGGCTGCGGCTTCCACCGTGTAAGGCAACTGCATGCCGCCAATGTCGTAGTCTTGCGAAGCGCTGAGCATGCCCGATTGCGCATAGGCCTTGTTGGCATCATGCGTGGCTTGCGGCAAGCTCACTTTTTCACCATCAAAGACAGGCACTTGGGTGTCCACCAAACGGTTAAAGGGGGCGTACTTTTCCAGCGCAATGCGCTCGCAGGTGTCGAGCACCGCACCCCACGTCTCGCGTGTGTGCTCCTGAAATCTTTCGCGCGATTGAAGCTCTGTGACTTGGAGCCAATCAAACAGCAGAAATTCCAATGTAGGTCGAAAACTCATGTGTGTACCGCGTTGTCAATCAAAGCTTCAAAGTCAAAAAACGGGCGTCCTGCATCATTAGCGGGGCGCCCGTTTAGAGACGAGATGGCAAATCAGAGAACTTCAAAAATACCGCAAGCCCCCATGCCGCCACCGATGCACATCGTCACCGCAACACGTTTGGCGCCTCGGCGCTTGCCTTCGATCAGGGCGTGACCCGTTAAACGTTGACCACTGACGCCGTAGGGGTGGCCTACCGCAATGGCGCCGCCATTGACGTTCAAGCGCTCAGGCGGTATGCCAAGGGTATCGCGGCAATACAAAACTTGCACCGCAAAGGCTTCGTTGAGTTCCCACAAATCAATGTCGGAGACTTTCAGGCCCAAACGCGCCAGCACTTTGGGCACGGCGTACACAGGGCCAATGCCCATTTCGTCAGGCTCACAACCAGCCACCGCAAAACCGAGAAACCTGCCCAGTGGTTTGAGGCCGCGTTTTTCGGCCAGGGTCTCGTCCATCAAAACGCAAGCGCCTGCACCATCAGAAAACTGACTGGCATTGCCCGCAGAGATCAGGCCACCTGGCACTGCAGAGCGCAGGCCAGCGATGGCTTCGATCGTGGTGCCCTCACGCGTGCCCTCGTCCTTGCTGACGGTGACTTGTTTGGTCATCATGCCCATGAGTTTGTCTATCACGCCGGCTGAGACTGTGATGGGCGCAATCTCCGCATCAAACAAGCCGGCTGCTTGCGCAGCACATGCTTTTTGCTGGCTGGCCGCGCCATATTCGTCCATGCGGTCACGGCTAATTTTGTAACGCTTGGCCACTTGCTCAGCGGTTTGCAGCATGTTCCAGTAAATTTCGGGTTTGGCTTTTTGCAATGCCAAATCAAAAAACATGTGCTGATTCATTTCTTGCTGAACACAAGAAATACTTTCAACACCACCGGCCACATAGATTTGTCCTTCACCGGCGATGATGCGCTGCGCGGCCAAGGCAATGGTTTGCAACCCCGAAGAGCAAAAACGATTGACGGTCAAGCCGGATACCGAAATCGGCAGCCCTGCGCGCAAGGCAATTTGCCGAGCAATGTTGGCCCCGGTGGCGCCTTCAGGATTGGCGCAGCCCATGATGACGTCTTCTACTTCTGCGCCCTCTATGCCGGCGCGTTGAACCGCGTGTTGAACCGCGTGGCCACCCAATGTGGCGCCATGGGTCATGTTGAATGAACCTTTCCAGCTCTTGGCCAGAGGCGTGCGTGCAGTCGAGACGATGACAGCGTTGGTCATGGTGTTTTCCTCTGATCAGTTGAAGGTTTTACCGTCGGCCACCAAACGGGCTAACAGCGGAGCGGGTTGCCAAAATGCGGCATCGTCGTGCGGGTTTTGGGCAAAGCGTTTCATGCTTTGGACCACATTGAACAAGCCCACTGTATCGGCGTACAACATGGGGCCACCGCGCCAAATGGGGAAGCCATATCCGGTCAAGTAAACCATGTCAATGTCGCTGGCCTTGCCCGCGATGCCCTCTTCCAAAATGTGAGCGGCTTCGTTAACCAAAGCGTAGACCAAGCGTTGCACGATTTCTTCGTCGGCGATTTTGCGTGGTGTGATACCGCACGCTTGCCGGTGTTTCTCGATCATGTCGACCACCACGGCACTGGGAATGGCATCGCGCTTGCCGGCTTGGTAGTCGTACCAGCCAGCGCCTGTTTTTTGACCAAAGCGGCCCATCTCGCACAATAAATCTGCTGTTTTGCTGTACTTCATGTTGGGGCGCTCGATGGTGCGACGCTTGCGAATGGCCCAGCCAATGTCGTTGCCAGCCAAGTCCCCCATGCGAAACGGACCCATGGCAAAGCCGAACTTCTCAGCAGCTTTGTCGACTTGCGCAGGTGTGCAACCTTCATCAATCAAAAAGCCGGCTTGGCGGCTGTATTGCTCGATCATGCGGTTGCCAATGAAGCCATCACAAACACCTGAGACCACGGTTGTTTTTTTGATTTTTTTGCCCAGGGTCATGACGGTGGCCAGCACGTCTTTGCTGGTTTTCGCGCCGCGCACCACTTCAAGCAATTTCATGACGTTGGCGGGACTGAAAAAGTGCATGCCCACCACATCTTGAGGGCGCTTGGTGAATGCTGCAATTTTGTTCACATCCAGGGTCGAGGTGTTGGAGGCCAAGATGGCGCCGGGCTTCATGACTTCGTCCAATTTTTTGAACACAGCTTCTTTCACGCCCATTTCTTCAAACACGGCTTCAATGACCATGTCTGCGCTGCCGATGTCGTCGTAGCTCAAGGTGGTGCTGAGCAAGGCCATGCGCTGATCGTATTTGTCTTGTTTCAGCTTGCCCTTTTTGACTTGAGACTCGTAATTTTTGCGAATCGTGGCCACGCCGCGGTCCAGCGCTTCTTGCTTCATCTCGAGCATCTTGACCGGAATGCCTGCGTTCAACAAGTTCATTGAAATGCCGCCGCCCATGGTGCCAGCGCCGATCACGGCCACCGAAGCAATGTTGCGTTTGGGGGTGTCTTCAGGCACATCCGCAATCTTCGAAGCGGCGCGTTCGGCCATGAAGATGTGGCGCAACGCGCGTGACTCATTGGAGAACAGGAGATTGGTGAAAATTTCACGCTCAAAGGCCATGCCATCGTCAAATTTTTTCTGAGTGGCTGCCTCTACCGCATCCACGCATTTGGGAGGGGCAGGATAGTTTTTGGCCATGCCCTTGACCATATTGCGCGCAAACTGAAAGTAAGCATCGCCTTGGGGGTGCTTGCAAGGCAAGTTACGGATCAAAGGCAATGGGCTGCCATCTGCATGCTGCTGCGCCAATTCACGTGCATAGTCCATCGCCTCTTGCGCCAATGTTTCAGGTGAGCTGGCCATTTTGTTGAACAATTTCTGGCCTGGCAGCATGGCCAGCATTTCACTGTTGATGGCCTCTCCGCTGACGATCATGTTCAGTGCCGGCTCAACGCCCAAGACACGCGGCAGGCGCTGCGTGCCACCAGCCCCAGGCAGCAGGCCCAGCTTGACTTCTGGCAAAGCCACTTTGCAGCCAGGCGCTGCCATGCGGTAATGGCAGCCAAGCGCCAACTCCAAACCACCGCCCATGGCAACCGAGTGCATGGCTGCCAGTATCGGTTTGTTTGATTTCTCACATTCACGGATGACGCTGAGCAAATTAGGCTCTTGCGTTGATCTTGGCGTTCCGAACTCTTTGATGTCTGCGCCACCCGAGAAGGCTTTGCCAGCCCCTGTGATCACAATGGATTTGACAGCAGCATCCGCATTGGCTTTGCTCAAGCCATCTGTGATGCCCAATCGGGTTGAATATCCCAAACCGTTCACCGGTGGGTTGTTCATCGTGATCACGGCCACGTCGCCATGGACTTTGTATTCAGCGCTCATGCTGTTGTTCCTCAGTAGGTGATACAGACAAAAAAGAACGGGCGTTCTTTTTTAGATTTTAGGCGTTTGCGTAAACTTTAGGTGCGGTGCATGTCGCACCCGTGACCAGGTCAAACTTCCAGCCACTCCTTGCGGATGTAACTGTCTTGCTTCAAAGCTGCTGGGCTGCCATCGAAAACAATGCTGCCGTGCCCCATGACCAAGGCTCGATCAGAGATGCGCATGGCGATGGTTAATTTTTGTTCAATCAACAAAACGCTGATGCCGCGATCGCGCAAAGTTTTCAAAAACTGGGCGACCAACTCGACAATTTTGGGCGCCAGGCCTTCCGTGGGCTCATCAATGATGATCAGGTCAGGGTCGCCCATCAAGCTGCGGCATAAAGTTAACATTTGTTGCTCCCCCCCCGATAAAACGCCGGCCTCTGTGTGCTGGCGCTCGCGCAAGCGAGGGAACAAGGTGTACATGTCCTCAAACGACCAGCGACTTCCTTTTCCGGAGCCTTTTTGTCCCAACAGTAAGTTCTGATGGACAGTCAGGCTAGGAAAAATATCGCGGTTTTCGGGCACATAGCCAAGGCCCAGGTGAGCAACTTCGAAGGGTTTAAGCCCTCGGATTTGCTGGCCTCGCCACAGAACGGAGCCGGTCGCATCGACCGACCCCATGATGGCTTTGGCGGTTGTGCTACGCCCTGAACCGTTGCGCCCTAGCAAGGCAACGATTTCGCCCTGAGCCACTGAAAAGCTCACACCATGGAGCACATGGCTTTTGCCATAAAAAGCATGCAAATTATCTAAGACAAGCATTTCAATGTCCCCCGGCCTGATCTTGCTGATCGGGTGAACCCAAGTAAGCTTCTTGCACCAAGGCGTTGGACCTCACCGCTTCAGGGGTGTCAAAGGCAATCACTTCGCCGTAGACCAAAACAGCAATTTTATCGGCCAAGCCAAATACCACCCCCATGTCGTGCTCGACCGTCAACAGCGTTTTGCCGACCGTGACTTCTTTGATCAAGCGGATAAACCGAGTGGTTTCACTTTTACTCATGCCAGCGGTAGGTTCGTCCAACAAAATCACGTTAGCCCCACCGGCAATGGTGATGCCAATTTCCAAAGCGCGCTGCTCTGCATAGGTCAGATTGACAGCCAGCACATCACGTTTGTTGTCGAGCTTGATCATTTCCATCAACTCATCAGTGCGCGCATTGGCATCGTCCAAGTCCGCCAGAAACTTGAAAAAAGTGTATTTGTAGCCAAGACTCCACAGCAAGCCGCAACGCAGGTTTTCAAAAACACTCAGCTTCGGAAAAATATTGGTGATTTGAAAACTTCTGGACAGCCCCATCCGATTGATCTCAAATGGCTTCTTGCCCTTGAGTTGTGTGCCGTTCAAAAAAACGTCTCCAGACGTCGGGGCAAAGCGGCCACTGATCAAATTAAAAAGCGTAGATTTTCCGGCCCCATTGGGCCCAATGATGGCGACACGCTCACCCGCTTTTACAGCCAAGTTAACGCCCCGAATGATTTCAGTTTGACCGAAATTTTTCCGAAGGTCTTTGAGTTCTAAAGCGTAACTCATGACAATGCCTGCCTGCGTTTGATTTCGTTTTCAATGTCTTCTTGAATTTCGCCCCATTCTTGCAAAAATTGTTTGCGGCAAAGTTCAAACAAACCCAGACCCGTGAGCATCAAGAATCCTGATCCAAACCAAATGTCGAAGTTTTTGGCGTTGAAGGTCATGGACAAAAACTTCAGTTCATCACCCAGCGCGCCATCAAACTGAAGGTGATAAATCATCTCGATCATCACACTTGCACCGAGCAGGGCAACCATGGCCGTCACTCCCAAGGCCAGGTAACTGACCCACAATTTTCTTAAAAATCCAAACGCAGCAACCCGCAAGTTCATCATGATCAAGCCAGCAAAACCGCCGGGTGCATACATGACCATGAACAAAAACAGGAGGCCCAAATAAAGCAGCCAAGCTTTGGTCAGTTCACTGAACATGACAAAGGCCAGCACCGCCATCACACCGCCAATGATGGCACCAAAGAAAAATGTAGCGCCACCTAAAAAGGTCCATAACAAATAGACAGTTGAGCGAGCACCACTGACATTCTCAGACGTCACAATTTCGAAATGCAATGCGGCGATGGCCCCGCCGATACCGGCAAAAAATCCAGCCACCATGAAGGCAATGTAGCGCACGCGCTCGGTGTCGTAGCCAACAAACTCAACCCGCTCAGGGTTGTCTCGAACTGCATTCAAGATTCTGCCCAAGGGCGTGCGTGTGAAGGCAAACATCAAAGCAGTGCAGATGAAAAGATAAAAAGCACTCAAATAGTACAACTGAATTTGTGGGCCAAAGGTGATGCCAAAAGATGAACTGCCAGCGATGCGATTGCCACTGACACCGGCTTCGCCACCAAAAAAACCAGGAAAAATCAGGGACATGGCCCAAATCAATTCACCGATTCCAAGCGTGATCATGGCAAAGGGCGTGCCTGCCGTTTTGACGGTGACAGAGCCAAACAGCGCAGCAAAAAAGAGTCCTGCCAGCCCACCTACCAAAGGCACCAAACTGACTGGTAGCAGAAAACTGCCTGCCGTGATGGCATTCAATGTGTGCATCGCCACAAACGAGCCTAGACCTGAATAAACAGCGTGCCCGAAACTGAGCATGCCCCCCTGCCCCAGCAAGATGTTGTAGCTCAGGCAAATGATGATCACAATGCCCATTTGGGTCAAAATCATTTGCCCCAAGCTGGAGGTGAAAACCAAAGGCGCGCTGATCAAGACCAACGCAAACAAACCCCAAATCAGCCATCGACCGACGTTGATCGGTTCGAATTTATAAACTTGTGAAGAACTGCTGTGCTTGCTTGCCATGCTCAGCCCTCCCTCTTGCCCATCAAACCCTTGGGTCTGAAGATCAAAATGAGCACCAGAAAGAGGAACGGCATGATCGGCGCAATTTGACTAACTTTCAAGGACAGCACTTGGTAGCCAAATGTGTCAGGTGTGAGAACCATGTTCATGGATGCCAATGCACTTAGCAATGAAGCATCGATACCCACAGAAAAGGTTTGAACGATGCCAATCAAAAGTGAAGCTAAAAAGGCCCCTGCCAGCGAGCCCAATCCACCGACCACCACAACCACAAAAATAACAGGGCCCACCGCTGCAGCCATGCCAGGTTCGGTGACAAAAGCATTGCCGCCAATCACCCCGGCCAACCCCGCCAGTGCAGCGCCCCCCCCAAACACCAGCATGAAAACGCGTGGCACATTGTGGCCCAGCGCTTCTACAGTTTCGGGATGTGTCAAGGCTGCTTGAATCACTAGGCCAATGCGTGTTCGTTTGATAAGCCAGCCGACAGATGCAAGCATGAGCAATGCCATCATCATCATGAAGGCTTTGTAAATAGGGAACTGCGTGCCGTAAACGGTAAACAAGGGGCCGTCCAACTCGGGAGGAATTCGGTAGTCGACGGAGGTCCGTCCCCAAATCAATTGCACCAGTTCCAAGAGCAGAAAGGCCAGACCAAATGTGATGAGCAATTCCGGCACATGGCCCAAAGCGTGCACTTTGCGTAAAAAATAGCGTTCAAACCCGGCGCCAATCAAGCCCACCAAAACGGGGGCCAAAATCAAAGCAGGCCAAAAACCAATCAGTTTTGCAATTGTGAATGCAAAAAATGCACCCAACATGTAAAAGCTTGCATGAGCAAAATTGAGCACGCCCATCATGCTGAAAATCAAAGTGAGTCCGGAACTCAACATGAACAGCAGCAGGCCGTAGCTGATGCTGTTGAGCAGTGATATGGTGAAAAATTCCATGATGACAAAAAAAGAGGCGCACAAAGCACCTCAGTGGTTAAAGAGGGAAATCAGGGCATATTGCAGCCCTGATCATTCTTCATTGTAAGTTCATGAAGGACGCTTCATTTGGCACGATGTGGGTGTTGATGCCACATAGGCTGGGATCGTTTTCACATTGGCGAAATTAAAGCCCGTATTTTCTTCGCTGTAGGGGTCTTTGGCGGTGGCCTTGGTCCACTTGCTGATGAAAAGCGGTTGCTGCAACTGGTGGTCAGTCTTGCGCATTTTGACTTCCCCGTTGTAGTTTTTGAAAGTCATGTCTTCCATGGCGGCAGCTACTTTGACAGGGTCTATGCTCTTGGCATTGGCCATGCCCTGCGACAACATGGCCACTGCGGAGTAGGTTTGGAAGGTGTAGTAGTCATCATTGAATTTTTTCTTAAATTCATTGCGCAAAGCTTGCTCATCACCCGAGAAGTTCGAGTGGGAGATGGCGATCTGACTGACATTCCAGTCAGATCCTTGTGCCAATGCAGTGGGTGTACCTGAAACACCTCCGTAGTAAACGTACAGGGCGATCTTCATGCCTGCATCGTTCATGGCTTTGACCAACAGCGTCATGTCTGTGCCCCAGTTCCCAGTCAGGACGGTGTCGGCACCCGAAGCTTTGATTTTTGCAATGTAGGGTGAGAAGTCTTTGACTTGACCAATTGGATGCAAATCTTCACCCACAATTTTCACGTCGGTACGCTTTCTTGCAATGCCCTCTTTGAAATACTTCACAACTTGGTGGCCGTGCGAATAATTCTGGTTGATCAAGTAGATATTTTTGACCTTGGGGTCGTCCTTCATGAAACTGGTCAAAGCTTCCATCTTCATGGAGGTGTCTGCGTCAAGGCGGAAATGCCAGAAATTGCATCGCTCGTTGGTCAGTGCAGGGTCGACTGCCGCGTAGTTCAGAAAAATCACTTCCTTGCCTGGATTGCGCTCATTGTGCTTGGCCACTGCATCCGACAACGCACCCGCTACGGCTGAGCCATTGCCTTGGGTGATGTAGCGAAAGCCTTGGTCAGTCGCAGCCTTGAGTTGCACCAGTGCTTCTTGAGGAGAGCTCTTGCTGTCAAAGGGCACGAATTCAAACTTGACACCAGCCGGGTTCTTGTCGGTATTGGCCAAGCGGTCGGCTACAAATTGGTAACTTTTCAGCTGATTTTGACCGACGGGGCCAAAGGGGCCTGAGAGCCCCTCAATCATGGCCACTTTGATCAACTTGCCGCTGGTCTCTGCAGGGGCTTTGGCAACTTTGGCTGTGGCTTGCGCTTGCGCAAAAGTGCTGTATTGGCACAGCAGGACCGCACAAGCAGCAACAATTTTCAGCGAGAATTTCATGGAGTCTCCAATTAATTTAAAACAACTTATAGAATAAATGAGAAGTAAAAGGCAACCACTAGGTAATTGCCCCTAACTGCTATCTTTTATGAGACAGCTCGGGCGCGCCATTGCTGACTTGAGAAACAGGTTAGATGGGCAGTTTGTAATCTTTCAGCTGCTCACGCAGTTTGGTTTTGAGCATTTTCCCGGTAGCGCCCAATGGGATCGCGTCGACAAACACCACATCATCTGGGATTTGCCATTTGGCAGTTTTGCCTTCGTAAAAAGCCAGCAGTTCAGCGCCGCTGAAGTTTGCATCAGGCCTCTTGACCACGCAGACCACAGGCCTTTCATCCCACTTGGGGTGTGTCATGCCTATGCACGCTGCCATGGCCACGCCAGGGTGCGACATGGCGATGTTTTCAATGTCGATCGAGCTGATCCATTCGCCACCGGACTTGATCACATCTTTGCTGCGGTCGGTGATTTGCATGAAGCCATCTTCGTCGATGGTGGCCACATCGCCCGTGGGGAACCAGCCATCGACCAGGGGTGAGGGTCCTTCTTGTTTGAAATATTCACGAATGACCCAAGGACCTTTGACCAGCAAGTCGCCGTAGGTCTTACCGTCGTGCGGCAAAGTCTCGCCAGCGTCGTTGACAATTTTCATGTCAACGCCAAAAATCGCGCGCCCTTGCTTGAGGCGCAATTTCAATTGTTCTGGCTCAGGCAAGGCCAAGTGCTTGTTTTTCAATGTGCATAAAGTGCCCAAGGGGCTCATCTCCGTCATGCCCCAAGCGTGCAGCACATCGACCCCGTAATCGTCGCGAAAGGCGTCAATCATGGCCGGTGGGCAAGCCGAGCCGCCGATCACAGTGCGCTTCAAAGTTGAAAATCGCAAGCCTGCAGGCTTCATGTGTCCCAGCAGCATTTGCCAAACGGTGGGCACACCGGCAGCGAAAGTCACCCTCTCTGCTTCGATCAATTCGTAAATTGATTTGCCATCCATGGCCGGCCCCGGAAAAACCAATTTGGCACCTGTCATGGCAGCGCTGTAGGGAATGCCCCAGGCGTTGACGTGAAACATGGGCACCACGGGCAAGATGGCATCGCGCGCAGACAAACACATCACATCGGGCAGGGCTGCTGCATAGGCGTGCAAGACGGTTGAGCGGTGGCTGTAAAGCGCTGCTTTGGGGTTGCCGGTGGTGCCGCTGGTGTAGCACATGCTCGAGGCGGTGTTTTCGTCTAAATCGGGCCATGTGTAGTGCGTGCCCTGCTGGCCCATCCAGTTTTCATAGCTGATCAAGTTTGGAATGCCGCTGTCGGCTGGCAACCGATCTGGATCGCACATTGCGACCCAATGCCGCACAGTGGTGCAGCGCGCATGCACGGCTTGTACCAAGGGCAAAAAATTCATGTCAAAGCACAGAACTTGATCTTCCGCATGGTTGGCGATCCAAACGACTTGGTCGGGGTGCAAGCGCGGGTTCAAAGTGTGCAGGACGCGACCTGAGCCGCTGACCCCAAAATACAACTCCAAGTGGCGGTAGCCATTCCAGGCCAGTGTGGCCACACGCTGGCCCATGGTAACGTTCGAGGCGTCCAGTGCATTGGCCAATTGGCGTGACCGCTTGGCCACATCGCTCCAGGTGCAGCGGTGAATATCGCCCTCGACGCGGCGCGACACCACCTCGCCATCGGCGTGGTGACGCTGGGCAAACTCAATCAAAGAAGAAATCAGCAAAGATTGCTGTTGCATCAAACCCAACATGGCATGCCCCTTATTTTTCGGTGAAATTTCAATCTGAAGCGTGGTTTTATCACGCCTTGCGATCGACTCCGAAAAACCCGTATTTTCACGAGTTCATCGCAAGACAGGGAAAATGTACAAGATGCCAAGCCCTTCGAAAGCACCTGTGCCAGATTTTTCAACAGACCGACACACCAGCCGCCAGCCGCAGTGGATCAACCGCTTCGCCAATTTGAGCGGCGATTTTGGCTGCGCGGTGGATCCCACGCCTGTACCCAACCCGGTATGGGTGGCGCGAAACACGGAGTTATTGGCGCAAATGGGCTTGCCATTGGATTGGTTGGAGAGCAGCCAAGCATTGCAAGCCTTCAGCGGCAACGCCCTTTTGCCAGGCAGCCAACACTGGGCCAGCGTTTACAGCGGGCACCAATTCGGTCAATGGGCTGGGCAACTTGGAGATGGACGAGCCTTGTACTTGGGCGAATTGCGTACCCCCACGGGCAGCATGGAGCTGCAACTCAAGGGAGCTGGACGCACGCCTTTTTCACGCATGGGCGATGGCCGCGCCGTCCTGCGATCAAGCATCCGAGAATACCTTTGCAGCCAAGCCATGCAAGGCCTGGGCATACCCACCACCCTCGCCTTGTGTTTGACCGGATCACCTTTGTCTGTCATTCGGGAGACTGCCGAAACAGCTGCGATTGTCACCCGCACTGCACCCAGTTTCATTCGCTTTGGACATTTCGAACACTTCTCATCAGCCCCCCCACATCAAGGTTCAAGCGCCTTGAAGTTGCTGGCCGATTTTGTGATTGATCACCACTTGCCTGAAAGTCAAAGCCCTGGGTTTTGCCAAAATCGTTATGCCAATTTGCTGCACTGCGTGACACAAAAAACTGCTGCTTTGATGGCGCAGTGGCAGGCCGTCGGCTTTTGTCATGGCGTGATGAACACCGACAACATGAGCATCTTGGGTTTGACCTTGGACTATGGCCCTTTCCAGTTCTTGGACGCCTTTGACCCTATGCACATCTGCAACCATTCGGACCACCAAGGACGCTACGCCTACCAACGCCAACCGCAGGTGGGGTATTGGAATTTGTTTTGTTTGGCGCAAGCCTTGATGCCTTTGATTGAAGATCAAGACCTCGCCGTCAAAGTTTTAGAAACTTATAAAACATCTTTTGCACAGGCCATCGACGCCGCCATGTTGGCCAAACTTGGCTTGTCTGGCGTCAACCCTGCCGGGGGCAAGCTCTATCAACCGGCAGACATTTCTGAAGAAGACCGCGCCTTGCAGCAAGATGCATGGCAACTGCTGGCCGAGGATCGCGTTGATTACACTCTTTTTTGGCGCCGCTTAAGCCATGCCGCAGCTTCCAACAACAGCCAGGACCCGAATTGGCAATCCGTGCAAGATTTATTCATAGACCGCAGTGCTTGGCAGGCATGGCAGCTGCGCTACATGAACCGAATCAGCCATGAGGACAGCTGCGATGTGTCCCAGCGAATGCTGCAAGCCAACCCCAAGTACACTTTGCGCAACCATTTGGCCGAACTTGCCATCCAAAAAGCCCAAAATAATGACTTTTCAGAAGTGGACAGATTGCACAGCTTGCTACAGTTCCCCTTTGATGAACACCCAGAGTTTGAAAGCTACGCAGGCCTTCCCCCCGATTGGGCGGCCTCCATTGAAATCAGTTGCTCCTCTTGAACACCATGACCGACAAAGCATTGCCCCAAACCGATGACGCATGGCGCGAACATTTGCGCGCACAAGGCGCTGAGCCGTTGGCCTTTGAAGTCACGCGCCGCGCCGCCACGGAACGGGCCTTCACGGGCAAATACGCTGACCACTGGCAACCGGGCCACTACCACTGCGTGTGCTGCGATGCGCGGTTGTTTGCTTCTGAAACCAAATTTGATGCCGGCTGCGGTTGGCCAAGTTTTTACCAATCGGCCAAGCCCGAAGCAGTCCTGCAGAAAATCGACCATAGCCACGGCATGGTCCGCGTTGAAAGTGTTTGCGCTCAATGCGGCGCGCACTTGGGACATCTCTTTGACGATGGCCCCCAGCCCACGGGCCAGCGATACTGCATGAATTCTGCCTCTTTGAAATTCACGGCTGCTTGAGATGAAATTTTTACTCGACCTGTTTCCGATCCTGCTATTTTTTGGCGCTTATAAATGGGCTGATATTTACACTGCCACTGCAGTTTTGATGGCTGCCACATTGGTCCAGTCCTTGGTGATGTACAAAATCGATGGCAAATTGGCCACGATGCAAAAAGCCACACTTGTCTTGATTTTGGTCTTTGGCAGTTTGACTTTGTTTTTGCATGACGATCGGTTCATCAAATGGAAACCAACCCTGCTGTATGGCTGCATGGCTCTGGCATTGTTTGTTTCACAAGTGTTTTTAAAGAAGAATTTTTTGCAGACAATTTTGTCAGCACAGTTGAAATTGCCAAGTCCAGTGTGGACCCGCATGAACGTGGCATGGACACTTTACTGCCTCTTCATGGCGCTCATCAACGCTTATGTAGCCTCTTATTACAGCACCGAAGAGTGGGTCAACTTCAAGCTCTGGGGCTATGTCTTCCCCTTGGTCTTTATATTGGGCACCGGTTTTTACATTGCACGCCACCTGCCCAAAAATGAGACTGAAGCATGAACACTGAATCTGCAGACGCCATCGACTTCTCAGTCCCACAGGCCTGGGCCCCATTGATTTACAAACGATTGGAAAAGCGCTTTCAAACCAGCACCTTAGAGGTGCTTGACGAGAGCGCGCAGCACGCCGGGCATTCAGGCGCCAACGCCATTGGCATGAACAGCCATTTGAGAATTCGCATTGCCTCCGATCAATTTTCCGCACTCAGCCGGGTGCAGCGTCACCGCCTTGTGTATGATGCGCTGCAAGATTTCCTGGACCAAGGCCTCCATGCTTTGGCCATAGAATTTCTTTGATTGCTGCACTAACCCCCTGATATTTGAGGATTCCGATGAAATTTTCGATCTTGACCCTGAGCTTGGCCACAGCCTTGAGCCTTCCTGTTTTGGCTCAAAACTTGGCCGTGGTGAATGGCAAACCCGTACCCAGCTCGCGCGTAGAAGCCCTCAAACAACAAATTGAGCGCTCTGGCAAGCCCGTCACGCCTGAAATTTTGGGTCAAATCAAAGAAGAGTTGATTGCTCGGGAGATTTTCATGCAAGAAGCGCGCAAACGCGGCTTGGATGCCACAGAAGACTACAAAACCCAACTCGAGTTGGCACGCCAAAGCCTGTTGATTCGCGAGTTGTTTGCCAACTTCCAAAAGAAAAATCCGGTCACTGACGCCGAAATCAAAACCGAATATGACAAGTTCGCAGCAGCCAACGGCGGCAAAGAATACCGTGCGCGTCACATTTTGGTGGAAAAAGAAGACGAAGCCAAAGCACTGATCGCCGACATCAAAAAGGGCGCAAAATTTGAAGATTTGGCCAAAAAGGGCTCTAAAGATCCAGGCTCAGGCGCCAATGGCGGTGACCTGGATTGGGCCAATGCGGGCAGCTATGTTCCGGAGTTTTCAAACGCCATGGTGAAGTTGGAAAAAGGTCAAATGACCGAGACGCCTGTGAAGAGCCAATTTGGTTTTCACATCATTCGAGTGGACGATATTCGTGATGCCCAGTTGCCCAAACTGGAAGAAGTCAAACCTCAAATTGCGCAGCAACTGCAACAGCAAAAGCTGGGCAAGTTCCAAGAAGACTTGCGCGCCAAAGCCAAGGTTCAGTAAGCCACTTCAGCCCACCCAGCGGCGTGCGTTTTGCCACAAACGCAGCCATGGGCTGTGCGCCCCAATCTCCCCGCTGGTCCAGCTCATTTGAACGTTGCGAAAAACACGCTCAGGGTGCGGCATCATGGCGGTGAAGCGGCCATCGGCTGTGGTCACTGCTGTCAAACCAGCAGGACTGCCGTTGGGGTTGAAGGGGTAGTCCTCGGTGACTGCCCCATGGTGGTTCACAAAGCGCATGCAGGCCAAGGCCTGCGCCGCATTGCCCCGGTGCTTGAAATTGGCAAAGCCTTCACCGTGCGCTACTGCGATAGGCAAACGACTGCCCGCCATGTCTTGCAAAAAAATGCTGGGGGAGTTCAGAACCTCCACCAATGACAAACGCGCTTCAAAGCGCTCACTTTGGTTGGTCGTAAAGCGCGGCCAAGCTTGCGCGCCTGGGATGATGTCGGCCAGTTCAGCGAACATCTGGCAACCGTTGCAAACTCCCAAAGCAAAGCTGTCTTGCCGTGCAAAAAATGCCTTGAAGCCTTCTGCTAAAACTGGATTGAAAGTGATGCTGCGCGCCCAGCCAATGCCTGCACCCAAGGTGTCGCCATAACTGAAACCACCACACGCCACCAAGCCTTTGAAGTCTTGGAGGTTGACACGGCCACTTTGCAAATCGGTCATGTGCACATCGTGCGCTTGAAAGCCCGCTTGTGTGAAAGCATAGGCCATTTCAATGTGAGAATTGACGCCTTGCTCTCTTAAAATTGCCACTTTGGGCTGCGACAAATTCAGCCATGGTGCAGCTACATTTTGCGCCGGATCAAAGCTCAATTGAAGGTGCAGGCCAGGGTCTTGTTCACGCCCCACGGCCGCATGCTCTGCATCGGCGCAAACGGGGTTGTCGCGTTGTTGGCAAATTTTCCAGCTGACGTTGTCCCAGACTTGGTGCAGGTCAGTCAAATTGGCACTGAAAATCTCGCGCGTATCGCGCCAAATGCTCAAAGCACCGACGCCTTTTTGAATCTCGCAATGTGAGGGCCGGGTTTTGCCAATCACGTGACTGTGTTTGGACAAACCATGATCACGCAGCACCTGCATGACAGCGGCGCGCTCAGCGGTGCGCACCTGCAAAATCACCCCTAATTCTTCGTTGAACAAGGCGCTCAAAGTCAATTCGTCACGCCGAACGCTGATTTGACTGGCCCAGTTTTTGGCATCGCCATGTTCCGCTCGGCTGTCGGTGATGCCGTCGCCCTGAGTCACCAGCAAATCCACATTCAAGGCTACACCCACGTGCCCCGCGAAGGCCATCTCGGCCACTGCCGCTAACAGCCCGCCATCGCTGCGATCATGGTAGGCCAAAACCAAGCCTTGGCTTCGCAGCAAGTTGATGGCTTTGACCAATTGAACCAAATCTTGCGCAGCGTCTAAATCGGGCACAACATCCCCCGACTGGTGCATGACTTGACTCAAAATGCTGCCGCCCATGCGCTGCTGGCCTTGACCCAAATCGATCAGCAACAAACTGCTGTCTAAAACTGACGCATCCAGTTGTGGGGTGAAGGTGCCGCGCACATCGCTCAAGCTTGCAAAGGCGCTGACGATCAAGCTGACAGGTGACGTCACCTTTTGGGCTGCGCCGCCTTGCATCCACTGCGTGCGCATGGACAAACTGTCTTTGCCTACAGGAATCGAAATGCCCAACGCAGGACACAGCTCCAATCCAACGGCTTTGACCGTGGCGTACAGCGCGGCGTCCTCACCGGGTTCACCGCAGGCGGCCATCCAATTGGCACTGAGCTTGACCCGGTCCAATTCGATGGGGGCGGCCAACAAATTGGTGATGGCCTCGGCCACCGCCATGCGGCCTGAAGCTGGCGCATCCAAACTGGCCAAGGGGGTTCGCTCACCAAGGCTCATGGCCTCCCCTGCAAAACCTTGGTAATCGGCCAATGTGACGGCGCAATCGGCCACGGGCACTTGCCAAGGGCCGACCATTTGGTCGCGGTGTGTCAGGCCTCCTACGGTGCGATCACCGATGGTGATCAAAAATCTTTTGGAGGCCACGGTGGGGTGGCTGAGCACCTGAATTACAGCCTCTTGCAACGTGACACCTGAGAAGTCGATGGGCTTGGCCTTGCGCTGAACCGTCTGCACATCACGGTGCATTTTGGGGGGCTTGCCCAGCAGCACATCCATGGGCATGTCAACGGGCATCTGTTGGGAAGCATTGGGCTGTTGCTCGTCTGACAGCATCAGCTGGCGCTCTTGCGAGGCCACACCCACCACCGCAAAGGGGCAGCGCTCGCGCACACAAAATGCTTGAAATTGTGGCAAAGATGCGGGCGCAATGGCCATCACATAACGCTCTTGGCTTTCGTTGGACCAAATCTCTTTGGGCGATAAACCAGAGGCTTCCAACGGCACCGCGCGCAAATCGAAATGCGCCCCCCGCCCTGCGTCGTTGCTCAGTTCGGGAAAGGCGTTGGACAGGCCGCCTGCGCCTACATCGTGAATGGCCAAAATGGGGTTCTCCGCGCCCAGTGCCCAGCAGTGGTTGATGACCTCTTGCGCCCTGCGCTGAATTTCAGGGTTGCCACGCTGAACTGAATCAAAGTCCAAAGCAGCAGCGTTGGTGCCCGAGGCCATGGAGCTCGCGGCGCTGCCGCCCATACCAATCAACATGCCCGGCCCACCCAATTGCAGCAGCAAAGTGCCTGCTGGGAATTGAATTTTCTGGGTTTGGCTGGCATCGATCACACCCAAGCCACCGGCCAGCATGATGGGCTTGTGGTAGCCCCGCAGCACTGCATCAACGGTTTGTTCGTATTCCCTGAAATAGCCCAACAAATTGGGCCGGCCGAACTCATTGTTAAAGGCTGCGCCGCCCAAGGGGCCTTCGGTCATGATCTGCAAAGGGCTGGCCATGTGCTCGGGCTTGCCTGTGGTGCTGCCCCATAACTTGGAGACCGAAAAACCTGTCATTCCTGCTTTGGGCTTGGATCCGCGGCCTGTAGCGCCTTCGTCGCGAATCTCTCCGCCTGCGCCCGTACTAGCCCCTGGAAAAGGGGAAATGGCGGTGGGATGGTTGTGCGTTTCAACTTTCATCAAAACATGTTGCAGCGCAAATTCTTTGCGGTAAACACCATCGGCTTTGGCCACAAATCTTTGAACCTCATGGCCTGACATGACCGATGCGTTGTCTGAATACGCCACCACCGTGTGCTGCGGATGCAGCTGATGCGTGTTGCGGATCATGCCGAACAAGCTATGACTTTGCGACACACCATCAATGGTGAATTGGGCGTTGAAAATTTTGTGCCGACAGTGCTCGCTGTTGGCCTGTGCAAACATCATCAACTCCACGTCGCTGGGGTTGCGGCCCAACTTTTCAAATGCGCTCAGCAAGTAATCAATCTCATCCTCGGCCAATGCCAAACCAAATTGCACATTGGCACGCTCAAGCGCTTGCCTGCCGCCTTGCAAGATGTCCACATGCTCCAAGGGCTGGGCCGGTAACTCGGTCATCAAGGACAGTGCTTGCTCGCGTTGCCAAAGCACCGATTCGGTCATGCGGTCATGCAGTAAATCGGCCCATTGCCCTTGAATTTCAGCAGGCACGTCTTGGGCGCTTTGGCCGTCAGGCAAACGAAGCACAAACTCAGTCAAGCGTTCAATCCGCTTGACATTCAGCCCGCAGTTGTGGGCAATGTCAGTGGCTTTAGAGGCCCAAGGCGAGACAGTGCCAAGGCGCGGTGAGACCCAGATTTTGAGGTGACTGTCAGGCATGGCAACGCTTGCCTGATGGGCCTGCATGGCAGGCTCGCCGTAGGAGAGTAAATCCTGCAGCATTTTGGTCGCCTGCTCAGGCAAAGCCTCTGAACTTGTCACCAAATGCACGAAGTGGCCTGACACGTTCAGTGCTTGAGGGCTGATTTGCTGCAAGCCTGGGAGCAACTGCTGCGTTCGAAAAGCGCTGAGGGCGTTGCCGCCGTCCAATATGAGGGTGTGCAGTGTCACAAACTGAGGCCTTGTAGGCAAAAAGGGAAAGTTCTCTCAAATGCCGCTGAATGGGGCCTTGAACGAACTTTTATTTTAACCCTTGTAGGGGGTGGCTTGAGCAAACTTCTGTCTTGAATGGGATAATCCTGCCCCATGACAATCACCTTCAAAGACGCCCAAGGCGTAGCCGGAATGCGCGTGGCTGGGAAACTGGCATCCGAAGTGCTGGATTTCCTCACGCCGCACATCAAACCGGGTGTAACAACCAATGAAATTGACAAACTGGCGCATGACTTCATGACCCAGGTTCAAGGCACCATCCCCGCGCCGCTCAATTACCAACCCAGCGGCTACAGCCCCTATCCCAAATCGATTTGCACCTCCATCAACCACCAAGTTTGCCACGGCATTCCCAATGACAAGCCATTGAAAAAAGGCGACATCATGAATGTTGACATCACCGTCATCAAAGACGGATGGCATGGCGATACCAGCCGCATGTTCATTGTGGGCGATGCGTCCATCGCAGCCAAGCGTTTGTGCGCCCTGACTTACGATGCCATGTGGCACGGCATTGAGCAAGTCAAACCCGGTGCCCACTTGGGCGACATTGGCTGGGCCATTCAAAAGTTTGCCGAAAACTTGGGGTTCTCCATTGTCAGAGAATTTTGCGGTCATGGGATTGGCCAAGTTTTTCATGAGGAGCCCCAAGTCTTGCACTACGGGCGTCCTGGCACCTTGGACGTGCTCAAAGCCGGCATGACGTTCACCATTGAGCCCATGATCAATGCAGGCAAGCGCGAGATCAAAGAAATGGGCGACGGCTGGACCATCGTCACCAAAGACCATTCACTGTCTGCACAGTGGGAGCACACTATTTTGGTCACCGATGCCGGCTACGAAGTTTTGACTTTGTCGGCAGGCAGTCCCCCGATACCTGCGTTTGTGAAAGTTTGATCATTTCATGACTGACTTGCCGGGGCTGCGAGAGACTTATCGCAACAACCAGCAGGCATTGCTGCAAAGCATTGCTGCCAGCGGGACACAGTCTCGCGGCTTGAAAAAAACCTTGAACCGCCTGGCAGGTTTGGCCGACGCTTTGCTCATTGAGCTGTGGCGCATTGCAGAATTCCAAGACGGTGAGGCCATGGTTGCTGTGGGGGGCTACGGCAGAGCCCAACTGTTTCCCTACTCCGACGTGGATGTGCTGGTGCTGCTGCCCGATGGCATCTCCTTGGAGGACAAGCCTGAGTTGAAGTCGCGCTTAGAGCGCTTTATCGGAAGCTGTTGGGACGCAGGCCTTGAAATCGGCTCGAGTGTTCGCAGTTTGAGCGAATGCTTGGCGGAATCTGCCAAAGACATCACCGTGCAAACTTCTTTGCTTGAGAGCCGCTTGATCACCGGTGATGCCAGCTTGTATCAAAAATTTTGCACTAGCTACCAAAAAGCGCTTGACCCTCATGCTTTTTTTGTGGCCAAGACCTTGGAGATGCAGCAACGGCACACCAAATTTGAAGACACACCTTACGCCTTAGAGCCCAACTGCAAAGAGTCGCCAGGGGGCTTGCGCGACTTGCAAATTATTTTGTGGGTGGCGCGGGCTGCCGGATTGGGCAAGAGTTGGGAAGATTTGGCCCGTAATGGGTTGGCAACGCCCCTGGAAGCCCGGAAAATTAAAAGAAATGAAGCGGTTTTGGGCTTGATAAGAGCGCGCTTGCACCTGCTGGCCAAGCGGCGTGAAGATCGCCTGGTGTTTGATCTGCAAAGCACGGTGGCTGAGTCCTTTGGCTACACCGCGCAAACCACACCCGATGGGCGCTTGACGCAAAGAGCCAGTGAAGTTTTGATGCGGCAATATTATTGGGCCGCTAAAGCAGTCACCCAGTTGAATCAAATTTTGCTGCTGAATATTGAAGACTTTTTGCAAAACAAACGTGAGAAATCAAGCGATCAAGCTCGTCCATTGAATGCATTTTTCTTCGAAAAAAGAGGGCTCTTGGAAGTCGCCAGTGATGACCTGTATCAAAAGCACCCGCACGCTATTTTGCAAACCTTTTTGATGTACCAGCAAACGCATGGTGTCAAAGGTTTTTCTGCCAAAACATTGCGGGCTTTGTACAACGTGCGTGGCGTCATGAATGCCCAATTTCGGCGTGACCCCGTTAACAGGCAAACTTTCTTAGAGATTTTGCAGCAGCCCCAAGGCATCACCCACGCCATGCGCTTGATGAACCAAACCTCGGTGTTGGGGCGTTATCTGTGGGTGTTTCGAAAAATTGTCGGTCAAATGCAGCATGACTTGTTCCATGTGTACACCGTGGACCAACACATTCTGATGGTGCTGCGCAATGTGCGCCGGTTTTTCATCGCTGACCACGCGCATGAGTACCCCTTTTGCTCTCAGTTGGCTGCTGGTTGGGACAAGCCGTACGTGCTTTACTTGGCCGCTCTGTTTCACGACATCGCCAAAGGCCGAGGCGGCGATCACTCTAAACTCGGTGTGGCCGAGGTCAAGTCTTTTTCGCGTGAGCACAAAGTGCCTGCGCAAGACGCCAACCTCATCGCTTTTTTGGTCAGTGAGCATCTGAGCATGAGTCACATTGCGCAGAAAGAAGACCTGAGCGACCCTGAGGTGATTGCCGCATTTGCCAAACGCGTTGGCAATGAGAGGCAACTGACGGCTTTGTATTTGCTCACCGTGGCTGATATACGCGGCACCAGTCCCAAAGTGTGGAATGCTTGGAAAGGCAAGCTACTCGAAGATCTTTACAAGTTCACTTTGCGAACGCTGGGAGGTCGTGCGCCCGATGCCGACGCAGAAATTGAATCACGCAAACGCGAAGCCTTGATTGAATTGGCGTTGCACGCCGAGCCCCACGATGGCCAAAAAGCCCTTTGGGACACCTTGAATGTTGGCTACTTCATGCGCCACGATGCTGGCGACATTGCCTGGCACGCGCGCCAGCTTTCCCGTCATGCAGTGCACTCAACGCCCTCTGCAGGGGCGATCAAAAGCATCGTTCGTGCGCGCATCTCACCATTGGGGGAAGGGCTCCAAGTCCTGGTTTACACACCCGATCAAACCGATTTGTTTGCGCGCATTTGCGGTCACTTTGACCAAGCAGGATTTAGCATTTTGGATGCCAAAATTCACACCACAAACATTGGGTTTGCGCTGGATACTTTTCAAGTTGTGACATCGCTGTTGCCCGAGCACTACCGTGAATTGATCACCATGGTTGAGGCCGATTTGGCCCACACCATTGACCACCATGGCCCCTTACCGGCCCCCACGCGCGGGCGTGTTTCAAGGCGCGTGAAGAACTTCCCCATCACGCCGCGTGTGGCACTGCACCCCGATGAAAAGGCGCAAAGTTGGCTGCTGAGCATTTCCGCCAGTGACCGTCTAGGCTTGCTCTACAGCGTGGCCACTGTGCTGGCCAAACACGGTATCAGTTTGAAGTTGGCCAAGATCAGTACTTTGGGTGAGCGGGTTGAAGACAGTTTCTTGATTGAAGGCGCAGCCTTGCAGCACAACCGCGCCCAAATTGAAATAGAAACTGAGTTGCTGCACGTGCTCCAGCCGTGAATTCCCTGCGCCACGCGCCCAAAGTGGGTGCGGCTCAGCGTTTCTTGCGAGGTGGCAACCCAGTGTGCTGCGTGAGCAAATCCCCTTTTTCAGGCGCGTTGCCTCGCGTGCTGTTTTTCTTGCGTGCGCTTTGATAGGGTTCCGCCAAGGGCTGCCAGGTCGGGATCAAATGCTGCTTGCCGTTGCCAATCAAGTCAGAACGCCCCATGGCTTTCAAAGCCTCCCGCAGCAAGGGCCAGTGTTTGGCATCGTGGTAACGCAAAAACGCTTTATGCAAACGCCTTCTTTTCTCACCCTTGACCACATCGACTTTGGCACTGTCTTGCGTGACTTTTCGCAGAGGGTTGCGCGAGGTGTGGTACATGGCCGTTGCAGTGGCCATGGGGCTTGGGTAAAAGGTTTGCACTTGGTCGGCTCGAAAGCCGTTCTTTTTGAGCCAGATCGCCAAGTTCATCATGTCCTCGTCGCTGGTGCCAGGGTGAGCGGCGATGAAGTAAGGCACTAAGAATTGCTTCTTGCCAGCTTGCGCACTGAACTTGTCAAAGAGTTGCTTGAACCGGTCATAACTGCCAATGCCTGGCTTCATCATTTTGTCCAAGGGCCCTGATTCTGTGTGCTCTGGCGCAATTTTCAAATAACCGCCAACATGGTGCGTGACCAACTCTTGAATGTATTCGGGGCTTTGAACCGCCAGGTCATAGCGCAAGCCTGAACCGATCAAGATTTTTTTCACGCCGCGCAAAGCACGCGCCTTGCGGTACATCTGAATCAAGGGGGCATGGTCAGTGGTCAAGTTGTTGCAAATGCCAGGGAACACGCAACTGGGTTTGCGGCAGGCCGCTTCGATTTCCGGGCTCTTGCAGCCCAGGCGGTACATGTTGGCCGTGGGGCCTCCCAAGTCCGAAATCACACCGGTAAAGCCTTTGACTTTGTCGCGAATTTCTTCAATTTCTTTGAGCACCGAAGCTTCGCTGCGGCTTTGAATGATGCGCCCTTCGTGCTCGGTGATTGAGCAAAAAGTGCAGCCCCCAAAACAGCCGCGCATGATATTGACCGAGAAACGGATCATCTCCCAAGCCGGAATTTTGGTGGCGCCGTCGTGCGAGCCTTTGGCATCGGCATAGACCGGATGGGGGCTGCGCGCGTAAGGCAGGTCAAACACGGCGTCCATTTCTGCGGTGCTCAGAGGGATGGGCGGGGGGTTGATCCAAACGTCGCGCGCCGTGTGGCCTTCCCCATGGGCTTGCACCAAACATCGGGCGTTGCCGGGGTTGGTCTCCAAGTGAAGCACGCGGCTGGCGTGCGCGTACAACACGGGGTTACTTTTAACCTGCTCATAACTGGGCAGGCGAATCACACTTTTCTCGCGAGGTGGAACTTTGTGCAAACCCTTGCCCACCAGTGGCCCCAATTGCGGGTTGGGAACAAAAGTCAAAACCTGAATTTTGCCGCTGTCCGTACTGGCGTTTTGTGCATCGGCCGTCGCCTGTGCTTCGTCTTCACGCAGGCATGAGGCGCCTTGTTCTTTGGCCTGCTCAGAGATCATCAAATACGGGTTGACATGCGCCTCAATGTGCCCTGGAAAGTCCACTTGCGTCGAGTCAATCTCGTACCACCCTTCTCGTGCTTGGCGTTGCACAAAGGCGGTGCCGCGCACATCAGTGATCTCATGCACCGATTCGCGTGCAGCCAATCGATGCGCTATTTCAACCACAGCACGCTCTGCATTGCCGTACAGCAGCAGATCGCATTTGCTGTCCACCACCACGGAGCGGCGTACTTTGTCAGACCAATAGTCGTAGTGCGCGATGCGCCGCAAAGAGCCCTCAATGCCACCCAGCACAATGGGCACGTCTGGGAATGCTTCGCGGCAGCGCTGGCTGTAAACAATGGCGGCGCGGTCAGGTCGCTTGCCGCCCACATCGCCAGGTGTGTAGGCATCGTCGCTGCGGATTTTTCGATCAGCGGTGTAACGGTTGATCATGGAGTCCATGTTGCCCGCTGTCACGCCCCAAAATAAATTGGGTTTACCCAATGCTTTGAAAGGTTCGGCACTTTGCCAATCAGGCTGAGCAATGATGCCGACTCGAAAACCCTGGGACTCGAGCATGCGACCAATCACAGCCATGCCAAAACTGGGGTGATCTACATAGGCATCACCGGTGACCAGCACAATGTCACAACTGTCCCATCCCAGTTGGCTCATTTCCGCGCGGTTCATGGGCAAAAATGGGGCCGTGCCAAAGCGCGCCGCCCAGAACTTGCGGTAGCTGTTCAAGGGCTTGGCGATGCGCGGAAAAAAAGAAACGTCAAGCAAAGCGGGCATGGAGTTCAAAATCGTTCAAGACAGCTAGTTTAAAGTGACTTGGCTGACTTTGAATCACAAGGGTCTTTGGGCTCATGGATAATTGAGCCATGCACCCTCAGAACCCTGGCACCACGGCTTTGCGCGAGCCCGGCTCCAAAACAGAGCTTTTTTTAGCCTTCAACTTCATGGCATTGCAAGGTGTCGGTGGCGTCTTGGCCGTGGTCCAAAACGAGATGGTGGAGCGGCGGCGCTGGATGACGCGCGTGCAATTTCTTGAAGAGTGGTCTGTTGCGCAAATCATGCCGGGCCCCAATGTGGTCAACTTGTGTTTGATGTTCGGTGGCAAATATTTTGGTTTGCCTGGCGCTTTGGCGGCCTTGGCCGGTTTGCTTTGCGCCCCCCTCGTTCTGGTTTTGTTGATGGCCATTTTGTTTGGTGGCATTGCAGATCTGCCCTCTGCGCAAGGGGCTTTGAGAGGAATGGGTGCAGTCGCTGCTGGTTTGATCATTGCAACGGGTTTGAAATTGGCCTCCGCTTTACCGCAAAACGCCATGGGCCTTTTGGTTTCATTGGTTTTCTCCAGTTTGACCTTCGTGGCTGTCGGCTTGTTCAGATGGCCTTTGGCCTGGGCATTGTTGGGCTTGGGCTCAGTGGCCATGGCTTATGCTTATGTCCGATTGAAGCGGTCAGCCATCGTTCATCACGGAGACTCAGCATGAGCATGGTGCTGAGCCTGAGCTACCAAGATTGGTTGAATCTTTTTTTGCAATTCGCCAGCTTGTCTTTGCTCGGCGTGGGTGGAACCATCACCACCGCACCAGAGATGCACCGCTTCTTGGTTGAAGAAACCCATTGGCTCAGTGAGATGCAATTTTCCTCCTCGATTGCTTTAGCGCAATCGGCCCCTGGGCCCAATGTGTTGTTTGTCGCCGTAATGGGGTGGAACGTTGGACTCAACGCAGGGGGTGGCTTGGCTGCGGGGCCGCCCGCTTGGTGGCTGGGCTTGCTGGGCGTGCTCTTGACGATGATGGGCATCATGCTGCCCTCCTCCATCTTGACCTACAGCGCAACCCGATGGGCTCACCGCAACAGGGACATGATTGCGGTGCGTGCCTTTAAAGCCGGCATGGCCCCCATCGTGATCGCCTTGTTGGTTGCAACTGGATGGGTTCTGACTGCTGCGCACAATGATGCCGCCCGCGACTGGAAGTTGTGGCTTCTCACGGGCCTGTCCTGCCTGTGGGTGTGGCGCACCAAGCACCATGTACTGTGGCTGATGCTGGCAGGTGGTCTGCTGGGCGCCTTGGGCGTGGTCTAAGCCAAACGTTGGCGCACAGCCTCGAACAAACACACGCCACTGGCCACCGACACGTTCAGGCTTTCCACTGCGCCTTGCATTGGAATGCTGACCAATTCATCGCACGTTTTGCGCGTCAACTGCCGCATGCCCGGCCCTTCGGCGCCTAGCACCCAAGCCACCGGCCCGGTTAAATCAATTTGGTAAAGGTTTTTGGGCGCCTCTTCACTCGTGCCCACAACCCAAATGGCACGCTCTTTGAGCTCCCCCAAAGTACGAGCCAAGTTGGTGACCATGAAATAGGGCACAGTTTCAGCCGCCCCGCTGGCCACTTTGGCCACAGTTGCATTGATGCCTGCTGCATGGTCTTTGGGGGCGATCACAGCGTGCGCTCCTGCAGCATCTGCCACGCGCAAACACGCACCCAAGTTGTGTGGGTCGGTCACGCCATCCAGGACCAAAAGCAAGGGCGGGCCTTGCACTTGGTCGAGTAAATCGTCCAAGGAATGTATTTGCGCCAAGGCCTGTACTTTGGCTGCCACCCCTTGATGGCCATGGCTGCCAGCCAACTTGGTCAAGCGCACTGAGTCGGCCTCGATCAATCGAACCCCAGCAGCTTGGGCGCGATCTAAAAATTGCCGCATTCTGGCGTCACGCCGAGTGCTTTCAAAATAAATTTCAACAATCGATTGCGGCGCAGTTTTAAGGCGTACGCCTAAAGCATGAAAACCAAATAAAACTTGAGGTGATGACATGCCTTGATTATCCTTCGCTTCGCATGCGACCGGCCTCTAAGGTGATAAATCGTTCACATCTTTGTGCCAAGCGCATGTCATGGGTGACCAGCACCAAGGTGGTGGCAAAGGACTGGTTCAGGGCCAGCATCAAGTCCATGATGCTTTGGCCTGTTTCGGCGTCTAAACTGCCCGTGGGCTCATCGGCCAAGAGCAATTGTGGGCGCATGACAAAGGCCCGTGCCAAAGCAACACGCTGCTGCTCACCTCCGCTTAAGACTTTTGGAAAATGCTTCATACGCTGGCCTAAACCAACTTGTTCCAGCATGGCCTTGGCTTTGGTCGTTGCATCTTTGGCGCCGGCCAATTCAAGCGGCAATTGCACATTTTCCAGCGCGTTCAAGTGCCCCATCAACTGAAAGCTTTGAAACACAAAGCCCACATGTTGACCCCGCCATGCGGCCAGCTCGTCTTCGCTCATGTCAAACAGGTTTTGACCGGCAATTTGGACCGAGCCTGCGCTGGGCGTGTCTAAACCCGCCATGATCGACAGAAGTGTGCTTTTGCCCGAGCCCGAAGCGCCCAAAATGGCCATTGTCTCGCCCACCGACAAAGAGAAATCAATATCGCGCAGAATATGCAAAGTGCCACTGGCATCACTGACCGATTTATCGATGTGATGGACCGAAATAATTTTTTCTGACATGCCAAAACCTTTGATTTACCGACGCGACTTTAACTGCTTGGCCTTTGGCTTGGGGCTGACAGGGCTTTGCGCGCTGACAAGTGCGGGCGCACAAGCCAGCACACATTCTGAAAAACCGATCTTGGTGCTGGGTGATTCATTGAGCGCTGAGTATGGATTGACGCGCGGCACAGGCTGGGTCAATTTGATGGACAAACAAGCCAAGCAGTCCAAGTGGGACTTGACCATTGTCAATGCCAGCATCAGCGGCGACACCACGGCGGGGGGCCTCTCGCGTTTGCCCGCACTGCTGACATTGCACAGTCCGCAATTGGTCATCCTGGAGTTGGGCGGCAATGATGCATTGAGAGGCCTGCCATTGCCCCAGACACAAAGAAACTTGTTGGTCATGGTGAAAGCAAGCCAGAAAGCAGGCGCCAAAACTTTGATCTTGGGCATTCAAGTGCCGCCCAATTACGGCGCTGACTACGCAGACAAAATGAAAGTGATGTTTGAGCAAGTGGCGCGGCAAACGGGTTCTGGTTTGCTGCCGTTTTTCCTTCAAGGTGTGGCCGATGACGCCGACCCCCTGCGCTGGTTTCAATCGGACCGGATTCACCCCAATGAGGCGGCGCAAGCACTCATGATGCGCAACGTTTGGCCCAAGGTGCAGCAGTTGTTGCCCTTGGCCATGAAAAAACCGGCCTAAGCCGGTTTGGGTCGATTCAAGTGGGTGATGGCGGATCCGTGGGGCCTGGCAAGCCAGTCACCGCGTTTTCTTCCAAGTCAGAGTCTTCCGGTGATGCATCACCCTCCTCTTCGCCAGGCAGCCCGGTCTTGCGATCGGCTTTGGCTTTGAGTTTGTCCTCTTTCTTACGTTTTTTGGCCAATTCTTTTTGCCGTTTTTCGTAACCGTAGTTAGGTGTTGCCAAGGTATGTCTTTCTGTTCAAGGGGTCCACTGTATCAGTTTGAAGCAGCCTGTGGTCAAGCCACGCCTTCAACAGCCAGCCAAGCTTGGGCAGATTGATGTAAATCAGCGATCAAATCAGCCGGTGACTCCAGCCCTGTAGAAAAACGCACCAAATAGCCTTGCTGCAGCTGTTCTGGCCACTGGGCTCGCATGGAAGTCAGGCTGTAAGGCACCACCAAGCTGACGGGGCCGCCCCAGCTGTAGCCTATTTTGAACAGTTTCAAATGGTCACAAAAATTGTCGACTTGCTGCTGCGTTAATGTGGGGCTGAGCATCACACTGAACAGGCCAGCCGCTGCACCCTCACCCCCATCCGGCGCACACAAAGATTGCCAATGGGCGTGGCCTGGGGAGTCGTGCAAGGCAGGGTGCATGACTTGCACGCATGCTTTTTGCGCAAGCCACCAACGCGCCAAGGCACGCGCGCAGCGGTCTTGTGCTTGGTAGCGCAAGCCGATGCTCGGCAAGGCTCTTAAAAGGGTCTCAGCGTCGTTTGCAGCTACGCCAAGGCCCAAGCGCATGTGCGTCATTTTGATTTGCAAATGCAAGCCTGCATCTCGTGTGATCACGCTGCCCATTAACACGTCGCCTCCACCGCTGGGGTACTTGGTCAATGCATGGGCGCTGATGTCAATGCTGCAACTGCCGTCGCCTGTCAAATCAAAGGGTTGGAAGGCCAAGCCGGCCCCCCATGTATTGTCCAATGCAGCTAGCACTGAATGGGCTTTGCAAATATTCAGCAAAGCCACAAGATCAGGAAACTCCATCGTGACAGAGCCTGGCGCTTCAAGCCACACCAAACGCGTTTTCGGGCTCAGTTTGGCTTTCAAATCGGCAGGGTTCATGGCGTCGTAAAAACGATGGGCTATGCCCAAGGCCAACAACTCGCCTTCAGCCAAAGCTTTGTTGGGCCCATACGCATTGTCAGGCAATAAAATTTCGTCACCGGTTTTCAATACTGCCAAGGCCACCAATGCCAATGCAGCCAAGCCACTGGGCACCAGCAAGCACTGCAAGCCGCCCTCCAATGTACACAATCTCTCCTCCAGCACATAGGTGGTAGGTGTGCCATGCAAGCCGTAGGTGTAGCCCGATTTATCTTTCCATTCGCGTTGGCGCATTGCAGCAACGTTTGGAAAATAAACCGTGGAAGCCTTGAAAACTCCGGGCTGCGGGGAATCGAAATTGCCCGGCGGCTTGTAAGCGTGGTGAATCAGGTCGGTTAGATTGTGAGTTGGTGCGTCATTCGTCATGTCAGCCTTTGAAGATCAGACTTTCCATTTTTCAATTAACTTTTCAGGGCTCAAGCTGTCATAGCCCTCAAAGGGTTGATGAATCCAGGGGTTGCTAGGCAAATAATCCACTGAATAGTCGGATTGAAAACCAGACACCCCTTTTGTCCAAATGACTGCGGTGCGAAGTTCAGTGATGGGGCTGTAATTGGTTTTGAGCAAATTGACCACAGCATTCAAGGTGTGCCCTGTATCGGCCAAGTCGTCTACCAGCAGCACGCGCCCTGCAATTTCACCTTTGGGTGTGGTGATGAAGCGGGCAATGTCCAAATGGCCTTGAACCGTACCAGCATCGGCGCGGTATGAACTGGTCGACATGATCGCCAGTGGCTTGTTGAAAATGCGCGACAAAATGTCGCCAGGCCGCATACCGCCGCGAGCAAGACACAAAATCGTGTCGAACTCCCAACCTGAATGAAAAATTTTGATGGCCAGTTTTTCAATCAGGTTGTGGTATTCGTCGTAGCTCACATAAAGGTGTTTACCGTCTTCGGTCAGCATGCCGTCTCTCCTGGGTTATGGATGCCGCAGCTTGTCGTTGCGGGGTTGAAATTAAACAGCTGCAGGCGCCAAAAATGGATGCTGCAACAAAATAGTGTGATCGCGATCCGGGCTGGTCGAGACCATGTGAATCGGCACGCCCGTGACCTGCTCAATGCGCTGCAAATACAGGCGCGCATTGACGGGCAATTGATCAAGTTGAGTGACGCCCACGGTGCTGTCAGTCCATCCGTCCATGGTTTCGTAGATGGGCTTGCAGCGGGAAATATCGTCTGCGCCCATGGGCAAAATGTCAACGATTTGCCCGTCAAGTTCATAGCCTGTGCACAGCAGCAACTCTTTGAGTCCATCAAGCACATCGAGCTTGGTGATGCACATGCCGCTCAGGCCATTGACCTGAGCGCTGCGTTTGAGCAAGGCGGCGTCAAACCAACCACAGCGCCTGCTGCGCCCGGTGGTGACCCCTTTTTCAGCCCCCACGGTGCTCATGTGCCAACCGGGTGTGCCCTCTTTTTCCCACTCCAACTCAGTTGGGAAAGGCCCGCCACCCACACGCGTGCAATACGCTTTAGTGATGCCTAAAACATAGTGCAACAAGCCCGGGCCAACGCCAGCGCCCGCTGCGGCATTGCCGGCCACGCAATTGCTGGAAGTGACATAGGGGTAAGTGCCATGGTCCACATCGAGCAAGGTGCCTTGTGCACCTTCGAACAACAAATTCGCGCCCATGCTGTGCGCATCGTTCAACTCGCGCGAGACATCGGCCATCATGGGCTTGAGCAGGGCTGCGTGTTTCATGGCTTCGTCGTAGACGGCATCAAATTGAACTTCGCCATGGGCCATATAGGGCAGCAAAGGATCGCCAAAAACGAAATGGTCAGAGCCTAAAAAAGATTTCAAAATGTGGTTGTGCAAGGTCAGCAGTTCGCGCAATTTGCTGGCAAAGCGTTCGGGATATTTGAGGTCTTGCACGCGCAGCGCTCTGCGTGCAATTTTGTCTTCGTAGGCGGGGCCAATGCCGCGTCCTGTGGTGCCAATTTTTTCACTCCCACTTTGCTCACGGGCAGCTTCACGTGCTACATCCAAGGCGGTGTGGAAAGGCAGAATCAAGGGACAAGCTTCGCTGATGCGCAGGCGCGAACGCACCTCCACACCGGCTTTTTCCAGCCCTGCAATTTCTTCAAACAATTTGGCAGCCGACAAAACCACGCCATTGCCGATGTAGCACTTCACCCCAGGACGCATGATGCCGCTGGGTATCAAGTGCAAAGCTGTTTTGACACCATTGATGACCAAGGTGTGGCCTGCATTGTGGCCCCCTTGAAATCGGACCACTCCTTGCGCGCTTTCGGTCAACCAATCAACCAATTTGCCTTTGCCCTCATCGCCCCACTGGGTGCCGACGACGACCACATTGCGTCCTTTGATCTTGTTCATTTTTGTGTTGTTTTCAAATGGCTTTAAGCAACCATTGGTCGGCGGATTGAATCAACTCGCGGTCGCAATGGAATTCATCGATTTGGCTTTCATGGCCTGGCAAAGCGCAGACCACGGTTTCACCGCGCAGGCGAAGCCCTGCAATGGCGGCTCGTAAACCGGGCTCAGTCCCCCATGGGGCTCTGATAGCGGCCCTCAAGGGCAAAGCAGGCACCAAGCCAACGACCTGCTTCAAATCCAAACTGAAGCCCACGGCAGGACGCTCTCGGTTGATTTCATGGCCAAAGACAGCGCCTACGCCGTCGTAGCGGCCACCGCGAAGCACGGCGTCACTGGCGCCTTTGGCGTAAATGGCAAAGCGCAAGCCGCTGTAGTAAGCGTAGCCTCTGGCATCGGCCAGATCAAAGCTAAAGCGCACCTGGGGCAAATGCTCGATCAGCCATTGCATTTGCTTTAACGCTTGGGCAATGGCAGAATGTGCAGGCAGTTTGGCTTGTGCCAAAGCCAGCACCGAAGCATCGCCATACAGATCGATCAAGTCCGTCAATGCCTGTTGGATATCTTTTGGAAAGCTTTGCGTGAGGTCTGCCAACGCACTGGCATTTTTGGACGCTAGAGCTGAAAAAATCAGTTCGCGCTTGTCATCTGTGAGGTCAAGGGCTTGGAGCAAACTGGCCACAATCCGGGCATCGGCCAAGTCCACTTGCAAGTCCAGCATGCCGGCACAGCCCAAGCAATCCAAGGCCAATTGCAGAATTTCCAGATCAGCTTCTAGTCCTTGGTGCCCATAAATTTCAGCGCCCAATTGCAATGGCTCACGGGTTGCGTGGGGGCGGTCTGGGCGAGTGTGCAAAACCGGTCCGCAGTAGCAAAGTCGGGTCACGCCAGCGCGATTGAGCAAGTGCGCATCGATGCGAGCAACTTGCGGCGTGGTGTCAGCACGCAAACCCATCATGCGCCCCGAGAGTTGATCGACCAATTTGAAGGTTTGCAAATCCAAAGCACGCCCCGTGCCTGTCAGCAAGGACTCAATGTGCTCGAGCAAAGGCGGAGATACCAACTCATAGCCATAGGTGCGAGAGGTCTCGAGCAGTTGTCTTCGGAGTTCTTCGATGTGCCGCGCCTCAGAGGGCAGGACATCGGCAATGTGATCCGGTAGAACCCAAGCGGACATGGCGTGAATGCTGTGTTAAAAACGTGATTTTACCGGTTCAAAGTGCACTCACTGCAGCCAAGTCAAAAGAAACAGGCCGATCACCACCGCGATCAGTCCAAAAAAACGGATTTGGCCCTCATCAAGCTGAATCAATTGGGAGAAAACTTGCCGCCAGCGCGCTGGTGAGATCAGCGGAAAAATGCCCTCGAAAATCAGCACGAGGGCAATCGCAGTCAGCCATGTATCCTGCAACGATTACTTTCGGACAGCAGCGCCAGCAGCCGTTGCAGGCGCGGGAGTTGGAGCGGTCGGCGCCGACTGACCGCGCATGGTTTTGAAAAAGTCGGTGGACGAGGGGTCGAGCACCATCACATCGCTCTTTTTCGAGAACGTGGCTTTGTAAGCATCAAGGCTTCGGTAAAACTGTGCAAATTGAGGGTCACGGCCAAACGCTTCGTTGTAAATCCGAGCGGCTTGCGAATCACCTTGGCCTTTGATTTTTTGGGCTTCGCGGTAGGCATTGGCCACGGTCACTTCGCGTTGTCGGTCGGCATCAGCGCGAATCTTCTCGCCTTCAGCACCGCCTGTTGATCGCAATTCATTGGCCACCCGCTTTCGCTCGGCCTCCATGCGCCTGTAGACTGACTCGGTGATGGCGTCCACATAGTCAGCCCGTGTGATGCGCACATCGACCACATCCACACCCCAAGGCTTGGCCCCACGCACTTTTTCGAGCACTTCTCGCTTGACGTCGTTCATGAGCACATCACGGCTGAGAGACAACAAATCTTTCACCGTTCGCTTGTTGATTTCTTCTTGGAACGCATTGCGAACCACGCGGTTCAATTGATTGGCGCCGGCTTTTTCATCCAGGCCCACATTTCGAATGTAGGCCAAGGGGTCGGTGATGCGCCAGCGCACATACCAGTCGATCACAACGCGCTGCTTCTCAGCGGTCAACATGGGCTCGGTGTCAGGGCTGTCCAAGGTGAGCAAGCGTTTGTCAATGTAGGTGACGTTTTGCAGTGGCGGAGGCAACTTGATGTTCAAGCCCGGCTCCGTGATCACCTCTTTGATTTGACCCAAAGCGTAGACCACGCCAAATTGCCGTTGGTCAACCACAAACAGCATCGAGCTGGCCAAAACCAAGACCACGAGCAGCGAAGAAATCCACAATCCAATTCGATTCATGATGGCGCGTCCTTAACGAATTTCGCGATCGCGCGATCGCAGGCTGTCACGTGAACGCGCATCCGCCGCTGGCGTGACAACGTTGGAGGTGGGGGGCATTGGGCTTTGGGGTGCTGCCGCTTCGGTCGTTGCTGCAGCGCTTGGGGCCGACGTGCCGCTCATTTGGAGCAATTTGTCCAAGGGCATGTACATCAGGTTAGAGCCTTGTTTGCTGTCAACCACCACTTTGGTGACGTTGCTGTAGATTTGCTGCATGGCATCGAGGTACATGCGGTCACGCGTGACTTGCGGGGCCTTTTGGTATTCAGGCAGGATGGATTTGAAGCGTTGCGCATCGCCTTCAGCCTGCGCCACGATGCGCTCACGGTAAGCCTGCGACTCTTCTTTCAACCGCGATGCAGTTCCCACGGCCCTGGGTATCACATCGTTGGCGTAGGCTTGCGCCTCATTTTTAGCGCGTTCTCTTTCTTGACCGGCTTTGAGCACATCGTCAAATGCGGCTTGAACTTGCTCTGGAGGGCGCACACCGCCTTGTTGCAAGTTGATGCCAACGACTTCAATGCCAACTTTGTAGCGGTCCAAAATGCTTTGCATCAAAGCGCGCACGCGAGGCGCAATTTGATCGCGCTCTTCAGCCAGCGCCGAGTCCATTTTCATTTTGCCCACCACCTCGCGCACTGCGGTTTCAGCCGCTTGAACCACGGCTTCGGTGGGGTTTTTGCTTTCAAACAAATACGCGCGCGCATCGTTCAATCGGTACTGCACGGCAAATTTAATTTCAACAATGTTTTCATCTTCGGTCAGCATGGCCGATTCGCGCAGTCCGGTGGCCTTGATCACATTGTCGCGACCAATGTCAACCGATCGAATTTGCGTCACGAACACCAACTCGTGGCGTTGCACAGGGTAGGGCAAGCGCCAATTAAAACCAGCACCCACGGTGGATTTGTACTTGCCAAACTGTGTGATCACAGCTTGTTGACCCTCTTGCACAATGAAAAACCCGGTGCCCAACCAAATCAGCAGACATGCGCCCAAGATCACTCCCACGCCAATATTGCGCAAAAATGGCGGCAATGGATTGTGATTCTGAGGTGGCCCGCCTGCGGGTGGACGGTTGGAGGGGCCGCCTGTTTTGGAGCCAAAAAATTGGCCAAGTTTCTTATTCAAATCGCGCCACAATTCGTCCAGATCAGGCGGCCCAGATTGCGACGCGTTGCGTCCGGGGCTTGGGTTGTTCTGGGCCCGGGGGGACTCAGGCGCGGCGCCTGGTGCACCATTTGCCGGCCCGTGGGCTTGATCTTCGTTGGGCGATGGCGCAGCTGCGCCATCGGAGGTCTGAGGGGGAGATTTGTCGTCACCCCTGCCCCAGCGGGGGTCGTTCAAATTGAACATGCCGCGAATGCGTTGGCGTAACTGTGTCATGCTAAAGGCACGGAGGTGAAGGTTCATTCGCTTGTCTATCATTTAATCAGCAGGGCTCTATTGTGCCTAATCCATTGGGCACTGGATCCAATTGAGCCCAATTTTCCCCGGGTATGGCACGGGCTTGGCTCTCGGCATCAAGGCTGGACAAGGCTTTTTGGGCCAGCAACTCACGCACCAGGGGCACCCCCTCACCGGTCAAGGCGCTGACAAAAATGCGCTGCAGGGGCATGCCATCGACTTCGTACAGGTCTTGCATCACAACGGGTTGGCGCTCAGGAGGCAAGCTGTCAATTTTATTGAAGATCAACCATTGCGGCACATCAGCGGCGCCAATTTCGTGCAGCACGCGCTGGACTTGGGCCATTTGTTCAGGGAAATTGGGGTTGGCAGCATCAACAACATGAAGCAACAAATCAGCGTCAACAGCTTCTTGCAAAGTGGCTTGAAAGGCGTCAATCAAACCATGCGGCAAATCACGAATGAAGCCCACTGTGTCAGACACGGAGGCCGACCTGCCGCTGTGGCCCAAGTAAAGTTGCCGCGTGGTGGTGTCCAAGGTGGCAAAAAGTTGGTCTGCCGCGTAGGCGCGCGCCTTGACCAAGGCGTTGAACAAACTGGATTTGCCAGCATTGGTGTAGCCTACCAAGGAAATGTTGAAGGCATTGGCGCGTTCACGTTGACGCCGCTGTGTGCTGCGCTGTTTTTTGACTTTGATCAAGCGCTCTTTGGTGCGCTTGATGGACTCGCCGATCATGCGCCGGTCTAACTCGATTTGGGTCTCTCCTGGGCCGCCGCGAGCGCCAATGCCCCCGCGTTGGCGCTCCAGGTGCGACCATCGCCTGACCAAACGGGTGCTGAGGTACTGCAGGCGCGCCAATTCGACCTGAAGCTTGCCCTCGTGACTGCGTGCACGTTGGGCAAATATTTCCAATATCAGCAAGGTGCGGTCATTCACGGGCATGGCCAAGTGCCGCTCTAAGTTGCGCTGCTGGGCGGGGCTGAGCGATTGGTCAAATAAAATTTCTTGTGCACCCAACTGCTCGGCCATGAACTTGATTTCATCGGCCTTGCCGCTGCCCACAAACAAGGCCGCATCGGGTGCTTTGCGCTTGCAGGTGATTTTCCCTACAGGGCGAAGACCCGCAGTGTTGGCCAGTTGAGCCAATTCCTCTAACTCAGCGTCAAAATGGGGCAAACCAAAATCCACACCCACCAATAAAGCAGGCGTTGTGACGGTTGAATCAGCGCTCAAGACGGTCGATTAGGCTGGGCTGTCGGGGGAGCCTGGCTCATCCGGGTTCAGGTTGACCGCGCGTGCGGGCACTATAGTCGATATGGCGTGCTTGTAGACCATCTGTGTGACGGTGTTGCGCAGCAGCACCACATATTGGTCGAAGGATTCAATTTGGCCCTGGAGTTTGATGCCGTTGACCAAGTAAATGGACACTGGCACATGCTCGCGCCGCAAGGCATTGAGGAAGGGATCTTGCAAAAGTTGCCCTTTGTTGTTCACGATATTCTCCGTGTTTTGAAGTTGTGTTAAGGGTTAACCTTAGCACAGACAATGGACCAATTCGACAATTCAAGGCAGAAATCCTTAAAAATCAGTCTGAATCTTTGTCTCCATAGGGGTTTTGAGACGTTTTCATCTCAATTCGCAAAGGCGTGCCAGACAAATTGAAGGCCTTGCGAAAGCGGCCTTCCAAAAAGCGTTTGTAGGCTTGCGTGACATGCTCCAACGAGTTGCCGTGCACCACGATCACCGGTGGGTTCATGCCGCCTTGGTGCGCGTAGCGCAATTTGGGTCGGAACATGCCGCCCCGCTGAGGGCTTTGGAATTGAACCGCTTCAAGCAACAAACGCGTCAAAATGGGCGTGGACATTTTGCACATGGCTGACTTATGGGCCTGGGCAATCGAGGACCAAACAGGACCCAAACCTTGGCGCTTCTTGGCTGAAATATTGTGCAGATTGGCGAACTTCAAGAAAGGAAGACGCGTTTCAATCGAGCGCTCGACCAACTGGCGTTGGTACTCGTCCACGGCGTCCCATTTGTTCACGGCCACAACCACGGCCCTTCCGCTGTCCAAGATGAACCCTGCAATGTGAGCGTCTTGGTCCGTCACGCCTTGGGTGGCATCTAACAGCAGCAAGACCACATTGGCTGACTCGATGGCTTGCAATGTTTTGACCACTGAAAATTTCTCAATGGCCTCAAACACCTTGCCTTTACGGCGCAGCCCTGCGGTGTCAATCAATTCAAATTTTTGGCCATCTCGCTCAAAAGGCACAGTGATGGCGTCGCGTGTGGTGCCTGGCATGTCAAACGCGACCAAGCGCTCCTCACCCAGCCAGGTGTTGATCAGAGTGGATTTGCCCACATTGGGCCGCCCTGCCACTGCCAATTTGATAACGGAGTGGTCAACTGCGGCTTCTTCTTCTAATTTATCCAACTGCAAGGGGTCCAGTGCCAACTCCACCAGGCTTCGAATGCCTTGACCATGGGCCGCAGACACGGGTATGACTTCACCCAAACCCAGCTCGTAGAACTCGCTCAGCTGCACGCCCTCACGCATGCCCTCGGCCTTGTTGGCGACCAGCAAACAAGGCTTGCCAATGCGGCGCAAGTATTTGCCGATGTCGTGGTCTTGCGCGGAAACGCCAGCTCTGGCATCGACAACAAAAATAACCACATCGGCTTCGGCCACTGCTTGGCGCGTTTGCTTGGCCATTTCTTGATAGATGCCGGTGCTGGCATCGGGCTCAAAGCCCCCGGTATCGATGACGATGTACTCGTAGTGACCCTGACTGCCTTGGCCGTAGTGCCTGTCACGCGTTAAACCCGCAAAGTCGGCCACGATGGCATCTCGGCTTTTGGTCAGCCGATTGAACAGCGTGGATTTGCCCACATTGGGGCGGCCTACCAAGGCCAGGACGGGTTTCAAATTAGAGTTTCCGATCGATCGATATCTCAGTCAGCGCGATAAGCTTGCACAGCGCCGCTGCGGGATACCACCACCCAAATATTGCCTATCCGTACAGGCCGCATGGCCACACCGGAGGCGTCGGCCAAGGTGCGGTTCAAGGTTTGTCCGTTGTCTCGGTTGAGCCAGTGCACCCAGCCCAAATCATCCCCCACCACCAGGGCCCGCCCCGATAAAACGGGGGCAGTCAGGCCGCGAAAACGAAGGGCTTCAGATTGCCAAGCTGGCAGGCCAGTTGCCCTGTGCCATGCTATCAACTTGCCATCGGATTCGGTACCCAAAACGAACGCAGCATCGCCATCAATGCCCTGATGTCCTTGGGCAGCACGGGTCCATAAAACTGCGCCTCGCTGAGTGTCCACGCAGCTGACGGAAGTTTGAAACGAGCGCGCGCAAATAACGGGGTCAACGCGGCTGATGCCGGCCACCAAATCGACCAAACGCTCGACCTCGTTGGTGCCGCGCGATGAGCCCACAGCGGCGTCCCAGCGACTAGTGCCATTGGCAGGGTTCATGCCAACCAGGCGTCCTGACAGGCCCACCACCAAGGTGTCTTGCATGGCGCTCAAGATGCCAGCTTGTCGCAGTACCAATGGGTCACCACTTTTTTGCTGAGCCCACAGCTTTTGGCCCGAGGCACCGTCCAAGGCGATCACGGTTCTGTCACCCGTTAAGACAAAAACTCGCCCGCCAGCGACCAATGGTGACGTCAAGGCAATGGCTGGCAACTTGAAGCGCCAAATGATTTTGCCTTCCTGCATCGTGACCACTTCATTGGTTTGGGTCACCACGGCAAAGCGTTGTCCGTCTCCGCCGATGCCTGCAGACAAGGGCGTGCCCAGATCGATTCGCCACAGGTCAGCGCCTGTTTGCGCCTGCAACAAGGCAACTGTGCCAGTGCTGGATGCCAAGGCAATCTGCTCGCCTTGAACGCTGGCTGTCATGGGGCCGGAGATGGCGCCAATTTGCTGTGTCCAGACTTTCTCAATGCCCATTTGGGCGTTGAACTCTGCCAGCGCTGTGGGGGCAGGTTTTTCGGTCGTGCTCGAGCAAGCGCCCAGCAGGGAAATCAACAGCAGGGCAAGAAGTCTCATTTAGCAGCCTCGTTGCTTTTGGTTGTAGCAGCCAAGGGGTCCACCCCCAGGGCATTGAGTTTGGCTTGCACCAAGCGGCGGTAATCGGCGTTGTCTTGCAGTTGCTTCCATGCTTGCAAGTAGGCTGGGGCTGCATCTTTCGTGCGACCCTGTGCCAAGGCCAAGTCGCCTTGCAAATCAGCGCCTAGGCCCGCAAACGCTGGTGTAAAAGGTTTGGACAAGGTTTTGCTTGCGTCTTCATAGGCTTTGGCATCGATCTGCAAAGAGGCCAAGCGAAGACGTGCGATTTGAGGAAAGGATTCATCTGAAGAGGTTTCAATGACCCACGTCAAAGCCGTTTTGGCCGCATCCAATTTATCAGTTTGCTGAAAAGATTTGGCCGCCAGCAAAGCCGATTGCGCGGCAAAGGTGGTTGAAGGAAATTTTTCTTTCATGTCTGACCAGGCCCGCTCCAAGCGCGCGGACTCTCCCATGGCGGCAGTACGCTCGACCTCATCGAACAGCGCAGATGCTTTGCCCGCTTGATGGTTTTGCCAGTATTGGTAGCCGTTCCAAGCAGCGTAGGCGCCCATCACGGCGATCAATAGCCACGTGATGAGGTTGCCGTATTGCTTCCAAAAGTGCTTGAGTTCGTCAAGTTGCTCTTGTTCTTCGAGATCGAGATGTTTTGCCATGAGAAGGTCTGAATTAAGGGTTGGATTGTAGGCTGTGCGCCCATTGGTCCATTTGATCCAAGGATTCAAGGCGTTGGGCGCCACTGCCATCGCGCAGGGATTTGACGGTCACAGCCTTGGCGGCAATTTCATCAGGTCCAAAAATCAAGGCGAATTGCGCGCCACTGCTGTCTGCCTTTTTAAACTGCGATTTCATGCTGCCCAAGCTCTCCCCAGTGCCCGCATGCATTTGCACCTTCACGCCAAGCGCTCGCAATGCGCGAAGAGCTTTCAAGACCATCGGCAAACTCTGTTCCTGCGTGATCACGGCGTAGGCATCGGGCGAGGCATCGGGCATTGCTTGCCCCTGCTCATGCAGCAAAGCCAAGACGCGCTCGACGCCCAAGGCCCAACCCACTGCGGGTGCGGGTTTGCCTCCGACTTGCTCAATCAAATAGTCATAACGCCCGCCGCCACAGACCGTGCCTTGTGCGCCCAAGCGGTCGGTGATGAACTCAAAGACGGTCAAGTTGTAATAGTCCATGCCTCGCACAAGGCGTGGGTTCAAGGTGTAGGCCACACCATTGGCGTCCAAAATACTTCGCAGTGCATTGAAATGCTGCAAAGACTCAGGCCCTAAAAAATCAAGCAGTTGCGGCGCAGCCTCCACAACAGTTTGCATGGCTGGATTTTTACTGTCCAAGATGCGCAAAGGGTTGGTGTACAAGCGCCGCTTGGCGTCTTCGTCTAAGCTTTCTGCATGTTTTTCAAAATGCACAATCAAAGCCGCGCGATGCGCCAATCGTTCAGGGGGTTGCCCTAGGCTGTTGAGCTCTAGGCGAACATCGGTCAGGCCAATGGCTTGCCACAAATCATGCGCCAGCAAGATCACTTCAGCGTCTACTTCAGGCCCTGAAAAGCCCAAGACCTCGGCGCCGATTTGATGAAACTGCCGGTACCTGCCGCGCTGAGGGCGTTCGTGGCGAAACATCGGGCCCATGTAATAAAGCCGCTTACCGCCGTCATACAAAAGATTGTGCTCGACCACTGCTCGAACCACTCCGGCGGTGCTCTCTGGTCGCAAAGTCAGGGCTTCGCCGTTCAGGCGATCTTCAAAGGAGTACATCTCCTTCTCAACGATGTCGGTGACCTCGCCCAAGCCGCGCACAAACAAAGCGGTAGGCTCGACTATGGGTGTTCGAATGTTGCGGTAGGCATAGCGCGACATGAGTTCGCGCACCGCGCCTTCCAGCCACTCCCAGCGTGCCGATTCTGCCGGCAAGACATCGTTCATGCCTTTGACCGCATTGAGTTTGGTGTAAACCGCCGCTTTGGGCAGTGCTTGAGAAGTTGGAGTTTCAGACATGGTCATCAAGAGGGAATGGGCTGGTTCGCGCCAAAACGGTTTTCAATGTATTGCTCTACCAGCACTTGAAATTCTTGCGCAATGTTGTCACCACGCAGTGTGAGTTTTTTCTCGCCGTCAATGAAAACGGGGGCTGCAGGGGCTTCTCCGGTGCCCGGCAGGCTGATACCGATGTCGGCATGCTTACTCTCTCCGGGTCCGTTGACGATGCAACCCATGATGGCCAATTTCAAGTTTTCCACACCCGGGTAGCGTGTTCGCCAGACTGGCATCTGAGCGCGCAAAAAGTCATCAATTTGTTTGGCCAACTCTTGAAAAGTGCTGCTGGTGGTTCTTCCGCAGCCAGGGCAAGCGGTCACGCTGGGCACGAATATTCGCAGCCCCAAAGATTGCAATATTTCAGATGCGATGACCACTTCTTGTGTTCTGGACTCGCCAGGCTGAGGTGTCAACGACACGCGAATCGTGTCGCCAATCCCTTCTTGCAACAAGACGGACAAGGCTGCTGCGGAAGCCACAGTTCCTTTGGTGCCCATGCCGGCTTCGGTCAAGCCCAAGTGCAATGGGTAGTCCGTGCGTTTGGACAACTCACGGTAAACCGCGATCAAATCTTGCACGCCTGAGACTTTGCAAGAAAGCATGATTTGCGAGCGCGACATGCCCATTTTGTGAGCCAGGTCTGCCGACATGATGGCCGAGGAGATCAGTGCCTCGTACATCACCTGGCGCGCCTGCCAAGGGTGGGTGCGCCGGCTGTTGGTGTCCATCAAATCGGCCAGTAACTCTTGGTCCAAGCTGCCCCAATTCACGCCAATTCGGATGGGCTTGTCCCAGCGCAAAGCCGCTTGCACCATCAAGCCAAACTGCACGTCGTGCTTATCGCCTTTGCCCACATTGCCCGGGTTGATGCGGTACTTGGACAAGGCCTGCGCGCAAGCTGGGTGATCGCTCAACAGGCGGTGGCCGTTGTAGTGAAAGTCACCGATCAACGGAACATCGACGCCCATGCGGTCTAACTGCTCGCGAATGTGGGGGACGGCATCGGCCGCCTCGGGCGTATTGACCGTGATGCGGACCAATTCAGAACCAGCCAAGGCCAGCTCTTTGATTTGAATGGCTGTGCCAATGGCGTCCACCGTGTCGGTGTTGGTCATCGACTGCACGCGCACAGGCGCGTTGCCCCCAACAGTCACAACACGCTGGCCCCATACGACGCGCGACTGCAAACTGCGCCTTGGTGCGGTGACGGACTCAGGGATGGGCACTTCTTCGATTTGCATTACTTGGTCTCCTGTGGCTTTGGGCTTGGCAAGCGCGCTGGCGCGCTGGGTGGACCTTCAAATACCATCGCCTTAGGGGCGTGATCTACCACTTCAAGGACCTCAGGCGGCGCAGACCCGGCAGGAGGCATGCTCGGGATCACAGGGTTGTGTGCCGCGGCGTTGAAATTAAATTCCAATGGACCTTGCACGTAAAACCAAGCGGCAGCTGCCGCACACACCGACACGGCACCGATCAGCCAATTGGCCGGCCGCAGGTGCCTGAACCATGCCTGGCGATGTTGGTCATCCAAACGCAGACCTGCAAAGTCACCACCGTCAACCATGGTCACAGGCTTCAATCCGTTGGTGATTGCTGGCAACAAAAGCAGCACAGGGGCTGGGTCCAACTTAATGAAGCGGCAAACTTTGGCTGCCAGGCCACGTACAAAAACAGTGCCGGCCAAGCGCTCAAACTGATCGGCCTCCAGGGCTTCCAACTGCTTGATGCTGACCTTTAAATGGACGGCCAGAACGGCCAAATGGATGCCGGCTTTCTCTCGCGCTTGGCGTATCAGTGCCCCTGGCGAGTCGACGGCCGTGCTCCGCAGATCTGCAACGCTCTCGTCATTCATGAAAAGCCTCCCTTTGGTATGCCGACCATTGTGGCGACATTGGAAATTGAAGACCTAGCATCTTGCCCCATTGGCTGACTTGATCAGATTGCTGGCCAGCTTGGGCGAGTTGAATGGCCATCCACAGGGATTGTGCACTGATGCTCTGGCTGGCGTTGATGGCGCGCAAGGTTTTTTCAGCCTCCCCTGCGCGGCCCAATTTCAGCTGCGCTTGGGCCAATGGCAAACTGTCAAGCACCCAACTGGGCTTTAACTTCAAAGCCAACTCCATGTGCATGGCCGCCGAAGGCCAAAGTTGATTTTGACTCAAACACAAGCCCCAGACCCAATTGGTTTTAGCCTTATCTTGGTAAAGCGTTTGCTGCAATGCGGTTGCGAACCGATCGTAGGCTTGCTCAAAGCGCTGTTGCTCACAATAAAACACCCCCAAGTTGTGCGACAAGGCTGCATCATGGGGGGCCAGGGCTGAGGCTTGAAGGAAAGTGGCTTCAGCCAAGGCAGGCTCTTGCATGCGGTGCAGCAGCAAGGCTTTCAAGCCCAAAGCTTGAACATCCAAGGGGGCCGCCAGCAGTGCAATCTCTGTCTCCTCCAAAGCCACGGCGTATTGCGCGGCGTCAAAATACGCCGATGCCAGAGCCAAGCGAGCCGCAACTTGAGGCGACTGCGCCGCTGGCCTGCTGGCTTGAGATGCTTGCACAGGGCGAGGCAAGCTCAGCCAAGCAAGTGTTGTGCACAAGATCAAAGCCCAGCACCATCGATGCGTCTTTGCGAAGTACGCTTGTTTCATGGCTTAGGATCCGCAGTGACTGATCTGTCAGCGCCCGCCCCTTGCGGGGTGGGGGCCATCCAATGTATGGGCTCGGCTCGTTGGGCGGCCACGCGCTGCGCAACGCGTGTGCGGTCTTGTACATCACCGGCCAACTGTCCACACGCTGCTGCAATGTCATCGCCACGCGTTTTGCGCACTGTGGTGACAATGCCTGCCCCCTGCAAAAGCCGTGCAAATTTTTGCACCTGTTCATCTGCACTGCGACGCAAGCCAGATTCGGCAAAAGGATTGAACGGGATCAAATTGAATTTGCAACGCAAACCATTTTTGGCATGCAAACGAATCAAGTCAATCAATTCTTGAGCTTGCTCGGGTTGATCATTGACCCCCTCGAGCATGCAATATTCAAAGGTGATGAAATCTCGCGGCGCATGCTTCAAGTAAGCGGTGCATTCGGACAACAATGCGGCCAGTGGGTATTTGCGATTCAAGGGCACCAAGTTGTCACGCAAATTGTCATTGGGCGCGTGCAATGAGACCGCCAAGGCCACAGGACAGTCTTGCGCTAAGCGCGTGATCATGGGCAGCACGCCCGACGTTGAGACCGTCACGCGCCTTCTGGACAAGCCATAAGCATGATCGTCCAGCATGGTTTTCAACGCGGGTAGCAAGGCTGAATAATTTTGCAAGGGCTCACCCATGCCCATCATGACAACATTGGAGATCACTCGTTCTTCGCGCTGGAAGTGTTTGCGCAAAAAATGTTCGGTAAACCACAACTGCGCCAAAATTTCACCAGTGCTTAAGTTGCGACTGAAGCCTTGATGGCCGGTGGCGCAAAAACGGCATCCGACCGCACAACCTGCTTGAGATGAGATGCACAAGGTGCCTCGATCATCTTCAGGAATAAACACAGTTTCAATGGCATCACCAGCGCCAACATCAAACAGCCATTTGATGCACCCATCGGCGGACATTTGTTGCGACAAGATGGGTAAAGCGGCCACGTGCGCATGCAATTGAAGTTTTTGGCGCAAGGACTTGGCCAAGTCGCTCATGTTTTCAAAATCAGCAACACCGCGCTGGTGTATCCAGCGAAACAGTTGTGTTGCGCGAAAGCGTTTTTCGCCCAGCCCTGCACAAAATGCGGCCAACCCTTCGAGGTCAAATTCGAGAAGGTTGGCCGTCATGGCAGGTGGGGCTGCGCTGATCGGCTCAGCGCGAGTAAACGTTCATGCCGGGGAAAAAGAAACTGATTTCAACGGCTGCTGTTTCAGGGGCGTCAGAACCATGCACGGCATTGGCATCAATGCTGTCAGCAAAGTCAGCGCGGATGGTGCCAGCAGCGGCCTTCTTCGGGTCTGTGGCGCCCATCAAATCACGATTTTTGGCGATGGCACCCTCGCCCTCCAAGGCTTGGATCATGACCGGGCCAGAGATCATGAACTCAACCAAGTCTTTGAAGAAAGGACGCGCACTGTGAACTGCGTAAAAAGCTTGTGCATCGCCGCGTGAGAGGTGAACCATTTTGGAGGCCACGATCTTCAGGCCAGCAGCTTCAAAGCGAGCGTAAATTTGTCCGATGACGTTTTTCGCAACAGCGTCGGGTTTGATGATCGAGAGAGTGCGTTCGATGGCCATTTAATTTCCTAGAGAAGGTTGTTTTTTAAGCATAATTTGCACGAAGGCAAGCCTAACATTCTAACCTGAGCGAGGTATTTCCTCTGAAAAAAGGCAATTTGGTAGGCCAATGAAGGGCTTTACCGACTGCGGCCACCATTTCGCCGAGGACCACCGCTTCGACCACCGCCGCCAGGGCCTTGTTCTTTGCGTTGGCGGCTGAAACTGTCTGCACCAATGTAGCCCACCGAGGTTTTCAAGGGGTCGGGTTGCGCTGAATCGCCTTTGCGCGCATCACGGCCTGCATTTGGGGGATTGGCCCTTGGAATGGCCGTGCCCGGCCTGCCCCGCCCACCCACTGCGCGTGCAGGACCCTTGCCCGTGCGGCTGCCAGGTCGATCGGGCGCTCTGCGGGCAGGTCTTGTCTCAGCGTCTGCTGAAGCCTCATCGCTCAATTCGGGTTTGGGGCCACCGGCGGCGCGTGTGAGTGCGCGGATATCTGCTTCGTCCAGCTCCATCCACGCACTGCGGCGCAGACCGTGCGGCAAAACCATCGCGCCATAGCGAATGCGAATCAAACGACTGACTGCGTGGCCCACAGCCTCCATCATCCGACGAACTTCGCGGTTGCGGCCCTCTGAGATGGTCACGCGGTACCAACAATTAGCACCTTCCCCACCGCCGTTTTCGATCGAGCTGAATTGGGCCAGCCCATCCTCCAGCATCACCCCGTCCAAAAGTTTTTGCTTTTCCTCGTTGCTAAGGGCTCCCAAGACACGCACTGCGTATTCACGCTCCAAACCAAACCGGGGGTGCATCAGGCGATTGGCCAGCTCACCAGAACTGGTGAACAAAAGCAGGCCTTCGGTGTTCAAGTCCAAACGTCCGACGGACTGCCATTTGCCTTGCTGAAGGCGCGGCAGTTTACGAAAAACAGTGGGCCTGTTTTGAGGGTCGTCATGGGTCACAATTTCGCCAGCCGGCTTGTGATAAGCAATCACGCGCGCTGCAGGTGGGTCAATTCGAATTCGCAAAGGGCGGCCATTGACTTTGATCTGATCGCCAAACTGAATGCGTTGGCCGATGTGCGCGGGCTCATTGTTGACCGAGATGCGGCCTTCCAAAATCAGTTGCTCCATCTCAAGGCGCGAGCCAAGGCCAGACTGCGCCAAGACCTTGTGCAATTTGGGCGATTCGACCTGCGGCGCTAGCACGCGTTTGGTCAATAGGGGTTCTGCATCGATGGGGGGGTCTTGGTCAAATTCGCCAGAGACCACGTCCGCCATGGCGATCGGGCGAAGTGCAGCAGTTTTAGGATCCGTCATGCGCACTGTCTTTGGCCGCAAGCGCGTCTTGCATCAGGGGCAATTCGGGTTCAAGCATCAATTCCGGTTCAAGTGTCAGATCGGGCTCAAGCGTCAAGTCGGTAGTCAGCGGCAACATGTTTTGAGGATCTTCGCTCAAAGCAGCCAAGGCATCGGCTTGATTGTCGACAGACGAAAGCAATGGCAATTGGTCTAAGGAGGACAAGCCCAGGTCGTCTAAAAACTGCTTGGTGGTGGCATACAAACCGGGCCGCCCAACCGACTCTCGGTGCCCGATCACCTCGACCCAGCCACGGTCTTCCAATTGTTTCAAAATCAGCGAGTTGATGGTCACGCCTCGAATGTCTTCCATTTCACCGCGCGTGGTGGGTTGACGGTAGGCGATGATGGCCAGCGTTTCCATCACGGCACGCGAGTATTTGGGTGGCTTCTCGGGGTTCAATCGGTCAAGGAAAGGCCGCAACTCGGGACGGCTTTGGAAGCGCCAGCCGGTGGCAACGCATACCAATTCCAAGCCCTTGGTGGCCCATTCCAATTGCAATTCGTCTAGCAAAATTTGCAGCGTGTCGGCACCTAATGCATCTTCAAACAACACACGCAAGTCACGCAAAGTGACCGGTTGTGTCGCACAGAGCAAAGCAGTTTCGAGGACACGCTTGGCTTGCGCCGTATTCATGGTGTCTATCTTCCGGGAAAAAAGCGCCGGTGGCGCGAGCCTGAAGTGTCAGGTGCTTTGATTGTAACTGAGGCCCCAGGCCTGTAACAGGTCTAGAAAATCGGGCGGCGGATTGGCAAAAAACTCCAAAGGAGCCCCGCTGACGGGGTGCGCAAAGGCCAAATGGTAAGCATGCAAAGCTTGGCGCGGCATGCAAGGGTGCACCGGGCCGCCATAAATTGCGTCTCCAACCAAAGGCATGCCCAAATGGGCCATGTGCACCCGTATTTGATGGGTTCTGCCTGTGTGCAAGGTGCAGCGCAGCAGACATCCCTCGGAGCTATCGGCCAATCGCTCGATTGTGGTTTGCGCCGTTTTGCCAGGATGCTTGGCCAAATCGACCACTGCCATGCGCAAACGGTTGCTTGGGTCGCGGCCAATGGGCACATCCACTTGCTGTTGTCTGGCGCCGCGCCATGGGGCTGCGCAAACGGCCAAATACCTACGGCGCACATCGTGCGCTGCGATCAATTTGACCAAGCTGTCCATGGCCGCGCGAGTTCGGGCCACCACCATCAAGCCGCTGGTGTCTTTGTCCAATCGGTGAACGATGCCAGCCCTTGGCAACTCCAAGGCCTGTGCGTCCAGGGCCAGCAAGCCATTGAGCAAAGTCCCAGACCAGTGGCCCGGGGCTGGGTGCACGACCAAGCCAGCGGGTTTGTAGATGATGCGCAGGTGCTGGTCTTCGAACACAACGGCAAGCGCCATCACTTCGGGCTTGAAGGCTTGCGACTGGGGCGTTGCGCGCAGTTCTACCACCCAAGGTTCGCCGGCTTTGACTTTGGTGGCCGCTTTGTGTGCGGTCAGGCCTTTGTGCACAACCGCGCCTTGCTCGACCAACTGCTGCAGGTAACTTCTGGAAAATTCTGGCACCGCCCAAGCCAGCATCCGGTCTAACCTTTGTCCATGAAATTGTGGGGGCACCACGACCTCACGCACCTCACAAGCACTCTCCTGCGCAAGCTCTTGGGGGTTGGGCTCGTCGCTCAAGTCATCCGATTCCTCGGGTTCGGGGGGGATCGATATAATCAATTTGGTTTATTGTTCAAGGTTGCCAGATGTTCCATGTCAGATTATCGGTGCTAGCCACAGGGCTCATGTTGGCTTTGTTTGGGCTGCTCTCAGGCTGCTCGAGTACGCCCAACGATCCAACCTCCGCTTGGTCGCCAGAGCGCATCTACACAGAAGCGCGCGAGGAAGTCAGTGTCGGCGCCTGGGACCGGGCCGCCATGTTGTTTGAGAAACTCGAAGGCCGCGCCGCGGGCACCACATTGGCCCAGCAGGCTCAAATCGAAAAAGCCTACGCCCAATTTCGGGCCAGTGAAAAAATTCAAGCCATTGCCACGCTGGACAGATTTCTCAAACTCCACCCTGCCAGCCCCGCATTGGACTACGCCTTGTACTTGAAAGGCTTGATCAACTTCAACGACAATCTCGGACTTTTCTCCTCGATCACACGTCAAGATCTGTCTGAGCGAGATCAAAAAGCAGCAAAAGATTCTTTTGAATCGTTCAAAGAGCTGACCACCCGTTTTCCAGATTCCAAATACAGCGCCGAGGCACGTCAGCGCATGACCTACATCGTCAATACATTGGCTTCTTATGAAGTGCATGTGGCGCGTTATTATTTTGGGCTAGGTGCTTATGTGGCCGCGGCTAACCGCGCTCAAATCGCACTCGCAGACTACCCAGGCGTGCCGGCATTGCAAGAGGCCTTGGAAATTTTGGCTAAATCCTATGAGGCCTTGGGCATGATCGCTTTGCGCGACGACACGCAACGCATTTTAGAAAAAAACTACCCCCAGGCGGCCGCCATCAAAGCGCAGAAGTTGGCTAAAGACAGTCCGTGGTGGAAGCTTTGGTAAGCCGATCCAAAGAACTTTGAAACTGCAACTCGGTGCTGAGTTTTTGCATGGGTGGCAGACTTGCAATCAGTCTTCGGCCATATGCCATGCTGGTCAAACGCGGATCGCAGACCACCAAAATTCCCTGATCTGACTCGCTGCGAATCAAGCGGCCAGCGCCCTGCTTCAGGGCAATGGCAGCTTCTGGCACGCTGTAGTCAGAGAATGCGCTTTTCCCGCTGAGCTCCAAGCGCTGGGAGCGCGCTTGCACCAAGGGGTCGTTGGGAGGTGGGAAGGGCAGTTTGTCAATCACCACCATTTGCAAGGCCTCGCCGGGAACATCAAAGCCTTCCCAAAACGAAGCCGAGGCTACTAAAACGCAGCCCTTCTCGCCGCCTGAAGTGCCTTGCCGAAAGCGCTCCATCAGGCGCCTCTTAGGGCCTTGACCTTGCACCAAAACTTCCAACTCACCTGAGTGGCCTAAGGCTGCAGTCAATGCCTCCCCGATCAGGCGCATGGCGTTCAAGGTGGTGGTCAACACCAAGGTTCTTCCACCCAGTTGTCGCGCGTATTTTTCAACCCACAGCGCCACAGTGGGGATATGCGACTCGTCATTGGGCCTAGGCATGCCCACGGGCACATAAAAGCAGGCTTGCTGCGCATAGTCAAAGGGGCTGACGACACGAAGAATTTGCGCGGCACTCAAGCCGCAAGGTTCGGTGAACCAGCGCAAGTTGTCGTCTTCGCCCAAAGTGGCGGAGGTGAAAACCCAAGCGCGACGCACACCCGCACTGCTGGTGCTGCTGGAGGGACCAGGTTTGTCTTGGATCATGTGCGTTTGCACCGCATCAGCGATGTCCAAAGGCGATTCAACCAACCTGATCTGCGCGCCCACCTCGACCCAACGCACCGAGCCTGGGGTGCAGGTCTGATCGAAATGCGCGGTCAACTCGCTTGCAAGCCGTACGCGTTCATGCAAGCGAACAAAGTCGGGCGCCATTTCTAATACGGCTTCCAGCGCTCGCAGGGCCTGCTGGCAAGCCAATTGCAATTGCGCCAGGGCCAAGGACCAAGCTTGCGGATCGGTGTCTTGGGGGGCTGCGTCGGTCCAACTCAGCCGAGCACCCGCACGTGCGTGGCTGGCCGTTAACCGCAAATCTCGTGCAGATTTTTCCAGGGCATTGGCCAGCATGGCCCAATCGACCAAGCCTCTTGCCCACTGCAACCCAGCACCCAACATATCGCGCGCCAATTCCAGCAGTTGCCCTGAACTGACATGGCGGCCTAAAAACTGAATGCCAATTTCATTGAGTTGATGCGCCTCGTCAAAGACCACGGCTTGAACCGATGGGAGCAACTCGGCCATGCCCGATTCACGCACGTTCAGATCCGCAAAGAACAAATGGTGGTTGATCACCACCACATCGGAGGCCATGGCCTCTTTGCGTGCCAAATTGACATGGCAAGCGCGAAACTGAGGGCATTGGGAACCCAAACAATTGTCTCTGGTGGAGGTGACCCAGGCAATGACCGGCGAGCGATCGTCCAAACCCGACAACTCTGCCAAGTCACCCGTTTTTGTGGCGTGTGACCAGGTTTCAATTTTGCTCAAGGCTTGCGCATATAGGCGGGTTGAGGCTTCATGGCCTTGTCGTGCTTGTTCCAACCGCTGTAGACACAGGTAACTGCCTCGCCCTTTCAAGAGCGCCACTTTGACAGGCAAACCAAGGGCAGTGACCAGGCGAGGGATATCGCGAGAAAAAAGTTGGTCTTGCAGCGCCTTGGTCGCAGTTGAAATCAAGGCCCGCTGACCACTGAGCAAGACCGGGATCAGATAGGCGTAGGTTTTCCCAACACCCGTGCCAGCCTCGACCACCAACTCACCGCCCTGCTCTATCACGGCGGCAATCGCCAAGGCCATTTCATTTTGCCCAGAGCGCGGTTGGTAGTTCGGGGTGGATGTCGCCAGCACGCCATCGGCTGCAAAAGCGCCGACAACGGCTTGGAGAAAATTGCTCAATGCGAATCCTTGGGAGGCGATTTTTCGCTCAGACGCTGCAAACGCTCCGCCTCTTTGATCGCACGCTCCTCACGACGGAGTTTTTGCTCTAGCTCTTGAATGGGGGCCAAGCTTTGATAACGCACGCTGCGCGCTTTGGCCAAACAATCATTCACCCAAAAAACACGCCAACAAGCTTTGGATGCTTGCTCAAATTGCAGCACGATTTGCTTTCGGGCCTCTTCGAGCTCAGCATGCTGGGCTTCATCGGCCCATCCCATGGGGCAAAATGCCAGAAACAGGGAGCACAAGCATTTTTTTAAAACTGAGCTCATGTGATATGGGTGTCTACAGTTCGGTGTGGCAAGGCTAAAAATTCAGCCGATTGCATTTCATGCAAGCGTGAGATGGTGCGCGGAAACTCATGTGACAAAGGCCCTTGCGTGTACAAATTTTCTGGTTGAACTTCAGCAGAAAGTATCAGTTTGACGCGCCGATCATAAAGAACATCGATAAGCCAAGTGAACCTGCGCGCCTCTGATGCTAACCGAGGCGGCATGCATGGCACGTTGCTCAATAAAACAGTATGGAATTGTGAGGCAATTTCCAAATAATCATTTTGTGACCGAGGGCCGCCACACAGCGCGCGAAAATCAAACCAGACCACGCCACCTGCGCGCCTTTTGCAAGTGATTTCCCGCGCCTCAATGTGCAGCAAGTTGCCCTCGTCTGGTCCACTGACCAAGCGGTTAAAGGCATCAGTCATGGCTGCATCAGCATCAGGGCCCATAGGGCAATGGTAGAGCTGCAAGCGATCTAAGGTGCGGCGCCGGTAGTCAATGCCATTGTCCACGCTGATGACTTCCAAACGCTCTTTGAGCAGCTCTATGGCCGGCAGCACGCGGTCCCTGTGCAGGCCGTCAGGGTACAAGTCGTCAGGTTTGAAATTGGAGGTGGTGACAAAGCTGACGCCGTTTTCAAACAAAGAAGCCAAGAGTCTGTGAAGAATCATGGCGTCCGTGATGTCGGCCACATGGAATTCGTCAAAACAAATCAGTTGGTAGCGTTTGGCCATGCGCTTGCCCAACTCCGTCAACGGATTCACAGTGCCTTGCAGCGCTGCCAATTCGCGGTGAACTTCTCGCATGAATTCATGAAAATGCAGACGTGTTTTGTTTTGAATAGTGACCGCGCTGAAAAAACAATCCATCAAAAAACTTTTGCCGCGCCCTACTCCGCCGTGCATGTAAACACCGCGTGGCAGCACTGGTTTTGTGAAGAATTTTCGAACAGTGTTCGAGTTTTGACTTTGGTAGCTGTCCCACTCCCGCGCGCAACGCTCTAAGGCGTCGATAGCGCGCCACTGCGCTGGATCAGACTCGTAGCCGCGCAGCAGCAACTCTTTTTCGTAAGCTTGTCTTACCAACATGAGGGATCAGCACGCATCGAATTAAAAATTCAAAGTGCGTTTGTCCACTGCCAAAGCGGCCTCTTTGGTGGCCTCACTCAGGGAGGGATGCGCATGGCAAATGCGGGCAATGTCCTCACTGCTGGCCCTGAATTCCATGGCCACCACTGCTTCTGAAATGAGCTCACTGGCCATCGGCCCCACAATGTGCACGCCCAAGATTTCATCGGTTGTGGCGTCTGCCAAAAATTTCACCATGCCCGTGGTATCACCCAAAGCCCGTGCACGCCCGTTGGCCAAGAAGGGAAAGGTACCGGCTTTGTATGCCACGCCATCGGCTTTGAGCTGTTGCTCGGTTCGGCCTACCCACGCGATTTCTGGGCTGGTGTAGATCACCCAAGGCACAGTGTTGAAATTGACATGACCGTGCTGCCCTGCAATGCGCTCAGCCACCGCCACGCCTTCTTCTTCTGCTTTGTGGGCCAGCATGGGTCCGCGCACCACATCGCCCACAGCCCAGACTCCTGGCAAGTTGGAACGGCATTGGGCATCAACTTCAATCGCGCCGCGCTCATCGAGTTTCAAACCAAGCACTTGAGCGTTCAGGCCCTGGGTGTTGGGCACTCGTCCAATGGAGACAATCAGCTTGTCGGCCTCGATGCTCAATGCTTCACCTTTGGCGTTGACATAAGCCACTTTGACGCCCTTTTTGCTGCTTTGAATGTCGCCGACTTTGACCCCCAACTCGATCTTCAGACCCTGCTTGTCGAAGGCTTTCTTGGCTTCCTTGGCGATTTGCGTATCGACTGCGCCCAAGAACGTGGGCAGACCTTCCAAGATGGTGACCTCTGAGCCCAAGCGACGCCAGACCGAGCCCATCTCCAAACCGATCACACCAGAGCCAATCAGCACCAATTTTCGAGGCACAGAACCAAGGGACAAGGCGCCATCGTTGGACAAAATTTGCGTCTCATCAAAAGGAACGCCCGGCAAGGCCCGTGCGGTCGAACCCGTCGCAACAATGACGTTCTTGCCTATCACGGTTTCCTGTTGTGCACCATTGACCAAAATTTCATACGCGCCTTCATGTGCACGGCTGAAAGAGGCTCGTCCGTGGAAAAAACTGACCTTGTTTTTTTTGAACAAGTACAAGATACCGTCGTTGTTTTGTTTGACCACGCTGTCTTTGCGTGCAATCATTTTGGCCACATCCAAACTCACTCCTTTGAGCTCAATGCCGTGCTCCGAAAAATGGTGATTGGCGTGATCAAAGTGCTCCGACGATTGGAGTAAGGCTTTGGATGGTATGCAGCCCACATTGGTGCAAGTGCCCCCCGGTGCTGGGCCGCCTTGCGCATTTTTCCATTCGTCGACACAGGCCACGTGAAAGCCCAATTGGGCTGCGCGAATGGCCGCGATGTAACCCCCAGGCCCAGCGCCAATCACGACGACGTCAAATTGTTTGCTCATGCTGGGCTTTCTTAAATGTCAAACAACAGGCGTGAAGGATCTTCCAAAGCTTCCTTCATGGCAACCAAGCCCAAGACAGCTTCGCGCCCGTCAATGATCCGGTGGTCGTACGACATGGCGAAATAATTCATGGGGCGCACCACCACTTGACCGTTCTCGACCATGGCACGGTCTTTGGTGGCATGCACGCCCAAAATAGCAGATTGTGGTGGGTTGATGATGGGGGTGGACATCATGGAGCCGAAGGTGCCGCCGTTGGAGATGGAGAAGGTGCCGCCGGTCATGTCTTCAATGCCCAACTTGCCGTCTTTGGCTTTGGCGCCAAATTCTGCAATCTTTTTCTCAATGTCGGCAAAACTCATTTGGTCGGCATTGCGCAAGATGGGCACCACCAAACCGCGCGGTGAACCGACTGCAATGCCGATGTCAAAGTAGCCGTGGTAGACGATGTCATTGCCATCGACAGAAGCGTTGAGCACAGGGTATTTTTTCAAAGCATGGACTGCGGCTTTGACAAAAAAGCTCATGAAACCCAGCTTGATACCGTGCTCTTTTTCGAACTTGTCTTGAAAGCGTTTGCGCATGTCCATCACAGGGGCCATGTTGATTTCGTTGAAGGTGGTCAAAATGGCATTGGTCGCTTGCGATTGAAGCAAGCGTTCGGCCACTCGCGCACGCAAACGCGTCATGGGAACGCGCTGCTCAGGGCGATCGCCCAGGTTCATGGCAGGCCCAGCCACCTGGGGCAAGCTCGATGTAGGCGCACCTGTTGGAATGGGCGACGACTGCACTGCGGGTTTTGCGGCAATGGCATTGCCGCTGGCCACTGCCGACAAAACATCACCCTTGGTGACGCGGCCGTCTTTGCCCGAACCCATCACAGAGCCACTGCTCAAGTTGTTATCGGCCATCAATTTGGCGGCGGCGGGCATGGTGACGCCGGCCATGGACAGGCTTTGCGCCGCTGCTGGGGTGCTTGGCGCAGGAACAGAAGCAGACACCGGCACGGGTGCTGCTGCAGCAGACTTAGAAGCAGCCCCCACTTTGCCCTCGGTGTCAATGCGCGCAATCAATTGCTCTGCCAACACCGTTGCGCCATCCAGCACCAATATTTCTGACAACACACCGGCCGAAGGTGCGGGTACTTCAAGCACCACTTTGTCGGTTTCAATTTCAATCAAAATCTCATCAGCGGCAACGCTGTCACCAACTTTTTTCTTCCATTGCAGCATGGTGGCCTCGGCCACGGACTCGGAGAGCTGCGGAACTTTAACTTCTACGATAGACATTTCAATTCTTTCTAAATATATTTTGCTTGAAGGTGCAGCGCGCTTACTTGGTCAGCACAAAGCCTTTGATCTTGCCAAAAGCACCATCGACCAAGGCCTTTTGTTGGTCTTGGTGCAAGTGTGAATAGCCCACAGCAGGCGAAGCCGAAGCTGCGCGACCGGAGTAACCCAATCGCTGTCCTTCGGACATGTTTTCATGAACGTAGTGCTGCACAAAAAACCAAGCACCTTGGTTTTGTGGCTCGTCTTGGGTCCAAACCAACTCCGTGCTGTTGGGGTATTTTTTCAGCTCTGCCGAAAACGCTTTGTGGGGAAATGGGTAGAGTTGCTCGACACGCAAAATCACCACGTCGTCAGCACCGAGATCTTCGCGCTTCTTGACCAAATCGTAATAGACCTTGCCAGAGCACACCACGATGCGTTTGACTTTCTCTGCTTTGAGCGCCTTGTTCTCGGGGATCACAGTCTGAAAACCACCTTTGGTGAATTCCGACAAAGGCGAGCTGGCATCTTTGTTTCGCAGCAATGATTTAGGCGTGAAAATGATCAATGGCTTACGCAAATTGCGCACCATTTGCCGGCGCAGCACATGGAAAATTTGACTGGCCGTGGTGGGCTGCACGATTTGCATATTGGCGTCTGCGGCCAACTGCATGAAACGCTCTAAACGCGCTGAACTGTGTTCAGGGCCTTGGCCTTCATAACCGTGGGGCAACATCAACGTCAAACCGTTGACCCGGCCCCATTTGACTTCGCCGGAAGCGATGAACTGGTCAATCACAACTTGCGCACCATTGGCAAAATCGCCAAATTGAGCTTCCCAAATCACCATGGTGTTGGGGTCGTTTGATGCATAACCGTATTCAAAGCCCAAGACGGCCTCTTCTGACAAGATCGAATCGATCACAACAAAGGGTGCTTGATTTTCTGTGACGTTTTGCAAGGGAACATAAGTCCCGGTGTCCCACTTTTCACGGCTTTGATCATGAATCACAGCGTGACGGTGCGTGAACGTGCCGCGCCCGCAATCCTCGCCCGACAAGCGCACTGGATAGCCACTTGCCACCAGCGAGGCAAACGCCATGTGCTCGCCCATGCCCCAGTCCACGGGCACATCACCGCGGCCCATGGCGGCGCGGTCGTCATACACTTTTTTGACCAACTGGTGCGGCGTGACTGAAGCAGGCAAAGTGGTGATTTTTTCCGAGATGCGTTTCCACTCTGCCAAGGGAATGGCCGTGGCTCCTGCATCGGTCCACTTCTGTCCCAAGTAGGGCGCCCAGTCCACTGAAAACTGTGTCTTGAAGTTGGTCAGAACGGGGTCGTCCGTGTGTTTGCCGGCATCCAAAGCAGCGCGGTAAGCCTTGACCATGTCCTCGCCCAAAGTCTCACCCAGGCCTTGGGCTGAGAGTTTGTCCGCGTACAAGCGGCGCGTGCCCGGGTGCGCTGCAATTTTTTTGTACATCAAGGGCTGCGTCAAACTTGGTGTGTCTTGCTCGTTGTGGCCTAGCTTGCGAAAGCAAATCACATCGACCACCACGTCCTTGCGAAAGGTCATGCGGTAATCCAGTGCAATTTGAGTGGCCAACACCACCGCTTCTGGGTCGTCTGCATTGACGTGCAGCACCGGCGCTTCCACCATCTTGACAATGTCAGTGCAGTACACCGAGGAGCGCATGTCGCGCGGGTCAGACGTGGTGAAGCCAATTTGGTTGTTGATAATGATGTGCACCGTGCCGCCGGTGGAATAACCACGCGTTTGGGCCAGCGCCAAGGTTTCTTGGTTCACGCCTTGACCCGCAAAAGCGGCGTCGCCGTGAACCAGCACGGGCAATACTTGCTTGCCCAACGGGTCTGCACGGCGGTCCATGCGCGCTCGCACGGAGCCTTCGACCACCGGGTTGACGATCTCCAAATGCGAAGGGTTAAACGCCAAAGACAAGTGAACGGGGCCACCTGCGGTGCTGACATCAGAGCTAAAACCTTGGTGGTATTTGACGTCACCCGCTGGCAATTCTTCGGGGGCAGTGTGGTCAAACTCGGCAAACAAATCTTTGGGCAATTTGCCCATGGTGTTGACCAAGACATTCAAGCGGCCGCGATGCGCCATGCCAATGACGATTTCTTGAACCCCTTTCACGCCAGCCGACTCGATCAGCTCGTCCATGCAAGCGATGAAGGTTTCGCCGCCCTCCAATGAAAAGCGTTTTTGACCCACGTATTTGGTGTGCAGAAAACGCTCCAAGCCTTCAGCTGCCGTCAAGCGGTCCAAAATGTGTTTTTTCTTTTCAGGCGTGAAGTTGGGTTTGCTGCGAATGCTTTCAAGTTTTTGTTGCCACCAACGCTTTTCAGCTTGGTCGGTGGTGTACATGTATTCAGCGCCCAGCGTGCCGCAATAGGTCTCGCGCAGTGCATTCATCAGCTCACGAAGTGACATGGCATTTTTGCCAAAAAATGTGTTGCTGGTGTCGAACACCGTTTCTTGGTCCACATCGGTGAAGCCATAAAACGAGGGGTCTAAATCTGGAATGGCAGGACGCTCAGTGCGCTTTAAGGGGTCCAGGTCAGCCCAGCGCTGTCCCACGTTGCGATAGGCTGCAATCAGTTGCTGGGCTGCCGTGCGCTTGCGGCCCATTTCTGCATCGGCGCTGGCCATCAGTACTTTGGTGCCGCCTTGTTTGGCGCGCTGTGCAAAGGCATTGATGACCGGCAAGTGCGCTACGTCTTTGGCTTGCGAGCCATCGGTTGCGGGCACATGCGAAAGCGCGTCAAAGTAAACACGCCAGCTGTCAGGCACGCTGGCGGGGTTGGTCAAATAGTTTTCATACAACTCTTCGACATAGGGCGCATTGCCCCCGAAGAGATAGGTGTTGCCTTGGTAGGCGGTGTAGACGGATTTTGTCTCACTCATTGCGCTGACTTTCATTCCCCTTGAGGGAATAGGAGTTGGTTGAATTACCTTCCGCGACACGGCTGAACCGGTTAGCGGATGCGACTGTGGCATGGGAAGGGCCTAAGTACTCTTGGATTATCCCATTGATTTTACTTGTGCTGTTTTAAATATTTTCAATGCCCGTCAGCGAACTGTCAGACTTGCACCACGTCTTTGATTTGCTGCAAGGCGCTGGGGTCGTCCATGGTGGTCAAGTCACCCGGGTCTCTGCCTTCGCAAACTGCTTGAATGGCGCGCCTTAAGAGTTTGCCGCTTCGCGTCTTGGGCAAGATGGAGACAAATCGAACACGTGCGGGCCTGGCCACTGCCCCCAGTGAGGTGTCAACCACTTTCATGATCTCACCTTCAAGTTTGAGTAAAGCGGCGGCATCACCGAGCAAACTGCCGTCTTTCAAAACGACAAATGCCATGGCCACCTGGCCTTTGAGGCTGTCGGCCACTCCCACCACCGCCACCTCAGCCACGCTGGCGTGGCCGGATACGCTCTCTTCAATTTCGCGCGTGCCCAAGCGGTGCCCGGCCACGTTGATCACATCGTCTGTGCGGCCCAAAATGAAGAAGTAGCCATCTTCATCGCGAATGCCCCAATCAAAAGTGGAGTAGACCATCTTGCCTGGAACAGTGGCCCAATAGGTTTTAACAAAGCGCTCATCGTCGCCCCAGATGGTTTGCAAACATCCTGGAGGCAAGGGCCCTTCGATGGTGACCACCCCTTTTTGATTCGCGCCCAAGAGTTCCTCGCCGGTTTGATCGTCTAACAATTTCACGTCATAACCGTACACGGCTTTGCCAGGTGAGCCAAACTTGCTGCGGGTTTGTTCCACACCGTTGCAAACTGTCAAGATGGGCCAGCCGGTTTCGGTTTGCCAATAGTTGTCAATGATGGGTTTGCCAAGGCCTTCTGAAATCCATTTGGCAGTCGGCTCATCCAAAGGCTCACCCGCTAAGAACAAGGCTTTCAAACTCGACAAGTCGTATTTTTTGAGCAAAGTGGGATCTTGCTTTTTCAAGACACGCACCGCAGTTGGCGCACTGAACATCACGGTGACTTTGTATTTCTCCACCAAGCTCCACCAAATGCCGCCGTCGGGCCGGGTTGGCAATCCTTCGTACAAGATGGTCGCCATGCCGCCAATCAAGGGGCCGTATATGATGTAACTGTGGCCGACCACCCAGCCGATGTCACTGGTGCAAAAAAATGTTTCGCCTGGCTTGCCGCAAAAAATATGGGGCAAGCTTGCCGCCAGCGCAACGGTGTAGCCACCTGTGTCGCGCTGCACACCTTTGGGTTTTCCAGTGGTACCCGAGGTGTACAAAGTGTAACTGGGGTGCGTTGAATCGACCCACTCGCAAGGCACTGTGGTCTTCAAGTGTTGCTCGCGCATCTGCGCCCATGAATGATCACGGCCCGCTGCCAATGTGATGGGCGCCAAGCCGCGCTCGACCCACAAAACCGCATTGGGTTTGTGGCTGGACAAGCGAATGGCTTCGTCCAACAGCGGTTTGTATTCGACAATTTTTCCACCACGAGAGCCTGCATCTGCACTGACAATGACTTTGGGCGTGGCGTCTTCAATACGTGAAGCCAAAGAGCCTGAAGCAAAACCGCCGAAGACCACCGAGTGAATCGCGCCAATGCGCGCACAGGCCAACATGGCAAACGCTGCTTGCGCGATCATGGGCATGTAGATCAAAACACGATCGCCTTTTTGCACGCCCAAGGCCAACAACGAAGCCGCCATGCACTGAACTTCTGCATGCAGTTGCCGATACGTGTAGGTGATCTCTTGGTCTGTTTCAGTAGAAACAAAAATCAAGGCGGCTTGGTCTGCCCTGTCCTTCAAATGCCGATCCACCGCGTTGTGACACAAGTTGGTTAAGCCACCTTTGAACCATTTGGCAAAAGGCGGGTTGCTGTAGTCACAGATTTCTTGAGGAGGCGTTTTCCAGTCAATCAGTTGGGCTTGCTCAGCCCAAAAGGCGTCTCGATCCTGAATCGAGCGTTGGTGGAAGTCGGCGTATTGACCCATGGTGCATCTCCTTGAACTCTAATTTCTGGGTGGCAAAATACGCACCGAACTTGCGCGCAATGGCTCACCTTATGAATTCATAATTATTCATGAGGGACTTGCTAGAAACTGACTTTCGTGCACAGTAAATACAAGCTCGGCATAGCGCCAGGCGCAGGAACTTTTCCCGATGCACTCAAGGCAAGGCTTTGATCCATGACAAGATTTGTTTGAATTCTGGGTGCTCTGCCGTGCGAAGCCATTCAAACAAAACCATCTCCGTCGTCACAAGTTCAGCGCCTGCACCGGCCAAACGATCTAATGCAGCATCTCTGTCGCGTTCGCTGCGCGAGCCACAGGCATCTGTGACGATCCAGACGTCAAACTCATCTTCCAACAGATTCAGTGCGGTTTGCATCAAACAAACATGCGTTTCACAACCTGCCAAAACGATGGAGGCGGGCGCATTTTCTTCTTGATTTTTTTGCAAATGGCGTGGCAAACTGCGCGCATTGCCCTTGGGCGCCTGCGCCGGCGGACGCAACCACTCGCCAAGCCCCTCCTCCACAGCACTGAAGTGCATCTTGGACAAAACACGGGTGCAGCGTTGCTTGATCTCAGGCGAACTTGGCCCCAGCGCTGAGGGGTTTTGTTCTGTGCCCCACACTGGCACTTGCAAATGCTGCGCTGATTGCGCCAATGCAAGCGCACGTTGCCAGACAAACTCGCCATCGTGAATGGCCGGTTTGAGCTGCAATTGAAAATCTATCAGTACCAATTGTGAGTCTGCAATATCAAGCAACATAGCGTTGTCTTTCGTTGAATTTTACGGAGCAACCAAGCTGACCTCCAAGGCCAACGCGGCAATCATTGACGCGCGTGGTAGCTGCAGTTAAGCTGCAAGTCTATGCGTATCATTTTATGTGCCCTGCTCAGCTTGTCGACTTGGTGGTCGATGGGGGCCTTGGCCGCTCCGGTGGATGACGACCTGGAGCGCCAGCTCAAAGACAAAGGCTTGGTTGCGCACATCAGTGGCCAAATTCAGCAAGTCCGCTTGAATGTCGGGGGAAAAGCCTCAGAAATGGTGATGCAAGCCATGGGCTTGTTGGGCGTGCCGTATCGCCGCGGCGGCGTCTCCGAAGAAAAAGGGTTTGATTGCAGTGGATTTGTCCGTCACCTCTTTGAAAAGTCAGTTGGTTTGATTTTGCCCCGCCGAGCAGAAGAGCAAGCCAAGGCCACACAAGAGATTGCCAAAAACGAATTGATGCCGGGCGACTTGGTTTTCTTCAACACTATGCGCCGCGCTTTCAGCCATGTGGGGGTCTATGTGGGCGACGGCAAATTCATACATGCCCCCAAGCCCGGTGATGCAGTTCGCATGGACGACATGCGAGCAGCCTATTGGCAAAAAAGATTCAACGGGGCACGCCGTGTGCCCACTCAAGTGGGCAAGATCACACCAGTGGATTGATCTTGCGCTGCGTACTCAAATCATTATTTACGCGCCGGAGGTAAATCAGTGCAGCTGCCATGGGCAACTTCGGCCGCCATGCCGATGCTCTCGCCCAAGGTCGGATGCGGGTGAATGGTTTTGCCAATGTCAATGGCGTCAGCGCCCATTTCAATGGCCAAGGCTATTTCGCCAATCATGTCGCCAGCATGTGTGCCAACCATGCCGCCGCCAAGAATCTTGCCATGACCGTGCGCATCAGGGCCATCGTCAAACAGCAACTTGGTGACCCCTTCGTCGCGCCCATTGGCAATGGCCCTGCCTGAAGCCGTCCAAGGGAATAAGCCCTTTTTCACTTGGATGCCTTGTGCTTTGGCTTGGTCTTCGGTCAAACCCACCCAGGCCACTTCGGGGTCTGTGTAGGCCACACTTGGAATCACGCGAGCGTTGAATGAGGCACTGGCCAATTCAGGATTGCCCTGCAATTCACCGGCAATCACTTCAGCAGCAACATGAGCTTCGTGCACCGCTTTGTGCGCCAACATGGGCTGACCCACAATGTCGCCAATGGCGAAAATATGCGGCACATTGGTGCGCATTTGAATGTCAACTAGGATGAAGCCACGATCGGTCACTGCCACACCGGCTTTTTCTGCGGCAATCTTCTTGCCATTGGGCGTGCGGCCCACGGCTTGCAGTACCAGATCGTAGACCTGAGGTGCTGGCGCAGCCACGCCAGGTTCAGCGCTTTCAAACGTCACCTCAATGCCCGCTGGCGTGGCTTTGGCGCCCACAGTTTTAGTCTTGAGCATGATGTTGTCAAACCGCTTGGCGTTCATTTTTTGCCAAACTTTCACCAAGTCACGGTCAGCCCCTTGCATCAGGCCGTCCATCATTTCAACCACATCCAGGCGCGCGCCCAAAGTGCTGTAGACCGTTCCCATCTCTAAACCAATGATGCCGCCACCCAAAATCAGCATGCGCTTGGGCACTTCTTTGAGCGCCAAGGCCCCCGTGCTGTCAACCACACGCGTGTCTTCTGGCATGAAAGGCAAACGCACCGCTTGCGAGCCTGCTGCAATGATGCACTTCTTGAACGCAATGGTTTGTGTTTTGCCTGTTTTGTCTTGGGATGTGCCGCTGGTTTCTTCCACAGTCAAGTGGTTCGCACCTGCAAACGCGCCATAACCGCGAACAGTGGTGACCTTTCGCATTTTGGCCATGGCCGCCAAACCACCCGTGAGTTTGCCAATGACTTTTTCTTTGTGCCCGCGCAGTTTGTCAATGTTCACAACGGGTTTGCCAAAGTCCACTCCCAGGTCGGCCATGTGACTGACCTCGTCCATGACGCTGGCCACATGCAACAATGCTTTGGAGGGAATGCAGCCCACGTTCAGGCAAACACCGCCCAAGGTGGCATAGCGCTCAACAATCACCACCTTCAAGCCCAGATCGGCCGCGCGAAAAGCAGCTGAGTAGCCACCAGGGCCACCGCCGAGCACCAGCAGATCACAGTCCAGGTCAACTGTGCCTGCATAGGCCGAGGCCGTTGGCGCTGCAACCAGAGCCGCATCGGGCGTGCCAGCAGTTGCTGCAGTTGCATGCGGCGCAGGTGATGGGTTTGAATGTGCGACGCCCGTTGACACCGCTCCAGCGCCCTGTCCCTCTAGAGTCAACACAAGCGAGCCTTGCTTGACTTTGTCGCCCAATTTAACTTTGATTTCTTTGACCACACCCGCGTGCGAAGAGGGAATTTCCATCGAAGCCTTGTCGGACTCCACCGTGATCAGCGATTGCTCGGCTTTGACGGTGTCGCCAGGTTTGACCAGCACCTCAATCACTGCCACTTCATCAAAATCACCGATGTCTGGAACTAGTATGTCTATGGATGCCATTTTTTTCAATCAGTTGGAGGCCGAATGCCGCGCCGCGGAAATCGGCTGTTCATGTTTAGAGCAGGACACGGCGCAAGTCGCCCAAAATTTGCCCCAAGAAGGCGTTAAATCGTGCTGCAGAAGCGCCATCGATGACGCGGTGGTCCCACGTCAACGACAAAGGCAACATCAAACGCGGCACGAACTGTTTGCCGTCCCAAACAGGTTCAAAGCTGCTTTTGCACACGCCCAAAATGGCAACTTCGGGCGCGTTGATGATGGGCGTGAAATATTTACCACCAATGCCGCCCAAGCTGGAAATGGTGAACGTTGCACCACTCATCTCGGCAGGGCTCAACTTGCCTTCACGGGCTTTCTTGGCCAATTCGGACATTTCCTGACTGATTTGCAGAACACCTTTTTTGTCAGCGTCTTTGATCACAGGAACCATCAAACCATTGGGTGTGTCAGCGGCAAAACCAATGTGCCAATAGTTTTTGTAAATCAACGCATCACCGTCCAGCGAGCTGTTGAAGTCCGGGTATTTTTTCAGTGCCACCACGCAGGCTTTGATCAAGAAGGCCAGCATCGTGACTTTGACACCTGACTTTTCGTTTTCTTTGTTGGTTGAAACGCGGAAGGCTTCCAGATCGGTGATGTCAGCATCGTCGTGGTTGGTCACGGCCGGGATCATGATGGCGTTGCGCAACAAGTTGGCACCGCTGATTTTTTTGATGCGGCTCATCTCCTTGCGCTCGATGGGGCCGAACTTGGCAAAGTCGACCTTGGGCCAAGGAATCAAGCCTAAGCCTGCACCGCTTTGTCCGGATGCAGCACCAGCCGCTTGCGCCTGCGTTTGCACACTGCCGGACATGACGCTGCGGGTAAAGGCCTGCACATCTTCTAGAGTGATACGGCCTTTGGGGCCTTTGCCTGGGACTTGCTCCAATGGCACACCCAATTCACGTGCAAACTTGCGAACCGAAGGCGAGGCATGCGGCAAACCCACAGCGCTGGCGCTGGGCTCATGCGCTGGTACTGTGGCCCCAGGCGTTGCCGCGGCCACCGCAGTCACTTCAGCCAAAATGGGTGCAGCGGCTGTCAGCGACTGCGCTGCAGGAGCCTGGGCTGGTGCAGCCGGAGGCACTTGCACTGGGGCTGCATCAGTAGCAAGGCCGTGCGCCTCCAACACCAAAACAGTCGAGCCTTGTTTGACTTTGTCGCCTATTTTGACCCGAATCTCTTTGACCACACCTGCGTGTGAGCAAGGAATTTCCATCGAGGCTTTGTCAGACTCGACGGTGATCAAAGATTGCTCCGCTTTCACGCTGTCGCCAACCTTGACCAATAACTCGATCACGGCGACTTCATCGAAATCGCCAATGTCTGGAACTTTGACTTCTACCAATGCCATATGTGTCTCCAACTGATATTATTTTGATCAAGCGTAAAGTGGGTTGACTTTGTCAGTCTGAATGCCGTACTGCTTCAAGGCCTCTGCCACTTTGGCCACTGGTAGCGCACCCTCTTCGCTCAAGGCTTTGAGCGCTGCCACCACAATGAAGTGACGGTTGATTTCAAAGTGCTCACGCAATTTACTGCGGAAGTCGCTGCGCCCAAAACCATCGGTGCCCAGCACTTTGAAGGTCCGACCTTTGGGCAGATAGGGTCGTATTTGCTCTGCGTAGGCTTTCATGTAATCGGTTGAAGCGATCACAGGGCCATCGTGCTTGCTCAACTGCTGCGCCACAAATGGAACGCGCGGTGATTCAAGTGGGTGCAGCAAATTGAAACGTTCTGCGTCTTGGCCATTGCGGGTCAATTCGTTGAAGCTGGGGCAACTCCAAACATCGGCAGCTATGCCCCAGTCCTTGGCCAGCAGCTCTTGCGCTGCCAATGATTCGCGCAAAATGGTGCCTGATCCCATCAACTGAACACGCAACTTGTTTTTGCCACCGGCTTTGCACAAATACATGCCTTGAATGATCTGCTCCTCTGTGCCTGGCGTTAAACCGGGCATGGCGTAGTTCTCGTTGAGCAAGGTCAAGTAATAAAAAACGTTGTCTTGTTTTTCCACCATGCGTTTCATTCCGTGATGCAAGATGACGCCCACCTCGTGCGCAAAAGTTGGGTCGTAACTGATGCAATTGGGAATGGTTCCAGCCAATATATGGCTGTGGCCGTCTTCGTGTTGCAAGCCTTCGCCGTTCAAGGTGGTGCGCCCTGAAGTGCCGCCCAATAAGAAGCCACGTGCTTGCATGTCGCCTGCGGCCCAGGCCAAATCACCCACGCGCTGGAAGCCAAACATGGAGTAGTACACATAAAACGGCAGCATGATGCGGTTGCTCGTGCTGTAGCTCGTGGCCGCCGCGATCCAGCTGGACATGCCGCCAGCTTCGTTGATGCCTTCTTGCAGAATTTGGCCGGCTTTGTCTTCTTTGTAATACATCACTTGGTCTTTGTCGACGGGGGTGTATTGCTGGCCTGCTGGGTTGTAAATTCCAATTTGCCTAAACAAGCCTTCCATGCCGAAAGTGCGTGCCTCATCAACTAAAATTGGCACCACGCGCGGGCCCAAGGCTTGGTCACGCAGCAACTGCGTTAAGAAGCGCACATAGGCCTGTGTGGTTGAAATTTCCCGACCTTCAGCCGTGGGTTCAAGCACTGCTTTGAATGTCTCCAGTGCGGGCACAGTGAACTGTTCATCGGCTTTCGTGCGGCGATGCGGCAAGTAACCACCCAAGGCCTTACGCCGCTCGTGCAAATAGCGCATCTCGGGGGTGTCTTCAGCGGGTTTGTAAAACGGAATTTTCGACAGCTCACTGTCTGGAATCGGCAAATTGAAACGGTCACGGAAAATTTTGATGTCTTCGTCGGTCAGTTTCTTGGTTTGGTGAACGGTGTTTTTACCTTCACCTGATTTGCCCATGCCAAAGCCTTTGACCGTTTTGATCAGCAGCACCGTGGGTTGACCTTTGTGATTCACAGCTTGGTGGTAGGCCGCGTAGACTTTTTTCGGATCATGACCGCCGCGGCGCAGGTTCCAAATATCATCGTCGCTCATGTGCGAGACCATTTCTAAAGTTTTGGGATCGCGCCCAAAGAAATGCTTGCGAACATAGGCGCCATCATTGGCTTTGAATGCTTGGTAGTCGCCGTCCAAAGTGCTCATCATGATGCGGCGCAGTGCGCCGTCTTTGTCGCGCGCCAACAGCGCGTCCCAATCGCTGCCCCAAAGCAGCTTGATCACGTTCCAGCCTGAGCCTCGAAACTCGCCCTCGAGCTCTTGGATGATTTTGCCGTTGCCACGAACAGGGCCATCCAAGCGCTGCAAATTGCAATTGACCACGAAGATCAAATTGTCCAAGTTCTCACGTGCGGCCAAACCTATGGCACCCAAAGATTCGACCTCGTCCATTTCACCATCGCCGCAAAAAACCCAGACTTTGCGGTTCTCGGTATTGGCTATGCCACGGGCGTGCAAATATTTCAAAAAGCGAGCTTGGTAAATCGCCATCAAGGGGCCCAAGCCCATGGAGACTGTTGGAAACTGCCAAAAATCAGGCATCAATTTGGGGTGTGGGTAACTCGACAAACCCTTGCCATCAACTTCTTGGCGAAAGTTCAGCAACTGCTCTTCCGTCAATCGTCCTTCCATGTAAGCACGTGCATAGACGCCGGGAGAGACATGGCCTTGGATGTACAAACAATCACCACCATGGTTTTCGCTTTCAGCATGCCAAAAATGGTTGAATCCAGCACCAAACATGTGCGCCAATGATGCAAACGAGCCAATGTGGCCGCCCAGGTCACCGCCGTCCTCGGGGTTGTGGCGGTTGGCCTTGACCACCATGGCCATGGCATTCCAGCGCATGTAGGCGCGCAGGCGCTCCTCTATCTCAATGTTGCCTGGGCAATTGGCTTGCTGATCGACCTCGATCGTGTTGACATAACCAGTGGTGGCTGAAAATGGCATGTCGATGCTGTTTTCGCGGGCATGCTCGAGCAGTTGTTCTAACAAAAAGTGCGCGCGCTCCCCACCTTCTTTTTCGATCACAGCGGACAATGCGTCCATCCACTCACGTGTCTCCTGAGCGTCTAAATCAGGCAAGACTTTGTTCGGTGTTTCAGCGTTCATGGTTTGTTCTCCTCTTTGTTTGCTGTTCCAAGCTTGTCCGAATTGTCTCATATTTTTGAAAAATTTCAAATGGTGCCTAATCATTTCATAATACGAAATATTGAGAGGGGTGTTTACCCTAAACTTCACAAATGAAGACTCGCAACGTCAAACAAAGCTTGGCTGCCCTGAAGCCTGCCAAATGGTGGCGGCGATGGTGGAGGCGGCTCACACCATGGCATCAGGACAGATTTGCCATGCTCGCTCCGCTGGTCGCTGTATTGCTGTTCTTTGCCGCCATTGTGTTTTCATTTGGCTATTTGCGCTATGAAGAAATCGACCGCGAACAAGAAGCCGTCAAAAGAGATGTCGAATACGGCCAGCAAAGACTGCGCCTGCGCCTCTTAGAGCGTCAAGAGCAAATCATGCGCTTGGCGCGCGATATGGCCAACAAAGATTTGGACATTGAGGTTTTCATGAGCCGCGCAGAAGCCTTGGTCATGCAAAACCCTGAATTACAAGCCCTGGTTTGGATCGACGACAAACGGCGTATTTTGGCCAGCCAAACAGCCCCCAGTGTGATCACGAACCAACGCTGGAAAACTGGTGAAATATTAAAGTGGGGCGAGACTGAGAACAACTACAGTTTGGCCCGTGACCTCATGCAGCCGGTCTACGCGCAAGAGGCGGGCAGCATCGCCACCCCAAACACAGGAACGCCCAAACCCCCAGGGCAATCACTTGAAAACAGCCAAGCTGCAGCGGTGCTCCAGCTGCACACACCCCTGAGCACCAACCAGGGCAAATTCAGTGGCGTTTTGATGGGTGAATACGCCATTGACAATCTATTGCGCTATGGCGTTCCCACCGAAATATTGGCCAAATATGCCGTTTCCCTTCTCGACAGTGAAGGCCATTTGATCGCGGGCCAAGCCATCCCCAAGCGCATCAGTTTATGGAGTTTTATACCTGGCGCTGCGTTCCAAAACAACGAATTTGAAGTGCCTGTTTCGCCAGTTGGAAATGGTTTGATTTTGCGCGCACAGGCCTGGCGAACTTCGCAAGACTTGGTGGGCAGCGGGCTGTTTTGGTTGGTCAGTTTTTTGAGCCTGATGACAGCTTGGATGCTGATTGGCAATTGGGGCCACACGCGCAAGAGATTGCAAACGCAAAAGGCCCTGGTAACTGAAACCAATTTCAGGCGCGCCATGGAAAACTCTATGCTCACGGGCATGCGTGCGCTTGATTTAGAGGGGCGCATTACCTATGTGAATTTAGCCTTTTGCCAGATGACTGGGTGGAGCGAGGAAGAACTGGTGGGTGCTGTGGCTCCCTTTCCCTATTGGCCAGAGCAAGACCGTGAATTGCTGATGTCCCGATTGGATGATGAGTTAAGTGGGCGCCACACCACCGGCGGCTTTCAAGTCAGGGTCAAACGCAAAAATGAAAGCCTGTTTGATGCGCGCTTGTATGTCTCGCCCTTGATCGATGCCATGGGTTTGCAAACCGGCTGGATGACCTCCATGACCGACATCACCGAGCCCAACCGAATACGCGAACAATTGGCCACGTCGCACGAACGCTTCACCATCGTGTTGGAGGCCTTGGACGCCTCGGTCTCGGTAGCCCCGCTTGGACGAGCAGAGTTGCTGTTCGCCAACAAACTGTATCGACAATGGTTTGGTGACGACACAAAAGGCCACTTGGAGTTGGTGGAGAAAGCCGGCATGCTGGACTTGCCGCCTCTCGAAGAAGGCCATGACGATGTGGACGCCTTGGCAGGCCTGCCCACGGAGAGCTTGACAGTGGCGCCTGCGGAGCGGGCTGAAATTTTTCTCACGCCCTTGGGCAAGTGGCTGGAAATTCGCACACGTTACATCAACTGGGCGGATGGCCGATTGGCCCAACTGGTGATCGCCACAGACATCACACCGCGCCGTCAAGCCCAAGCAGTGGCAGCGCAGCAAGCCGAGCGCGCTCAAACCGCCAGTCGCTTGATCACCATGGGCGAGATGGCTTCCAGCGTGGCGCATGAATTGAATCAACCGCTGACGGCCATCAGCAATTATTGCAATGGCATGGTCTCACGCATCAAAGGTCAACAAATCGAAGAAAAAGATTTGATCTGGGCTCTGGAGAAAACAGCGCATCAAGCACAGCGCGCTGGACAAATCATTCAACGCATTCGCGCATTCGTCAAACGAAGCGAGCCCAACCGCAGCAATGCGCAGGTCAGTACCATGGTGGCCGAGGCGCTCGAGTTGGCAGAGATTGAGTTGCGCAGGGCCAATGTGCGCCTGACGCACCACGTGGCCGCCCGCTTGCCATTGCTGTGCGTCGATCCTATTTTGATTGAGCAGGTCTTGGTCAATTTGCTGAAAAACGCCGCCGAATCAATTGACAATGCCAAGCGCCCCGCGAGCCAGCGCCATGTGGAATTGCGCGTGGTGCCGCAAACAATGGACGATGTCCCTGTGGTCCATTTTTCGGTCACAGACACCGGAAAAGGCTTGCCCCCGCAAGTGCTGGACCACTTGTACGAAGCTTTTTTCTCCACCAAAGTCGAAGGCATGGGCATTGGCCTGAATTTATGCCGAACCATTGTGGAGTCGCACCAAGGCCGAATCGCGGCTGAGAACATCTACAATGCCGACGAAGTCATCGGATGCTGTTTTTCCTTTTGGATTCCAGCTATGAGTACCGAATCGACAGTTTCTGCAAGCAAAACCGGGGGCACCCTATGAGTTTGATTCCAAAAAAAGGCACGGTTTACGTTGTTGACGACGACGAAGCCGTGCGTGATTCCCTGCAATGGTTGCTTGAGGGCAAGGACTACCGCGTGCGTTGTTTTGACTCGGCTGAATCTTTTCTGGGTCGGTACGATGCCAGAGAGGTGGCCTGCCTGATCGCAGACATTCGCATGGGCGGCATGACGGGCCTTGAATTGCAAGACCGTTTGGTCGAGCGCCGCTCGCCACTGCCGATCGTGTTCATCACAGGCCATGGCGATGTACCCATGGCGGTCAACACCATGAAAAAAGGAGCCATGGATTTTATCCAAAAACCCTTTAAAGAAGATGAGTTGCTGGCCTTGGTTGAGCGCATGCTCGACAGCGCACGCGATACTTTCGCAGAACACCAAACCGCAGCCACCCGAGACGCTTTGCTCTCCAAACTCACAAGCCGCGAAGCGCAAGTGCTGGAGCGCATTGTGGCCGGCCGCTTGAACAAACAAATTGCCGACGATCTGGGCATCAGCATCAAAACGGTGGAAGCGCACCGCGCCAATATCATGGAAAAATTAAACGCCAACACTGTGGCTGATTTGCTAAAAATTGCTTTGGGAAAAAGTGCTCCAAAGAGTTGATCCACCAGACCTTCTTAGACGATCGAGAAGCTTAAATTTATATGACAGCCCAACGCATTGATGGCAATGCAATCTCTCAAGAACTCAGAGGCCAAGTTGCCCAGCGCGCCCTGGCTTTGAAATCAAAGGGCGTCACGCCAGGCTTGGCTGTGGTTTTGGTCGGCGAGAACGCGGCCAGCCATGTCTATGTGCGCAACAAAGTCAAGGCTTGCCAAGACAGTGGCTTTTTTTCTTTGCTGGAAAAACACCCCGATACTTTGAGCCAAGACGCGCTTTTACTGCGCATTGAGGCGCTGAACAACGACCCTCAAATTCACGGCATCTTGGTTCAATTGCCACTGCCCGCCCACATCGACGCGCAAAAAGTGATTGAAGCCATCGACCCCGCCAAGGACGTCGACGGATTTCACATTGCCAGTGCCGGTGCACTCATGACGGGAATGCCCGGCTTTTGGCCTTGCACACCTTATGGCTGCATGAAGATGTTGGAAAGTATTGCGTATGACCTGCGCGGAAAACACGCTGTCGTGATTGGAAGAAGCAACATTGTGGGCAAACCCATGGCCCTCATGCTCTTGCAAAAAAATGCGACGGTCACCATTTGCCACAGTGCTACCGCTGATTTGAAGGCCCTGACGCTGCAGGCCGATGTGATCGTGGCCGCAGTGGGAAAACCCAATGTGCTGACAGCCGACATGGTCAAGCCCGGCGCCATTGTGATTGATGTCGGCATGAACCGAAATGCGCAAGGCAAGTTGTGCGGCGATGTGGATTTTGCTGGCGTTGAACAAGTTGCCAGTTTCATCACCCCCGTGCCAGGCGGTGTGGGGCCGATGACCATCACCATGCTGCTGGTCAACACGCTAGAGGCTGCGCAGCGCTGCTTGGCTTGAGCTCATTCAATGCCAACACCCCCCATTGCAATGTCATGACAAATTCAAATCCTTTGCTGCAAAAATCTGAGTTGCCGTTGTTTGATCAAATCCAACCAAGCCACGTCAACCCGGCTGTTGCGCACTTGATGGAAAACGCCTCTCAAGCCCTGCAAACCGTGACAGCCGACTCCTTTCCAAACCAATGGAGTGAGATCTCCAAAATCTTGGATGTGGCCACCGAACAATTGAGCAGCGCTTGGGGCGCAGTGAGCCACTTGAACAGTGTGGCCGATACGCCCGAGCTCAGAGCCGCTTACAACGAAGCCTTGCCCTTGGTGACTGAATTTTGGACCCGTTTAGGGGCTGATGAGCGCTTGTATGCCAAATACAAATCGATACCTTTGGAGAGCCTTAACACGGAACAACGCCAAGCCCAGCACAACGCATTGCGCAACTTTGTTTTGGGCGGTGCGCAATTGCAGGGGCAAGCCAAATTGCGCTACGCCGCGATCCAAGAACGCATGGCCGAGTTGAGTCAAAAATTCAGCGAGAACGCGCTGGACGCCACCGACAGTTTTGCCCTGTATGTCACCGAAGCCGAGTTGGCAGGCGTGCCAGAAGATGTGCAACACGCAGCGCGCATGGCGGCAGCCAAAGAAGGCAAAGCGGACTACAAACTCAGCTTGAAAATGCCTTGTTATTTGCCCATCATGCAGTTTGCCCAAAGTAGCAGCTTGCGCCGGCAAATGTACCAAGCCTACGTCACGCGTGCTTCCGATCAAGCGGCGCCCGAAGCTCAAAAGTTTGACAACAGCCAATTGATTCAAGACATTTTGCAGCTGCGAGAAGAAGAAGCCCATCTCTTGGGCTTTGAAAATTTTGCAGAGGTCTCGGTGGCCAGCAAAATGGCCGAGTCACCTGAGAAAGTCATCACCTTTTTGCGCGACTTGGCTCAGCGTGCCAAGCCCTTTGCAGAAAAGGACTTGCAAGACATGCGGGACTTTGCGGCGCAGCACCTTCAATTGGCCGACCCACAGGCTTGGGACTGGCCTTTCATTGGCGAAAAACTCAAAGAAGCCCGCTACAGCTTCAGTGAATTGGAAGTCAAGCAATACTTCACGGCGCCCAAGGTTCTGCAAGGCTTGTTCAAGATCATTGAGACACTGTTTGAAGTCAGCATCCATCCCGACAAAGCCCCTGTGTGGCACCCTGCTGTGGCCTTTTACAGGATGGAGCGCGAGGGCCAATTGGTCGGCCAGTTTTACCTGGACCAGCCTGCCCGCGTAGGCAAGCGAGGCGGCGCCTGGATGGACGATGTGCGGGCCCGTTGGTTGCGCCCCGATACACACAGCCTGCAAACCCCCGTGGCGCAATTGGTGTGCAACTTTGCCGAAGGCGTGGATGGGCATCCTGCTTTGTTGACGCACGATGACGTGATCACGCTGTTCCACGAGTTTGGTCACGGCTTGCACCACATGCTGACCCAAGTCAATGAGCGCGATGTATCTGGCATCAGCGGCGTGGAATGGGATGCGGTGGAGTTGCCCAGCCAATTCATGGAAAATTTTTGCTGGGAGTGGTCGGTTCTGCAACACATGACTGCCCATGTGAATACGCAAGCACCCTTGCCGCGCGCCTTGTTTGACAAAATGGTGGCCGCCAAAAACTTTCAAAGTGGCTTGCAAACGCTGCGCCAAATTGAACTCGCATTGCTCGACATGCTGCTGCACACCAGCCACAAACCCTCCGAAGATTTCATGCCGATTTTGCACCAGGTGCGAGAAGAAGTTGCCGTTCTCAAACCGCCCGCTTTCAACCGCTCTGCACACACTTTCAGCCATATCTTTGCCGGGGGCTATGCGGCCGGTTATTACAGCTACAAATGGGCTGAAGTTTTGTCGGCCGATGCCTACGCCGCCTTTGAAGAGACCGCCATGCCCGATGGCAGCCCCAGCCTAGAAACCGGTCGGCGCTACCGCCAAGCGATCTTGGAGGCCGGGGGCAGCCGCCCTGCCCTTGACTCGTTCAAAGCCTTCAGGGGCCGCGAGCCGTCGTTGAGCGCGCTTTTGCGTCACCAAGGTATGTCCGGGCAGGCCTGAGGCTCCAAAAGGGCCTGCCAAGCGCAAATTGGCAGGGCTTTAGAACCGCAAAGTCTGCACGCCCGCTTCTGTGCCCAGCAAACAGACTTGCGCTTTTTGAATTGCAAATACGCCGACCGTGACCACCCCGGGCCACTGGCTGATTTGCATCTCAAAAGCCAGCGGATCTGCAATTTTCAAACCCCTGACATCCACGATGTACTGGCCGTTGTCGGTCACCAAGGCTTGCCCATCTTGCAGTCGAATGCCGGCCTGTGCGCCCATCGCTTGAAATTGACGAATGATGCGCGCGCTGGCCATCGGAATCACCTCGACAGGCAAGGGAAAAGCGCCTAGTACGTCGACCAATTTCGACGCATCGGCAATGCAAACAAATTGCTTGGACTGTGCAGCCACAATTTTTTCTCTGGTTAGGGCAGCACCCCCGCCTTTGATCATGTGACCTTGCCGGTCAATCTCATCAGCCCCATCAATGTAGACCGACAACTCGGGCACATCGTTGCTGTCAAAAACTTCAATGCCCAGTGCCTTCAAGCGTGCTGTGGAGGCTTTCGAGCTGGAGACTGCGCCCTTGATGGTGTTCTTCAAGGTGGCCAAGGCATCAATGAATTTGTTCACCGTGGAGCCTGTGCCAACCCCGACAATGGCACCTGGCTGCACATAGGCAAGTGCGGCTTGACCAACCAGTGCTTTGAGTTCGTCTTGGTTCATAAAAATCTCTAGAATTGAAAGTTGTAACTGCAGTGCATGGCCCCATCAATTTGAGACAATGGCAGATTCCTACAAGATTATCCAATGTCCTTGAACCTCTACCCCCTGGCCCGCTCATTTTTGTTTGGCATCGAGCCAGAAACTGCGCACGATCTGACTTTGCAGCAATTGGCATGCACTCAAAACACCTTGCTGGACCGCGCCTACCGCCAACCTTGGGTGGCCGACCCCATTGAACTGGCAGGCTTGAATTTTCCCAATCGCGTGGGCATGGCCGCTGGGCTGGACAAAAACGCCAAGTGCATCGATGGCTTGGGTGCCATGGGTTTTGGTTTTGTCGAAGTTGGCACTGTCACCCCACTGGCCCAAGATGGCAACGCCAAGCCGCGCATGTTTCGGCTGCCTCAAGCGCGTGCCCTGATCAACCGATTGGGCTTTAACAATGATGGTTTGGCCGCTTTTATCGCCAATGTCAAAAAGTCCAACTTCCGCCAGCAAGGCCGCTTGCTGGGCTTGAACATTGGCAAAAACGCCAGCACGCCCATCGCGCAAGCCACAGACGATTATTTGCTGTGCCTGAACGGCGTTTACGCGCATGCCGACTACATCACGGTCAACATCTCCAGCCCCAACACCCAGAATTTACGCAGTTTGCAAAGCGACGAAGCCTTGGACGCGTTGCTCAGTGCCTTGACCCACCGCCGCGCTGAGCTGAGCCAAGAGCACGGCAAAACTGTGCCATTGTTTTTGAAAATCGCACCTGACTTGAACTCAGAACAGGTCAACGCCATTGCATCGAGCCTGCAACGCCACGGCATGGACGGTGTGATCGCCACCAATACCACCTTGTCGCGCGATGCAGTTCAAGGCATGGCTCAAGGCCAAGAAGTGGGCGGCCTGTCAGGCGCGCCCGTGCGCGAGTTCAGCAACCGCGTGATCTCGCAATTGCGCCAAGCGCTTGGCCCGAAGTTTCCCATCATTGGCGTGGGCGGGATCATGAGCGGCAATGACGCCATTGAAAAAATCAAGGCCGGCGCCGATGTGGTTCAAATCTACACCGGCTTGATTTACGAAGGGCCGCGCTTGGTGCACGATGTGGCTTTGGCCCTGCGCCAACTCAGCCGCGGCTGATCAACTGAACAGGCATTGCCGCCTTACGCCAACAATTGCGCCACGCGCTGCGCCAAGGCCAAGGAGCTGGTCAAACCGGGCGACTCAATGCCCAGCAAATGCACCAAGCCGGGCACGCCATGCTCGGCTGGGCCCATCACAGAAAAATCGGCAGCAGGCTCGTGGGCTTGATTGATTTTGGGGCGAATTCCCGCATAGGCTGGCAGCAAGGCGCCGTCTTTCAAACCTGGCCAATATTTTCTGACTTCGGCATAGAAAGCCTCGCCCCTTTGCGGGTCAACTTGCAAGTCATCGGGGCTGACGACCCACTGCACATCGGGTCCAAATTTCGCTTGTCCAGCCATGTCCAAGGTCAAGTGCACACCCAAGCCAGCCAATTCTGGCACGGGGTAAATCAAACGCGTAAAAGGCACAGGCCCCGACAAACTGAAATAATTGCCTTTGGCATAGGCGGCCTTGGGGACAAGCGCAGGGTCCATGCCTTGAAATTTTGCAGCCAAATCAGGCGCTTTGAGCCCTGCTGAATTGACCACGCGCTGCGCTCCAATTTGTGTGCCGTCTTGCATCTCCAAGATGAAGCCTTGCCTGCCGCGCGTTTGCTGTGCATGTACGTGGGCCAAGCTGGAGTTCAAGGCCAGCAAGCCACCGGCATTTTCCAAGTCACCCCATAAACTGAGCATCAGTGCATGGCTGTCGATAATGCCGGTGCTGGGGGACCACAGAGCGCCGGCGCAGGTCAGCGCGGGCTCCATGTTTTGGGCTTGTTCTTGACTGAGCATGACCAAAGCATCTTGCCCCTTGACCCCGTTGGCCAATGCCTTGGCTTGTATCCCAGCGAGTTGCGCGACTTGATGTTCATGGGTGGCCACTATCAATTTGCCGCAGCGCCGATGTGCAATGCCCCTTTCGTTGCAATAGGCGTACAACATGTGTTTACCTTGCACGCACAACTCTGCTTTGAGCGAGCCTGCAGGGTAGTAGATGCCAGCATGAATCACTTCACTGTTGCGCGAACTCGTGCCTGTGCCTATCGCATTTTCAGACTCCAACAACAAGACCTCTTGTCCTGTGAGCGCCAAGGCGCGCGCCACAGCCAAGCCGACCACACCCGCTCCAATCACCACCGTTTCAATTGAGTCCATCATTTGTCCGCCACACTCCGGGCTTTCTGCCCCTTGACTTGCAAGTCCACCACGCCATCGGACAAAGTGGCTTGAACCAACTGGCCCACTTGAAAATCATGGGCATGTGTGAGTGCTTTGCCGCTCTGGTCAGTCAACCACGCGTAGCCGCGCTCCAATACCAAGCGCGGATCGAGCAATTCCAAACGCACCTTCAAATGCGCCAACGCGGTCTTCTGCACTTGCCATGAACTTTTGCAAGCCCGTGGCAAGCGCTCTGCACAGCGCTCCCACTGCGCATGCTGGCGTGTCCACTGTGAGCCCAAAGCAAAGCGCATGGATTGGTTCAAGCGCTCCAATTTGGCTGCCTGCGCGGCAATGCGGGAAGAAGGCCTGCCCATGCGGCTACTGACTTGGTCCAAGCGTTGCCCCTGGCGCTGCATTTGTCGCTCAACGGCGCTGCCGCATTGCTCCGCCATAGCGCTCAAGCCGGCCTCTAAACTGCCACGATCGGTGGCCACCAACTCGGCCGCAGCAGTGGGTGTGGGCGCGCGCAAATCAGCCGCAAAATCAAGCAAGGTGAAATCAGTCTCGTGGCCAACGCCAGAGACCACAGGCACCGGGCAAGAGGCAACCGCACGCACCAAATTTTCATCATTGAAGGCCCACAAGTCTTCCATGGCGCCGCCGCCGCGCACCATCAATATCACATCAACCCCCAATTCGCCGCTGCGCCACGCCACCAACTGCTGCAGGCCGTGCAACAACTCAGCAGGTGCACCAGCGCCTTGCACGGCGGCAGGCGCAACGATCACGGGAATGTGAGGCGCACGCCTTTGCAAAGCGGTGACCACATCGTGCAATGCGGCTGCGCCCAAAGAAGTGACCACCCCAATCACGCGCGGCATGGCGGGCACCGCTTGCTTGCGCTCAGGCGCAAACAAACCTTCTTGCGTCAGCTTGGCTTTGAGCAGCAAGAACTGTTCAAACAAAGCCCCTTGACCCGCCTTTTGCATGGACTGAACCACCAACTGCAGGTCCCCTCGGGCCTCGTACACGCTCAAGTTAGCCCTGACCTCAACCAACTCGCCATCTCGTGGCGCAAAGTTCAAAGCACTGGCTTCGCGGCGGAACATGGCGCAGCGGATTTGACCGGTCTGATCTTTCAATGTGAAGTAACAATGTCCACTGGCCGCCCTTGAAAAGCTTGAAAGCTCGCCTCTCACGGCAACAGGGTTGAACCTTGCGCTCAATGTGTCCGCCACAGCATGGCATAAAGCCCCAACATCCCATACCTGTGGCGCTGATCCTGAAAAGTTCACTGCCATGTGTTTATTTCCAAGGGTTTTGAGCGCTTTTCAGCCCCAGGGCCACTGCTTTCAAGGCGAAGTACTCCACAGCGCAATGTCCATGGGGCTTGGCCAAGAGAGCGCTGTGAATGAGGCTTGAGAAACCAAGATAAGCCATTGATATATATGAAGTTTTTTTTGATTAAAAAATAAGCAGCAAAAGAAAACCCAATGTTCATGCGCTTTTCAAAGGGTTCAGCAGGGGTTTCTTCACAATGTTATCCACAGAAAACAGGGACAAATGCTTGGGCCATAATCAAAACCAGACTTCGTCCGTGAAAGAACCCCTATTTTGCTCAGCATCATACAAGCCGCAGGTTGGCCCATTTGGCCACTGATTGTCTGCTCGGTCTTTGCGCTGGCCTTGATCTTGGAGCGCCTTTATGCTTTGAGAAGCAGTCAAGTCATTCCGCCCCAAGCACTTGCGCAGGCCATGGAAAGCACCCGTGGCGGTTTCCCATCGGACAGCGCCATTGCGCACATCGCGCAAATGGGAGCGATTGGGCCTGTGCTGGCCTCGGGCTTGGAAACTTTGGCTCGCAACCCTGCAGCCACCCCGCACGATGTGCAAAGCAGCATGGAAATGCAAGGCCGCGTGACCGCACAAGGGCTAGAGCGGTACCTCACAGCCTTGGCCACCCTGGCCTCTGCTTCGCCTTTATTAGGACTTCTGGGCACGATCATCGGCATGATTGAGCTCTTTGCCGCTCAAGCACCGGGCCAGCAACACCCAGAGCAACTGGCGCACGGCATCTCCGTGGCCTTGTACAACACAGCGCTTGGCTTGATGGTGGCCATCCCCAGTTTGATGGCTTGGCGTTATTTCAAAGCGCGCGTTGACCAACATGTCGTTCATATGGAATGGACGGCGGATCAATTTGCCAAACATTTATCGGCCATGCGCGAGTAGATTGCGGCCCAATTGGAGTTGTTTTGAAATTCAGAAAGTCCTCCCCACTTGAGCCGGAAATCAATTTGATTCCGTTCATCGATGTGCTGCTGGTGATCGTGATTTTTTTGCTGGTCACGACCACGTGGTCGCACTTCAGTCAGCTGAACCTGACCATGCCCACCGCCAGCGCAGAGTCGGGCCCCAACCCGCCAACATGGGAGATCAGCGTCAGCGCGCAAGGCGACTACGCGCTCAATGGTGTGCGCCTACAGGGCCGCAGCGTCTCCGACATCCGAGCGGCCATGCAGGCCTTGCCGCCCGCTCAGAGCTACTTGTTGATACGCGCAGATGCCTTGGCCAGCCATCAAGCCGTGGTCAACGTGATGGAGGCAGCCAAGCAAAGCGGCTTGAGCAAAATTGCCTTTGCAGCGCAAGCGCCTCTGGCGTCCCCTGAGCTTCGGGGCAAAGGGCCGTGAACCGCCCAGGATGGCAGATGCAACTGCCGCGCCTGTGGGCGGGCCGCAGCGCACTGGCCTGGTGTCTGTGGCCGGTCTCGATCGTCTACGGCGTTTTATTCTGGCTTCGAAAACAGCTGTATGCCCTGGGCATTTTCAAGTCTGAGCGAGTTGCAGCAAGCGTGATTGTGGTAGGCAATGTGGTGGCAGGAGGCGCTGGGAAGACCCCGCTGACACTGGCCTTGGTGCAGCACTTGAAAGCTCAAAATGTCCATGTGGGCATCGTCTCGCGCGGCTACGGCAGGGCCAGCATGCAGCTTCAAAGCGTGACGCCCAACAGCACGCCGGCCGATGTGGGCGACGAGCCTTTGTTTATCTTTCAGCAATGCCAAGTACCGGTGGTGGTGGGGTCCAACCGAGTCGCAGCTGCGCAGCATTTGTTAAGCCTGCACCCTGAGGTTTCTGTGATTTTGTGCGACGATGGTTTGCAACATACCGCACTGCAACGCGACATGGAAATATGCGTCATGGACGAGCGCGGCATTGGCAACGGCTGGTTGCTGCCAGCAGGCCCGCTGCGCGAGCCGTGGCCGCGTGCGGTGGACTTGCTGCTGCACACCGGACCTCGCAGCATGGCACAAGGCTATGCAGCGCGCCGCAGCTTGAGTCACTTCGCTTTGAAAAGTGACGGCAGCTCAGTGCCACTTGCACAACTCGAGGGGCAGGAAGTGCAGGCGGTCGCTGCGATAGCGCGGTCGCAAGCATTTTTCGCCATGCTGGCACAAGCTGGCTTGACGCTCAAAACCTGCACAGAACGCCCGGACCACGATGCCTTGGAAAACTGGCAGCCACCTCATCCGGGCCTGCCATTGTTGTGCACAGAAAAAGACGCCGTCAAACTTTGGGCGCATTACCCTGAGGCTTTGGCCGTTCCCTTGATTTTTGAGCCCGAAGAAGCCTTTTGGAAGGCCTTTGATGCACTTTTTCAAACCAGGCACCGGTATCATTAGGGCCATGGACATTAAATTGCTTGAACTGCTGGTTTGCCCCGTCACCAAAGGGCCCTTGGATTTGCAGCGTGAGCTGCAAGAACTCTGGTCGCGCAGTGCACGTTTGGCTTATCCCATACGCAATGGCATTCCGATCTTGCTAGAAAACGAAGCGCGCACTTTGAGCAACGAAGAACTTGAAGGCCTCAAGCCACGCTCCCCCTTGGTTTGAAGAGGGTCTGAATCTTGCCTGCAGTACTGCCCCAGTTCACTGTCATTGTTCCAGCCCGACTGGCGTCCACCCGCTTGCCCAACAAGCCCTTGGCCGACATTGCAGGGCTCCCCATGGTCGTGCGCGTGGCGCAGCGCGCAGCCCTGTCGCACGCCCGCCGTGTGGTGGTGGCGGCAGACAGCCCTTTGATCGTGCAAGCCTGCCAATTGCACGGCATCCACGCCCTTTTGACCCGCCAAGACCACCCCAGCGGCAGCGACCGTTTGGCACAGGCCTGTGATTTGCTGGGCTTGCACGACGATGAAGTGGTGGTCAATGTTCAAGGCGATGAGCCGCTGATTGAGCCTGACCTGATCGACCAAGTGGCCGCCCTGCTGGGCCACATGGCGCATGCGAGCATGAGTACAGCAGCCCATGCCATTGACAACGTGGCTGAATTTAACAACCCCAATGTTGTGAAAGTTGTTCTAGACCAACACCACCTGGCCCTGTATTTCAGTCGCGCCCCTATCCCTTGGTGGCGAGATGGCTTGAGTCAAGGCGTGATGCAACTGCCCACACCAGCGCCCTTGCGCCACATTGGTCTCTATGCTTACCGTGTTGGTTTTTTGCGCATCTTTCCCAGTTTGACGCCTGCACCACTAGAGAATTTAGAGGCTTTGGAGCAATTGCGCGCCTTGTGGCATGGCCACAAAATAGCGGTTCACATCAGCCCCCATTCGCCTGGTCCAGGGGTTGATACGCCGGAAGATTTAGAACGGGTTCGGCAATTGTTCCTAACCGCCTAAGCGCAAACTGATGTCAGCAATTGCACGGTTTTAGCATGCTATTCTCAGGATGAGATTTTTTGCCTTCGTGGCCAACCTCCTTGACAACAAAATGGGACATCCATGAGACTGATACTTCTGGGCGCTCCGGGCGCCGGCAAAGGCACCCAAGCTGCTTTTATCTGCCAAAAATACAGCATTCCGCAAATTTCCACCGGCGACATGTTGCGCGCCGCGGTCAAAGCCGGCACGCCCTTGGGCCTGCAGGCCAAAAACATCATGGAAACAGGCGGGCTGGTCAGTGACGACTTGATCATCAATTTGGTCAAAGAGCGCATTGCACAAGACGATTGCAAACAAGGCTTTTTGTTTGACGGTTTTCCGCGCACCTTGCCGCAAGCCGACGCCATGAAAGCTGCCGGTGTCAAACTGGATTTTGTTTTGGAGTTGGATGTGCCTTTTCAGGCCATCATCGAGCGCATGAGCGGGCGCCGCTCACACCCCGCCTCAGGTCGCACCTACCACGTCAAATTCAATCCACCCCAAGTCGCTGGCAAAGACGATTTGACCGGTGAGCCTTTGGTGCAACGCGAAGACGACAAAGAAGAAACTGTCAAAAAGCGTTTAGAAGTTTATAGCCAGCAAACTCGGCCTTTGGTTGAATATTACTCGGCTTGGGCCAAGCGCGAGCCGCATGAGGCCCCGCAATACCGAGCCATCAGCGGTATCGGCAATGTTGACGAGATCACTCAGCGCGCCATGCAGGCGCTTGGCGCTGCTGCTTAATTCAAACTTCGCTGCTCAGCCCAGTCCAGCAGCATCGACACCCGCGCTTTGACAGGGCTTAAGCCTTTGGAATCTGCAAACTTAGCCCCCGGCAAGGGCATCACACTGCCTGTAGCGCATCGGGTGGCCAAGCAGACCTGAAGGCCTGCAGATTGCGCCTCTTCAAGCGCTTGCGACAACGCTTGGCTGAGCGAGCCGTTGCCCGTGCCCGCAACCACCACCCCATAGGCACCGGCCTGAACCATGGCCTTGACCACCGCACCATTGGCCCCGACGTGGTTTGAAATGATCTCTACCCAAGGCCAAGTCTGTGCGGGTGGCCAGTTCAGCATCCTGGAGACCACGCCGCTTTGTGCTTTCACCGAAGACTCCGCATGGCCGTTGTTTGCTGGTTGCGGCGTCTGTGCGAGCCACTGAACAACACCCTCACCGACCAGGCCCAACGGCCCCCTGCCCAGACTGCCAAAGGCATCTAGGCGTGTGGGGTGAATTTTTTGAACATGCAAGGCGGTGTGAATTTGCCCCGCGCAAACCAGCAAAACCCCCTGGGCCCTGGGGTCAGGCGAGAGCGCCAGCGTGAGAGCGTCCTGTAAATTTTGAGGGCCATCGGCTCCCACTGCATTGGCAGGCAGCATGGCACACGTCATCACCACGGGCTTGTTGCCAGGCAAAACGCGAGATAAAAAATAAGCGGTTTCTTCCAGCGTATCGGTGCCATGGGTGATCACCACAGCTTTGACCTCGCTTTGCTGTAGCCAAAAGTGGCAGCGCTGCGCTAAAGCCATCCAAGTAGCAAAGTCCATGTCTTTGCTGTCGAGCTGGGCCACTTGCTCAGACACCAGTTCATGCGCCTGCAGGGCTGCTGGGCTGTTGGGAAGGCAAGCCAACAATTGATCAATTGAACGCTGCGCGCTGGTGTAGACCAAGCGTTCGCTGGCGTGGGCCGACTCCCCCGCAATCGTGCCCCCTGTGCCTAAAACAACAATTTTTTGCTTTGCCACTTGCATTTCTTTCAAAGCTGGTTAAAAATACAGTTACTGGATAAGAAAACAGTGGTCGCCTTGAGCGCCCCCCTTCACAAGGACTGCAACATGCTTGAACAACCTAAACTTACCGCCCGTCAGCAGCAAATTTTAGAGCTGATCCAAAAAACCATAGCCCAAACCGGCTCACCCCCCACCCGCGCAGAAATTGCCCACGAGTTAGGGTTCAAGTCCGCCAATGCAGCCGAAGAACACTTGCAAGCGTTGGCCCGCAAAGGCGCCATCGACTTGATCAGCGGCACCTCCAGGGGCATTCGCCTCAAAGGATCCTCCCGCGATGCCATGCGCAACTCTTCCGACTTGTTCAGCATGGCCTTGCCGGGTTTTGCCCAACTCGCCCTGCCCTTGATTGGCCGCGTTGCTGCCGGCTCCCCCATTCTCGCGCAAGAGCATGTAGACCGCACTTACCACCTTGAAAGCACATTGTTTCAAGAAAAACCCGACTATTTGCTGCGCGTCAGAGGCATGTCCATGCGAGACGCAGGCATCATGGACGGCGACTTATTGGCCGTCAAAGCCACCCAAGAAGTTCGCAATGGCCAAATTGTGGTCGCCCGCTTGGGTGACGAAGTCACCGTCAAACGGTTGCGCCGGCTTGCAGACCGCATCGAATTGCTGCCAGAAAACCCCGACTACCCCATCATCATGGTCCAGCCAGGCGAGCCTTTTGACATTGAAGGCCTGGCCGTTGGGCTCATTCGCAACACCTTGATGATTTAACCCCCCATCACCCAGGCTCTTTCACAGGTGGCGGGCGCTCAAAGCTCTATCGGCTTTAGCCCTGTGAAAATGGCCTTCTTTTCAATCCTGCCTATGTTCAACCTCCACTTTTAAAGGTTTCACATGGGAATCGCTCTGATGACTTTCTCTGCTCTTTTTTCAGGCTTGGCAAGCCTGAGCGCCTCGGCTTTCAAGCCAAGACTCCCTCAGCACACACAGGCACCCCTGAGCGTTGGCCGCGGGCACACCTTGAGCCGTCCACCCCAAAGGCCGCGCAGTTTGCGCGTTCTCAGGGTGGCCGAACTCGACAATTTGCCCCAATGCGCAGGGCGCATGGTCATTTCAGGCTGTATGGCTGATGTTTGCGCCGAACTTGACCGCTTGGCTGCCATCGAAGCACGCCAAGCCCATGTGAAACACTGAATTTTCAACTGGCTTGGTTTGGCGCGGGCCTAAGGCCTTAAGGTCAAGGCACAATACAGTCCATGAATATTGTGATCCTTGACGACTACCAAGACGTCGTTCGAAAACTCGAATGCGCAACCAAACTGGACGCCTACTCCGCCAAGGTGTACACCAACACCGTCAAAGGGCTGGGGCAATTGTCTGTGCGGCTCAAAGATGCCGATGTTGTGGTTTTGATTCGAGAAAGAACGCACCTGAATCGGCAGTTGCTGGAAAAGCTGCCGCGCCTGAAATTGATTTCCCAAACGGGTGGGATCGGCTCCCACGTGGACGTCGAGGCGTGCACCGAGCGCGGCATTGCCGTGGCTCAAGGCACAGGCTCCCCCATTGCAGCGGCCGAGTTGACCTGGGCCTTGGTCATGGCCGCGGCGAGGCGCTTGCCGCAATACATTGGTAACTTAAAGCATGGCGCTTGGCAACAGGCGGGGCTCAAGTCTGCCTCCATGCCAGCCAATTTTGGTTTGGGCACCGTGCTGCGCGGGCGCACCTTAGGGATCTGGGGTTACGGCAAAATTGGGCAACTGGTCGCTGGTTACGGCCGCGCTTTTGGCATGCCAGTTGTGGTTTGGGGCAGCGAAGCTTCGCGCGAACTGGCCATCCAAGATGGCTGCATTCCTGCCGCAACGCGCGAAGCTTTTTTTGAACAATCTGATGTGCTCTCGTTGCACCTGCGCCTGAACGATGCAACACGTTACACCGTCACTTTGGAAGACCTCTCTCGCATGAAACCCAGTGCCATGCTGGTGAACACCTCTCGAGCTGAACTGATTGAACCCGACGCCTTGATCAGCGCCTTGAACCGCGGTCGCCCAGGCTTGGCCGCGATCGATGTCTTTGAACATGAACCCATCTTGCAAGGCCATGCCCTGCTGCGTTTGGAAAATTGCATATGCACGCCGCACATCGGCTATGTCGAAAATGACAGCTACGAGATGTATTTTGGCAAGGCCTTTGAGAACGTGGTCAATTTCATCAAAGGCACACCTACCAACATCGTCAACCCTGGCGCCTTGCAAGTTCGCCGCTAACAATCCAGTGCCAGCCTTTCATGGGGCAGCACACTGGCAAGTCATTTGAGTTTTACTTTTGAGACAAGTCAATATGATCATTGAATTCAAACAAGTCGCTGTGATCGGTGCAGGCGCCATGGGCCGGGGCATCGCACAAATCGCCGCGCAAGCCGGCAGTCAAGTCTGGCTGTACGACACGCAAGCCCAGGCCTGCCTCAAGGCCCAAGATGCAGTTGGCCAAATGTGGGACACGCTGCAAGCCAAAGGGCGCTTGTCTGCAGACAGCGTGGTCAGTTACAAATCTCGCTTGCATGTGGCCAGCAGCCTGCAAGATTTGAAATCATGCGATTTGGTGATTGAAGCCATCATCGAGCGCCTGGACATCAAAAAAAGTTTATTTGCCGAGTTGGAATCACTGCTGCCCCTGGGCACTGTGATGGCAACCAACACATCTTCTCTGTCCATCACAGCCATTGCGGCCGGCTTGCAACGGCCAGCCCAATGTGCGGGCTTTCATTTTTTCAACCCCGTACCTTTGATGAAAGTGGTTGAAGTCATAGCAGGACTTAAAACCGACACTGCGGTATGTGATCGCTTGTTCAGTTATGCCAAACAAATGGGCCACACCCCCGTACATGCCCATGACACGCCGGGCTTCATCGTCAACCATGCAGGCCGTGGCTACGGCACAGAAGCACTGCGCGTGGTCAGTGAAGGTGTGTCTGACTTCGCTACCATTGACCGCATTTTGAAAGACCAAGCAGGCTTCAAACTCGGCCCCTTTGAGTTGTTTGACTTGACCGCTTTGGATGTTTCTCATCCGGTCATGGAATCCATCTACAACCAATATTTTCAAGAGCCCCGCTACCGCCCCAGCGTGATCACCGCGCAGCGTTTTGAAGCTGGCCTGGTTGGCAAAAAAGTTGGCGAAGGTTTTTACAAATACACCGACGGCAAAGCGCTCACAGCACCTGAGCCCCCCCCGCCTGTTGTAGACGCGATGCCACCTGTCTGGGTCTCCCCTCGCGCCCCACGGCGGGTTGAATTGCTGCAACTTTTGAAGGACTTGGGCGCGCACATTGAGACTGGATCAACGCCTTCAGCTCAAGCCTTGATTCTGGTAGCGCCCCTGGGCTTTGATGTCACAACAGTGGCCGTGGTGGACCTCCTGGACCCCTCTCGCACAGTGGGCATTGACATGCTGTTTGACGACAGCGCCACGCGCCGCCGTGTGCTGGCCACCAACCCCGCCACGCGAGTGGACATGCGCAATGCTGCGCACGCTTTGTTTGCCACAGACGGCAAAGCCGTCAGCGTGATCCGCGACAGCGCTGGCTTTGTGACGCAGCGTGTGGTGGCCACCATCGTGAACATTGCCTGTGACATGTGCCAGCAGCGCGTGTGCTCCCCACAAGATTTGGACTTGGCGGTCACTCTGGGCTTGGGTTACCCACTGGGGCCGCTGGCTTTAGGCAACTTATTGGGGCCTGCCAATATTTTGGAAATATTATTCAACATGCAAACCGTCTACGGTGACCCCCGTTATCGCCCCAGCCCTTGGCTTCGCCGGCGTGGCGCAATTGGTTTGTCATTGTTGCAAACCGAGGACTGAGCCATGGCCGCGCAAATCTTAAGCACCAGCGAAGGTGCCACCTTGATCTTGACCTTGAGCAACCCGGAGCATCGCAATGCGATGGGCCCAGAGATTTACGCAGCCGGCGTAGAGGCTTTGAACGTGGCCGAATCGAGCCCAGAAGTTCACAGTGTGGTGATCACCGGTGCTGGCAGCATGTTCAGCGCCGGGGGCAATTTGCAACGCCTGCTGGCCAACCGGCAAGAGTCGCCCGAGCACCAAGCGCAAAGCATTGAGGGCCTGCATAACTGGATCGAGGCCATCCGTGCCTTTCCAAAGCCCGTCATTGCAGCGGTTGAAGGCGCCGCAGCAGGTGCTGGATTTTCATTGGCTCTGGCCTGTGATTTGATCGTTGCAGCCCGTACCAGCATTTTTGTGATGGCCTACAGCAACATTGCTTTGTCGCCCGATGGCGGTGGCACTTGGAGCCTTTCTCGTGCACTTTCAAGGCAACTGGCCTCAGAGCTCTTGCTGCTGGGCGAGCGCATCAGCGCCGAGCGTTTGCACAGTCTGGGTGTGGTCAATCGCCTGTGCGAAGCGGGTCAAGCTCTGGGCGAAGCTTTGAAGCTGGCGGCTCAACTGAACGAGCGTGCCACCAATACGCTGTCGAGCATCAAAGAATTGCTCAGTGAGGCCGACGGCTCCAACTTGAATGCGCAATTGGCGCGTGAACGTGATCACTTTGTCACAAATTTGCACCATGCCAATGCTGGCATCGGTATTTCTGCGTTTTTAAACAAAGAAAAACCTCAGTACCAGTAAAGCGCGGTCTCTCAGGCGACAAAAAAACAAACCACAGTCACTCAAAAGACAGCTCATGGACGAACCCATTCTTACGATGCAAGAAAGAGAATCGATCAACGCAGGGCGTTGGTTCTCCACCCTGTCACCCTCACTGCGACACGACATACTTCGATGCACTTACGTCAAACGATTCAAAGACGGCGAACTCATTGCGGCCCGCGGAGAGCCGCCCGAGCAATGGATCGCTTGTGCCAAGGGCGCCGTGCGGGTGAGCTCAACTTCGGTTTCGGGAAAGTTAATCACCTTGACCTACGTCGAGCCAGGCATTTGGTTTGGCGATGTCTCGATCTTCGATGGGGACCGCCGCACCCACGACGCCTACGCCCACGGCGATACCACCACCTTGAATGTGGCCAAGGCCGATTTCAAAAAAATACTGGCCACACACGTCGAGTTGTACGATGCCATGCTGCGCCTGCATGCGCGGCGCATACGCCAATTGTTTGGCTTGGTCGAAGACTTGAACACGCTGCCCCTGCGGGCGCGCTTGGCCAAGCAGCTAACCCACTTGCTGCGCAGTTATGGTGTGCCCAGCCTGTCCATTCCAACCGGCATTCGCATCAGTTTGCAATTGGCCCAAGAAGAGTTGGCACAATTGCTGGGGGCATCTCGCCAGCGAGTGAACCAAGAGCTCAAACAAATGGAACGCGACCAAGTTATCAAAATCGAGCCGGGCGGTTTGGTCATCCTCGATCGGCAAGCCCTCTTAAAAATCGTGGACGCGGACGCCTAAACCCTTGCGACATGACCCCCGTTGCTGACCGGAGCCCGGCATGAGCCAGTTTGACCATTTTGTCGGTACGCGCCCGGTTTCTGGCTCGCATGTGTTTGATGTGGCGGTGTTAGAGGCTTGGTTATCAAGCCACATGGCACAGTTCAAAGGCCCTTTGAGCGTTGAGATGTTCAAAGGCGGGCAATCCAACCCCACTTACAAGCTGATCACCCCGCAGCGCGCTTACGTGATGCGGGCCAAGCCGGGTCCTGTGGCCAAGTTGTTGCCCTCTGCGCACGCCATTGAGCGCGAATTTGCGGTCATGAGGGGGCTTGCCAACACCCCCGTCCCTGTGCCGCAAATGCATGTTTTGTGCGAAGACGAAGGCATCATCGGGCGCGCTTTTTACGTCATGGAATTCATGGACGGCCGCGTGCTGTGGGACCAATCACTGCCAGGCATAAGCAACACGCAGCGCAGTGAAATTTATGACGAGATGAACCGCGTGATTGCAGCGCTGCACGTCGTGAAGTTTGCCGAGCACGGCTTGGCCTCTTACGGTAAACCGGGCAATTACATCGAGCGGCAAATCAACCGCTGGAGCAGGCAGTACGTAGCCTCCACCACCCAAGCTATTCCCGAGATGGACCGCCTCATGGCATGGTTGCCAGAGCACGTGCCAGCCAGTGCCAAAGATGAGAGTTTGGTCAGCATCGTGCACGGCGACTTTCGGCTCGACAACCTCATGTTCCACCCCACAGAGCCGCGCGTCTTGGCTGTCTTAGACTGGGAACTCTCAACCTTGGGCCACCCCTTGGCTGACTTCAGTTACCACTGCATGGCCTGGCACATCAAGCCCGGCTCATTCAGAGGCATCGGCGGCTTGGACCATGCCTCTTTGGGCATACCGCCAGAGCAAGCATACATCCGGCGCTACTGCGAAAGAACGGGTTTTACAACGCCAGAGAAATTAGCGGCCGATTGGAATTTTTATTTGGCCTACAACATGTTCCGAATTGCCGCCATTTTGCAAGGCATTGCCAAGCGCGTTGAAGACGGCACCGCTTCGAGCGAGCAAGCCAAATCCTCAGGGGCTGGCGCCCTGCCCATGGCGCAATTGGCGTGGCATTTTGCCAGCAAGGTTGAATAAGTTTTGACATCTGACACACACTAGGAGTTTTGCCATGCAATTTGAATATTCAGACAAAGTTAAATCCATGCAAGCGCGCTTGCTGGCCTTCATGGACGAACACATTTACCCCAATGAGGGCCGCTTTTTTCAAGAGATCGCGGACAACCGCGCCAAGGGCAATGCTTGGATTCCTACGCGTATCGTCGAAGAGCTAAAGCCTAAAGCACGCGAAGCAGGTTTGTGGAATTTGTTTTTGCCCAAATCGACGCGTGCCCCTCAAGGTTTGTCGAACTTGGAATACGCGCCCTTGTGCGAAATCATGGGGCGTGTACCCTTTGCCGCCGAAATTTTCAATTGTTCTGCACCCGATACCGGCAACATGGAAACGCTGGAGCGTTACGCCAGCGAGGCCATCAAAGACGAGTGGCTCGAGCCTTTGCTCAAAGGTGATATTCGTTCCGCATTTTTAATGACAGAGCCCGAGGTGGCATCTTCGGACGCCACCAACATTCAGTGCGAAATTCGTCGTGATGGCAATGACTATGTCATCAACGGCCGCAAATGGTGGTCCTCGGGCGCGGGCGATCCCCGCTGCGCCATTTACATCGTCATGGGCAAGACCAACCCCGATGCGGGCCGGCATGAGCAGCAATCCATGATTGTGGTGCCGGCAAATTCGCCTGGCGTCACCGTGGTGCGCGCCTTGTCCGTTTTTGGTTACGACGACGCGCCTCACGGGCACATGGAAGTGCTTTTAAAAAATGTGCGCGTGCCTGTAGGCAATTTATTGCTCGGCGAAGGTCGGGGCTTTGAAATTGCTCAAGGCCGCCTTGGCCCAGGACGGATTCACCACTGCATGCGAAGCATCGGCATTGCCGAGCGCGCTGTGGAGTTGATGTGCAAACGCTTGAATTCACGCGTGGCCTTTGGCCGCGAAGTTTCTAAGCAAACCGTTTGGCAAGAACGCATTGCCGAGTCGCGTTGCATGATCGAGCAAGCCCGCTTGCTCACCCTCAAAGCCGCCTACATGATGGACACCGTGGGCAACAAAGTGGCCAAGGCAGAAATTGCCATGATCAAAATTGTGGCCCCACAAATGGCCTGCCAAATCATCGACTGGGCCATTCAAGCCCATGGCGGCGGCGGCGTCTCGCAAGACTTTCCGCTAGCCTATGCCTATGTGCACCAACGCACCTTGCGTTTGGCCGATGGCCCTGATGAGGTGCACCGCAATTCTTTGGCCAAACTTGAGTTGGCCAAACACTTGATGATGCCCGGCGATCTTGAAATGCCCATCACGCGCGGCAGCTGAATGGAGCCCCGGCGGCACTGAACTTTGACAACTTGCCACAAGCTTTGAGAGAAGTTTTGCAGGTTGGGCCAAAATCATGCCCATCCGGCGGTAGAATGCGAACTCAGTCGGAGCGTAGCGCAGTCTGGTAGCGCATCTGGTTTGGGACCAGAGGGTCGAAGGTTCGAATCCTTTCGCTCCGACCATCCAATACCCAAAAAAGGCCCCTCACAGGGCCTTTTTTATCAGCCCGTAGCTCATCTGGATAGAGCAATGTCCTTCTAAGACATGGGTAGGGGGTTCGAGTCCCTCCGGGCTGGCCACATTCAACCGAAAGTGTCCCCATGCGAACACAAGTAGCCATCATTGGTGCCGGCCCCTCCGGCTTGCTTCTCGGACAACTGCTTCACAAAGCTGGCATTGACGCAGTGATCATTGAACGCCAGACACCCGAGTATGTGCTGGGCCGTATTCGTGCAGGGGTCTTGGAGCAAGTCTGCATTGACTTGCTGGACGAAGCCGGCGTTGGCAAGCGCATGCACCAAGAAGGCTTGGTCCACGGTGGGTTTGATTTGCTGTTCAAAGGCTCGCGTCACCGCATCGACATGAATGGTTTAACGGGCGGCAAAAACGTCATGGTCTACGGCCAAACAGAAGTCACGCGTGATTTGATGGACGCCCGCCAAGCAGCCGGTTTGATCACGCACTACGAAGCCCTCGATGTCAGCGTGCACGATTTTGACAGCCAACAGCCCAAAGTGCGTTATGTCAAAGACGGAAAAAATCACGAAATTCAATGCGACTTCATTGCAGGTTGCGACGGCTTTCACGGTGTTTGCCGAAGCAGTGTGCCGGCTGGCTCCATCCAAGAATTTGAAAAAGTCTACCCCTTTGGTTGGCTGGGTGTTTTGTCTGACACCCCCCCGGTGCACCACGAATTGATATACGCCAACAGCCAGCGCGGCTTTGCGCTGTGCTCACAGCGCAGCACCAGTCGAAGCCGCTATTACCTGCAAGTGCCCCTGACCGACACGCTGGCCCAATGGAGCGATGCAGCCTTTTGGGACGAGTTGCGTTTGCGCCTTGACCCCCAAGCTCGAGACCATTTGGTCACGGGCCCGTCGATTGAGAAAAGCATTGCACCCTTGCGCAGTTTTGTGACCGAGCCCATGCGTTTTGGCTCCTTGTTTCTAGCCGGTGACGCTGCGCACATCGTGCCCCCAACAGGCGCCAAAGGTTTGAACTTGGCAGCCACCGATGTGAAGTACCTGTGCAGTGCATTGATTGAGTTTTACCAAGACAAGACGCAGGCCGGCATCGACAACTACTCACAACGCTGCTTGCGCCGCATTTGGCGCGCCGAGCGTTTTTCTTGGTGGTTCACCAACTTGATGCACAAGTTTCCAGAAAACGGGCCTATTGTTCAAAAATTCCAAGAAGCCGAGCTCGACTATTTGGTTCACAGTGAATCAGGGGCCAGAACCATTGCTGAAAACTATGTTGGATTACCCCTAGACTTTGGGGCTTGATCTGAATAATTTGAGGCTGACATGACAAAAGATACAACACTGCGCGGCGTTCGAGTTTTGAGTTTGTGCTTGAACTTGCCTGGCCCCGCTGCATTGATGCGATTGACGCAAATGGGCGCGCGTTGCACCAAAATCAATCCGCCATCAGGCGATCCGATGCAGCACTTCAGCGCCGATGCTTACGCTCAACTGCATCAAGGTGTTCTTGAAATCAACTGTGATTTAAAAAGTCTCCAAGGACAAAAGACACTGCACCGTGCGTTGGCCAAAACCGATGTGTTGATGACCTCGTTTCGGCCCTCAGCCTTGCGCAAACTGGGCTTAGGATGGCGCGTTTTGCATGCCGCCTATCCGCGTTTGAGTTGCGTCAGCGTGGTCGGCGAGCCAGGCGCATTGGCAGAAGTTCCGGGTCATGATTTGACCTATCAGGCCAAAGTCAATTTGGTGCCCGGTATGGCTTTGCCTTCCAGTTTGTTTGCGGACATGGGCGGTGCTTTGATGGCCAGTGAAGCCGCTGTCAAAGCAGTCTTTCAATTGCGTGCCAAAGGCCGCGGCTCATTTCACGAAGTGGCCTTGTCCGAGGCAGCCCAGTGGTTGGCATTGCCCAGGTTGTGGGGCTTGACGCTGCCACAAGGACCGGTGGGGGGTGCCCATGCGGGCTACAAAATTTACGCCTGCAAAAATGGCCGCGTGGCCGTGGCCGCATTGGAGCCCCATTTCGCCAAAGCTTTGTGCGACGCTGCAGGCATTCCAATGAAAGATAGCAGCAGTTTGCTCAAAGCCAGCACGCATCTGGCCATGTCTAGATTTTTCATCGGCCAGACGCGGCAACAACTCGAGCGCTTAGCGCTGGCCCGCGATATCCCAATGATGACAATGCCCATGCGCTAGGCCAGGCACACATCAGTGCTTGAGCTGCGCCCAGGCTTTGTCAAGGCGCTTCAAACTCACCGGCTGCGGGGTGCGCAAGGTCTGCGCAAAAAAACTCACTCTCAACTCCTCCAGCAGCCATCTGAACTCTTGCATGCGCTCGTCCACCACGCCCTTGCGCTCTGCCACCAAGCGCCAATAGCGCTGCTCTTGAGGCCTGAATTCACTCAAGCGCAAGGCATCGCGCGCTGGATCATCGCGCCACTTGTCCAAGCGCAAAACAATGGCTTTGCAGTAGCGCGAGAAATGCTGCAGCTGCGGCCAAGGGCTGGCCACTAAAAAGCGTTTGGGCATCAAGCGCTGCAATTGCTGGTGCGCATCGACCGTGGCCTCTGGGGCACTTTTGCTATCTTTGATTTTGCGTGTGGCAGCAGCAAATTCAATCAAAATCACACCGGCCAAGCGCGCAACTTCATTGGCAATCAAAGTCAATCGCCCGCGCCCTTCTTCAATGCGCTTTTTGAAACTTGCTTCATCGCTTGGCAAAGGGGTTAATAAAAATGCACGGTCCAAAGCCACTTCAATGATTTGTTGACGCAACTCGTCCACCGTGCCAAGCGGCATGAAGGCCACTGCCATGGTTTGCAAATCAGGTATGTTTTTTTCTAAGTATTTCAGGGCATCTTTGATTTGCAATGCAAACAAGCGGCGCAAGCCTTCGCGGTGTTTGTTGGCAGCCACATCGGGCTCGTCAAAGACTTCAATGCGCACGGCATCGCCCTCGTCTACCAAGGCTGGAAAGCCGATCAAGGTTTGCCCGCCTTTGTGAATTTCCATGAGCTCTGGCAGCTCGCCAAAGGCCCATGTGGTGTAGCGCTGCGCACCCAGCGCCGGGGGCGGTGCGCTTTGCTTTGGCAAGGGGGTCACTTGAATTGGGGGCGCTCCGGGCTGCACCACGCGGGGCTCAAGCGCCGGGCTGGGAGCCAGTTTGAGCTGCGCCAAAGCTTGGAAAGCACCCCGCGCTTGGCTTCCCCATTCGGACTTGAGCGCCCCCAAGTTGCGGCCCATGCCCATTTGCCGGCCGTGTTCATCCACCACACAAATGTTCATGAACAAATGCGGGGTGAGCATGTCCAATTTGAAGTCAGCCCGCTGAACGTCCAGGCTGGTCATGTCGCGCACTTTTTTGAGCAAGGCATCTGTCAAAGAGCCGTTGCCAAAATTTTCGGGTGTCCCCATGACCTCAGCCAATTTGGCGGCAGAGTCTGGCAAAGGCACAAAGCGTGAGCGTGGTTTTTGCGGCAAACTTTTGAGCAAGGCTTGAATCTTGTCTTTGAGCAAGCCCGGCACCAGCCACTCACAGCGGTCTGGGTTGACTTGGTTGAGCACAAACAAGGGCACAGTCACAGTCACGCCGTCGCGCGCATCTCCAGGCTCATGCAAATAGGTGGCGCTGCAATCTGTGCCCCCAAGGCGCAAGGTTTTGGGGAAAGCTTGTGTCGTGATGCCTGCTGCTTCATGGCGCATCAACTCTTCGCGGCTCAAGAGCAGCAAACGCGGTTGGTGTTTGACTTCCTCTTTGTACCAAGCCTCCAGGCCGCGGCCGGTGCACACATCGGCGGGCAGTTGCTGGTCATAAAATGCGTAGATCAACTCGTCGTCAACCAGCACATCTTGGCGCCTGGACTTGTGCTCCAGCTCTTCCACTTTGGCCACCATTTTGTGGTTGGCTGCTAAAAATGGCAGAGCCGTTTCCCACTGCCCTTGCACCAATGCTTCACGAATGAAAATCTCGCGTGCGCCTTGTGGGTCAATCCGGCCAAAACTGATGCGCCGGCCACTGTAGACCGCCAACCCGTACAAAGTCGCGCGCTCCAATGCCACCACCTCGGCTGATTTTTTTTCCCAATGTGGGTCGAGCAATTGTTTTCGCAGCAAATGGGCGCCCACTTGCTCTAGCCAAGTGGGCTCAATGGCGGCCATGCCGCGACCAAACAAACGCGTGGTCTCGACCAATTCGGCCACCACCGTCCAGCGCCCTGGTTTCTTCGAAAGATGCGCACCGGGATGGCGGTGAAACTTGATGCCGCGTGCGCCCAAATAAACATCTTCCTCGTCTTGCTTGCAGCCCACATTGCCTAGCAAACCCGCCAACATAGACAAATGCAATTGCTCATAGCTGGCGGGCTGCACGTTGATGCGCCAGCGGTGCTCTGCCACCACGGTGTGCAACTGTGTATGCGTGTCGCGCCATTCGCGCACGCGGCGAATGTTGACAAAATTTTGCCGCAGCAATTGCTCGTATTGGCGATTGCTCAGTTTGTGGCCGCCGGCGACACTGGGCTGCCTATGACCTTGCGTGGGTTTCCCCGTGGGCGCGTGCTCGGGCTTGCCCCCGCGTGCCTCGCCCAGCCATTTCCACAGTTTCAAGTAACCCGTGAATTCACTTTTATCGTCGTCAAATTTGGCGTGTGCTTGGTCTGCTTGCGCTTGAGCCTCCATCGGTCTGTCCCGCACGTCTTGCACAGACAGGGCACTGGCAATCACCAAAACTTCGTCCAGAGCTTGCCTGTCGCGAGCCTCCAAAATCATGCGTCCAACTCGGGGGTCCAGCGGCAATTTTGAAAGTTCCACGCCGGTTTTGGTCAACTCATTGGCCTCGTCCACAGCGCCCAGCTCGGCCAACAATTGATAGCCGTCTGTGATAGCGCGGCGTGAGGGCTCTTCAATGAATGGGAAATCCTCCACCACGCCCAAATGCAAAGCCTTCATGCGCAAGATCACACCAGCCAAAGACGATCGCAAAATTTCTGGGTCGGTGAAACGCGCGCGACCCGCAAAATCATTTTCATCGTACAAGCGAATGCAAATGCCATCGGCCACACGCCCACACCGCCCTGAACGCTGGTTCGCTGCGGCTTGGCTGATGGGCTCGACCAGCAACTGCTCGACCTTGCTGCGCAGGCTGTAGCGCTTAACGCGCGCTGTGCCAGCATCGATCACATAGCGTATGCCAGGCACCGTCAGCGAGGTTTCTGCCACGTTGGTGGCCAGCACAATGCGCCTTCCTGAATGCGTATCAAAAATGCGATCTTGATCTGCTTGCGACAAACGCGCAAACAAAGGCAGCACTTCGGCGCTGCGCGTGATGACGTTGTGTAAGAGGTGCTTGCGCAAGTGGTCAGCGGCTTCTCGAATCTCACGCTCGCCCGGCAAAAAAACCAAAATATCACCCTGCGCATGGCCGGTCCACAACTCGTCAACCGCTTGCGCAATCGCGTCATTCAAATCGTGTTCACGACTTTCTTCAAACGGGCGCCAACGCATTTCAACTGGGAACATTCGGCCCGAGACCATGATCACGGGCGCTGGGCCTTGGGCAGAGGCAAAGTGCTTGGCAAAGCGGTCGGCGTCGATGGTGGCCGAGGTCACGATCACTTTCAAATCAGGTCTTTGAGGCAGTATTTGCCGCAAGTAGCCCAATAAAAAGTCGATGTTCAAACTGCGCTCGTGCGCCTCGTCAATGATCAAAGTGTCATAAGCCAGCAGCAAAGGGTCGTTTTGCGTTTCAGCCAGCAAAATGCCATCGGTCATTAACTTGACCGAGGTCCCAGGGGTTAATCTGTCCTGAAATCGCACTTTAAAGCCCACCACCTCGCCCAAGGGGGTCTTTAATTCTTCGGCAATGCGCTTGGCCACGCTGCTGGCCGCAATGCGCCTGGGCTGGGTATGGCCGATCCAGCGCCCCCGCTGGCCTGGGGCTGCATTCATGCGCCCGCGGCCCAGCGCCAAGGCGATTTTGGGCAATTGGGTGGTTTTGCCTGAACCGGTCTCCCCGCACACGATGATCACCTGGTGTGCGGTCATGGCGGCAGCGATCTCGTCGCGCTTTGCCGACACTGGCAAAGACTCAGGGAACTCGATTTTCAATGGAATGGCGGACAAAGGCGAAACTTCTGTAAAAATCAATGCTGCGGGGAATTCCGAATTATCCGCTGAGTCCAAGCCCAAAGGCCCCCAGTCAAGAGCAGAAAAATAAGCAATGTCTACAGTTTTCAATTTCACCTTCGTGCCCTGGTTCCGCTCGGTTGCGCCTTATATCCACATGCACAGGGGCAAAACCTTTGTGGTGGGCATCGCAGGTGAGGCCATTGCCGCGGGCAAGTTGCAACACTTGGCGCAAGACTTGGCCTTGATTCAAAGCATGGGTGTCAAAATCGTCTTAGTTCACGGCTTTAGGCCCCAAGTCAACGAACAATTGCTGGCCAAGGGCCACACACCGCAATACTCACAGGGCATTCGCATCACCGACAGCGTTGCGCTGGACTGCGCGCAAGAGGCCGCAGGCCAACTGCGCTACGAGATTGAAGCCGCATTCAGCCAAGGCTTGCCCAACACGCCCATGGCGGGCTCGACCGTGCGCGTGATATCTGGCAACTTCATCACCGCCATGCCCGTGGGTATCGTTGACGGTGTGGATTTCCAGCACTCGGGCTTGGTGCGCAAGGTAGACGTGGCGGGCATCACACAAACCTTGAACATGGGCGCCCTGGTTTTGCTCTCGCCATTTGGGTTTTCACCCACGGGCGAAGCGTTCAACTTGTCCATGGAAGAGGTTGCCACCAGCGTGGCCATTGAATTGCAAGCCGACAAACTGCTGTTCATGACCGAGATCGCTGGCCTGCGCCTGCGGCCCACAGAACCCGAGTCTGAAGACAATCCGATTGACACTGAACTGCCTTTGGCCGCTGCTGAGCAACTGCTGCAGCAACTGCCCAGCCCGCTCGTGCCCACCGACACTGCGTTTTATTTGCAGCATTGCGTCAAAGCCTGCAAAGAAGGCGTTGAGCGCAGCCACATCCTGCCTTTTTCTGTGGATGGCGCTTTGTTGCTTGAAATTTATGTGCATGACGGCATCGGCACCATGGTGGTTGACGAAAAATTAGAAGAGCTGCGCGAAGCCACCCCCGATGATGTGGGCGGCATCTTGCAACTGATAGAGCCGTTTGAAAAAGATGGCAGCTTGGTCAAACGCAGCCGCAATGAAATTGAGCGTGATGCCGATCACTACAGCATCATCGAGCACGACGGTGTGATCTTTGCCTGCGCGGCCCTGTACCCTTACCCCGAAGCCAAAACCGCTGAGATGGCCGCTTTGACAGTCTCTCCGCATTCACAAGGCCAAGGCGATGGCGAGAAAATTTTAAAACGCATCGAACAACGCGCGCGGGCCACGGGCTTGCAAAGTATTTTTGTGCTCACCACCCGCGCCATGCATTGGTTCATCAAACGTGGTTTTGTGCAAATGGACCCTGACTGGTTGCCTGAAGCGCGCAAGCGCAAATATAACTGGGACAGGCGCAGCCAAGTCTTGATGAAAAAATTAAGTTAAATCTGCAGTGTGTGCGGGCTTCAAAAGCCCATCGCGCCAGCGCAAAAGCAGCATCAAAACCACCATGCTGGCAAAAGTCAAGAAAGACCAGTTGGCCAGTGAACCGCCTAAAAAAGTCCAATCAATTTTGCTGCAGTCGCCGCTGCCTTTGAAGATCATGGGCACCCAGCGCTGGGGCGGAAAATTCTCGACCATGCCGTAAAAATCACGCCCGCACGAGACCACTTCGGGCGGGTACCACTGCAGCCAAGTTTGGCGCGCTGCCACAAATGCGCCAAAGCACGCAGCCAGCAGCACCAGCCAAGAAGCGCAAAGCGAGCGCCAAAACCCAGGCTGCCAAGTGGCGCCAAAAGCCGCAAACACAGCCACCCCAATCAATGCATAACGCTGCACGATGCACATCGGGCATGGCACCAAGCCGACAACATGTTGTAAATACATGCCAGCCAAAAACATGCCCACGCAGATCAACGAAAGAAATGCCAACCAAACCTGAATGGGCCATTGCTTGAAGTTTCGCAGGGCTTGCATCGCGTTAACTTTCAACGAAAGCTCTTTCAATCACGAAAGCCCCCGGCTTGCTGGTGTTGCCTTCTGCAAACCCCAATTTTTCACACATGGTTTTCATGTCACGCAGCATTCCTGGACTGCCGCAAATCATGACCCTGTCGTGCTCTGGGTTCAATGCAGGCAAGCCCAACTCCTGGCCCAATTGCCCTGACTCCAGCAGCGTCGTGACGCGGCCTTGGCGCACATAAGCCTCACGCGTGACGGTGGGGTAGTAAAGCAATTGCTGGGTCACCATCTCGCCTAAAAATTCATTCTTTGGCAACTCTTGGGTGATGAAGTCGTGGTAGGCCAACTCTTTGACTTGTCGCACACCGTGCACCAAAATCACTTGTTCAAAACGCTCGTATGTTTCAGGGTCCCGAATGATGCTCAAGTAAGGTGCCAAACCAGTGCCCGTGCCGACCAAATAAAGACGTTTGCCGGGGAGCAAATAGTCAATCAGCAAAGTGCCTGTGGGTTTGCGCCCCACCACGATGCTGTCACCCACTTGGATGTGCTGCAAGCGCGAGGTCAAGGGCCCGTCGGCCACTTTGATGCTTAAAAACTCCAAGTGCTCTTCGTAATTGGCACTGGCAATGCTATAGGCACGCAGCAAAGGTTTGCCGCCCTCGCCCCTGAGGCCAATCATCGTGAAGTGACCATTGGAAAAGCGCAAGGCAGGGTCTCGGGTGGTGGTGAAACTGAACAAACGGTCTGTCCAGTGGTGAACGCTCAAAACGCGTTCTTCAAGAAAAGCACTCATGAACTCTCAATTAATTGAAAAAATACAGGGCTAACTGACCCTGATGGCAGGACAGGCAACAGAAGCTTGCTAAAGTCTCACCCTGTCACTGGAAAATGAATTATTTTATATCCCTCTCTGTTGACCGAGCTTAAGACACATCAAGGAACCCCATGGCACGCACTGTCAATTGCATCAAATTAGGCACACAAGCAGAAGGTTTGGACTTTCCGCCCTACCCCGGCGATCTGGGCAAACGCATTTGGGAAAACGTCAGCAAAGAGGCTTGGGCCGCTTGGCTCAAGCACCAAACCATGCTGCTCAATGAAAACCGCCTGAACTTGGCTGATGCCCGGGCTCGCCAGTATCTGGCGCGTCAAATGGAAAAGCATTTCTTTGGCGAAGGGGCTGATGCCGCCCAGGGCTATGTCCCCCCTCCCGGCCCCTGAAAAAACGAACCTGGCCGCTGCTGGCAGCACTGGCGCAGCCTTTCACAGCCAAGCATGGCAGGGTCAACGCCAGTGGCATGCGCTCGAGACTGACTTTGGCAACGGTGAACGATTTTTGAGCACCTGCATGGCGCTCAAGCAGGATGTCAAGAGCCCCACGCGACTGTTCTTCACCGCTTTTTGCGAGCACCCGCCTCAGCCTCAAGGGGTGCTGCGCGCAGCGAGCCTGCATTCGCCATTTCAGACTTCATTTCAAGAATTAGCGCAAGCTTTGAGCCGCGAATGCCGCGGCTTGCTGCCCGGTGTGCATCGCCTTGTATTCATGCACGGGCGGGTCCAGCTGAATTTATGCATTGGCGATGCGGCCAAACTGTGGAAAGAAATCGACTTTGCTGCGGACAGCATTGACTGGCAACCTGCCCCGGGCTTTGAGCCGCTCAACTTGGCTCGGCTATCGCGCCGAGGCACCGTCTTGTCATGGCCCGCGCATGTGCCTGTGGCGCATGAAGACATGGCCCCCCACGGCTTTGAAATTTTGCCGCAGACCCCCATGGCCTGCTACCACCCGAGCTGGCCATTTCAAACCAACTTGCGAACCAGTACAGCCCTGGGGCATGGCGGCTCTTCTCACCATGAGCCACCGCATGTCGTGGTGGTTGGTGCTGGTTTGGCAGGGTCGGCCGCAGCCGCAAGCCTGGCCCAGCGCGGCTGGCATGTGCAAGTGCTAGACGCCGGCCCTGGCCTTGGCGCAGGCGCTTCGGGTTTGCCTGCGGGCATTTTTGCCACGCATGTTTCTGCGGACGACAACGTCTTGTCGCGCATCACGCGAGATGGCGTGCGCGCAACGTGGCAACGTGCTCAAGACTTGCTGATGCAAGGCACAGATTGGCAGCAAAGCGGCCTGCTGGAGCACTTGCTCAAAGGCCAACGTAAATTACCTACTGGCGATCAGTGGCCCGCGCAAGGTCACGAATGGAGCAGCCCTGCAAGCCCAAGCCAAGTGCTTGCTGCAGGCTTGCCCGAGAGCAACGCCGTGTTGTGGCACGCCATGGCCGGGTGGATGCGCCCGCAGTCTTTGATACAAGCCCAATTGAAAACACCGGGCATCACTTTGCAAACCAGCAGCCCCGTGGCGGGCCTGCAAAAGAGCGGCAACATGTGGCTGTTGTGGAGCGCCAGTGAAGAGCTGTTGGCACAAGCAGAGCATGTGATTTTGGCCAATGGCTTTGATTGCCAAGCGCTGCTTGACTCTGTCATGCCGCCGAAAACTTCACCCACTGCCAGGCGCTTACCGGCCACAGCTTTGCGTGGGCAAGTCAGCTTTGGTGCCATGCGAAGCCTGAGCCCTGCGCTGCAGACATGCCTGCCACACGCACCCGTCAATGGCCACGGCAGTTACATCGGCGGGGTTCCCATGCAACTGAGCGGCGGCGTTGAAGACGGCTGGATTGTGGGCTCAAGTTTTCAAAGAGATGACTTAGACACGCAAGTTCGCCAGCTCGACCAAACCAGCAACCAGAACCAATGGGCCGAGCTCTTGCCTTTGCTGAGCAATGAAATTCTGGCTGCGTTTGAGACAGCGCAGACGCAAGCCTGGGCTGGCGTTCGTGCAACTCTGCCCGACCGATTGCCCGCCGTGGGCCCTATGCAAAACCCGGCATACCAAGGCATCAGTTTGTGCACAGGCATGGGCGCGCGCGGCATCAGTTGGTCAGTCTTGTGCGGCGAGTTAAACGCAGCGTGGCTGAACCAAGAGCCCTTGCCCATGGCCGCCTCATTGGCGCGCTTGATGGCCGCCTCACGCTACCTGTAGCCACCTGCTGCATTTGGGCGAGCGGGCGGCGCTCTGCAGGCTCCAATGTCTAAGGGGCTCCTATTCTTATGATCAAAAAGCATATGTGTAAAACAAATATATAGTTTGAAAAGTAATAAAGAACTCCTATATTCCTGCATTCGCAAGATTTTCCATGCATTCAGCAGATTTGGGGTCAGCGCGCATTGGCTGATCTGCAACTTGTTTAAAAACTATATTTTCAGATGTACCAGTACTCAGAATTTGACCACCAATTTGTGCAGCAGCGCGCCGCGCAGCACCGAGATCAACTCCAGCGATGGCAAGCCGGACAATTGTCAGACGAAGAATTTCGCCCCTTGCGTTTGCAAAACGGCTGGTACGTTCAGCGCTACGCCCCCATGCTGCGTGTGGCGGTGCCTTACGGTGAAATCTCCAGTGCGCAATTGAGCGTGCTGTCCCGCATTGCACGTGAATTTGATACACCCGACAGCAGTTTGTTTGCCAAGGCCCAGGCCCAGCAAGACTTGCTCGCGGGCAAAGCCCCGCGACTAACGCAAGGCTACGGGCACTTCACCACACGCCAAAATGTGCAATTCAATTGGATCGCTTTGGAGCGCTCTGCCGATGTGATGGACCTGCTGGCCAGTGTCAACATGCACGGCATCCAAACCAGCGGCAACTGCATACGCAACATCACCACGGACGAGCTGGCCGGTGTGGGTGTGGACGAAGTGGCCGACCCACGTCCCTATGCAGAAATTTTGCGCCAGTGGAGCAGCTTGCACCCCGAGTTCGCCTATTTGCCGCGCAAATTCAAAATTGCCATCAGCGGTGCCAAAGAAGACCGCGCAGCCATCGGCTGGCACGACGTGGGTTTGCAGTTGGTCAAAAACGATCAAGACCAAGTGGGTTTCAAAATTTATGTTGGGGGCGGTATGGGGCGTACCCCCATGATTGGCAGTTTGATTCGCGACTTTTTGCCATGGCAAGAAATCATGAATTACTTAGAAGCGGTGCTGCGCGTCTACAACCGCTGGGGCCGCCGCGACAATATCTACAAAGCGCGCATCAAAATTTTGGTCAAAGCCCTTGGCCAGCGCTACATCGATGAAGTCGAAACCGAGTACCAACAAATTGTGCATGTTGATGGCGCTGCGCACACCTTGTCACAAGTCGAGCTCGAACGCATCAGCGCATCGTTTGTACCGCCTGAAATTTTTCAAAGTTCTGCACTAGACAACAGATATGACAGCGCATCTGTCGATGCTGTGCAGCTCCAGCAACAAACTGAGCAATAGCTAGCCTTTGCACGCTGGCATGCACAAAACGTCGCGCCACACAAGAATCCGGCGCTGCGAGCGGTCACGCTGTCCTTCAAACGTTTGGGCCTGGCACCTGGCGATGCCACGGCCGAGCAATTGGCTCAAGCGGCGCATTTGGCGCGAACTTTTTCATGCGGCGAAGCACGTGTGACGCACAGCCAAAATTTGGTGCTGCCTTGGGTTCAGGCCACTCAATTGCACGACTTGTGGCTGGCTGCCAAGGCTGTGGGCTTGGCCAGCGCCAACATTGGGCTGCTCAGCGACATGATTGCCTGCCCTGGCGGTGATTATTGCGCCTTGGCCAATGCCCGTGCCATTCCTGTGGCCGACGCAATCAGCGAGCGTTATCAAGATTTAGACGAACTGTTTGACTTGGGCCCCATTGACTTGCACATCAGCGGTTGTATCAACTCTTGCGGTCACCACCACAGCGGGCACATTGGCATCTTGGGCGTGGACAAAGACGGCAAGGAGTGGTACCAAGTTACCCTTGGCGGCTCGGACGGCTCGAACTTGTCTGGCCCTGCAGGTGCTGGCAAAGTGATCGGCCCCTCATTTTCATCAGACGAAGTGCCCGATGTGATTGAAGCCGTGATCGACGTTTACCGTCAATTGCGACAAAGCCTAGTTGCGCCAAATTCATCCTCCGAGCAAGTCCATGGTCGCGCAGAATTTTTCATTGACACCTTGCACCGCGTTGGCCTTGAGCCATTCAAACAAGCTGCCCATGCGGCAAGGCATGCCAGCACCGACGATGCCCAAGAGCGGGAGCCCGCATGAAAATCATGTCCTTTGAAGAACACAGTGCAGCCCCTGACAACAGAAGCAGTTTGACCTTGAGCAACGACATGGACCCACGCAGTATCGACTTGCAAAAGCTCACCCGCATTGACCTGGAGTTCCCCAAATTCACCGACGGGCGCGCTTACAGCCAAGCCTATTTGCTGCGCCGCCGGCTGGGCTTTCAAGGTGAGATTCGTGCGACAGGCGATGTTTTGATTGACCAGCTGGTGGCCATGCAGCGCACAGGCTTTGATGTTGCGGTGCTGCGCCAAGGGCTTGATGCCTCGGCCGCGCAGCGACAATTTGAGCGCTACCCTGCTTTTTACCAAGGCTCAGCAGCGGGAACGCTGCCCCGCTTTGCTGCCAATTCACAAGTTTGACAACAGGCAATTTTCATTCCTTGCCTGCACGCTTTGATGGTCGTATATTGGACCCCTGCGCTCAGACACAAGACCTCAGGCGCTGCATTGGTGAATTGGGCCGCAAAAAGCCAAATTTCGAACTGCTTTAAAATGTCCATGTTGGCAAACCCGCCTGTAGCAAGCAAACCCCCATGACGCACGTTGTTTCCGAATCCTGCATCCGCTGTAAATACACCGACTGTGTGGACGTCTGCCCCGTCGATTGTTTTCGCGAAGGCCCTAACTTCTTGACCATTGACCCCGATGAATGCATTGACTGCGCTGTGTGCATTCCCGAGTGCCCTGTCAATGCCATTTTCGCCGAAGAAGATCTGCCAGCAGATCAATTGCACATGACGCAATTGAACGCCGAATTGGCCCTCTTGCCCAATTGGAAAAGCATCACCAAACGCAAAACCCCCTTGCCAGATGCGGACGACTGGAAAGACAAAACCGGCAAGCTTGGCGAACTGCTTCGCTGATCACTCTTGCAACCCATGCCCACTGCCGCCCCGATCGAAACTGATGCAGTGGTGATCGGCGCAGGCCCTGTGGGCCTGTTCCAAGCGTTCCAACTGGGCTTGCAGGGCATGCGTTGCCACATTGTCGATGCATTGCCACACGTGGGCGGTCAATGCTCAGAACTTTATGCAGACAAACCGATTTACGACATTCCGGGCCTGCCTTTTTGCACGGGTCAAGAATTGATTGATCGCTTACAAACCCAAGTCAAACCTTTTGCACCGGAATTGCACCTGGGTCACTTGGTCAGCAGCTTGTCAGCGCAAGAAGATGGCCACTGGTCTTTAAGCACCGATCAAGGCATCTCATTTTTAGCGCGCACTGTTTTCATTGCTGCTGGCGTTGGCGCCTTTGTTGCAAGAAGTTTGAGCCTGCCTGGGTATCAAGAACTGGTAGGACAACAAATTTTTCACGCAGCACCCCATGCACGTGCTTTTGAAGGCCAGCACTTGGTCATTTTGGGCGACACAGACACCGCCTTAGAGGCATGCCAGACTTGGCGCCAAGGCCCCCAAGCGGCTGCCAGCGTGCGCTTGCTGCACCGGCGTGATCAGTTCCATGCAGACCCAAAATCAGTGCAAAACATGAAGGATGCCTGCAGTGAAAACACCATGCACTTCACAGTGGGCCAGCCCACCGCATTGATACAAAGTTCATCACCGGCAGGCTCCAAACTCACAGGCCTTGAGATCCTCAATCACAAGGGGGAGCGTGAAGTCTTGAAGGCCGATGCGCTGCTCATGTGCCTTGGCATTTCACCCAAACTCGGCCCCATAGCGCATTGGGGCTTGGCCATGGAGCGCAAGCAATTGAGCGTTGATACAGAAAGCTTTGCAACCCAGGCCCCTGGCATCTACGCCGTGGGCGACATCAATACCTACCCCGGTAAAAAGAAATTGATTTTGTGCGGCTTTCACGAAGCCACCTTGGCCGCCTTTGGCGCAGCCGCGAGGCTCTACCCAGAGCGTCAAACCCCTCTTCAATACACGACCACTTCCACCCATTTGCACAAACTGCTGGGTCTGGCGTAGAATCAAATTTGTTGTCGCAAAGAAATTTGTGATGGCATCCGCTAGGGGTGTTGCAGTGTCAAAACTGCGACTGAGAAAGTCCCTTTGAACCTGACTGAGGTAATCCTCGCGCAGGGAAGCTTGTCTTCAATAACGCGGCAACTCCTCAAGTTGCATTTGTGCGTTCTAGAACCAGCCGACCTGCCATTGCGTTGAAGGAAAACGTCATGGCACATCATTTGCCGAATTTTTTAAATCGCTCACGCACGGGTCAAGCCCTGCGTGCATGGTCTTGGCTGTTGCTTTGCAGTTCCCCCGCATGGGCGCAGTTCCAAACTGTTGAAACCATGCTTGTGACCAGCCCAGCCCCTGTGCAAATCAGTGGCTTTGCAAACTTGTCGGCGCGTGATGCCCCTTTCAGCGCCATCCATGTGGATGCTCAAAGCTTGCGCGACCTGGGGGCGCAGCGCATCTCGCAAGCCCTGCGCCTGGACCCCTCTGTGAGCGACAGCTACAACTCTCCCGCCTATTGGGACATGCTCAGCGTGCGCGGCTATACGCTGGACAACCGCTACAACTACCGCCGCGAAGGCTTGCCCATATCGGCAGAAACCATGATCCCCATGGACAACAAAGAACGCATTGAATTGTTCAAAGGCAGCAGCGGTATCCAAGCGGGCACCAGCGCGCCTGGCGGCTTGGCCAATTACGTCGTCAAACGCCCGCCCAGCAGCAACGAAGCAGCAACGCGCAGCATCACGCTCAGTTACGGCAATGGCAACAACAGCTCCGTTGCAGTGGATATGGGCGGACGTTTTGGCATTGACAATGCCTTTGGCTACCGCGCCAATGCGGCCTACGAAGACCTCAACCCCACAATCCAAAACGCACAAGGCCACCGCCGCCTTTTGGCGCTGGCGCTTGACTGGCGCCTGGGGCCTAACACCCGTTTGGAGTGGGAAATTGAAAGCAGCACGTACCAACAAATGGGGGTCAATGCGGCAAGTTTGACGGGCAACACCCTGCCATGGCCTGCTGTGGGTCAAACCAATTTTTCACGGCAAACTTGGTCCGTGCCAGGCGTGTTTGAAGGCTTAACGGGAAGCCTGCGTTTGAAAGAACGCTTAGAAAACGGCTGGCTTTGGACCACACAATGGGGTGCGCAGCGCCTTCGCAGCGACGACCGCTTGAGCTATGCCTATGGTTGCTCTACAGAAGGCAATTACGACCGCTTTTGCAGCGATAAAAGTTTTGATTTGTATGACTACCGAAGCGAAAACGAGCGCCGCTTGAGCGATGCTTTGCAAACTGAATTAACGGGCCAAACGCAGATCGCGGGCATCCAGCACGATATCGCAATGTCCTGGATGCGCCAAAGACAAATCGATGCACTGGCCCCCATGCAAGCCTACAACTGGGCCGGCGTGGGCAGCTTGAGCGGCATCAGCCAAAGCGAAGCAGCGCCAGTGCCCTCCGAGTTGAACACCAACCGGCAAGAATATTCAACCGAAATTAGCTTGAAAGACCGTGTGCATCTAAGCCCTGTAGACGATCTGTGGCTAGGCCTGCGCTTGACGCACCTACAGCGCGAAAGCCAGCGCAGCGATGGCAGCCGCGCCACGTTGGATGAACGCAGCATCAACACGCCTTGGCTGGCCCTCAGTCACAAGTTGCAGCCCCCTATGTCGGTTTACGTCAGTTACGGGCAAGGCGTTGAATCGCAAGTCACGCCCAACCGCAGTCGCTACAACAATGCGGGCCAAGCCCTGCCAGCACTGCGCAGCAAGCAAGCCGAATTAGGGGTTCAATCTGATGGGCCCACATGGCAATGGAAAAGCGCTTTGTTTGACATCACACGCCCCGTTTGGGGCGATTCAGGGAGCTGTTACGAAGACCAAACCTGCACACGCAAAGTCGATGGCCAAGCCAGACACCGCGGCCTCGAATTGAGTTTAGGTTACCGCACACCGCAGTTGAAATTGGATACATCGGCCATGTGGCTCAACGCCACGCGCCAAGGGGCTGTGATTGATCCTTTGCAAAATGGGCAAAAGCCCTTGAATCTTCCCGCCGTGAGCCTGCGCGCAGCGCTTGAATACCGCTGGACAGCAGTTCCCGGGTTGAGAACCTCTGTGCGTGTGAGCCACGAAGGCCAAAGAGATGTAACCGAAGGCGGCGCCATCACCCTGCCCGCTTGGACCCACACCGACCTGGCAGCCCATTACACTGCGCGCATGGGTGAACAAATTACCGAGTGGACATTGGCTCTGGAAAATGCAGCCAACAAAAGTTACTGGCGAGAGTCCCCCAAGCAGTTTGGCCACTACTATTTGTATGCAGGCGCTCCTAGAAATTTAAGGCTGTCCGTCAGAACACTTTTTTAATGAACCCACCCGCACCCATCAGCTTCACGCAAGCCCTTGGCTTTTGGCTCAAACTGGGCTTTATCAGCTTTGGTGGGCCTGCGGGGCAAATTGCCATCATGCACGAGGAGTTGGTGGTACGACGGCGCTGGATCTCAGAAAAACGATTCCTGCACGCATTGAATTACTGCATGGTCTTGCCTGGGCCTGAAGCTCAGCAATTGGTCACCTATATCGGCTGGTTGATGCACAAAACACGCGGAGGCATCGCTGCTGGCGCTTTGTTCGTGCTGCCCTCCTTGCTCATCATGATTGCACTGTCGTGGGTCTATGTTGCCTTTGGACAAGTGGCATGGGTGGCCGGTATGTTCTATGGCATCAAGCCCGCTGTCACGGCCATTGTGGTGCAAGCGGCGCACCGCATCGGCTCGCGGGCACTGAAAAACAATCTCTTGTGGGCCATTGCCGTTGCCAGTTTTGTTGCGATCTTTGCACTGCACGTGCCCTTTCCCTTGATCGTTCTGAGCGCTGCAGTCATTGGCATGCTGGGTGGTCGCGTTAGACCTGATATTTTCCAGATGAGCGGCTCACATGGCCACACAGAAAAGTCCTTTGGCGCTGCGCTGATCGACGACGAAACGCCCACCCCAGAGCACGCCGTGTTCAAGTGGCGTCGATTGATTCAAGTCGCCGTGATTGGCGCAGTGCTCTGGCTTGTTCCCATGGGTTGGTTGGTCTTGAACTTTGGGTGGGACCATACCCTGACGCAAATGAGTTGGTTCTTCACTCAAGCGGCGATGCTGACCTTCGGTGGCGCCTACGCTGTGCTGCCCTATGTTTATCAAGGTGCGGTCGATCAGTACGCTTGGGTCACGCCCGCACAAATGATGGACGGTTTGGCACTGGGTGAGTCAACACCTGGCCCACTCATCATGGTGGTTGCCTTTGTGGGTTTTGTAGGTGGCTACGTTAAAGCCGCACTGGGTCCTGAGAGTTTGTTTCTAGCTGGCGCTGCTGCCGCTTGTTTGGTGACTTGGTTTACTTTTTTGCCATCTTTCATATTCATTTTGGCAGGAGGCCCCTTGGTCGAGAGCACGCACAACGAATTGAAGTTCACAGCACCTTTGACTGCGATCACCGCCGCCGTGGTCGGCGTTATTTTGAATTTAGCATTGTTCTTTGGCTACCAGGTGTTATGGCCGCACGGTTGGCAAGGTGCATTTGATTTGCCATCGGCCTTGATTGCGCTGGCCGCCGCGGTTGCACTTTTTAAATACAAGCGCAATGTGATTCATGTCATTGCGGTTTGCGCGCTAGCGGGGGTTGGCATTACTCAGGCGACAAGTTATCTGTAGCACCTCATCCATTCATCGCGCTGATTTTTCCAAAGCGATATAGTCTCTTGGTTTGACATTATTGGGCCTATTTTTATGAAAATCAAAGCTGTTGTGTTTGATGCTTACGGCACCTTGTTCGATGTGTATTCGATTCAAGCATTGGCCGAGCAGCTCTACCCATCGCAGGGCAGCAACATCGCTGTGATGTGGCGCGAAAAGCAAATTGAATATACCCGCTTGATCACCCAGTCTGACCCACACAACCCAACAGGCAGCAAGTACTACCAGCCATTTTGGGATTTAACTCGCTTGGCCTTGGAATACGTCCTGGATCGATTGAAACTCGACCGAAGCGGCAACAGTGTTGAGGCCTTGATGCAGCAATACGCACACTTGACACCTTTCGCAGAAAATTTAGAAGTGATGCGACAAATTCGCGGCAGCGGATTGACAACTGCAATCCTTTCAAATGGAAGCCCCGACATGTTGACAGCAGCAGTTTTAAACGCTGGAATGACGGACTTGTTAGACCACGTCATCTCGGTTGATCGTATTGGCCTCTTCAAGACGGCACCCGAGAGTTATGGATTGGTGCAAGCAAGCATTCCAGTTGGCAAGGAAGAAGTGTTGTTTGTATCTAGCAACGCTTGGGACGCTTTGGGTGCTACTTGGTATGGGTTTAACACCTTGTGGGTGAACCGCCAAAATCTCCCCTATGAAGCAATCGGGCCTCGACCCCACTTTATGGGAGCTGACCTTACCAAAGTCACTGACATCTTAATTGGGCAGGGCCGAACAGCTGCATGAAAGCTGAGTGCGGCTTGAACTGGCAACAAATTTATCTTGCTCGTGGGGCCCACCTCACTGATGTGCCCATGCAAATCCTAAAGCCATTGCAGTGCCAAATACCAAGTGGCTGGACAAAGAAATCAAACAAGTCTTCAAGGGGTTAGGAGTGAATTTTCCCATGATGCCCTTGCCCATGCACGGCATGAAATAAAACCAAGGAACCACCACACTGGCGGCGCCAAATACAAAACCATCGGCAAGCGTTGGTTGGACGATCCCTTGACGCATCAGCATCCAATAAATAAGTGCATAGATCATGCTGACGCAGTAATGCACGATCCAACCAAGCGGCAATTCGTTGGCAAATGGAGGTTCGTTATCAATGGTTGCGTGATACATGGTTCTTCTTTTCAAAGTAAGAACAAACCATCGACCCACCATGGCCCAGTTGGTGGCAGGTATACCAGTCCAGCGCTTTAATATTTGCTGCCAAAAATCCATGGCCAAACAAGCGATTACGCCAGCTGCAAATATCGCAATGACTTCATTACCCATACGAACTCCTTTTATTTAATCGCATGATGTTAAACCTATGGCTGGCATTGCTGGTCTTGACCCTGTAATCCAGCAACAGACCCAATATTTTGGTTTATGGAGCGTCCAGAGCACCCCTACCGTCCAGAGTGACAAAGCGTCCAGATTCTTAGCGCTTTAACCCCCTATAGAACACCTCAAAACGCCAAGAAGTTTGGCGGCTGTGCACTTACCCCCCATCTTTTGTTCACATTGAATACAAAACACTGCCCCTATTTGGGTGACATGTTTTTTTTGCTACAATGCAAAACCCGC